>Ga0137396_10001977_pt1 | contig 11068 bp, 9 predicted proteins | sample czc16metaG_FD_108284 | JGI IMG/M metagenome (GOLD analysis project Ga0137396, IMG submission 108284) | Vadose zone soil microbial communities from Angelo Coast Range Reserve, California, USA - czcobulk3.16 metaG | ecosystem: Environmental > Terrestrial > Soil > Vadose zone | place: USA...
CTTGGAAGGTCAGCTGAACAGGGTTACCGGTGACGGCTGTTACTGTTTCCTGGATTGTCGCGGATCCTGTTCCCGCGCTGTTGGTTGCGGTGACGGTTATCGTGAAGGTCTGCGACATCACATTTCCAGTTGACGCGTAAAGATGAGTGTCCGATACTGCGTTCCCTGGCAGACTGTCAGGTGTTGTCCCATCGCCCCAACCCACCGTAACTCCTGTGACCGTGGCAGTGCTGGAGACAGTGAAAGTCACAGTGACGGTTGCACCAGTGTTTGCTGGGTTTGGTGTCGGACTGTTGACAGTGACTGTTGGAACGCCGACGACCACGTTTACAGTGATACTTGCTGTTCCACTGCTCGAGCTGTGAGCCAAGTCTCCTGGATAGTTTGCGGTGATAATGTGAGTGCCCGCGACAGAAGGCGTGTAGGTTACGGCGCAACTGGCAGTACCCAACACTGTCTGTGACAAGGCGCAGGGTCCGCTAAAGCTGCCCGTGCTGCTGGTGCCCAGGTTGAAGGAACCCGTGGGAGTAATGGCGGTCCCGGCTGTGGAAGTATCAGCGAGGGTGACAACGCAGGGGGCTGCAGTGTCGACCAATACGGGGCTAGCGCAGCTCACGAGGGTTGATGTCGTACGCAGGTTGACCGTGATGTTGAAGGCCGCTGCAGTGGCACTGGGGTTGTGAGTTGAATCACCACCGTAACTGCCGGAGACGCCGGCTGTACCCGCGCCAGAGGGCAGGAAGCTCACGGTGCAGGTGGTTGGACTCACGCTACCCGTAAGGCTGCAATTGGGACCCAGGGTTCCTGTGGCAGTACCTGTGAGGGTGAAGATGACTGTTCCTGTTGGAGCAGTGGGACTCGCGTCCGTGTCGGTGACGGTGGCGGTGCATGTCGAGGCCTGGTTCACAACCACAGGAGTATCACAGCTGACGGAGGTAGTTGAGGTGTGTGGCGGGGGAGGAGTGACGGTTATGCTGAACGCTGTGGTCGTGCTGCTCCCACTGTGAACTATGGTGTTGGTGGCGGGGTTGACTGTGGGGGCGAAAGAGGCGGATATCATCGCGGTCCCGGTGATTGAGGGGGTGAAGTTCACGCTGCAACTGGCAGTACCCAATATTACGGGAGAGGGAGCGCACGTCCCATGGCTGAGTGGGAAAGTGCCTGTGGCCGTGCCCGTAGCAGAGAAGACCACTACACCGGTTGGAGTCAAAGCAGTACCGGCAGTGGAAGTGTCCATCACCGTTGCAGTGCAGGAGGACGCCGTACCCACCGTCACAGGTGTATCGCAGGTTACTGTTGTGGAAGTGGCACGAAGGCTAACAGTGATCGTGGCGGAAACGGTGGATGAACTACCACTGTGGGTTGTATCGGTCGCGCTGGGAGCATAGGTCGCGGATACGGAAACGGTCTGTGCGGAATAGGTTGGGAAGCCGGCGGAACAGGTGGCCGTTCCCGCTGCTGTGCCTGGTGATAGGTCGCAGGGGCCGAAGAGGCCGAGGTGCCCTGTGGCCGAACCGTCAGCGCTGAAGGTCACTGTTCCGGACGGAGTCGTTGGACTGCCGCTGGTGTCGGCCACCGTGGCTGTGCAGTTGGGGGACTGGTTCACTATCACAGCGGAGTCGCAGGTGACAGATGTGGTAGTGGAGTGAAGAGGAGTTGTCACGGTTAGGTCGAAGGTGACACTGCTCCCCGAATGTCCGCTGTCACCACTGTAAGTTTCAGTAATCATGTGAGTTCCGGCGGCCGTGGGACTATAGGTCACTTGGCAAATGGCTGTGTGATCGGTGGGATTGCCTAGCGTGCAGGGTGACCCTGTGAAGGTCCCAGCGCCACTGCTGGTAAATGTGACTGTTCCTGTTGGGACGCTTATGCTTAGGTCAGACTGAACTAGTGCGGTACAAGTTGTTGGACTGTTGATCGGAACGATCAAGGGGGTGCAGTCCGGACTTATCGCCGTGCCTCGCTTCGAAACTGTGACGTCGAAGGTCCCAGAGCTCGCAGCGTGGGTCGCATCGGAGCTGTATGTACCGGTTATAGTGTGAGTTCCGGTACCGATTACCGTTGGTGTGTATATGCCAGCACTGCAGCTTGCAGAGTTGGCTGTCGGACTGCCAAGGGTGCATGGTGAGGTTTGGAATGTGCCAGTGCCGCTGGTCGTGAAGTCGACTGTTCCCGTTGGAGCACTCTGGGTGCCGGTTGAAGTGTCCGTCACCGTTGCGATGCATATTGCTTGCGACGCATTTACCGGAACTGAGGCCGGACTGCAGGTGACAGTAGTGGAAGTAGTGTGCACAACCGACATAGACCCGTCAGATATCACGCTCACAGTGTTACTACCGGAGTTCGCGACAAAGATCTCTCCCCTCCCGCCATCATACGCCACCCCGAGGGGGCCTGAGTCTACGGTGACGGTCGCCACCACAGTATTCGTCACGTCAGAGATCACGCTCACAGAACCACCACCCTCATTCGTGACAAAGACCTCCCCCATCCCGCTGTCATACGCCACGCCGATGGAGCCTAGGCCCACGGGGATGGTCGCCACCACATTGTTAGTCACGTCTGAGATTACACTTACTGGCCCACCATTGGGATCCGTGACAAAGACCTCCCCCTTCCCACTATCATAGGCTACGCCGAGGGGAAATGCGCCCACAGTGGTGGTCACCACTACAGTGTTAGTCGCGTCTGAGATTACACTCACTGTACCGCCAGGGGAGTAATTCGTGACAAAGACCTCCCCCATCCCACTATCATACGCCACGCCGTAGGGGTTTGCGCCTGCGGAGACGGTTGCTACCACAGTATTCGTCACGTCAGAGATCACGCTCACAGTGTTGCTATTGATATTCGTGACAAAGACCTCCCCCATCTTACTATCATACGCCACGCCGAGGGGTTGTAGGCCAACAGGGATGGTCGCAACCACCGTGTTGGACACGTCAGAAATCACGCTCACAGTGTTAACACCGAAGTTTGTGACAAAGACCTCCCCCATCCCACTATCATACGCCACGCCGATGCCGTATGGGCCACTTGCGCCCACAGGGATGGTCGCCACTGCAGTGTTAGTCACGTCTGAGATTACACTCGCTGTACCCACAAGACTCGTGACAAAGACCTCCCCCATCCCACTATCATACGCCACGCCGTTGGGATTATTCACGGGGATTGTCGCCACCACGGTTGGGCTGGCTGTGCTGGCCTTAGCCATTGGCACAAACGAAAAGGAAAGAAAGATCAGAGAAAGAACACTTATGGCGAAAATAGCTTTGGATCCGATTGACTTGCTACTTGCACGCGTAGCAAAACCGATTCTATTCGAGAATTTCTTACTCAATCGATGTGACAACGGCTGCCATCCTCTCGTCAAGAGCACTTAACGGCAGGCAATCATCTGCAATGGAACGAGGCGATTCCTCGACACTGCAATGAAATCTCTACGCATTCAGCCTTCGAAGCTGAAAGTCACAGAGTTGGGTCCAATGATTTCGAACTTGACTGTTCGTGGTACTGTTTCCCTGATCATTGTTGTGACGAATTCTTTGAAGAATATGGAGAAGTTGAGGTTGACGTCGTGATGAACGGTGTAGAAATGCATCTTTCCGTCATAACGGTGCTCGTAGGCGTCGAAGTGGCTGCTCCAAAGGTCTAGGAACTGGAGAATGGTTCCGAAGCTCAGCTGCTGGTAAAGGTAGAGGACATGCTCCCGTCCAGAAGTCTCGGCGAATTTCCTTCCGAGCTCTTCCAGTTCTGGTTTGTCGAGTGACTTGTATACGTCCCGTAGGAGGTCTTTGCTGACGGGGATCAGACCCAGCCTCCCAGCGTAACGCCACCAGTCCGCGTAGCGAGACAGGATTTGAGAAACCAGTGTGTTGAGACTCGTCCGGTTCTTCTTCGCCTCCTCCTCAAGGTTCGCTCTGAGGCTACGGTCTATCCGAAAAGAAACAGTATCTGTTGTAATTCGTTGGTTGGATTTCTTAAACCTGGGGGAAGACGTGGAGGTTGGTTCCGATTGTTGCTTCGCAAGAACCCCCAAGACCGCAATCAGGCCCCGTTTAACCCAAGGATTGTGCATTTTTCCCCTGACGCGCGTGAATCCGACTCGCCAAGCGGGGCTTGGAAGCTGACAGGAGAGGGCGACAAGGCTCGAGTTAACAGCTTCTCGATGCTCCGGTCCAGATAATAGCTTTGTCGGAATCTGAGTCCACTGAGTAGTCTCTTTAAGAAGCCAATAGTCGTGATTGCTTTTCCACTTCCGCAAGAACGAGAGAGCACAGGTTAGTCAACCCTTCGACGCTAGCAGGACGCCAAGGCTACTCTTAGATAGCAATTGATATCGTAAGCGTCCATGACTAAACGTTCAATCTTATCGACGTTCGTGTACAAGAGCCAACGGGGATATTCTCATCAGTCGGCTTGGAACCAAAAAAAGAGGGACAGCAGCCCCGTTTCCGGATCGCCTCAATTCACGGCTCGCCCATCGAATCCGGGCGGGCCCACCAGTCTAACCTAGTGGTTTCTCCAGCTCTCAAGAGAGCCGCTGTCCTAGAAACAGTCTCCACCACCGGCAAGGTGGGTTCCTTCGACTACAGTCGCTTTCGCACTACTAGATACCAGTCAGCGTCGCGGTGTGTGATGAACCCAGCTTTGAGATACATTGACAGCGGGCCTGGAAAGTTGTAAGCAGCCGACTGTGGCTTCTTGACCGGATAAGCTTCAGCGAACTCAAGTCCCTTTTGGGGAGAACTTCTTGCATGCAGCGTTCAGCAGGTGGAACGCGACTCCCTGGTTGCGATGAGAAGAGGCTACTACGAAGCAGACGATTGAACCGACTCGCTCAGCCTTATCGGGACCGGGACCCATCAACCATTGGACTCCGGGGTAGGCACTTCGAGAAGCAGCGTTAACCCAGCCAACGGGTTTTCCACCATCGTAGGCGAGGAATCCGTGCATCCTATCCTCTTCGATGAGGTTTGAGGCCTCGCGACGACTCTCAGCCTTTCCTTTGTTTGCGAAATGATAGGCCGAACAGCAACAGTCAGACCAGTCAGGATTGTCCGCGAATGCAACACTGTCGAAGAAAAGAAGGAAGTCGTCTCTCAAAGACGGCGTTAGTTCTTTGACGACCAGTTCTCCCATAGGAGATCGTAATGGGGTGCTCTCGGATATCTGCTTTCCACCAGTGATATTGTCTCCTGCTGACTCGGTCTTCGAGATCGCTGACCCTTGCCTTCGTCAGTAAGGAATGGGGTCATCAGAAGGTTTTTCGTGATGCTTCGAATACAGATTGAGTTCCTCTTGGACTCTGTACTGCCTAAGTTTACGAGACTCGCGCCAGGGATCTTTTGCTTACTCATCCTTTTGATCTTGCCTCACTTCTTGTTCCAAGCGCAAGCAGCCGCGTCACCCGTAACACCTGTTATTACCGGTCTCAACTTTCCCGTCTCCCTGAAGTTTGCACCTGACGGCCGGATTATCTTCACAGAGAAAGACACCGGCAGCATACGGATCATTCTTCAGAACGGAACACTCCTAGCGACCCCCCTCGCGACCATCTCACCCATCTTTACAGACGGCGAGGCCGGACTTCTAGGCATAGCCCTGGACCCATCCTTTCCCGCCAACGGCTACGTCTATGTCTACTACACGGACCGGGATCCTCAGAATTATACGCACGGACACATTCGACGCTATACCGCAACGGGCAATACAGGCGCAGATCAAGTCAGCATCTTCAACGTGACGAGCTCTGCTCCGAACACAATCTACCATAACGGCGGTTACATCAAGTTCGGGCCAGACGGTAAGCTGTACGTGCAGGTCGGCGAGTTTCATCAAAGTTCGCAAGCGCAGAACCAGGGAACAATGGATGGAAAGGTGCTCCGGATGAACCCGGACGGTTCCGTGCCCTCCGACAATCCATTTGCTGGGAGCCTTGTGTGGGCTTTGGGGATACGCAACGCGTTTGGCTTCGACTTCGACTCGTCAAATGGCAGGCTCATCGCCACGGAGGCGGGTCCTAGCAGCGATGACGAGATCAATATCATCGTCAAGGGCGGAAACTATGGCTGGCCGACATGCACGGGGCCTTGCAGTCCGCACAACCCAGCTTTCATCGATCCAATCGTGGACTTCAACCCAGTCGTTACTCCTACTGGAATTGCCACTGTAGAACCAAACGTCTACTACTTCGGTGAATGGAACACTGGCAGCCTCGTTCGACTAAACCTCGCCTCAACAGGCTCAGTTGTTTCCATGAGTCAGGTCTACACGCAGAGCGGGGGGATCATCGCCGTCGAAATGGGACCGACTGGTAAACTCTACTACTCCTCACCTGACGGAATCTACGTTCTCAATACTCAGTTCCGCTTACCTGAACCATCTTCTTTACCTAATCTAGTTCTAATTGCGATTGCAACAGTTGGAGCGACAAGCGTGGCAGCAACAGCAGTCTACTTTTTCATCCGCCGAAACAGACGTTCCGCTATTTCTTTGCCTGTCAGGAACTGCCGCCGGGTCAACGCGACTTTGTACATGCTACCTAGTGGGCCGCGATGAACAACTATTGTTGTGATGCGAAGAGCCATCTAAACCGCAGGACGGTTGTGTTTATTTCGCCCTTTTCGATCTCTTCGTCCTAGATTTTTGGCCGTTGTGAGGGCTGTATCTTGGCTATCCGATCGACCAGCTGAGCGTCATCTAGTCGTTTGCAGATCGCCGGAAATCTCGTGCCAGGTCCACTCCAGCGGATTTCCTCAGGCGAGGATATGTTCGGTTCCTTTGTTCGGAGAGTTGCAAGGTCGCGAAACAATAGTGCAAGTTTGAAATGGGTCTCTAGAACTTCTGCGAGACGATAGGCCGATCGTGGCTGCACCCTCCAGTTTTCTGCTTTCTTTGGAATGGCTTCTAGATGCTCGTAAACTCCGAGAACGTTGGCGGTTGATTTCTCTCCCCAACCTTCCAGACCAGGGTATCCGTCAGCGTGATCGCCCACTAGTGCGAGATAATCAGGCATAGAACTTGGAGGGACACCAAATTTCTCTTTCACACCTGCCTCGTTTCGGATACTTCGTGCACGACGATCCAGCTGAACAACACGGTCGTTTCTGACACATTGGGCCAAGTCCTTGTCTGGAGTACAGATGTAGATTCGGCCGACTTTTGCGAGTTTACTTAGAGAGGCGGCTGCTCCGGCAAGAGCGTCATCAGCCTCCAGCTCGATCATCGGCCAGACCATTACCCCCATTGCCCGCAATGCTTCTTCTAGCAAGGGGAATTGTGACATGAGTCGCGGATCAACCCCTTCACCCGTCTTGTATCCAGCCCAGAGGTTGTTCCTGAACGATTCGATTACATGGTCCGTAGCAACACCTACATGAGTGATTCCTGATTCGAGCATTCCGGCGATGCTGTTGAGCACCCCACGTGTCGCCGCAACCTCCTCCCCTCTATCGTTGGCGTGGGTCGACATTGCATAGAAGTGACGGAACAGCTCGTAGGTGCCATCCACGAGATAGATATCCACGCTAGAACAGCTTCTATCTAACTAGAAGAAATAGATGAACCCCTCGAGACCGACAGAGTTGTCGTTGGTCTCAGTCAACGGGTAGAATCGGGTCGTTTCTTTTTCTGGCGAATTTCCTTCATCCGGAGCATGACGATTTTCTTCACTAGATCATATGGGATTGGCTTGTCGAGGGGAAACCGTAGGGAGCCTTTCTCTCCGGCATAAGGCGACAGTTCCTTTCTGAAGGCTTCATTGCCCTCCGGTATGGAGTACAATCCGACATGATTTTTCCAAGCGCTGAAATATGTCAACCTCTCCCCGCTTAGCTTGAACGTGGGCATATCATAGCTAATAGATTCCACCGCTTCAGGCGCTGCCTCCTGTACTGTAGCCCTCAGCTTTTCCAAAACGCTCTGAACGTTCTCCGGGAAAGATTCAATGTATTCGTCTATTGTTTCGAATCTCTCAGTGGGTACCATTCTCGTTCACCGGTGAGCTCTTCGATCTGGTGTTCGATACTACTCGTATATTATTTCTCGTAATCCGTATATTCCTTGAATGCCAGTCTATCTATGGTGACTAGGCTTGAGGGGAATACCACACACCATAAAGGTTGAAAGGAAAGGGAATGAACTGATAGTTCACATTGCCCTGACTGAGAGAAAAAGTTGGAACAGAAGTGGTGTTATTCTGGCATCAGAGGGTTGGCAGGACATAGGATATGGGTTGAAGATGCAGTTGACGATTGCTTCAACTAATATTGTCCTTCAAAATGAGAGGATTAAGTTGATACAGAAACCTGGAATACTCAATCGTCTACGTGGAAAGAAGATACCAATGTTGGAGGATAAGTCTTGAGATGGACAATCTGCCTACTCGAAAATTAGATGTCTTGGCAAAGCCAGAGACGCTAGTTAGCTTGATTTCTCGTTCTTAGAACGATCCCTTCCGCAGATTGATGCCGTGTTCGAGGTAGGCTTTGAGACAAAGGCCCATGTGGGTCCAGCCCTGGCAGTTTCCGTATGAGCCTTGCAGACCGCCCTCTGTAGATCGCCATTTGCCCTCGACTATCTTCACAAGCGTCTCGCTCGCGTTCAAAGGTTCGAAACTCATCTCCACAACAGTGTCGTATCCGCCGGATTCTGGTATTGATCCGGTTTTCGGGTCAAAAAGACCCTCGCTCGCCTCCCAGGAGAACCGAATTAGTCTGTTTCGCACAACCTTCTCTACTTTCACTGGGGCCGTCACAGTCTTGTCCCCTACGTCATTGAATTTCCACAATACAGTTTTTCCTTCATCCAGCGGTCCGTCAGATCCGCCAGACGTGAAGTAGCCGCTAAGCTTCTTTGGGTTGTGGACGGCGTCAAAGACCTCGTTTACCGGTTTCTGGATTTTCGTCTGAACGGTGAATCTTAGCTCCATGTCTGACTCTTCGACCGACTCCCACTACATGTTATATATTTATAACACTTTGTTGCGACCCGATTACGAGCCTATGCCAATGGAAAACAAGGACGATTTGGTCTTCAAGGCGCTAGCGGACTCCCGAAGGCGCGAAATACTCGACTTGCTCAAAGAAAGAGGTAGAACAACTGGAGAGTTATGCGATCACTTCAGGCGACTTGACCGGTGCACTGTGATGCAGCACCTAGGGGTACTCGAAACAGCCGACCTTGTTATCGTGAAGCGTGAAGGGCGTCTTCGCTGGAATTACATTAACCCGCTTCCAATCAAGGAGCTGCATGACCGGTGGATCGGCAGCTACGCGGATCGTGCAATCGATCTGTTAGGCCGCATGAAACGCGAAATCGAAGGAAACTAAGCTGAACTCGAGCGTATCGGTCGCAGAACATACATACACGTTAGCCTGGAATTTGTCGGCGAGCGAAATTGACCCAGGCAAAGACCGAAGCAAGGCCCAAGTTTGCCAACCTGGACGAATTAGAACAGCAAGTAAAGCAGCAGCTTGACCAGGCCAGCTACGATTTCGTGGCCGGAGGCGCCGGTTCCGAGCTGACTCTGAGAGCTAACCGAGAAGCCTTTCAGAAGATAGCAATCATGCCCCGGGTCCTGACCGGAATCCAGCAGGTCGATACTTCAATGAATCTTCTCGGACAGCGATTATCGATGCCGATCTACGTTACTCCCATGGCAAACCATGGCCTCGTCCATCCTTTGGCCGAGGTTGGAAGTGCACAAGGCGCGAAAAAGGCGGGCACACTATTCGTCACTCCAACAGGTTCCAACAAGACGATGGAAGAAGTAGCAGGAGCGATCGAGGACAGTCCCCGATGGTTCCAACTCTACTTCAACAAGGACCCTGGGGTCAACAAACAGCTGCTTCAGAGAGCAGAGAAAGCGGGCTATTCAGCAATCGTTCTGACAGTCGACCTGCCAGTGCTAGGCATCAGGGATCGCAACGTCCGGAACAACTTCACACTGCCGACAGATCTCAGCCGACCAAACGCTTCATCCGAGCGATACATTGCCGCAACGCGAAGCCTCCAATCTCTCACAGCAGGTATCAAAGACGACCTTAGCTGGGACGATTACGAATGGACCCGAAAGCACACTGTTCTACCCGTCTTGATCAAGGGAATACTCTCACCTGATGACGCGGAAGAAGCTGTCAGGCGCAAGGTATCCGCGATCATCGTCTCGAACCACGGAGGGAGACAACTCGACACCGGTTTCGGCGCAATCGAGGCTCTTCGACCGATAGTCGAGAGGGTCAAAGGAAAGACGAGAATCCTTTTCGACAGTGGAATTAGGAGGGGAAATGATGTATTCAAAGCACTGGCGCTGGGGGCTGAAGCTGTTGGCGTGGGCCGACCCGTCTTATGGGGTCTCGCGCTCAATGGAGCGGACGGAGTTGCGGCAGTCTTGGAACACCTGAAAATGGAACTAGTGAATGTAATGAGGCTTGCAGGCACTGCGAGACTTGCTGACATTACTGCAGAATACACCAAGCCCGCGTAGCTGGTTTCGTTCGATTCACGGCGCGACCAAGGCCCTCTGGAGACATGACGCCTCGATTCAATGTCGCAGCAGTCGAACCGGCCGAGCTGCGGTTCTCTCGAGCGAGCCGACTGGATCTCACAAGATTGAAGGGGCCGGAATAGGTTTCATCCCGCCGCTCCGGGAGGCTGAGCTTACCAATGAAATAGTCAAGGTCAGGACAGAGGAGGCTAAGGAGATATCGAGGCGGTTCGCAAAGGATGAAGGTCTCTTTGTGGGAACGTTCTCCGGTGCCAACGTGGTGGCTGCCTTGAGGGTTGTGAAAAGACCTGGACCTCATGCGACGGTTGTCACGATTATGGTCGATTCGGGTTTGAGATACCTGAGCACAGGGCTATTCGGTCCTGTTTGACCGACAGAAGACTTGGAGTCATTTGCGTCGGTCGGAAAGTTCGACCTGCAGGACCATCATCAACTCTTGGACCTTCGGCGGCACCCCGGCCTTGCCATTCCAGCCCTCGTAGATCTCGAGAACTTCCTTCACGAAATGGCGAGCCAACTGGATGTATTCTAGTCGCGTGAACATTTCGACTCTCGATC
>Ga0137396_10001979_pt1 | contig 11066 bp, 9 predicted proteins | sample czc16metaG_FD_108284 | JGI IMG/M metagenome (GOLD analysis project Ga0137396, IMG submission 108284) | Vadose zone soil microbial communities from Angelo Coast Range Reserve, California, USA - czcobulk3.16 metaG | ecosystem: Environmental > Terrestrial > Soil > Vadose zone | place: USA...
CATCGCCGAAGTGTTCGCCGAGGTCGACGCGCTGATCGCCCCCGTGATCCCCGAGCCCGCGCCGGCGCTCGAGGCGGTGAAGTCGGGCTCCGTGGATGACGTCGTCGCCCGGATGGGCCGGTTCTCGAGGCTCACGCGCCCGTTCAACGGGCTCGGGCTCCCCGCCCTCACGGTGCCGTGCGGATTTTCAGCGGACCACCGGCCGCTGGCCCTGCAGATCGTGGGGCGCGCGTTCGACGAGGCGACGACCTTGCGCCTGGGGCACGCGTACCAGCAGGCAACGAAGTGGCACGTCGAAGGTCCGCGACTCTGACCGACGCGGGCAGGGAACTGGCCGATCGTCCGCGGCTCTGGCCGGTCTTCCTGTCGTGCCTCGCCGCGTTCGTCACGATCGTCGCGTTCTCGCTGCTGGCAGTGACCTTCGTGCGGTCTCTCTATCCCGACCTCTCCGAACGCGCCGTGTTCGAGGGCCTTCCCGGGCTGCTCGCCCTGACCATCGCGTCGTCCGCGGCGTTCATTCTGACGGCGCTGATCGCAAGCGGCGGTGCGATGCCGGCTTCGCTTCGTCTGCTGCCGGGCAGCGAGACCGGCCGCACACTCCTCTTGATGGTCCTGGGAACCCTGGCGCTCGGCCAGACGCTCGACTCGCTGACCGCGCTCGCCGGACTGGCACAGCACGGCAACATGGTGATGATCCGTCGCGCGCTCACGCAGGCCCTCGGCCCCGATCTGTTCTTCGCGGTGATCATCGTCGGCGTCGTCGCGGGCACCGCCGAGGAGATTTTCTTCCGCGGGTACATGCAGACGCGCCTCGTCCAGCGCCTGCCGCGCGCCGCCGCCGTGAGCATCACCGCGCTCTGCTTCGGCGTCTTCCACCTGGATTGGCTGCACGGTCTCCTGGCCCTGGTTCTCGGTCTGTATCTCGGCTGGATCACGGAGCTGACGGGGAGCGCGCTCCCGGCCGTGGTGTGCCACGTCATCAACAACTCGCTATTCACGATCCTCACGGCATCGTGGAGCGCGGTCGGCGGCGTCGGGATCAACATCGCGCTGGGCGTCGCCGGCGCCCTGGTGTTCGCGGGATGCGTGATCTGGCTGCGACTCGCCCGACCGAGCGCGCCGGTCGAAGGAGCCTGGCTCTCCGCGATGGTTCTGCGCGTCTGGAAGCGGCTTCGCCGGTGAGCGATGCTCTTCGTCGGCTGGCGGAGCTGGTTCTCGACGCCCGGCGCACCGTCGCCTTCACCGGCGCCGGCGTGAGCACGGAGTCGGGTATCCCGGATTTTCGCAGCCCTGGTGGTCTCTGGGATCGCTTCGACCCGAGCGAGTTCACCTACCAGAACTTCATGGGCAGCCTTGCCGGACGGCGAAAGTACTGGGCGCTCGGCCGGGTGACGTATCCCGTGATCCGCGCGGCACGGCCCAACGGCGCGCACCTGGCGCTGGCCGAGCTGCATCGGCTCGACCGCCTGGACTGCTGCATCACGCAGAACATCGATGATCTTCATCAGCGCGCCGGGCTCCCGGCCGAGAAGGTGATCGAGCTTCACGGCAATGCGACGCGCACGCGCTGTCTGGCCTGCGGCACCGCCTACACCCGCGACGAGGTGCACGAGTGGCTGGAGGGGCGCGACGGGCTTCCCGCCTGTCCGGCGTGCGGCGGCGTCGTGAAACCGACCACGGTGCTGTTCGGCGAGCCGATGCCGGCTGCCGAGCTGCGAGAGGGTGAACGCCGGGCGCGGGCCGCCGACCTGTTCGTCGTGCTCGGATCGTCGCTGGGCGTCTACCCGGCCGCGTACATGCCGGCTCACGCCAAGCACGCCGGCGCCACGCTCGCGATCGTGAACCTCGAGCCGACACCGCTCGACGGCCAGGCCGACCTCGTGATCCGTGAGAAAGCCGGCGTGGCCATGGAGGCGGTCCTCCAGGAAGTCCGCGCTCGCACGCCACGGGTCCAGGACCCGGCCGAGCGCGGGGCGGCACTCGGCCGCCGACCGTCTTCGTGACGCTCGATCAGCTCGCGGAGCTCACGCGGCAACGGCTGGCGGCGCGCGAGCGTCGCGTCGTGCCGCCCGGCCCGCTCGTGCGGGCCGCGGTGCTGGTCCCGCTCATCGAGCGGGGCGAGCCCTACCTGGTGTTCGCGAAGCGGACCGACACCGTCGGGACTCATCGCGGGCAGATCGGCTTTCCGGGTGGCACGGTCGATCCCGACGACGCGTCGCTCCTCGCGGCGGCGCTGCGCGAGTGCGAGGAGGAGATCGGGCTGCCGAGGGCGGCGGTCGAGCCGCTCGGCGCACTCGACGACACCGAGACCTTCGCGACCAACTTCGTCATCACGCCCTGGATCGGCGTGATCCGCGAGCCCGTCGCCTGGCGACCGGACGGCGCGGAGATCGAGCGCGTGATCGAGGTGCCGTTCGCGGCGATCTCCAGGCCCGGCGGCCTCAGGGTCGAGGAGTGGGATCGAGGCGGCGTGCGCCGTCCCGTGTACTTCTTCGACTACAACGGTGACACGATCTGGGGCGCCACCGCCCGGATCGTCAAGCACTACCTCGATCTCGTCGCCGATACGCCGTGAGCGAGACCGCGAGGGCCGGGCGCGTGCGCCGGCCACGAGGACTCGGTGGCCGGTTCAGCTCAGGGGGAGGCGAATTCTGACGGTCGTGCCGAGCCCGGGCTTGCTCTCGATATCGATGGTGCCGGCGTGGCCGCGGATGATGCCGAGGCTCACCGATAAGCCCAGGCCGGTTCCGCTTCCTTCCGCTTTGGTCGTGTAGAACGGCTCGAAGATCCGTTCGATCTGCTCGGGCGGGATTCCGTGACCCGTATCGGAGAAGCTCACGCCCACCATAGCCCGGCCGTCCTCGCTCTGCTGGAGCCCCGTCTCGACGACGAGCGATCCGCCGCCGTCCATCGCGTCGACGGCGTTGGTGATCATGTTGACGAAGACCTGGGTCAACTGGTCACGGTCACCCAGGATCGGCGGCAGCGCGACGTTGAAGACGCGCTCGACTTCGACTCCCGATGTCTTCAGCTTCGGCCGAATCAGGTCGATCGACCGCTCGAGCACCTCGTGCAGGGCGAGCGGCGCCCGTGAGGGCTCGCGCCGGCGAGAGAAGTCGAGCAGGTCGCGCACGATCTTGCCGGCCCGATGCGCCTCGGTCTCGATGCTCGACACTTTCTGGTGCTCGAGCGAATCGGCCGGCAGCTGGCTCTGCAGGAGCTGGCTGTTGCCAACGATCACCGTGAGCGGGTTGTTGATCTCGTGCGCGACGCTGGCGGCGAGCTCGCCGATCGCCGCGAGCTTGGCCGACTGCACGAGGCGTTGCTGCGTGCGCCTGAGCTCCTCCATGCGCGCGCGCAGGTCCTCGTAGAGGCCGGCGTTGCGGAGCGCGATCACCGTCTGGGCCGCCAGCATCTCGAGCAGCCGGATCTCGTCGCTCTCGAAGATTTCCCCGGAGAGCTTCTCACCGACGACCAGCGCGCCGGCGACCTCGCCGTCCGTGAGCAGCGGCACGACGACGGCCAGGCGTTGGCGCTCGAGCTGAGCGACGGCCATCCGCACGCGCGCGTCGGCGGCACCCTGAAAGGCCGTCTCCTCCACGATGAGCGTCCGCGCGCCCATCTTGAGCCAGAGCAGGAGCGCCGAACCGATCACGGGGCGCGTCGGCACGGAGTCGGCGGCATCCGAGGTCGCGTGGACCCGGCCCACCAGCTGATCGACCGCCGGGTCGTAGAGATGAAGACCCGCGTACATGACGGGAATCCGCGAGACCAGTCCGTCCGTGAGCTTGCGGCCGAGCGTGTCGAGCTCGAGCAGCGCGCCCAGCTCCCCGGTGAGGTCGACGAGCGCGTCGCGCACGGCGTGGCGGCGCCGGAACATGAGCCGCTCGAGCCCACCCTCGAGCTTGCGGAGCAGCGGGAGCGCGATCGTGAACACGAGCAGCAGGAGCAGGGCGTCCTGGAGGAGTGGCCCCACCTCGCTGGTGGCGTCGGTCGGGGCCCGCGCGCCGAATGTCTGGTCGATGGCCCAGAGACCGACGAAGAGAATCGGCGCCAGGGCGACCGACGTGAGGACGTAGAGGACGAGGCGCTTGGCCAGAGCGCCGATATCCATCAGGCGGTAGCGCACGATGGCCACGCCGAGCGCCAGCGCGAAGATCGCGTTACTCGGAATGCCCATCGGGTAGAGCCAGTCCCAGTGCAGCATGAAGCGGGTGATGTCGACGATGCCGCCGGCGAGGCTCACGCCGACGCCGAGGATTACCAGGAGCGTCCGGTTGCGCTTGAAGCTCGAGGGCTGAGCGCCGTAGGCCCGCACGAGCATGACGAGACCGAACACGAGATAACTCTGGAAGTAGACGAAGAACGGCGCGTAGAGCGGCCCCGCCGCCGGCATGAAACCCCACTCCGAGTCGGTGACGCCCGCGATGAACGCAGGAGTCGACCCGGTTGCCAAAAAGAAGACGCAGAGCGCGTATCCGATGATCAGGACTGGGCGGCGGCGGGGCAGGTCGAGGAACGCGACGACGTAGTGGTAGAAGAGCGCCGGGATCGGGATCACACCGAGGTGAAGCCACCGCTCCCACAGAAGCGCGCTCTCCTGCGTGGCCGCCGAGCGTAGACCGAAGACGCCGAGGTTCCAGACGGCCAGCGCCGTGGCCAGGTACGCGAAGAGAAGGTTGCGCTGGCTCCTGCGCTCCGGGACCAGCGCGCTCCCGAGGAGCAGCAGGTTGAGACCAAGCGCCAGGAGAGGCAGGAGCTTATGAGCGAGCATCCGTCTCCCACGGCCCCAAAGACCCGAAGTCATCCCGGCGTCGCTGGTCCCGCATCTCCGCCTCGAGAATCGAAAACACCAGGATGTCCCAGCGCTGGCCGCCGTAGGTCTTCGCCTCGCGAAGCACGCCTTCCTGCTGGAAGCCGTTGCGTCGGAGCGCGTTGATGCTGATCACGTTGTAGGCGAAGACCTTGGCCTCGACCCGGCGGATCTCGAGCGCGTCCATGGCCCACGAGAGCACCAGGCGCGAGGATTCGATCCCCCAGCCGGCGCGCAGGGACCTGGGATTCACGATTGCCGTCTCCAGGAACGCGAACCGCTCCACCAGCTGCACGTCGAAGAGCCTGACGAACCCGACCGGCTTCGCGTCGCCGCTCGACGGCACCACGACGAGCGTGAGCGCCGCGGGGTCGTTCAGGACACGCGTCACGAAGTCGGGGTGATACGGACCGACCTGGCGGCAGAGGTAGAGCAGGTGGCTCCCCACCATCTGGTCCAGGAGCGGGTCGTTCGCCCAGGCTCCGAACGTCTCGAGCTCGTCCCACGTGGGCGGCCGCAGACCCAGTCGAGTCGTACACGCGACGAATTGCGGGAGCGTCGACACGCCTTCGTCCGGCGCTTGCGGCGCCGGCACGGCGGGCCCCGCGCCGACTCCTTCCAGCGGGAGCTCCTCCAGCAGGCAGGCGGTGAGCAGCGCACGGTAGACCGCTGGACTCGGCAGAATCGAGACCTTGACGCCGATCGCCTCGGCGCGCCGCACCGCTTGAAGGAGCGCGGCGAGACCCGCAACGTCGGTGGCCTTCACGTCCTCGAGATTCAGCCACAGACGCGCTGGCGCAAGGGCCAGGCTCGCCCGAACCCTTTGACAGAAGACCGGGAGCGCGAGGCTCGTCAGGCCCTCCTGCACGACGACTTCGATGTCGGATGTGCCTGGCATTCTTGGAGCCCCGGAAATGAACTGCAAGCGGGACACCAGACCGAATAAGGGCCCTAACTGGCGAGAATTGCGGACTTCAGAGGGAGGGCCGCTCTGGTATCGAGGCGCCCTGGCTGCGGCCTGACCAGGCCATGTGAGAATTCTGGACATGACCGATCCGTCCCCGGGTTCGGCGCTTTCCGAGAGTGCAAGCCTCTGCGCCGCCTGTGCTCACGCGCGCGTCGTCACCTCGGCGAAAGGCGCGTCGTTCGTCCTGTGCGGATTGAGCAGGACCGACCGACGCTTCGCGAAGTACCCGCGTCTACCAGTGCTTGCCTGCGTCGGCTTCGAGGAGCTCGGGGAGGGCGGCGGGGCTCAGGGCCACCAGAGGTAGAAGAAACCCGGACCGGCCCCGATGACCGACGCGATCCGCGAGACGCTGACGTCGAGACTGCCGGCCGGCGTCTCGGATCGCGCATAGTACGTCGCGCGATACTCCGACGGACGGTGATAGACGACCACCTTGGCCTCGTCGACCTTGATCGCCCGGCGCGTGAATTCGAGCACGTCGTCCATGTAGCCGATCCGGTCGATGAGCTTGAAGTCGAGCGCCTGCTGCGCGGTGTACACGCGACCGTCCGCGAGCCGCTTCGCGGTGTCCGTCGGGAGCTTGCGCGATTCGACGAGCCGCGCCAGGAACTGTCCCTGGAGCCCGTCGATCACGGACTGGAAGATCTGCCGCTCCTCGCCGGTGAGCGCCCTGAACGGGCTCCCCATGTCCTTGCGCTCGCCCGACTTGATCGCCGCCGCCGAGATCCCGAGCTTCTGCATGAGCCCCTCGGCGTTCACGGTGACCATGATGACGCCGATCGAGCCCGTCACCGTGGTCGGGTGGGCGACGATCGTGTCGGCCGCCAGCGCGACGTAGTAGCCGCCCGAGGCCGCGACGTCCATCATGACGGCAATCACCGGAACCTTGGCGGTACGCTTGAACATCTGCAGCTCTTTGAACATGATGTCGGATGCCGTCACGGTGCCGCCCGGGCTGTTGATGCGGATGATGAGCGCCTTGATGTCCGAATCGTCGGCGGCCTTCTTCAGCTCCTCCCGAAAGCGCACGAGCAGCGGCACGCGCGGCGGCGGCGCGCCGATGACCAGAGTCTGCGTCTGGCCCTCCTCGCTCAGAAATCCCGAGATGTCCGTCAGGAGAATTTTCGCTTTGCCACGGCCCTCGACCGTGCGCTCCTCGAGCGGCTTGATGCGCGGCGTGAGGTCGATCGAGATGACCGAGCAGCCGGTCGCAAGCAGAACGGCAACGAGCGCGATCACCGACTTGCGCATGCCGCGAGTATACCGCGAGGGTTGATCCGGCCTCGCCGCCTCTGTGATAATCGGCGCACCGTGACCACCGACTCTCGACTGACGATCGACGACGTACGCGCCGCCGCCCGGCGGGTCGCCGGCCGCATCGACCGCACGCCCGTGATCTCGTCCGCGGCGTTCGACGACGCGAGCGGTTGTCACGTGTTTTTCAAGTGCGAGAACCTCCAGCGCGCCGGCTCGTTCAAGATCCGCGGCGCCCTGAACAAGCTCCTGACCCTCACGCCCGCCGAGCGCACGCGCGGCGTGGTGGCGTACTCGTCCGGCAATCACGCGCAGGGCGTCGCGCTCGCGGCGCGAATGGTCGGGACCACCGCCATCATCTGCATGCCGACGGACGCGCCGACGCTCAAGGTCGACGCGACCCGTGGCTATGGAGGCGAAATCGTCTTCTACGACCGGCTGAAGGACGACCGCGCCACCGTGGCCCGGCAGCTCGTCGAGGCGACCGGGCGCGTCCTGGTTCCGCCGTACGACGATCCCGCGATCATGGCCGGTCAGGGCACCGCGGCCCTCGAGCTCTTCGAGGAGATCCCGTCGCTCGACGCGCTCGTGACGCCCGTCGGCGGCGGCGGCCTCATGGCCGGGTGCAGCACGGTGGCGCGCAGTCTCTCGCCGGGGATCACGGTCGTCGGCGTCGAGGCCGACACCGCGAACGACACGTATCTGTCGCTGCAGAAGGGCGAGCGTGTCACGATCCCGCCGCCTCCCACGATCGCAGACGGCATCCGCCCGCAGAGCCCGGGCGAGCTCACGTTTCCAATCCTGCGCGAGAACCTGAGCGAGGTCGCGCTCGTGAGCGACGCCGAGATCGTCTCGGCAGTCCGCTTCATGGCGCTTCGCGTCCGCGTGATCGCCGAGCCGACCGGCGCGGTGGGCGCCGCCGCGGTGCTGGCCGGGAAGCTGGCTCGCGGCGCGCGCGTGGGTGTGGTGATCTCGGGCGGCAACGTCGATCCCGGCCTCCTGATCGAGATTCTCCAAGGACGCTGAGCCGAAGCTCAGCGGCTGTGGAAGGCCGGGATGACGTCGGCGGCGAGTCGCTCGAGCTGCTCGAGCATCCGCTCGGGCGGGCACATCGGTCGTAGCACGAACTTCGAGCCGCCGCCCTGTACGTACTGCTCCAGTCGCTCGCTGACGAGGTCGGCCGGCCCGAAGGCGGTGCAGGCATCGAGCGTCGGCGCGTCGACCCGCCCACGGGGGATGAAGGGGAGCGCGATCGAGCGCGCGACCATCGGGTCCGAGTCGAGGCAGAAATTGACGAGGGTCCCGAAGTGGTCGCCCGGCACCTCGCGCCCGGCCTCGGCCGCGAAGGTCAACGTCTTGTCGACGCCGACGCGGAACTGATCGGGCGTGATGAACGAGGGGATCCAGCCGTCTCCCATGCGGCCGGCCCTGCGCATCGCGGCCTCGCTGTTGCCGCCGACCCACAGCGGCATCGGCTGCTGGATCGGGCGCGGCAGCACCGTGATGCGATCGAGGCGCCAGAACTCACCCGCGAACGTCACCTCGGGCTCCTCCCAGCACCGCCGCATCACCTGGATCGCCTCGTCGGTGCGACGCCCGCGCTCGCGGAATGGGACGCCGGCGGCGAGGAACTCACGCTCCTGCTCGACGCCGATGCCGACCGCCGGCAGCACTCGGCCGCCGGAGAGGTAGTCGAGCATCGCGAGTTGGCGTGCGGCCAGTACCGGCGATCTGAACGGAGCGATCAGCACGCTCGGCCCGAACTTGAGTCGTCGCGTCCGCGCGGCGACCGCGGCCATCGCCGTCATCGGCTCGAGGACGGGCAGGGGCGATGAGAGCCGGTCAGAGAACCAGATCGAGTCGATCTCCGTCCGCTCGCAGATGTCGATGAGCCGCCAGAAGAAATCAGACCCCTCGCCGGGCGGGCCGGAAGGCCAGGACCCGGGCATGATGCCGATCCGGTACTTGATCTGCATGGCGGCCTAGAACATCGAGAAGTCTTCGGCCTTCTCGGTGAGGAACTCGAGGAGCGCAGGCGTCCCCTCCTGCGTCTTCTTGATGGCGCGCCGGATCGCCGGCACGATCTCAGAGGGCTCGGTCACGCGCTCGCCGTGGCCGCCGAACGCGCGGGCCATCGCCGCATAGTCGCCGCTGATGTCGGTCGAACGGTACTTGGCCGTCGCCGTCTTCATGATCTTCAGCTCGATCGCCATCGAGAAGTTGTTGAGCAGGATGGAGAGAATCGGGATCCGCTCCCGCACGGCCGTCTCGAAATCCATCCCGGTGAAGCCGATCGCGGCGTCACCCCAGACGTTCACGCAGAGCTTCTCGGGCGCGGCGAGCTTCGCGCCCATCGCGAGGCCCAGCCCGTAGCCGAGCTGGGTCGTCTTGCCCCAGCCGATATAGCTGAGTGGCGCGATCGGCTCCCAGAACGGCGAGATCTGATCCCGCGGGCTCCCGGCGTCGTGCGTGATGATCGTGTTGGCGACGTCGACCGTGTGCATGAGGTCCCAGATCACTCGGTACGGAGACAGCGGCTTCGTGTCCTGCGTGAGTCGCGGGGTCCACTTGGCCAGCCATTCACTCTTGAGGTCCTTGATCTCCTGCGTGACGGCCGAGAAACGGCCGCGGGGGCCGCCCTTGAGACGATCCTTCACCTCGACCAGCAGCGCCTGGAGCGTGAGGCCGGCGTCGCCGACCAGCGCCAGCTCGGCGGGCACGTCCTTGTTGATGTCAGTGGGGTCCAGGGTGGCGTGAGCGATGCGCTTGCCCTTCGGCATCGCGACGCCGTAGTTCGTCGTCGCGAAACTACAGCCGATTCCGAAGATAAGATCGGCATTCGTGAGGAAGTGGTGGAGCTGCTTGGAGATCGAGCGGCCGCCCGAGCCCAGGGACAGCGGGTGGTTCTCGGGAAACGCGCTCTTGCCCTGAAGGCTCGTCGTCACAGGCGCCTCGAGGAGTTCGGCCAGGTCGCGAAGCACCTGCCACGCGCGCGCGTAATGCACACCCTGGCCCGCGTAGATCACGGGCCGTTGCGCAGCGACCAGCGCCTCGGCGACCCGGGAGACGTCGCGCGGATCGGGCCCGGACTTGAGCCGTGGCGCCGGTGTGTAGTTGATCGGCTCCGGCACGTCCTCACGGAGCAGGTCGACGGGGAACTCGATCAGCACCGGCCGCGGACGCCCGTTCTTCACCTGGGTGAACGCGCGGCGCATCGCGTCGACCACCGCGTCGGGCACGATGACCTGCTCGCACCACTTGGTGACGTGCTGGAAGTTGAGAAACGAGTTGAAGTTCGGCTGGATGTTCGTGATCCGCCGCGGGTAGCCGCCCGGCAGCACGACGATCGGCACCGAGTCGCCGTAGGCCTGAGCGACACCGCCGAACGCGTTCTCGGAGCCAGGGCCGTGCTGCATCGCGAACACACCGATCCGCTCGCCCGACGAGATGCGGCTGACGGCGTCGGCCATGTGCAGCCCGGTCCGCTCCTGGCGGACGATGATCGTGCGGATGTCGGCCTCGGCCGCCGCTTCGATGATCGGGTTGACGGGATATCCGATGAGAAACTTCACACCCTCACGCTTGAGGACTTCCGCGACGGCCGCCGCTGCCTTCATGGTCCACTCTCCCGGGTCTGGGTCAGGATGCTCGAGATTGCGCCGCTTCGAGCCGCGAGTCCGTCATATCCTACGCCAGGGGAGAAGGAAGGTGGGGGAGAAGAAGACACCGTGACTCGGGACGAGCTCAAGCGACAGGTCGACGACGCGATCGAGCGCCACGCCGATGAGATCATCGAGGTCGGAGAAACGATCCGGCGCCACCCGGAGCTCGGCTTCAAGGAATCGCGAACCGCGGCGCTCGTCGAGTCGAAGCTTCGCAAGCTCGGCCTGACGCCGCGCACCGGCCTCGCGCTCACGGGCGTGCGCGCCGACCTGCCCGGCGGCGAGGGAGCCGGACCGACGTTTGCGCTTCTGGGCGAGCTCGACGCGCTCGTCGTGGCCGGCCATCCCGAGGCTGATTCGACGACGGGCG
>Ga0137396_10001981_pt1 | contig 11061 bp, 4 predicted proteins | sample czc16metaG_FD_108284 | JGI IMG/M metagenome (GOLD analysis project Ga0137396, IMG submission 108284) | Vadose zone soil microbial communities from Angelo Coast Range Reserve, California, USA - czcobulk3.16 metaG | ecosystem: Environmental > Terrestrial > Soil > Vadose zone | place: USA...
GAGGCGCGAGCGCATCATCATTAGCGCCTCCCAGTGCTAAGATTCTTCAAGCTTTCTCCAAGTGCCGCAAGAGCAGAAGTCGCTTTGGGGTCGGGATCTTCAACGATTCTGGCGTTCGTTGGCATCTTCCTCTTGTGGTGGATTCTGACGACGTTCGTCTATCACCATACGCAAAGTAATTTTCTGCGCGCGGAGAGCGGATGGTACTTGTTTCTTTCCCAATCCACTCCCGCCGTTCAACACGACTTTGAAAAAGATGCTCTCACGAAGAGCTACTATGGACATTACGCACCGCTTGCTTTTCTGGCCGAATTCGCGACGGCAAAATTGATCGGCACTCATGCGGGGTTCTGGAAGTGGCGCCAGATCTCCGTTCTGGCGGTGCTCGCCACTGTCCTATTTCTTTTCGCGCGCGACAGCGGGTACGCCTTGCAACTCTCCCGACCACTAGCCAATCTCTCCGCCGTCGGTTTGACCGCGGTTCTGATCTTTCAGCCGCAGATGCGAGACTTCATCGCGTGGCCCTTCATGATCCTGCAACTCTTTTGGCTCCTCTTTACTGTGATGGCCCTGCTAAGTCTGGTTCAAATGGCGCGGCGGCCGGCCGAAATACTGTGGCCCTGGCTCGCGACAGGATCGGCTTATGCCTCGCTTCACTGTCTCGGCCTGGGCCTGGCTACTGTGGCAGCCACAGCAGCTGCGCTCGCTGGAATTTGGCGTGTGACCCGGCGCCGGCCCATTCCGGCAGTCCCGAAGATATCGGTTCCCCTTTTATGCCTCATCGCAATAGCGACTCTCCATGCGATATTCATGCTCAAGTTTACTCGGCCGGCTGAGGCGATTGCACCCTCCCCAGGGTGGGACCCAGCCTCTTTCGTGATGGCAGCTCTTAGTTTCATTCCAAATTACTTCTTTGCGACGCTGCGCAGTTTCTTCAGCACAGGCGAGCTACCACCAAGCGCGTGGCAAAGCACTTTAGACTGGCCCTACGGCCTGGCGATTCTCCTGGCCTTTGGCTTACTCGTTAGTTCCGCTTTTTTTCGGACGCTTCGGGAACCGACTGCACGGAACCGGGCCAGGTTTTTTCTTCAGACTTTCGCCTCGGTGTCGTTCCTAATGATGATTGTGCTGATCTCGATTCGCCAGTGGCGCGAGCCATCGCCCCAAGGATTCGTGGACTATCTGGCCGGTCCTCGCTACCTGATCCCAAGCACATTCGCCCTCGCGGGCATCATGGCGGAATTGCTTTTCCTTTTTGCTTCCGTCCCCATTTTCCTCAACGCGATCTTAAACGTTGGCCTGACGGTTTGCGCGATCGTCGGCAATCAACAGTATGCTGTGAATATCTATCCAAAGATCAAGCCAAGATCGATGATTTCCCACGCGTCCGCGTGGCAGGCGGTAGTGGCCATGGCTCGCGAATGCCAGAGGGCAAACCTCGCGATTCCCAATGTGCCCCTCGGCGCATTGACCCAGGAATTCTATGATTGGGATTTGAAGAGGTTTGAGCCACTCTTGCGCGCAGATCTAAAAGTGCCGCCAAGAACAAGTCTCCAATTCGTGGCGTGGAACGAAACGCCCAGCGCATACTATCGCGACGTTCCGTCGCTCACTGCCGTTCAAAAAAAGCTCCAGTTGGAATCTAAGAAATAGTGCGACAGCCCGTTTCTCGTCGGTCAGAAACTACCGAAGCCTCTCGCTGAACAAACATGACCGAAGTTTTGCCGTTGGTCGAAAACTCCAGCAGGCGCGGGGGAATGGCGAGTTCGAAGCCAGGTAGATTGAGCGACAGGTTTGGATTGTAGAAGGGATCGTGCAGCAGTTCGATCCCCCACTTTTCCTGCATGAAAGCCGCCTCCCGGACGAACTGCGCCTGTTCCTCAGGAGCACGCTGATGGCCACGCGAGGCGGACTCGTGATGGACCAGGTCCGCGTACGGCGTCCAGACGTTTTGGAGACCGGCAGCTCGCAGCCGCAGGCAGAAGTCGATATCGTTAAAGCTGATCGCGAGATTCTCTTCATCGAATCCGCCGGCTTCTTCTAGAATCTTTTTGCGGACGAGCAGACATGCGCCCGTCACGGCCGAGCAATTCTGCTGCAAATACGTCCGATTGAAATAACCGGCATGACCGCGCGGCACCCCGGTAAACGCGTGCCCCGCCACGCCACCGAGGCCCAGGACAACCCCGCCGTGTTGCAGCGTGCCGCTTGGATACCAAAGGCGCGCGCCGACCGCCCCGACCCCAGCACGAACGGCATGGCTCACCATTTCGCGCAGCCAGCCAGGTTCGTTCGCATCGACATCATTGTTCAAAAATGCGAGCACATCGCCTTTCGCGGCCGTGGCGCCACGATTAATCAGGCGGCTGAAATTAAACTCCCCGTCCACGCGGACGACACGGGCTTCGTTTCTCTCCTCGAGCCCGCGCAGAAATTCGTGCGTCGCGGCCTCCTCCGAACCATTGTCGACGATCACGATCTCGATCGGCCGATAGTCAGTTCGTTCGCGAATGCCTTCGAGACATCGCTCGAGGAGGCTGATGCGGTCGCGCATGGGAATGATGATCGAAACCAGCGGCGCGGGATTTGGAACGTCGTACACGACGCGGTGCGATTCGACATTCTCCGGGCACGCTTCCACGCGACCAGCGATGCCCTGCCGCTGGAGGTGGTCGCCGATCGCTCGGCGCGCCGCCTCTTTTGCGTACGGTTTCGCATCCGCCACCGCCGCGAGGCTCCCGGCCACAGCGCGCCAATGGTAAAGAATCCGAGGAATGTGCCGAATCTGCGCCGGTTTCAGTCGTTCCACACAACGCAAGGCAAGGTCGTAATCCTGCGAACCTTCAAATCCTTCGCGGAACCCGCCGATCTCACGGAGAAGTTCGGTCCGATAAACTCCGAGATGATTGATGAAATTCTGCCCGAGAAAAAGCTCCGGGTTCCAATCGGGTTTGAAGAACGGATTCGAGCGAACCCCCTTTTCATCGACCTTGTCTTCGTCGGAATAGATTAGGCCGGCGTCTGGATGACGCTCGATTTCGAGCGCGACCATGGCCAGCGCATGCTCAGCAAAGAGATCGTCCTGGTCCAGAAGCGCGCACCATTCACCTGTCGCGACTCCAAGCGCTGAGTTCGAGCACGCGGAGATATGACCGTTTTGCGCGCGCAAGGTGAGCTTGATCCGCGGATTGCGCGCGGCGATTTCTTCGAGAAACGGCCGGACTTGCGGGTCGGTCGAAGCATCGTCCGCGATGCAAAGCTCCCAATGTTCGTAGAGTTGTCCCTCGATTGAAGCGATGGCTGCCTCGAGAATTTGGAGCTCGGGATTGTAGACGGGCAGGAGCACCGAGATCACGGGATGCCTCCGCATTGCGCGAAGACGCCGGCGTAGCTCAATCGCGTCGCCGCGTGTTCGCGTATCAAATTGGGCGATCCAACTTCGATAGGTGATGGGCGCAGCAGAAATCTCCTTCAGGGGCTGCGTGCCGAGCGATTGCAGCAATTCGGCAAAGCGGCCGGCAAACCGGTCCAGAGTAAAGTGGCGCCCGAATGTCCGCAGCCCCGCGGTGGCAATCTCACGAGCGAACGAGGGGTCTTCCACGAATCGCGTGATGGCTCCCGCCAGCTCGTCTGAATTCTCGCGCGTTACCATCAATCCGTTCATCTCGTTCTGCACCCACTCCCGAATGCCGCCGACGTCCGTGCTGATGACCCCTTTCCCCAAACTCATCGCCTCGAGAATCACGATCGGCATCGTTTCATCGCGCGATGGCAAAATGACCGCATCCGCCTGGCTGAGAAGCGCCGTTGCCTCGGAATGGTCCAAGGCGTCGATCAGTTGCGTGTTTTCGAGACCGGCCGCGCGGCTCTTTAGTTTCTCGAAAAACTCGCTGTCCAAAACGCGGCCGGCCATCTTGAACAGGCTTCGGCGCCGGGTCTCCGGGTCCAGTCGGTGAATGGCCTCGAGCAGAACATCCTGGCCTTTGCGCGGCTCGAAGCTGCCCAGAGTCACGAAACAAATCGAATCATTCCTTGACCCCGGAATGACCGGCGGTTTGGGAATGCCATATGGGACCACTTCGATCGGCGCGAGCGTGAGGCCTTCGTAAACTCTCGCGGTTTGCCGCGTGGGGGTGACCAGGAGATTTGCTATTTTCATCGCCGGCCGGATTTCAGAAATCGCGCGCACGAGGCGCACGGCGACCTGGGTTTCGTGCAGATACCAAAGGACCGGCCGCTTCTCCAAGTGAGCGGCCCGCACCGCCGGCCAGCTCGCGATGGTGTTGGCCACGATCACATCGTACTCCCGGCATAATCCTCGCAGCTTCGCGTGCTGGAGATCGGTCAAGAGCGTCGGCTCCATCACTATGGTGATGCCGTCTTGCCCCAGCATCTCGGAGATCGGCCCCGTGTCTGGGGCGGCCACCGTCACCTCCCATCCAGCCTTTTTCAGCCAGCGCACGAGATGGACCAGCTGAATCGGCGCGCCGCTCAACGTCGTTTCGTGCGAGACAAAGAGAACTCGCGGCGGCCTGGCCGGTTCCTGGTCCTGTGTTGACTCAGGCATCTTGCGCTTGCCCAACCTTGAGCGGCTGCGAAATTGCTCGCTCGATAAGCTGGCGAAATTCTTCGCCAAAGCGCTCCATCGTGAAATCCTTCTCGTAGGTCGCGCGGGCCTTTTTCCCAAGCTCACTCGCGAGCGCTGGATCCTCGATCAAACGGCGGATAGCGGCCGCGAGTACATCCGGCGTCTCCGGCCTAACAAGCAGCGCGTTCTCGCCCTCGACCAGAACCTCGAGCGCGCCTCCGACGATCGTCGTAATCAGCGCTTTCCCAAGACTCATCGCTTCCAGGATCGTCACGGTCGGCATGGCCTCGTCGCGCGAGGAAGAAACAATCACATCAGCCTCGCGCATCAGCGCGATTGCTTCCGCGTGGTTCAAAGCGCCTTTGACCGAAAAATTCTGCAACCTCCTGGCCACGGCTTCCACCTTTGGCCAAAATGCGGGATCGAGGACCCGTCCCGCGATCTGAAACTGGGCGGCCTGCTGCACCGCGGCCGGAAGCAACGCCAGCGCTTCGACGAAAACATCCTGGCCTTTGCGCGGCTCGACGCTGCCCAAAAGCAAGAATCGCAGTGGGCGCGTGGCGGCGTCATTCCTTTCCGCTCCAAGGCCAGGGTCGGGAATGGCGTTGCGCAAACATTTCACCGGTTGATCGGTGTAGCGCCGATAAACCGTCGCTGTACTCTCGGAGGGAGCAAGGACCAAGTCCGCCAATGGCACGGCTGCCCGGAGCTTGGCGTCTTCCCTGAGATAATGCTCACCCACCGAACCGGGCTCGTGCACCCACCAGGCAATCGGCACATTTTCGCCTTTCAGAGCTCGAACGACCGCCCCACTCCGGATCGTGTTCGCGATCACGCAATCGAAGTCGCGCGCAAATCTCGCAAACGATTCATGGCCGGTTTCGATGAGCGGATCGATGATGACGGGAATCCCTTCGGCACTCAGCTTCTCCCGGAGCGGACCGTCCTCGGGCGCAAGCACCAGAACAAAGATGCCGTTGCGTTGGCACCAGGTCGCCGCGTGGAAAAGCATCATTGGTGCGCCGGACAAAGAGAGATCGTGCGAGACGAAAAGCAGATCGAGAGAGGAATCGAGGGACGCCGGCCGATCGCCCGTCGTCATCCGGATGGGCGCGGGCGAATCGGAATACAGCCAGTCACGCATGTTGTCCGTGAAATACGGATCGTGGGTTGTGTAGCTCGGCCAGCGCTTGAGCAAATAAATCGACGCCTTGTCCCGGCGCTTGGCCGCCTCTTTCTCTTCCTCGACGCCGATCGAGACATGGCCTGCGTGGCTCAACGTCGCATACGGCGTGTAGACACAGCGAAGCCCGGCCTCGCGCACTTTGAAACAAAGATCGATGTCCGAATGCGCAATCGGCGTGTTCACCGCGTCGAACCCGCCGATTCGATGAAAATCTTCTCGCCGCATCGCAAGGCAGGCCGCAGACAACGCGGCCACGTCACGCAAGGACTGGGCCAGATTAAAATGCTCGGTGGAATCAGCCGGGCGTTGATGAAAAGCGGTTCCCGCCAATCCGCGCACGCCCATTACCAGGCCGGCGTGCTGAATCTTCCCGGTCTCGTAGAGGAGTTTCGGCGCGACCGCGCCTACTTCGGGATTTTCCAGCGGCTCGATCAAATTCTGGATCCAGCCGGGCTGCGCCGTTTCGACATCGTCGTTAAAGAAAATGAGGCGCTCACCGGTGGCCGCGGCCGCGCCGAGATTGCACTTCTTGGAAAAGTTGAACGGCTTGTCGTAAGGCACGAAACGGACGGCCGCGTTTGGCGTTGCGAGACTCTTGAGTGACTCGATCAGCCGGCTGTTCGCGACGATCACGATCTCCAGGTCCGGGTATTTCGTGTTCTGCGGAAGGTCGCGAAGACAGATTTGGGCCCGGGTTGGCGAGTCTGTCGGAATAATCACCGAGACGCGCGGCCAGGACGCGATGATCAGACGGGCGCGGTTAGCGGTCGGGTATTCAACGACTTCCGCCGGAAGGTTTCGCCGCTGCATCGCGTCGGCCAGGGCGGCCAGATTTGTTTTGCGCGCGTCCGGCTTGCCACCGGCCGACCCTGACTCCGGATGTTCGCGCCAATGGTAAAGGATGTGAGGGATGTGATGGATGGCCCGCGCCTGTTCCGTCGCCCGCAGAGCGAAATCGTAGTCTTGTGACAGGTCGAACTCTTTGCGAAAGCCCCCGACTTGATCAACGAGTGAACGCCGGTACGCCGTTAGGTGACCGATATACATCGACGAGCAAAGAAGCTCCGGACTCCACTCCGGTTTGAAGAACGGCGCGTGCCGTTTTCCCTCCACGCTCCATCGATCCTCGTCGCTATAGAAAATATCGGCGCCGGGAAATTCCGCAGCGGCGCGCGCCAGCTCATAGAGTGCGAAGGGAGCGAGCAAGTCGTCATGATCGACGCAAGCCACCAGATCGCCGGTGGCCGCTTCCAGGGCGCGGTTGGTGTTCTCTGAGATTCCGAGATTTTCGGCCAGACGCTGGACGCGAATCCTTGGTTCTCGCGCCTCCCAGCGCCGAAGAGTCTCGATCGTTTCCGGCCGATCGGAGCCACCATCGACCACACACATCTCCCAATTGTCGTAGGTCTGGGCCGCAACCGAGGCGAACATCTCGTCCAGGAAATCTGCGGGTGTGTTATGGACCGGAGCGAGGAGGCTGATTTTGATTCGCGTTGAAAATTCCTTCGACGCGCGGCGCTGACCTTCCAGTGCGGCGGGATCGGGTTCGTGCTCGCTGATCCACGCGGAATATCGATCCACCGGAGCCTTGGGAACCGCAGAAGGCGCTTTCTCCACTGGCGGCGCCGCCTTGGGGGCGCGAGAAATTCTGAAATTGCGCGGGATGCGCCGAATTTCGCGCAGGATTTTCTCCCCGAATGGCCGGCGCTCCTTGGGTCCCGTCAGGACGTGAAAACAACGCCCGCCTTTCCGGCACGCCTGCTTCGCGGCATTCAGGATCGCTTTCTGATCCTTTAGCTGAGTCTTAAGTTGTTCGATCTTCGCCTTGAGCCGATCGCTTTCCGCAACCCAGTGTTTCAACTGTTCGTGCTGGGCGTCCATGACGAGTTGCGCTTTCGCGCGATCCCGGCGCAGAATTTCGAAATGCTGGGGCAGTTCCGTCTGCCACTCCAGGGCGCGCGCTTGATGGTCCATGATCTCCTGCACCTTCCAGCGATCGGCCAGGAGTGAATCGAGCCAGACCTGGCGCGCTACGAGTGCGGCCTGTTCGCGCACTGCCTGGTCGGCTTGCGCTTGCGCATGGATTCGGGCAGTCGCGATCCGGTAAATCCCAATCAAATCCCGCAGCGTTTTATCACCCTCAAACAACGCCTTGAAAAGCGACTCCTGGAAATGAACCGCACGCGACCGGCCAGCGATGCCAAGGCCAATTCCATCGGGAATTTCCGCCGAAGGTCGCCCGGCGACCCATTCCTTCCACGCGACCCTGGGACCGGCCGCGCGTTCCAGATCAAGGCCGTGGAGCAGAACCAATGCATTGGGCGAAAGCTTCGCCTCCCAATTCGCCAGATCCGCACGGATTTCACTCGCCGAATCGCAATCGTCGAGCAGAAGCAGATCGATACTGCCATCGGCGCACTCTTTCAGGGCCTCCGCCGGAGAGCCCTCGGCGAAACGGGCGCGAGGACCATAGAATTCCTCCCCGTAATCCTTTCCATCACGCCACGCGACGTCATCGCTGGCATCTTCCCCCGGGCGATCCCGCCGGATGACAGTGCACTGGGAGTCAGCGTTCTGTTCCCGCGCCGCCTGGCAAAATGTGAGGCAGGCCTGCCCGTCGCCGAACCCGAGCACGACGATGGATTTTGGCGCTCCGCAGGCGACGAGGTCGTAAAGCAGCGGGAGATGAAATCGCGTTGGGCCACCGGTGTAAAATTTCGGCTGAAAACCAAGCAGACTCGGAAGTTTCTCGAACATCAAAGGAGCGTCGAAGCGGAGTTGGATCTGTGAAACCGTTGTTTGATCCGTTCAATAGAGGACTAAACAAGCCTGCCTGTCTAACGATTCGCGAAAATCCTTGTTGCGCGCCAGCGGCCATTGAAAATGAATTCAGATGACGTTCACCGCGGGATTTCTGCTCTTGCTCTGGGTGGTTGGATCGATCCTGGTGAATGGGATCGCTCCGCTCCATTACTTGACGAAACTGCGCGGACTCGAACTCGTCGGTTATGGCGCCGCCGTGGGCGTTGCGCTGCACGCTCTGCTCGGCTGCGCGATCGCGGCCGCTCCGGCGGCGCGGTGGGCGTTTGTGGGACTGCTGCTCGCTTTGACACTGTCGAGCGCGGTTTACGTTGTTGTGCGCCGGGTCTTGCCAGAATTTTCCCTGGCCTTATCAACGCCCAGCAAAGTCTCATTGGCTCTCTGGGTTCTGCTGCTCGTGCTTTGTCTGGGCCTTCTCCATCTCGACGTCCGATTTCCCGAGCCGCTGCCGGATGGGATTTACGTTTTCAAGACTCACACCACCAACGTAAAGGTGCAGTATTTAACGTCATTGCCGGCCGATAATTACATCCCTTTCGCCGTGGTCGAATTTTTTCTGCGCGGTATCTCGTTCAAGAAAGAGAGGCCAATCTTGCCTGGCAACGAGGTGAGCAATCGAACGATCCTGATGTCGCTCGCCGCCTTGCCGTTTCGAGCGGCGCTGGGTGCGCCGAACGACCACCCCGAGCTCGGGACTTACAACTATGTTGGCCGCGAATGGCCGGATGTGTCGAAACTGAATGCCCGGGATTCCTTCGAACAGTTCGCCGTTATCGGTCTCGTGCTGAATTCGCTGCTGCTCCTCGGGCTATTTGTCTTTTGCTCCAGCTTTGTCGCAAATTCCGTTCCGCCCCTGGCGACTCTTCTGTATGTCACGAATCCGTATTTCATCGCGCAGACAGTTTTCACCTGGCCCAAGGCAATGGCCGGATTTTTTATTCTGCTCGCGTGGGCTTCCATCCGCCGTGGCCATGGCCCGGTAGCTGTCGCCGCATTACTGGCCCTGGCCTCGCACTGTCACCCATACGCAATTGTTTTCGCCGGCTGCGCCGGGCTGTATTATCTAGCTCAGTGGCGGCGGGAGAAACCGCGAGTGCCACGCGTGGTTCTTTATCTCCTGGTTTTTGCCTTGATCCTCGCGCCCTGGATTATTTGGACACGATTTGCCCTCCACATTCCTTCCGATTTGGTGATGCAGAACTTCGCCGGACCCGGCACCGAACCGGCTTGGGCTTCCCCCCTAGGCTTCTTCTGGATTCGGCTCCACAATTTATTCTATCTGGTCTGCTCGACGATTTTCCTCGTCTACCCATTCGATTTTGGAGCAGTCGTTAATGGCTGGCTGGTTTCCCTGCCGGGCGTCATCGGCCTTGTGATGATTTACCCCGCTCTGGCTCAGTGCGCGGAACTGCCAAGACCACGCCCGTGGCTATGGTATGGTTTGGTCGGTCCTGCTCTCTTGATCCTTGCCATTTATAGTTGTCCCGCCCTGCTTGTCCTGCACGGTTATCAACCCTTGCTCGGCGTCCTGCTTTTCTTCGGTGTTTGGTGGCTCTCCCGGCACTGCAGGCAAACAATCTTCGTCGGCCTTGTCGCCCTTCAAATTCTCCTGAATCTCAGCCTGGTTCTGTCCCGCGGGTTGATGACAGGCGCGCGGTTTTGGTGATCTCCCGGTTACGATGCATCAACACTCTTTCGATAGCATGGCGCAGTTCCGCGGCGAGCATCTCGACGCCCGGCGGAACGAACCGCTGGTGATTGTTGACATCGGGAGCGCCGACTTGAACGGCTCGTATCGCGAACTTTTCGCACTCCCTCCCTGGCGTTACATCGGGGTCGATCTCGTTGCTGGAGAGAACGTCGACGTCGTTCTGAGAGATCCGTACCGATGGCGGGAGCTCGATTCTGCGTCGATTGACGTTGTCGTTTGCGGACAGACGTTCGAACACACCGAGTTTTTTTGGGAGACGATGCTGGAAATCGCGCGGATCCTGAAGCCGCGCGGGCTCTGCTGCATCATCGCGCCTTCCAGCGGACCGGAACATCGCTTTCCGCGAGACTGCTGGCGCCTTTTTGCCGACGGCTTTTCGGCGGTGGCGCGATATGCAGGCCTTGAGGTCGTGCAGGTGCAGACGCAATGGGAAGACTTGCCCGACTACGACTCGGAGAGCAACAAGTGGCACGATTCAGTCCTGATCGCGCGGAAGCCAGTCCTGTCCTTCGGGGCAAAGCTGCGTTGGGGGTTTTACACGGGCTTAAAACGCCTGGTCCGGCCTCCGTCGCCCATACCGGAAACGATCATCCAAATTTTCCATTCCAATGATGGAGCCCACAGCGAAGCCAATTCAGTCTACGCGCGAATTGGGCACGACGGATGGAAGGACGTTTCAATAGCGCTTCCCCGCGGCGCCGGCGCGGCGCCGCTTCGGATCGATTTCATCAGCAGCATGCCCGTGATAGACGTGGC
>Ga0137396_10001982_pt1 | contig 11059 bp, 10 predicted proteins | sample czc16metaG_FD_108284 | JGI IMG/M metagenome (GOLD analysis project Ga0137396, IMG submission 108284) | Vadose zone soil microbial communities from Angelo Coast Range Reserve, California, USA - czcobulk3.16 metaG | ecosystem: Environmental > Terrestrial > Soil > Vadose zone | place: USA...
CTACGCCTCGTGTAAAGATTACAGGCAGGCAAACGGCCGGCGGACTATCATGCGTGCTGGGGCACACCTCTAACCCTTGTGAAATCAATGTATTGGGAAAAACATCCCATTCTGGATCATTTGGTGCGGGGCGTGCTTCCGTCAGTGGTGCAAGGGTCAAAGCAAAAGGAGAGGGAGAATGTTTGAGGAACGCAATGAAGTTTCCCCGGTGACTGAAGGCACGCCGCGTTGGTTGGCAGGCGCAGTGGTGGTACTGGCCGCAGTATCGCTTTTGGCGCTGGGCATCGGTTGGAACGCAGCGCACCACGCCAAGAACGCCGAACAGGTGGTAGCCGCCCAGGTCCAGATTCTGAACCACAACGCCGAAGCGCTGACGCAGCGGCTGACGCAGGCCGAAGAGCACAGCGCACAAGTCCAGGGCCAGCTCAATGTGGTGACAAGCCGGCTGAAACTGACTCAGAGCGAGCTGTCGAGCGCCAAGCGCCAGGCCAAGCAGATCAAGGAACAGTATGGCAAGCAACTGGCATCCGTGGAGACCTCGCTAGCGAGCAAGGCCAGCTCAGACGATGTCAAGAATCTTAGTGGCGATGTGTCCGGCGTCAAGTCGGATCTTGACGCCACCAAGGGTAGCTTGCAGATGGCTCGTGGCGAGCTTGGCACGCTGATCGCTCGCAACCACGAGGGGATTGACCAACTGCGCCGGATGGGCCAGCGCGACTACTTTGAGTTCACCCTGGACCGCAAGGGCAGCCGCCAGAAGGTCGGCAACCTCGTAGTTGAGCTGCTGAAGTCCAACCCCAAGCGTAACCAGTTCACCGTGGCGCTGTATGTGGATGATATGCGTCTGGAGAAGAAGAACCGCTCGGTCAACGAGCCGATCTACTTCTATACACGCGGCACGCGCGCAGCGCTCGAGATGGTAGTCAATCAAGTGACCAAAAACAAGGTGGTCGGCTACCTGAGCGCGCCAAAGGTGAGCACACAGTCGTCCGGCGGCTAAACCCCGGGTGCAGCCCCGACAGTAACGAAGCTGAGGGAGGGTTTCCAGGGGAAACCCTCCTTTTGCTTTTTGGCGACCGCAGTCCGTGGCAAGTGATTTGAATAACTCTTTCTGGACAGACTGGGGGTTGATGTGCCAGAGTAAAGCCCTACCTGGCCTGGGGGTAATCAGAGAAAGAGTAAGGTCTGAGGAGGCAAAAAGTTATGAGCAAGCGTCTTCTGATTTGTGTGGTGGCGCTTTTGATCGTTGCCTGCATCAGCGTGGCAGCGGACAAGGGCAAGGAAGGGTCTTGGACGGGCTGGATCACCGACTCGATGTGCGGCGCTGATGCTGAGAAGGCCAAGAGTGCCGATTGCGTGACGAAGTGCGTGAAAAATATGGGCGCGAAGTACGCGCTCTACGAACCTGGCGACAAGAAGGTCTATGTCCTCGATCCGCAGGACAAGGCTGCGGCGCACGCCGGCCATCACGTCACGGTGAAGGGCACTGTTGATGGCGACACAATCAAGGTCTCGTCCATCGAAATGGCGAAGGAAAAGAGCGAGAAGCCGAAGAGCTGATCAGGCCTGTTGCCTCGCAATTGCTTCCGGCGGGTAGGGCGTGTGGCCCTGCCCGCTTTTTGTTTTACGGACCGCGAGTCTTGCGCTACTTTCTTCTCCGCCTCAGGTAGGATGGTGCGCGCCCCATGGCACTGCTGGCCATTTGCCCCGAACGCGCGCTGACTCCGCTGGAGGAGATTCGCGACGCCATCATCGTGGTAGATGGCCGGAGAATCGTCGCAGTCGGGCGTCGCGGCGAGCTGCGACTGCCACCGGGAGCGCAGGAGTATTCCGCTCCTGGAATCACGGTGGTGCCGGGATTCGTGGACGTGCATATCCACGGCGCGGGCGGCCACGACGTGATGGAGTCAACTCCGGAAGCCCTCGGGGCCGTGGCGGCCAGCGTCGCGCGGCGCGGGACCACTTCCCTGGTGGCCACAACCGTGACGGCCAGCACGGAACACATCTGCCGCGCCGCGCAAGGGATTGCGCGCTACATCGCGGCGCAGCCGGAGCGCCCACCAAAGACAACCCCCGTGGCGGAGATTCTGGGCATACATTTTGAAGGGCCCTTCATCAACCTCGCGCGGCGGGGTGTGCATCCCGCGGAGTGGATCGTGCCGCCTTCGATTCCAGCGCTCCGGCGCTATGTCGACGCGGCGGGTGGCGCCGCGCGGATTTGCACTCTGGCGCCGGAGCTTCCCGGGGCGCTCGACTTGATCGAGGCAGCCTGCGCGGCGGGGCTGGTCGTGGGGCTGGGGCACACGGACGCGACTTACGCCCAGGCTTGCGCCGCGATCGAGAAGGGCGCGCGACACGCAGTGCACGTCTTCAACGCCATGCGCCCTTTTTCCCATCGGGAGACCGGCGTGCTCGGCGCAGTGCTGACAGCTGCGAACGTCTCTGCCGAGTTGATCGCGGACGGCGTTCATGTGGATGCCCCGGCGATGCGCTTGCTCCTGGCTGCGAAGGGAGCCAGCCACGTGCTGCTGGTCAGTGACGGCACGGCCGCGACCGGTATGCCGGATGGGAAGTATCGACTGGGAACCTTCGAGGTCACTGTGGCGGGAGGGGTCTGTCGCAATGCGGAAGGGAAGCTGGCCGGCAGCGCGCTCACGCTGGATCGCGCGTTGCGCAACATTGTGGCGCTCGGCGCATCATTGGCTGATGCCGTACGCATGTTGACGCTCAACGCGGCGCGCCTGCTGGGTCTGGAGCGCTGCAAAGGCGTGCTTGCGCCGGGCGCCGATGCCGACCTGGTGCTGCTCGATGCGAACTTGGAGGTTGTCGGCGTGATGACCCGTGGTACAGGACTCTGAGAGCCTCTTAGCGGGTCGAGCTTCAGCTCCGAGAAAAGAAACCCAAGGGGCTTGCCCCTCTTGTCGCCCCGAGGTCATTCCGAGCGCAGCGAAGGGCGCAGCCTAGCTTGCTAACGCCGCCACTCGAAGGCGCGTCGTTTACGGCGCCGGGTGGTGTTCTTGCTGGGCTGCGGCGACGCCCCCGCCCTTGGCGGCAACCTGCAGGCGGGTCAGGGCGCGCTGCAAGGCAAACACCGCGCGGTCCCAGTCCGTGCCGGGGGCATTGGGGTTTGCCAAGCGCTTTTCGGCGCGCTCACGAGCGGCGCGGGCGCGGTCCAGGTCAATTTCTTCGGCTCGTTCGGCCGCCTCGGCCAGAACAATGACGCGACCGGGCAAAACCTCAGCGAAGCCGCGAACAACCGTGGCGTGGGAAGTATCTTTTCCTTTGCGGTAGCTGAGTTCGCCTATACCCAGCTCGGTAACCAGCGGCGCGTGTCCGGGCAATACACCCAGATAACCAGCGAGGGCGGGGAGCTGAACCTCGCTCACCGTTTCCTTCACAACTTGCCGCTCGGGCGTCACTACTTCGAGTTCGATGGAATCAGGTAGCATCATTTCGTCGAACGGCGGAAACCGCCGATTGCATCTGCAGCCTTGCTCTTTTCTTACGCTACCGCGGACATTTTCTCGGCTTTCTCAAGCGCCTCTTCGATTGTGCCGACCATGTAAAAGGCCTGTTCGGGGATGTCGTCGTGCCTGCCTTCGACGATCTCCTTGAACCCGCGGACCGTATCTTCAATCTTCACGTACTTGCCTTCCAGCCCCGTGAACTGTTGGGCCACGAACATAGGCTGCGAGAGGAATCTTTCAATTTTCCGCGCCCGGGCGACGGCCAGCTTGTCCTCGTCGGAGAGTTCTTCGATGCCGAGGATAGCAATGATGTCGCGCAGATCCTTGTAGCGCTGCAGGACCGATTTGACCGCGCGAGCCACGGTGTAGTGCTCCTGGCCAACGATGCGCGGGTCGAGGATGCGCGAGTAGCTGGCCAGCGGGTCCACCGCCGGGTAGATGCCCATCTCGACGATAGCGCGGCTGAGGTTGGTCGTGGCGTCCAGGTGTGTGAAGGTAGCGGCCGGCGCGGGGTCGGTGTAGTCGTCCGCGGGCACGTAGATGGCCTGGACGGAAGTAATCGAGCCGTGCTTGGTGGAAGTGATGCGCTCCTGCAGTTCGCCGATTTCGGTGTTGAGGTTGGGCTGATAACCGACGGCGGAGGGCATGCGGCCGAGCAAGGCCGAAACTTCCGAGCCCGCCTGCACGAAACGGAAGATATTGTCGATGAACAACAGCACGTCCAGGCCCTCGACGTCGCGGAAGTATTCGGCGACAGTCACCCCGGTCAGGCCGACGCGGAGTCGCGACCCGGGCGGCTCGGTCATTTGGCCGTAGATCAAAGCGGCGCGCGATTTCTCCGAGTTCCCGGGCACCACCACTCCCGATTCCTGCATCTCGAGCCACAGGTCGTTGCCCTCGCGGGTGCGCTCGCCCACGCCCGCAAAGACGGAGACGCCGCCGTGTTTCAGCGCGACGTTGTGGATCAGCTCCATGATGATGACCGTTTTGCCGACCCCGGCGCCGCCAAACAGGCCGATCTTGCCACCCTTCAGGTAGGGCTCGATCAGGTCCACCACCTTGACGCCGGTCTCGAACATCTCGAGCTGGGTTGATTGGTCCAGGAGTAATGGAGCCGGCCGATGGATCGGATAGCGGATCTCACTGTGGACCGGGCCAAGGTTGTCCACCGGCTCGCCCAGGACGTTCATCACGCGACCCAGGGTGCCGCGGCCGACCGGCACGGTGATGGGACCGCCGGTATCGTAGGCCTTCATCCCGCGCACCACGCCCTCGGTGGGCTTCATCGAAACGCAACGCACGCGGCCTTCCCCCAGGTGTTGCTGCACTTCAGTGACGATGTCGAGCGGCTCGGGGACATCGAAGCCCTCGCTGGTGATGCGCACCGCGTTATAGATCTGCGGCAGTTGGTGTTCCTCGAAGCGGACATCGACGACCGGCCCGATTACCTGCACCACCCGGCCGAGGCCGGCGTATTGCTGGGACATTGCTCTCTCCTTAGCGGCGCGTCGTTGCTGAGATCCGACTCATGACTCCAGATTCGCTTTCCAACGATGCCGGGTCATCCCGTGGAAGCCGCGCCGCTCACCACCTCGATAATCTCTTTCGTGATGGCGGCCTGGCGGACCTTGTTCATGTGGAGCGTGAGCTGGTCAATCAACTCGATGGCATTGTTCGTCGCTGAATCCATGGCCGTCATGCGCGCCGCATGCTCCGCCGCGGACGATTCCAGCATCGCCCGAAAGATTTGAGTTTCGACATGCCGGGGCAGCAGCCGATTGAAGATTTCTTCCAGGGATTGCTCGTAAATGTAATCGACCTGGAAGCCGAGCGGTTCGCTGGCGAGCTCGCCGCCTGGCCCTTTGGCGGGGCCGCCCGCGCCTTCCAGGTGCGCCTTTTCCGCTGCTTCCGGCTGAAACAACTCCGGCTCAATCGGCAGCAGCTTCTCCACGGTCAGCTTCTGCGTCATGACGTTCTTGAACTCGTTGTACACTGCGTAGACCGCATCGGTCTCACCGGAGGAGTACAGCTCGATCACTTTCTGGGCGATGTCCTTCGCCTGGGGATACTCGACGCGCGTAGTGACGTTGATGTACTCCGCAACGAAGCTCCGGTTCCGCTTGCGCAGCGCGTCCCGGCCCTTCTTGCCGATGGCAATCAACTCAATCTTCTGCTGCGAGCGCTCGCGGAGGAGTTCCAGCGTCCTGCGGATGACGTTGGCGTTGAAGGCTCCGCACAGGCCCCGGTCCCCGGTCAACATCAGGAGGAGCACGCGCTGCTCCGGCCGCCGCGCCATCAGGGGATGAACCGGGTTTTCGACTCGCGCGATCGCCGAGCGCAGCACGCGAGCGATCTGCCGGGCATAGGGCCGAGCGGCCAGGACCTTTTCATGGGCGCGCCGCAATCTTGCCGCGGCGACGAATTTCATGGCGCGGGTAATCTGCTGGGTGTTCTTCACCGAGCGGATGCGGCGCCGAAAATCAAGCAGGGTAGGCATGCGTATCGGCCTAGGGCCGGATCCTAATCAGCAGCTTTGGCGAGGCTGCCAACAAAGCGCTCCTTGAATGCACCGAGAGCTGCGTTGATCTCGGCGCGGAGTAAGTCGTCGATCTGTTTCTTCTCCGCGAGCTTTTTCAGCACTCCGCCATAGTTGGTGTCCATGAAGTCGTAGAGCTCCAGCTCGAAGCGCCGGCAGTCCGCCACATCTATGTCGTCCAGGTAGCCGTTGGTGCCGGCGAAGATGATCAGAACCTGTTTTTCCACCGGAAGCGGCTCGAACTGACCCTGTTTCAGCACCTCGGTCAGGCGCTCGCCGCGCGCGAGCTGCGCCTGGGTGGCGCGGTCGAGTTCTGAGCCGAACTGCGCGAACGCCGCGAGCGAGCGGTATTGCGCCATGTCCAGACGCAGCGACCCGGCGACTTGCCGCATGGCTTTGATCTGAGCGTTGCCGCCCACGCGACTCACGGAAATCCCCACGTTGATGGCCGGGCGGATGCCGCCGTTGAACAGGTCCGCCTCGAGATAAATCTGGCCGTCGGTAATCGAGATCACGTTGGTGGGAATGTAGGCGGAGACGTCGCCGGCCTGGGTCTCAATCACCGGGAGGGAGGTCAGCGAGCCGCCGCCGTTCGCGTCGTTCAGCTTGGCGGCGCGCTCCAGCAGCCGCGAGTGCAGAAAGAAGACGTCGCCGGGATAAGCCTCGCGGCCCGGCGGCCGGCGCAGCAACAGGGAGATTTCGCGATAGGCTTGCGCGTGCTTGGAAAGATCGTCGTAGAAGGTGACCGCGTGGCGCTTGCTGTCGCGGAAGTATTCCCCCATCGCGCAGGCAGCGTAGGGGGCGATGTACTGCATTGTGGCGGGCTCGGTGGCCGACGAGGCTACGACGATGGTATAGTCCATCGCGCCCGCATCGGTGAGCACCTTCACCATCTGCGCAATCGTCGAGCGTTTCTGCCCGATCGCGCAGTAGATGCAGATCAAGTCGCCGCCCTTCTGGTTGAGGATCGTGTCCAGAATGATGGCGGTCTTGCCCGTTTGCCGGTCGCCGATGATCAGCTCGCGCTGGCCGCGGCCGATGGGAATCATCGAGTCAATCGCTTTGATGCCGGTCTGCAGCGGCTCGCGCACCGGCTGGCGGTCCACCACGCCCGGGGCCAGACGCTCGAGCGGGTTGCGCCGCTGGGCAGCGATTGGCCCTTTGCCGTCCAGCGGCTCTCCCAGGGGATTGACGACGCGGCCCACCAGTGCTTCGCCGACCGGCACCGACATGATGGTCTTGGTGCGCTTGACCGTGTCGCCTTCCATAATTTCGGCATATTCGCCGAGCAGCACCGCCCCCACCTGGTCTTCCTCGAGGTTCAGCGCGATGCCGGAGACATTGTGCGGGAACGCGAGCATTTCGCCGGCCATCACTTTCTCCAGGCCGTGGATCCGCGCGATGCCGTCGCCGACGGAGATCACCGACCCCACTTCCTCCACGGACACGGATTGCTCGTAGTTGGCAATCTGCTCGCGGAGGATCTTTGTGATTTCCTCAGCCTTGATCATTGCCATGCCTTGCTCCTATTCCGAGGCCAATGTGGCTTGCAGCCGGTTCAACTGCTCGCGCACCGAACCGTCATAGATGGTTGAGCCGATGCGCACAACCGCGCCGCCGATCAGCGCGGGGTCCAATGCGTAGCGAGCCTCGACGCGTTTTCCGGTCAGGCGCTCCAGCGCTCCGGTCAAATCGGTCTTCTGTTCCGCGCTCAGCTCTCCGGGCGAGGTCACCTGGGCCTCGGCGACGCCGAGCCGGGATAGCAACAGCGCCTCAAACGCCTCCTGAATTTGGGGCAGCAACGCCGAGCGGCGGTTGTCCACCACCACGAACAGGAAATTGCGCAGCGTCTTGCCGGCGCCGAGGCGAGCCAGCAGCTTCTCGATCACTGCCTGCTTGGTGGCCCGCGACACCGCAGGGCTGGAGAGAAAGTTCTTCAGATCCGCAGACTCGGCAAGTAGGCCCACAAAGCTCGCCAGTTCGTTTTTCACCTGTCGAGCAGTGCCCGACTCGATGGCCACGTCTGCCAGGGCAGCCGCATACCGCTGCGCCAGGGCTCTCAATTCGCGCTCCCCGCGAGGGAGTTCACAAAGGAGCGGAAGAGCGTAGCCTGGGTTTCCGCGGTGATTTGATTGCGCAGCAGGGCCTTGGCGCGCTCAACCGCCTCCCGCGCGGCAATCGCCTTCAACTCCATACGCGCCGCGCGCTCGGCCGCCTCGATTTCGGCGCGGGCGGCGCGGGCGATCTTCTCGGTTTCTTCCCGGGTCGCGGCGCGAATGCGCTCCGCTTCTGCGGTCCATTCGCGTTGTGCCGCCGCGCGGAGTTCGGTCACTTCCTGCCCCAGTCGCTGCAGTTTTTCTTCGGCCTGCTGGAGTTGACGCTCGGCTTCCGCTTTCGCGGCGGCCGCTTGGGCTAGGGCAGCGGAGATGGCGGCAGCGCGCGCCCCGAAGAACGCAGGCCCATTTTTGGCAATCAGATAGCCCAGGCCGCCGAACACCAGGAGGAAGTTCAGCCAGTGAAACAGAGTCCCAATGGGCGCTTCCGCCGGGTTCGGCTCGCCTCCCTCAGCCCCCAGGGCCGGTGCCGCCAAGCACGCTAGAACAAGAAAACAGGCAAATGCCGCGTAGATGAGCCACCGCCCCGGCTTCATCGGACCTCGCTTATGCTTGGGTGGGCCACGGGCCGGCGCTCGAGAATGACTCGCGCGATTTCCTCCGCCAGTGTTTCGCTGGCCAACTGGATTTCCGCGCGCGCCGCCACCAGATCAGCGGAAATTTTTTCCTTCGCGGCGCGGACCTCATTGACCGCGCGGCTTCGGGCATTGCGAATCAGCGCGGCGCGCTCCTCGAGAACGGCCCGCCGGGCGGCTTCCTGTTCGGCATAAATTGCGGCGCGGGCCTTCTTCAGCGCCTCCTGGTAAGCACGCAGCTTCTCTTGGGCAGCCGCCTGGCTCGCTTCCGCGGCGCGGCGCGCGCCCTCGGTGCGCGCCCATCGTTCGGCGAGCACTCGCTCCAGCGGTTGAAAGAAGTTCGACCGGAGAAAAAGATAAAACAGGAAAACGATGATGACCGTGGGCAGGGCTTGGAGGAACAACTCGCCGAGTTGGGACAGAATCTCCATGCACCCGTATGCGGGAAGATTGCGGCTGCCCCCCGAAGGGTTCCCCCAGCGAAACTGAGCGCCGCGCCTCGGCGCACTTCGCCGGGCATTGGACAAAGAAGAAATTTTATAGCATCCGTCTCCGCTTCCGTCAACGACTCCCTCGGCGATGTGTCCTAGTTGCATGATTTTGCCACCGTGGAACAGCAACGTGAGAATGCCCGCCCGAGCCGAGGAGTTCCGCGGCGACAGCTTTGCGGTCGTTTCCGGCTGGGGCTGTTGCCGCCGTTGATAGGAGAGCGATGGGCGGTCATTCATCGAGGCATGCGGCCGCAGGGGCCACCGGCGGAAGCTTGGTGCCAGCCATAAGCCAGGGGAGCAAGGAGGCAGGAAGCAGAAGAAAAGGAGGGGGGAGGCCCCCGGTTTCTTGTAAGTGTTGATTCCAGGAGGGTTTAAGTCCTGTGATTTTGTAAGTGCACATTGCAGAGGACTTGCGGGCGCATTTTTCGGAAGTGCGCATTCTAAAGGGGTTACGGGTGTGGGCGAGCACCAGAGCATTGCACCTTCAAAGAGCCATCAGGCCCTAACTGCAGCAGCATTATCCCTGGTCTGTTCCTTCCGTGTTGCGTGTTCTTCGCCTTTTAGCAGGGATGAGCGGAGTGCTCGAGCGTCGGCGCTGGGCGGTTGCTCAGGGCGTTGAGTGGGTTTTCCCGATGAGGACGGACGCTCGCGCATTATGGTTAACGCTTTCCAAGCCAGTGAGGAGGGCCGCAAATGGGCGCTGTCGAGAAGGAATTCAGGCGTGTTTGTGTCGCAGAAAGCCGCGAAGTAGCAAGAAAAGAACCAGGGCGAGAAGGATGCAAGTAGAAAACTGCCAGAAGTGGTAGGGAGTGAAGGGATCGAATAAAGGGCCAAGGGTGGTTGATAGAATGAATAGTCCTTCAAAGTGCATGGTATGCCAGGCGGCGGATGCCGAGCCGACGCTGTGGGCTGAGCGGAGGATGCTAGCAAAGGGTTGAAAAGCCCAGAGCAGAGCGATGCAGGCTGCGAGCAAGGCTGCCGGAGCCCAGTCCACGGCGAGACAGATTGCTCCACGCAATCGTAGCCGGCGGTTGCCTAGCTTTTCGAGCCGTAATTCCAGTGCGAGAAGGCTAAAAGCTGTTGCGAGAACCAAGAACACGGCGAAGGCTGCGGAGAACTGAACGAAAATGGCTCTGCGTTCCAGCATACGAAATTGCGGCGGTTCGATGCCGCGGAAAGAATGAATGAGAGCATCCCTGCGGGAGTCGATTTGCTGCAGGCGTTGGGCGGCTAGCTCACTCTCACTCGTCTTCCCGGCGCTCAGATAAAGATTTCGGAATTCGCTTGCGGCTTGCCGGGAGAGGTTGAGACCCATGAACCTCTCAAAGTCGGTTTCACTCTGTTCCGTGAGGCGGCGTCCGAAAGAATCCAATTGCTGGAGCAGATTCTCCGCATGCTCCGGATGACCAGCTACGGACTCCTTGGCATGGTGCACCAGGAGGTTCGCATAAGTTTTGATTGAGAGCCAGTCCGGAAGCGAGTGGGACCAGAGGCTGCAGAAAGCAACTGAAGGGGAAAGAGACTGCTCGCGATTCCAGACTTCGCGGGTGAGTTGCCAGTGGCGGCTGAAGTAGCTGTCGTAGCGAGGAGCACGGAAAGCGCGGTCCATGTGGGCGATCCAGCCGGAGTCGGAAGCCAGAGCTGTCTCGATCTCCTGGTCTGACGGCGTACGGCGGGAAATGAGCGCCTGGAAACGAGGCTCGGAGATGACGCGAGCCGCGAGGAGTTCGGGGACGGCGTTGTCATGGTTGGAATCGAGCAGACGGGCAAGCCCTTCCTCGGGCGGAGGGGCGAATTCGGGACGTCCCACTCGGCTGGCGTAGATCCAGACGAGAGTTGGGTCGAGAGCAACCGCGCGATCCGCGAAAGTCGTGGC
>Ga0137396_10001983_pt1 | contig 11052 bp, 9 predicted proteins | sample czc16metaG_FD_108284 | JGI IMG/M metagenome (GOLD analysis project Ga0137396, IMG submission 108284) | Vadose zone soil microbial communities from Angelo Coast Range Reserve, California, USA - czcobulk3.16 metaG | ecosystem: Environmental > Terrestrial > Soil > Vadose zone | place: USA...
ACCGACCCAGTGGCAACTATCACGTGCGGGGCCGACAGCACCGTGCCGGCGGCGTCCGCCACCGCGATTCGATAACCGTCGGGGCCGCGGGCCTCGAACCGGCCCCGTCCGTGAAAGAACGTGATCTTGTTCTTCTTGAACAGGTACAGGATTCCCTCGTTGTTCTGGCGCACGACGGTCGCTTTGCGCGCCAGCATTTTTTCCACGTCGATCGCGACCGATTCGATCCGGATGCCGTGATCGCCGAAGTGGCGCTTGGCATTCTCGAAATTCTCCGACGAGTGCAGCAGCGCCTTGGACGGGATGCAGCCGATGTTGGTGCAGGTGCCCCCCGGCGCGGGCCCTCCCTTGTCATTGCGCCAGTCATCCACGCACGCCACGCGCAGGCCCAGCTGGGCGGCACGGATCGCGGCCGTGTAGCCGCCCGGCCCCGCGCCGATCACGGCCACGTCGAATAAGGTTTCGGCAGCCATCGTTCGGGCCGCTCACACTTCCAGCAGCAGGCGGGCAGGATCCTCCAGCGCTTCCTTGATCGCAACCAGCGACAGCACGGCCTCCCGGCCGTCGATGATCCGATGGTCGTACGACAGAGCCAGGTAATTGATGGGCCGGATCACGATTTGTCCGTCCTCGACCACGGGACGATCCCGCGTCGCGTGCACGCCCAGGATCGCCGACTGTGGCGGGTTGATGATCGGGGTCGACAGCATCGACCCGAACACACCGCCGTTGGATATCGAAAAGGTGCCGCCGGTGAGCTCATCGATCGCCAACTTCCCTTGGGTCGCCCGCGTGCCATAGTCGGCGATGCGCCGCTCGATTTCGGCGAAGCTGAGCTGATCGGCATCGCGCAGGATCGGCACCACCAGCCCGCGCGGAGATCCCACCGCGATACCGATGTCGAAATAACCGTGATAGACGATGTCGGAGCCGTCCACCGAGGCGTTCAGGACCGGATACTTCTTCAGCGCCGATACGGCGGCTTTGACGAAGAACGACATGAAGCCGAGCTTCACGCCGTGTTCCTTCTCGAAACGCTCCTTGTAGCGACCTCGCAGCTCGATCAGCGGCCCCATGTTCACTTCATTGAACGTCGTCAGAATGGCCGCGGTCGACTGCGACTGCACCAGGCGCTCGGCCACCCGCTGGCGCAAGCGCGACATCGGGACCCGCTGCTCCGGCCGTCCGCTCAGCAGCGCCGTGTCGATCGGAGCCTTCACGTCGGGCAGCGCCGGACGCGCCGCCTCCGCCAAGGCTCCGGCGGCCTTGGCCGCCGTAGCCGCGGCAGGAGCCGCGGCGAAGGCGGCCGGCTGCAGCGCCGACAACACGTCGCCTTTGGTGATGCGACCGTCGCGCCCGGTACCGACCACCTGCGAAGCCGCAAGGCCCGCGTCGGCCAGCCGCTTGGCCGCGGCCGGCATCGGGGCGGCCGCCTGCGCCAAGGCTCCGGCGGCCAAGGCCGCCGGCGCCGTCGCAGCCAGAGCGGCTGGGGCCGTCGCGGCGGCCGGCTTGCCCGCCGCAGCCTTGGCGGAGGCGGGATCGATCATCGCGATCACTTCGCCCGCCACGACCGTGCTGCCATCGGGCTTGACGATTTGCGCCAGCGTGCCAGCCGCCGGAGCCGGCACTTCCAGGACCACCTTGTCGGTCTCGACCTCGATCAACACTTCGTCGAGCTCGACGCGATCGCCCGCCTTTTTCTTCCACTGCAGCAGCGTCGCTTCGGAAACCGATTCGGACAGCTGCGGAACCTTGACTTCTACCATCGAGATTTTCCTGTGTTCGGATCGAATCGGCTCAACGGTGCAGCACCAGGCCCTTGAGCTTGGCGAACGCCGCATCGATCAGCGCCTTCTGCTGCTCGATGTGCTTCGCGTAGTAGCCGACCGCCGGCGAAGCCGAGGCCGGGCGCCCGGCGTAGCCTAGCTTGTGCTGATCGCTCATCTCCTCCAGCAGGTGATGCTGCACGTAGAACCACGCACCCATGTTCTGCGGCTCGTCCTGGCACCAGACCACGTCGGTCAGATTGGGCAGGCGCTTGAATTCGGCAGTGAGCGCCTTGTGCGGGAACGGATACAGCTGTTCGATCCGGATCAGCGTCGTATCGTCGGCCTTTCGTTCTTCGCGCTCGGTCTTCAGCTCGTAGTACACCTTGCCCGAACACAAGATCGCACGCCGCACTTTCTGAGGGTCGCTCAGCGAGGCGTCGGGAATCACGGTGCGGAACTCGCCGCGCGCCAGGTCCACCAGCTCGGAGGCAGCGTCCTTGTGCCGCAGCAGGGATTTGGGCGACATGATCACCAGGGGCTTGCGGAACATCCGGATCATCTGGCGCCGCAGCAGGTGGAATATCTGCGCCGCGGTGGTCGGCTGCACGACCTGCAGGTTGTTGTCGGCCGACAACTGCAGGAAGCGTTCCAGCCGCGCGGACGAATGTTCCGGACCCTGCCCTTCGTAGCCGTGCGGCAGCATCAGCACCAGGCCCGACTGGCGTCCCCACTTGACTTCGCCCGACGCGATGAACTGGTCGATCACAACCTGGGCGCCGTTGACGAAGTCGCCGAACTGGGCCTCCCAGATCACCAGCGCATTGGGCGCGGCGCTGGAAAAACCGTACTCGAAGCCGAGCACGGCCTCTTCGGACAGCACCGAATCGATCACCGTGAACGGGGCCTGCTTATCGAGAACGTTTTGCAGCGGAACATAGGTCCCGACGTCCCACTTTTCGCGATTCTGGTCGTGCAGCACCGCGTGCCGATGCGAAAAAGTGCCGCGCCCGGAATCCTGGCCAGTGATGCGCACCGGATAGCCGCTGGCGACCAGCGAAGCAAAAGACAGGTGCTCGGCCATGCCCCAGTCGATCGGAATCTTGCCCGCGCCCATGCTGCGGCGGTCCGCGATCACCTTTTCGACCAGCGGATGCAGCTTGAAATTGTCGGGAACGGTCGTGATCCGCTGAGCCAGCCGCTTCAGCTCCGCAACCGGAATCGCGGTGTCCGCGCTGTCGGTCCACTTGCGGTTCAGATACGGCGACCAGTCGACCGCGTACTGGCTCTTGAAGTTGGTCAGAACCGGATCGAGCGTCTGTCGGCCCTGGTCGAGCGCCAGCCGATAGGCGCGCGTCATCGCCTCGGGTTCGTCCGAAGCCGCCGTGCCCTGCGTGACCAGCTTGTCCGCATACAGCTTGCGCACGCCGGGATGCGTGCCGATCTTCTTGTACATCAAGGGTTGCGTGACGGCGGGCGTGTCCTGCTCGTTGTGTCCGAGGCGCCGGAAACAGACGATATCCAGCACCACGTCCATCCCGAACTCCTGCCGGAAGTCCATCGCGATGCCGGTGGCGAGCACCACCGCTTCGGGGTCGTCGCCGTTCACGTGCAGAACCGGGGCCTCGATCATCTTGACCACGTCCGAGCAGTACAGCGACGAGCGCGAATCGCGCGGATCGGAGGTCGTGAAACCGATCTGATTGTTGATCACGATGTGCACGGTTCCGCCGGTGCCGTAGCCGCGCGTCTGGGCCAGCGACAGCGTCTCCATCACGACGCCCTGACCCGCGAACGAGGCATCGCCGTGCACCAGCACCGGCAACACCTTTTCTCCGCGATGGTCGCCGCGACGCTCCTGCCGCGCGCGCACCGAGCCTTCTACCACCGGGTTGACGATCTCCAGGTGCGACGGGTTGAATGCAAGCGACAGGTGAACCGGCCCGCCCGGCGTCGATACGTCGCTGGAAAAGCCCAGGTGATACTTGACGTCGCCGGCCGGCAGCTCGATGGCCGCCTTGCCCTCGAACTCGGCGAACAGCTCCGTCGGGGTCTTGCCCAGTGTGTTCACCAGCACGTTCACGCGTCCCCGATGCGCCATTCCGATCACGATCTCTTCAACACCCGATTCGCCGGCGCGCTGGATCAACTCGTCCATCGCAGCGATGAAGCTTTCCCCGCCCTCGAGCGAAAAGCGCTTCTGGCCGACATACTTGGTGTGCAGGTAACGCTCCAGACCCTCGGCGGCCGTCAATCGGTTCAGGATGTGGCGCTTTTTTTCCTGCAGGAAGTTCGGAGTCGAGCGGATCGATTCGAGCCGCTGCTGCAACCAGCGCTTCTGCGCCGGGTCCGCGATGTACATGAACTCGGGGCCGATCGTCCCGCAATAGGTCTGGCGCAGCGCCTTGACGATATCCCGCAAGGTCATCTGTTCCTGGCCGAAGTAGGTGTTGGCCGCCGAGAACTCGGTGTCCATGTCCGCTTCGTTCAGGTCGTAGAACCCCGGTTCCAGCTCGGGGATCTTGGGGCGCTCCTGCCGCTTCAGCGGATCCAGGTCGGCCCAACGGCTGCCCAGGAAACGGTAGGCCGCGATGATCGACTGGACATGGACCTGCTTGCGGGCGACCGACAGGTCGGTCGGCGCCACCGACGGGCGCAGCGTTCCTGCCTTTGCACGCAGCGCGAACGACTCTACGATCGGGGCGTGCGCCACATCCGGCGTGGACGACTTGCCGTCAGCCGCCGGAACCAGCTGCATCTGGTCGAAGTAGGCGCGCCAGCGGTCGGGAACGGAGCCGGGATTGTCGAGGTAGCGCTCGTACAGCTCCTCGACATAGGGCGCATTGCCCCCGAACAGGTACGAATTGACCTGGAACTGTCGCATCATCGCGTCGGCCCTTTCAAACGAGTTTCTCGTCAGAATCCGTCGGGGGCTCGCGCCCGAGCCGCCCCGCCGCCTCGCGCCGGATTCCGACGCTCCGCAGTCCGCGCTCCCGATCGGCGCCGGCCCTTGGGCCTGCGATCGCGAAGGCGCGTCATGGTAGCACTGCCGCTGAAGCCCTCGAGACGAACGCCGGCCGCTCCCCTTACTTGGCCGGTGTGACGTCGCGCTTGGCGTGGCCACTGTACAGCTGGCGCGGCCGGCCGATCTTGTATTCCGGATCCGCCAGCATCTCGTTGAGCTGGGCGATCCAGCCGACCGTGCGCGCCAGCGCGAAGATCGCGGTGAACAGCGACACCGGAATGCCGATCGCCTTCTGCACGATCCCCGAATAGAAGTCGACGTTGGGATAGAGTTTGCGCGATACGAAATAGTCGTCCTCCAGCGCGATCTTCTCCAGGCCCATCGCCAGCTTGAACAGCGGATCCTCGTGCAGCCCGAGCTCGCTGAGTACCTCGTGACAGGTTTCCCTCATCAGCCGGGCGCGCGGGTCGTAGTTCTTGTAGACGCGGTGCCCGAATCCCATCAGCCGGACATTGGAGTTCTTGTCCTTGACCTTGGCGATGAACTCGCCGATCTTGGCCAGTCCGCCCTGCGCCTGCAGCTCGTAGAGCATCGCGAGCGCCGCCTCGTTGGCGCCGCCATGAGCCGGACCCCACAGGCACGCGACGCCCGCCGCGATCGCCGCGAACGGATTCGTTCCCGAGGAGGCGCACAGCCGCACGGTGGACGTCGATGCGTTCTGTTCGTGGTCCGCGTGCAGGATGAAGATCCGGTCCAGCGCCCGCACCAGCACCGGGTTGACGTGGTAATCCTCGCACGGCGTGGCGAACATCATGTGCATGAAGTTGGCCGCGTACGAAAGCTCGTTGCGCGGATACATGTACGGCTGCCCCATCGCGTACTTGTAGGCCATCGCCACCAGGGTCGGCATCTTGGCGATCATCCGGATCGCGGAGATCTCCCGTTGCGCGGGGTCGTGCACGTTGATCGAGTCCGGGTAGAACGCCGACATCGCCCCGACCAGGCCGGTCAGGACCGACATCGGATGGGCGTCGCGCCGGAACCCGCGCATGAAGAACTGCATCTGCTCGTGCACCATCGTGTGGCGCGAAACCAGAGCGACGAATTCCTTGCGCTGCTTCGAATCGGGCAGCTCCCCGTACAGGATCAGGTAACAGACTTCCAGGAAGTTGCAGTGGGTGGCCAGCTGCTCGATCGGATAGCCCCGATACAGCAGCTCTCCGCGGTCGCCGTCGATGAATGTGATCGACGAATTGCACGCAGCGGTCGACAGGAAACCCGGGTCGTAGGTGAACTTGCCGGTTCGCGAGTACAGCGCCCGAATGTCGATCACGTCGGGGCCGATGGAGCCTTTGTAGATCGGCAGCTCGATGGGCGCCGTGCCGTCGCTGAAGGTCAGCGTTGCTTTGTGTTCGGACGCGTTCAATGCCATCGTCAGGCTCCAGGGTTGCGGGGTGAGGTGCAGGGGGTCCGTGGCGGTTCAAGGCGTACCGCTTGCAGCCGCAGCAGGACATCTCGCACCGGCTGACTGTCCAACGCACCGGCCGGCTGCCAGTGCCCGAGCAGCAGGTCGAACAGTTCGGCCTCGGAAAGATCCAGCAGGCGCGCCAGCGCGTCGGCATCCGCCGGCTTCAGGGCGTCGCCGTGCTGGTCCAGGAAGCGTCCGATCAGAAGATCGTTCTCCAGCAGACCACGGCGCGCGCGCCAGCGCAGGCGACGCAGCGCCTCCGCGTCCGCTCGATCGGCCCGCCCGATGCAAGGATCCATCTCAGACAGCCCTGCGCATCATCAGTTCCTTGATCTTGCCGATAGCGCGAGTCGGATTGAGCCCCTTGGGACACACGTCCACGCAATTCATGATCGTGTGGCAGCGGAACAGACGGTAAGGGTCGTTCAGGTCGTCGAGCCGCTCCCCGGTCGCCTGGTCGCGGCTGTCGGCGATGAAGCGGTACGCCTGCAGCAGCCCGGCAGGACCCACGAACTTGTCCGGATTCCACCAGAAGCTCGGGCACGAGGTCGAGCAGCACGCGCACAGGATGCATTCATACAGTCCGTCGAGCTCCTCGCGCTCGGCGGGCGATTGCAGCCGCTCGCGCTCGGGCGGCGGCGTCTCGTTGATCAGGAACGGTTTGATCGAATGGTACTGATCGAAGAAATGGCTCATGTCGACGATCAGGTCGCGCACCACCGGCAGCCCGGGAATCGGCCGCAGCACGATCGGTTCCTTCAGCTCGCGCAGGTTGGTGACGCAGGCGAGGCCGTTGCGCCCGTTGATGTTGATCGCGTCGGAGCCGCACACGCCTTCGCGGCACGATCGGCGGAAGGCCAGGCTGTCGTCGACCTCGCCCTTGATCCGGATCATCGCATCCAGCAGCATCCGGTCGGTCGGCTGCAGACGGATCTCGTAGGACTGCATCCGGGGCCGCCCGTCGCGATCCGGATCGTAGCGATAGATCAGGAAACGCAGCGTGCGGGCGCCTGCCGGGCCGGCTCGCGTCGTAGCGGGGCCGCGGATCGGTACTTGAGTGTCCATTGCGCCTCGATCCCTTCAGTAGGTGCGCTTTTTCGGTTCGAAACTGGGCACGCTCAGCGGCTTCACGTTGACCGGCTTGTAGTCGAGCCGGTTGCCTTCGCGGTACCAGAGCGTGTGGCGCATCCAGTTCGCATCGTCGCGTTGCGCAAAATCCTCGCGCGCGTGGGCGCCGCGACTCTCGGTTCTCGCCTCGGCCGAAACCATCGTGGACTTGGCGGTCTCGACCAGGTTGTCCAGCTCGAGCGCCTCCACCCGCGCGGTGTTGAAGACCTTGGAGTGATCTCCGATCGCAATGCGCGAAGACCGCTCCTCGATCTGCTGGATCACCTGGATGCCTTCGCGCAGCAGCGGGCCGGTGCGAAATACGCCGCAATGCGACTGCATCGCGCGCCGCAGGTCGTTGGCCACGCTCTGCACGCGCTCGCCCTGGGTGCGCGCGTCCAGCGCCGCCAGCCGTTCGACGGTCGCCTCACCAGCCCCGGCCGGCAGCGGCTTGTGCATCCGCTCATCCAGTTTCTGGGACACGATGGTGTTGCCGGCCGACCGTCCAAAAACCACCAGGTCCAGCAGCGAATTCGTGCCCAGCCGGTTCGCGCCGTGCACCGAGACGCACGCGCATTCGCCGATCGCGAACAGTCCCGGCACCACCGAATTCGGATCCCCCTGCCGCGGTGCCACGACCTGCCCGTGCGTATTGGCCGGAATGCCGCCCATCTGATAGTGGATCGTCGGCACCACCGGGATCGGCTCGCGCACCGGGTCGACGTTGGCGAACTTGATCGCGATCTCGCGAATCGAGGGCAGCCGCTTCATGATCGTGTCCACGCCCAGGTGGTCCAGCTTCAGCAGCACGTAGTCGTGATCGGGGCCGCATCCGCGACCCTCCTTGATCTCCTGGTCCATCGAGCGCGAGATGAAGTCGCGCGCAGCCAGGTCCTTCAGCGTCGGCGCGTAGCGCTCCATGAAGCGCTCGCCGCGCGAGTTCAGCAGTATGCCGCCCTCGCCGCGCACCCCCTCGGTGATCAGCACACCGGCCCCGGCCACGCCGGTCGGATGAAACTGCCAGAACTCCATGTCTTGCAGCGGCAGCCCTACGCGCGCGGCCATGCCCAGACCGTCGCCGGTGCAGATGTAGGCGTTGGTGGACGCGGCCCAGACGCGCCCGGCTCCGCCAGTTGCCAGCACCGTGGCCTTGGCCTCCAGCAGCATCGTCGTGCCCGTCTCGATCTCCAGCGCGGTGACGCCGACGCACTCTCCGTCGCCGTCCATCACCAGGTCCAGTGCCATCCACTCGACCAGGAACTGCGTGCGGGCTGCCACGTTGCGCTGGTACAGCGTATGCAACAGCGCGTGCCCGGTCCGGTCGGCTGCAGCGCAGGCGCGCGCCACGGGCTTTTCGCCAAAATTGGCCGAATGACCGCCGAACGGCCGTTGGTAGATCGTCCCGTCCGGGTTGCGGTCGAACGGCATGCCGAAATGCTCCAGCTCGTAAACGACCTTGGGCGCCTCGCGGCACATGAACTCGATCGCGTCCTGATCGCCCAGATAGTCGGAGCCCTTGACCGTGTCGAACATGTGCCACAGCCACTGGTCTTCGCTCATGTTGCCGAGCGAAGCGCCGATTCCGCCTTGGGCCGCAACCGTGTGCGAGCGCGTTGGAAACACCTTCGAAAGGACCGCTACGCTCAGGCCGGCGTGAGCCAGCTGCAGCGCGCAGCGCATCCCGGCGCCGCCGGCTCCCACGATCACCGCGTCGAAGCGGCGCCGGCCAAGTTGCGTCACGCTCAAACCCTCCAGAGAATCTGCACCGCCCACACCAGGCAGGCCGCCAGCCACAGGATGGTTGCCAGCTGCAGCAGCATCCGGATCGCAATGGGCCGCACGTAATCCATCCAGATATCCCGCATTCCGATCCAGGCGTGATAGACGAGCGCGACGAATGCGATCAGCGTCGCGATCTTCATGCCGAGCGGCGCGAAGATCTCACGCCAGCTGTCGTAGTCGATCGGCCCCGCCAGCACGATCTGCACTGCCAGCAGGATCAAGTAAAGCGTCAGAACGACCGCGGTGGCGCGCTGCATCAGCCAGTCCCGCAGCCCGTAGTGGGCTCCGACAACCAGCCTGCGGGCACCGATCGGCATCACAGCGCTCCGAAAATCTCTAGGGCCGCCCACAGCGCGAGCGCAATGCTGACCGCGAACACGATCCACGCGCTGCGGCGCGCCGCGGTGCGGTCGACCCCCCAATCCAGGTCGAGCGCCAGGTAACGCAAACCAGCCGCCAGATGATGCAGCAGCGCCCATGCGAGCGCCGACAGCACCAATTTGGCGAACCACCCGCCGGCCACCTGTCGCAACTGAAGGTAGCTCACCTGCGAGCGAAGACTCAGATCGAACAGCCACAGCGTGAACGGCACCAGCAGGAACATCAACGCCCCGCTCACCCGATGCAGGATCGATAGCACGCCGGGAACCGGCAGCCGGTACCGGACCAGATCCGCGATCGAGAGGTTTCGAATCACTTGGCGCGCCGACATGGTGCAGGAGCCCCTTAGCGGGTTCCGCCTTTCTAGTTGCAATGCAATATATTGTGACCGAATTCCGGGATCGGCAAAACGGCGCCCTTGCGGCGCGCGCCACCCCGTGTCAGATCAGTGCGTTGCGGTAATGAAAATCATCCGTGACGCAGTGCCCGCGGCGAAATTCGATTGCCCGGTCGCCGTACGTGTAGGACACGCGGTCGACCCTGAGCAGCGGCGAGCCGGGCTCGACCTGCAGCGCGGCGGCGTCGTCCGCCGTCGCGGCAACCGCGCGCAGCTGCTCCTCGGCGCGGATCATGCGGACGCCGAATTCGCTTTCGAACAGGCCGTAAAGCGGCCCGTTGTACTGCGCCAGGCGATCGGCGGACAGATTGCGAAACGGAGCGGCCGGCAGCCAGATGTCGTCCAGCACCCGCGGCAGCTCGCCGAACACCAATACGCGGCGCACGTGGATCAAAGCCGCGCCCACACGCAGTCCGAGGCGTGTCGCGATGTCCGCGCTCGCCCGTTCGCGGCCGCACTGCAGAAAGCGGCTGTGGGCCGGCAGCGGCTCGCCTCGATCCGGCGCCAGCCGCAGAAAGCGGTACTGCGCCTTCGGCTCGTGGTGTGTGGCGACGAAAGTGCCCTTGCCCTGGCGTCGGACCAGCAGGTTCTCGGATGCAAGCTCATCGATCGCCTTGCGCACCGTTCCCTGGCTGACCTGGAAGCGGTTCGCCAGCTCCGTCTCGCTGGGAATCGCAGCGCCCGGCATCCATTCGCCCCGACGCAGACTCTCCACCAGCAGGTCCTTGATTTGCCGGTACAGCGGCGCAAAAACGGCCGAGCGACGCGCGGCGCGCCGGGAACCGGATCCCGGACGAAACGATGGCGGCGACGTGGTTTCCATGGTCCCAAACGCCGGGCGGTTGGACGCCGGCGCAAGGCTTGATCTTATGTCTTATATAAGAGTCTGGCTATACTGGTGATCCGACACAGTCCGACGCGGTCCGACGCGCAGCGCGCGGCGATCGAGCCGGAGCAGGGGCCGGCGTGAGGCCGAGCCGACGGCATTACACTGCGCCCGGCGCATCGCAGCCTGAGGATGCATTCGGGATCGGACGATCGGGGGCATTTCGATCGGCAGGAGGGTTTGGCATGAACAAGACGCCTGTGCGAGTGGCTGTCACCGGTGCAGCCGGACAGATCGGTTATGCGCTGCTGTTCCGGATCGCGGCCGGCGAGATGCTGGGCGTCGACCAGCCGGTCAGTC
>Ga0137396_10001984_pt1 | contig 11052 bp, 8 predicted proteins | sample czc16metaG_FD_108284 | JGI IMG/M metagenome (GOLD analysis project Ga0137396, IMG submission 108284) | Vadose zone soil microbial communities from Angelo Coast Range Reserve, California, USA - czcobulk3.16 metaG | ecosystem: Environmental > Terrestrial > Soil > Vadose zone | place: USA...
AGGGTGGCTGGGCATCCGCGAAGTCCTCACCGCTCCGCAATCGCCTTGGCAAAATCCCTATGTCGAGCGCCTGATCGGCACGATTCGCCGCGAGTGCTTGGACCACGTCATCGTCCTGCATGAAACGGGCCTGCGTCGCGTCTTGAAGTCGTATTTCGAATACTACGAGCGGACTCGCGCTCACTTGTCTCTCGACAAGGATGCTCCGATCCCTCGGAGGGTACAGCCTCCGGAGCTCGGAAAGGTAGTGGAGCTTCCGCAGGTCGGCGGCCTCCATCACCGATATGAACGCCGGGCAGCCTAGCGTGCCTGGATCTGTGCTCTCCTACACCTAAACTGTGCGGAGAACTCCGCTTTGTGGTGCCGTGACCAAGGTCTTCGCGCCTGTATAAAACAACATCGCCATATACAGGTCGATCTGAATTCTGCGCTTCCCTCTCGCAGCAGCTTTTGACGACTCAGATGGGATTATTGGTAGGGACAGGTGTCCGTTCCATCGTTGCTGAGTCGCTTCTCCTCAAACACCAACTCCTGCTCCTGACTCGCTCCCGGCAACGATCCCCCAATCTCTGCGCGTGGGACCGTATTCTTGCCGGCTGGATGGCACTCTTGATGCCACCAACTCGTCTGCTCCGGTCCGCAATCGTACTGAAGCCCTCGACGCTGCCGCTCCGTCCGAGTCCATGTCTGCGTTCGCGGCCGTGCGCCGGATTAGATCACGAATGTTCGAGGCAACTTCTGGCCTTCCAGGAAGGCGGCGCGATTTCCTAGTCCAGTGCCAGGCGAAAGCTCTGCGGTGCCAACGGAGGACCGTGTCGGGCTGAACCATCTGCAGACATCGCCGCCAACTGGACCAGAATCGCGACAACACAACCCACAAGAGTCGGTCGCAGCGTTGGAGGTCCAAGCGACACGGCGCATTCTTTTGGAAAACCGCAAGTTGGTGACGAAGCGCGAGGATCTCCGCCTGCAGGGCCGCACGGGTTCGAAAACTGGGGACCACCAAAGCGAAAAGGGCGACGAAAAGAGAGCTCATCGTGGTAGCCACCATGATCTCACGAATGATCGGAACCTCTTTGTTTTCAGATCGGACGGAATTTTCGGTAGCCACAGCGTTCTTAGTTCCGGCGAGGCACAACGCAGAAGTCGCGCGCTGCAGGAATATCCTGACCGAAATGGGCATAGAAACTGAACTTCTCCTTTTGAGAAACGTGTCGCAAGGACCTGAGAACACCCGTATTGACCTTTCCGCCGTTCACCAGGGCCTTACGTCCAAAGTTCACGAGATTCTGCGCAAGAATTGTCTGTATCGTCGTTCTAACCATGAACGATGATTTCTTGCGTACTATAATAATGGAATCGCGCTCGTGCCGAGGCTCTCCCCAATGCTCCCACTGCTTGGGGAAAAGGGTTAGCATGTGTGCACCTTCAGTTAGTCACACTCTTTATGGCTATGGCCCGATTCTGAAACAAGGAAGTGAGGAGGCTATGTCCCGCAAAACTAGGCGCCTGAACGCACTGCTCACCTTGTTGCTGGCCTTGTTGACATCCCTCGTGTTGGATGCAGGAACTCGGCCTCCAAGCGATTCTCTGCCGTCTTTACAGGCGATTAAGTCACTTCAGTACGCCAAAGCGACAAACAACAACGGTGGCGGGGCGCTGAACTATTCGGAATTGTGGGACCTAATGAATGCAGGTAAGGCCTATTCGAAGGGTGTCGAAATTCTCCCACGATTTCACGAACCTATTCCGACAAGGGGTGAAACGGGCATTTCTGTATTCAAGAAGGTCTCTCCTAGCGTCGTGATGGTCGTAACTGCGAATTTCAAGGACGACAAGATAACAGATTCCGGCCTCGGAACCGGCGTCATCATCCACGCTGCAGGCTACGTCTTAACGAATTGGCACGTAATCCATGGATTTGAAACAGGGATAATCTTTCTGAAGCCTACATCTGGTACGGAACCGGACAAAAACGACGCGTATGGAGTAAAGCTGATTTCCGAGAGTGAGCCGGCGGATTTGGCCCTCCTCAAGATTGTTAAGCCTCCCGCCGGTTTAATGGCAGTTAGCCTCGGTGATCTTTCCTCAATCCAGGTGGCCGAGGATATCCACATCATTGGCCATCCGCACGGTCAATTGTGGTCCTACAGCACGGGAGTCGTTAGCCAGGTTCGAGATAACTACGATTGGCGGTATGCAGACGGTTCTAAGCACATGGCACGAGTCTTGCAAATGCAAACGGCGATTAACCCGGGCAATTCAGGAGGCCCAGTGCTCGACAATAATGCGAAGATGCTTGGGCTCGTCGCGATGAGCGAAGAGGGGCAAAACCTGAACTACGCAGTTGCGATCGACGTGATAAGGGACTTTGTGAGCAAAGCGCTGGCGAGCAGAACCAGAGGAGCAGACTCGCCTTCCCCTCCCAAGGGTGGCGAGCAGTTTGCCGGCAATACCGAGGATGGCCTTTCCGTAGTGAAGACCGTCTATTCAAATCTGGTTTCCTACACGGTTCGTGATTCGAAGGGTGTGCCAATGGAACAAATAGCCGAAAGTACGGAAGGCGTCCTGCTGACGGGTTCGAAGCCCAACGCATTCGGAGGATTCTCTGAATGGATATTCAAGCCCTCTTCGGGGAGGGCAGTATTGGTAAAGTCTTCTGGAATCGCACCCGATTTGGTCACTCTCGGAGTCTCAAACTAGTGGATCGGACACGAAGTTTCATCATTCATTTGATCTCGACAATGCAGGGAGGCAGCTACGGTGGCATCGAATCTCGACCGAGAATGTTTTGGCGTACTCAGCGGGAAATGCTTGGGCCGCTGCGCGATCATTTTATGGAGCGCCCTGGTCCTCTGTGACTCATCCGCCTTTGCACAACAAAGGGTGGGGTTCGTGCTCGAAATGCATGGAAAGTGGAGCGACGGAGATGCGCAGGGGTTCTTGAAATTGGGACAATTGCTTCCGGGTGAAGCCGTCCTATCAAACGCTGCACCTGTCGACGACGACCGCATCGTTATCGCGAACCTCCATGGCGAGATTATCAAGACAGTTCGTTGCAAAAATGGAGTTTGCCGAGAATGCACTGAATCAGGAGCCTGTTACGATCCCATCCATCCGCTGCCAAAGGCCGGGGAGTCTGCAGGTAGCGTCTCAACCCTGCTCAAGGTAGTTCTGGACCTTTTTGTGGAGAAGCCCGAGCGTTACTCCGTTCACAGAGTGCGCGGCGCCGACCCAGAAGCCATAAAAAGTGAGGTCGTCCGGCTAGATGCTACCGCCGTGGAGCTTGGTTCCTTGTTCGAAGGCAAGGAGAAGGGTCGCTACGAAGTGCAGTTTGTCCCGATTTCAGAGAAAACCAAGAGTGACAAAAAACCGCAATCCTTCGAGGGTGAGATCAACTGGAATCCTGGCGAGAAGGCGGCCTTAGCTTCGCATGGCCTTGCGCCAGGCCTTTACGAGGTTCGTCTGTTCCGCGGCTCGTCGACGACGATCGCTTGGATCCTTTTATGCACCGGCGCAGACTACCAACATTCGGTGGACTCCTTCGAGGAGTTTGTGCGTCGGACAGAGGGCTGGGGCAAAAGCGTCACGCCAGCGACTAAGCAAGCCTATCAACGTGCTTTTCTCGAGTATCTGGATCTGCACAGATCGAGGTCAGACCAGTGACCCTCGAGGAACCTGGTGCCCCTGCCGAAGGTGAGGTGAAGACACCGGTAACCGTTCCACGGCCCCGCCTTGCGCGACGCCTGTTGCGGGCACTGCCCGTCGTTGCGGCGTTGGTGCTTCTGATCTGGATATTCGGTCACTCCGGTGTACTTCATAAAGTCGAAAGGGTGGTTTCGGACACACAAGTGCGCCTGAACCGGGCGCCGACCGATAGCCCGGTGATGGTCGTCGACATCAATGACGATGATTATCGAGAGCTTTTCAGGAGCGCCAGTCCGCTCGATCCGATGCAACTGGAGAAACTTCTCTCCGACATTGCGAAGGGCCAGCCGTCCGTGATCGGAATCGATATCGATACGTCCGACGCGCGATTCGCAACACAATTTACGCTCCGGAACTGGAGTCCTCAGTTGGTTTGGGAACGGGAGCTTCGTGATGTCCCGCAGGAAGGTACGGAAGGGGAACAACTACAGCCTCTGGACATACTCGGCGGTCAGAAAGGCATTAATCCCGCTACGAATTCCTCGGGACTCCCACTTCTCATTGACGACTCCGAAGACAAAGTGACCCGGAGATACCGTCGGTCGATATCCACGCAAAAAGGACTGCTGCCGTCCCTTCCCTTTGCCATCGCAAAGGCCTATCTCCGAAACGACCCTGAGAAGCTTGGGAAGCTCGAAGATTCACAGCAAGATCTCCTCATCCGCTATTCCGGAAATCCAGAGGGCTCCCACCGCGTCCATTTTTCCGCGAGAAAGATAACCGCGCTTTCGAAAGACTGGCCGGAGGCGAGTCCGATTCGCGGCAAGATCGTCCTTCTTGGCGGCTCCTATCTGGGGCAAGACCGGCACGAAACCCCCATGGGGCGACTGACAGGCCTTGAAGTGATGGCCAATGTCGTCGAGACGGAGCTCGGAGGCGGCGGCGAAAAACCTCCGCGCAGCGCGGTCCTACTACTCCTCGAACTTTTTGAGGCATTTGTCCTGATCCTGCTTTTCCACGCACTGAGATTCCGGCTCGCGCTTATCTGGAGCATTCTGCTCATCCCCGTGATGGCCATGTTCTGCAGTTTCCTTGCCTATCGCAATGCAAGCCATTTTGTGCAGTTCGTATTTGTACTGCTGGGGCTGCTCATCTTCGAGGTGTACGAACATTTCCGAAGGAGCACAATTCCGAGCGTATACCACGACATCAAAGGGGTATCCCACTCGTGAACCTGAAGACGGGCTTTCTGCGGCCGTTTCTGATTTCTTGCTCTCCTTCGCCCGAATCACTTAGGGGTGAAGCTTAGGAAAGTATCTTCCTCGAATTCACGCAACGGGTTCATAAATGTTCCAAACTATAGATCGATAAACCTTTTTGAAACGTGGTAAGGACGCTCTGCGGATCAAGAATGGGCAAAGCAACCCAACTCCGGGCGATTTTATTTCTGTGCCTTTTCGTGTCCTCACTTTTCTTTGACCCGGCGCCTGCCTTGGCACAAGACCGGACGACTGCGGACCCAACCCCCGCGGAGTTAACACCGGAAGACCCCGAGATCCGAGCGCTGCTGGGGCTAGACGACAAGTCCTGCAAGCCGAACGGCATTGCCTGGACAGAGAAACTCGAGAAGGCACTGCAAATGGCGAACAGTCGGGGACTCGTCGGTGACCGAGGCCTTCTTGAAGCATCGCTAGCTTCCGCATACATCGTCCAAGGCAATACCGAACGGGCCTTTCTGCTTTTTCAAAAGGCGTTACAAGACTCGATCGACGCAAAAAGGCAGGTCCTGCAGGCCGATATCCTCGTGTCGATTTCTTCCGAAGCACAGATGAAAGGAAATACCCAGGGAGCGATGGATCTTATCCATCAGGCGCTCTCCTTGTCTGAGAGGAGTGGAAATCTCTATGGAAAGGCTAGGGCTCTTGGCGAGTTGGGAAAGCTTGAACTCCAGAGCGGGAAAAATGATGAAGCGGGAACTCTGATCGGTCAGGCGCTCGATATCGACAAGCTAAACGGATACAAGTTCGAGGCTCTGCACCTCTTCTACAAAGCTTCGTATCAAGGTGTGATCGGGAAGGAGGACGAAGCGATCCAGACCTTAGCGGACGCCAGGGCAAAAGCCCTCATCGCCAAGGACACCTTTACCTTTATTCAGACCGAAAATGCCTATGCCTTTGGATTGGTGAAGAAAGGCAAAGTCGACGAGGCTATCCGGCAAATGGATTTGGTCGATCGAAGGGACATGCGAGAATTCGCTCCCGATGCCGCGTCTCGAAGTTGCTTGGAATCGTATCTTCAGCTTCCATTCCTGCGTTTGATTTGGCTTGAGGGCTTCGCCAATGTTCTAGAGGCCGCCAGCCAAAAGGAAAGAGAAATTGGCGTTTGGCACGAAGTATTTTCGACCAGCCAAGGATTGGGATTTCCCGCGGGAGAGGCCGAAGCCGAGGAAAAAGCCGCGAATCTCGAGAGCCGGTTAAAGAAAACAGATGAGGCACTCAAAGACTATGCGCTGGCGGCGGACCTTTATAGAAAGCTAGGGAACGAAGCCTTCCTTAATCGGGTCCAGATATCTGAATCCGTCTTGCTGGTGAACATCGGTCGAGGAAGTGAAGCCGTACCCCTGGTGGAGGAAATCGCGTCCTATGCCAAACGATTGAAGCTGCGAGAACTCGAATTTAGAGCCAATATCATGCTCGCCGGGATCTATCAGCCAGCAGGTGACATGGCCAAGTCGCGCACTGCCCTCGAAAGAGCGACATCGTTGGTTCATCCCGGTCCCTTTGATGAGGAGCTTGACAATAAAACGGTTCACCTAGCATACGTTTCCCTCAGCGACGTTTACCGAAAGCTAGAGATACCCGCAAAAGAACTCATTTCCATCGATCAGGCGTTTTTCGTTTCCTTTCGCCTAAAGGACGACGCCGCGCAGAAAAGAGAGGTCGACTACCTTGACCATCGTTTGAAAGAACTGCGCATTCGGGAACTCGTGGAACAGCGGCAAGAGGAAGGTCAACTCTCCGAATCGCTGATCTATTCGTACATTCTGTACTTGCGCGACGGGACGCCAGCCAAGCCCGCAGAGGATGCAAACTGGCAGCGCATTGTGAATCTGCCACTCCAGATCACGCAGAAGCCGGGAGGAGCAGGTGACCTCACAGAGATATTGAAAGACCTGGGGCCCTTGCTGAACTTCGAAAAGCTTCCGTTACTGAATGCCCTGACGAGGTACTACATTGCAGCCGGGGATGATCCTGGATTGACCGAAAAATATGCCCTTGAAGCAGAGAACCTTGTGAATGGCCTCCAGGGTGACCAGACCGCGCTAAAGGCGGAATGCGCGTGTCAGCTCGCCGTATCCTACGCCCGGCAGGGTAAGAATATCCTCGCGCAAACGAAAAGCGCCGAATGCGTCAGCCTTGCCGGCAGAGCGCATGACGAACAGATGATCGTCTATGCGGACGCTGCGAATTCCATGGTACAGGCTTTGACCGGCAACATCGCGGCAGCCAAGAGTTCGCTTCAGAAACTGCTCTCAAAGAGCCCCGACAATCCCGACCTACTCATCCAACTGGCAATGTCGTTTGCCAGCGCGAAGCTTTATGACGAGGCAAATTCGCAGTTGGGATCTGCCGTCCATAAACTCCTGTCGGCAGGGGATAAAAGAACGGCCGCGGGGGCCTATGTACGGGTGTCGCTCGTTCTAAATTCAGATTCATCCGATGCCGCCAAGAGATTGCAGTTGGAGTATTTGAACGCTGCCTTGAATCTCATCCACGAGCTTAAAGCACCGGCCGATGAAGGCAGCATTCTCGTCGGACTCGGGGACTATTTCTTAAGAGTTTCCGAGAATAAGTCCGCCGTGGATGAATATGCGAAGGCCAAAGAGCTCGCGCAGAATTCGGCCCAAAAGAATATTCTCGCGCAGTCGTTGTTAGGGCTGGGGAATGCCTACCAAGCCCAAAAGGACTTTGCCAAAGCGAGTGGATCTCACGCGGCCGCCGCAACCCTTTTTCATGAATTGAGCAACAGCGTAGGCGAAACGAACTCACTCCGCAATTTAGGACGGGACTACTATCTGCTGAACGATCCGGGAAAAGCGTTGCCGGCTTTGCTGGAGGCCCGGAAGGTGGCAAATAGCGCCGGGCCCATCTACGCGTACTTTGCCGCATATTTCTTGGGTGACTATTACGATTCTCAGGGTGAATATGAAAAGGGACTCGCGTCATTTAGAGACGCGCTGGAAATTACTACCAAAGCTGGCGATACGGAACACTCTGCGTACTCCCATCTTGCGCTCGCTGGGGTAGTTGGTTTTCTCGGAGCCTGGGAGGATTCTGTAACCGAATCTGAAATTGCTCTGAAACTTTTCGAAAAGCTCGGAAATAGAGAAGGGCAGGCTGCCTGCTGGGCCCATCTCACGTCAATCTATTCCGATCGAACTTCGTCCCTCAAGGATTTCGACAAGGCCCAAGCATGCTATCGAAAGGCTTTGGAATTAGGGCATGGAAAGACCCTCGGGCTCGATCTTTTGGAGATATACCTTCAAACCGGAAAATATGGTGAGGCTGCAAAGATTGCGAGAGAGGACATTCAAGACTGCTTGAAGGAAAAGGACACGAGTTGTCAGGCGCACGGGTTGATCAGTTTGTCCGAGGCGGAGCGGTTAGGCGGAAACCTTAAGGCATCCCGATCTGCGCTAAACGAAGCGCGTCCGCTGGTCGCCAAATCCCCAGATCTTTACTTAAAAGGGCGGCTCCAATACCAAGGATCCAGGCTACTCGCCTCGGAAGGCAAGCTGAACGAGGCCCTCAGATCCTACCAACAACTTATCGCCCTAATCGAAACGATCAAGGGGCGACTTGGTGCACAGGAGCAGAAAGGACTCGCGGAAAACTACAGCTTCATTTATGACGAGCTCGTGGCGTTGTTATATTCCATGAGCAAGAATTCCCCCAAGGACCAGCTTGGCTTCGCATCCACTGCGCTCCAATACGCCGAGAAGAATAAGGCAAGGCAGTTCGCTGAAAGTTGGGGGCGGGTGTTTAAGAGTCAGATGGCGCTTTCTCTTCCGGCCTCGGTTCGGGAACCCGAGCAGTCCCTCTATTCTCAGCGCGATCGCATTACTGCAAAGCTGGCAGAAGCGTCAGATTCTGCCGATCCATCGCAGGTCGCTAGCGTGGCAGGCCTAAATTCTGAGCTTGTTGGCGTGCAGAACCAGATCCAAGTCTTTATCAAGGACCTGCGAAGCGTGTCGCCTCAGTATGCGGCGATCGCTTACCCGGAGGACATTGCGATAGCCAATCTCCCTCTTCGGCGCGGAGAGACACTTGTCGAATTCAAGATGACCGAGAATTCTACCTTCGTCTGGATGGTTCAGAATCCGGATGGCAAGGAGAATCAACTCAAGGCATTTTACGAAGTACCGAAAAAACGAACTTGGTTCGTCGATAAGGTTTCCTTGGTCCGAAGCCAGCTTAATTCCGCTCATCCTGAAGCCGTGGACTTAAAGATCTGTGAGGAACTGTTTGCAGCACTTTTCCCAAACGACGCGGCAAAGATAATTCAGGATTCCGAGGATCTTGTCCTGATTCCAGACGATGCTCTGTTCGTCCTGCCTTTTGAACTGTATTCACCGGGGGCGTCGAAGGGAGAATTTCCGCTGTTGAAGAAAGCTACGACGTACTACCCCTCAGCCGTATCTCTGCGGCTTGCTCGAACCGCCAAACTTCCGTCCAACTGGCAGGAATCGTTTCTAGGAATCGCTGATCCCATCACCTCGGCGCGAGATGAGAGATTCGAATTGGTGAAGCTGCAAAATACACCGAAAAAGAAAGCTTCCGCCGGAGACCAAGGTTCAAACGAGAATGCACAGCTAATAGCACCGGATTCAGAAAAATTACAGTCGAGAGGGTATTCCTTTGAAAGGCTGCCTGGCACTGCCGTGGAAGTTCAGAGCATCGCCTCACTGCTGAAAGAAAGAAAAGAGACGGTGGACGTGCGCATTGGTGTCGACGCGACCAAAAGTAAACTCCTCGATACCGATCTTTCCAAGTTCAGGTTCTTGCATTTTGCGACTCACGGAGTTCTTGCCGTGGACACCGGTGTTCAGGAACCTTCCTTGGTTCTTTCATCCGACGGCGGGGATTCCTCCCATATGTTTTTGTCCATGTCTGAGATTCTTGGACTAAAACTGCAACCCGAGTCGGTTGTGTTGTCGGCGTGCAACACCGGATCTGGGAAGATTAGCCGAGCGGAAGGCGTTATGAGCCTGGGGCGGGCCTTCCTGGCTGCAGGCGCCGAGAGTGTAACCGTTAGTCTATGGCAAGTGTCTGACGACTCGACCGCCTTGCTGATGGAGAGATATTACAAGGGGATCCTGGAGAATAAGAAGAAAAGCGTGGCCCTGGCCGAGGCGCGCTACACCGTGTTTACGAGTGGTTCGACGAGCCCCTTCTTTTGGGCCCCGTTCATAGTCATCGGCGAGTAAACACCGAGCAGGTCGGCGAGGGCACCGCCGTCGCCTACGTCATGATCGCCGCCGCAACTCTCACACTGTTTCCTGTCTCCCGCCTCGGGTTCTGGCATCAATTCACGCTTTGGGTTCAGCACCTTGCGTTACGTTTTAGTGACAGCTACCGGCCCGTTTCGCCGGATTCACATCGACGAGTACCACGTTAACCAGGCATTAAGACTAGCTGTTTGGAAGTAATGGGTACGTATAGCTTTCGTCGACAGTAAGCGCGGGTATAGAATCTCTGCCATGAAAAGTCTCTGGCTGATTCTTGTCGCAATCACCGCAATATCTCTGACTCTGCACGGGCAAAACGCCGCATCTGATGCCGAAGCAAAAGCTGCTGCCGAGGCCACCGTCCGTAGTTTCATGGATTCATGGAACCGCGCGGACGGCGCTGCCTATGGCGAGAACTACTGGGCGGACGCCGAACTCGTCGACCCCTCTGGCGAGATTGTGGACGGGCGCACAGCCATCGCCCAGGAACACGTTGACCTCTGGGCCGGAATTTTCAAAGGCAGTCGCATGGCCGCCAAAGTGCGCAGGGTGCGAAGGCTCGATCCCAATCACATCATCGTCGACTTCAATACCGAACTTTCCGGCATCCGAGAACTGCCGCCCGGAAGCCAAAACCAAGGCAACAACGTACTCAGGACTCACCTGAAGCACATCCTTGAAAAGCGCAACGGCCAATGGAAAGTCTTGGCCGCTCAAAATACCTTCATTGCTGATAAATGAACCCAGTGAACGGGCTTCTCAGCTACTCGTTAGGTCCTGGTAAGTTCTATAAAGGTAGAAGTCAAGAAAAAACACATCTCCTTCGGCCGGAATTTTTCTTGCTTCTCAGCCCACTTGATCGAGCGAGATCTGTTCTGACCTACCGCGCCATGTGC
>Ga0137396_10001985_pt1 | contig 11048 bp, 10 predicted proteins | sample czc16metaG_FD_108284 | JGI IMG/M metagenome (GOLD analysis project Ga0137396, IMG submission 108284) | Vadose zone soil microbial communities from Angelo Coast Range Reserve, California, USA - czcobulk3.16 metaG | ecosystem: Environmental > Terrestrial > Soil > Vadose zone | place: USA...
ACTCTGTCGGGGTCTGCCTTAGCGAGGTGCCACATCGGGTCTCCGACATCTTCCTGCCATTGGAATTCACGACGTAGCTGAGCTAGGTCTGCGTCGAGGTGGCTCTCTTCCAGGTACAACTCTCCGAAGGTAGGAATCGAGAGAAGGAAACCGACAAGCGTCCTTACGCCGTCGTACGCCTTCTCCTTGTCGTCATCCATGCTGGTCCAGAGAGCGCAGACCAGTTCTGGATCTTTTTTTCGACCACGCCATGAAGAACGAATGAGTCTTGACGCCCCCTCTGCGTGCCTGACTGAGGTGCAGCTGTTCAAGATTGCACCATCCGCGTACTTCCCAGCGAGCTCGAGTGCCTTTGGTCCCATGGCAGCGAGGAGAGTCGGAATGTGACGTCTCGGTGGGGCGAAGTGGAGAGTCGCGCGCGTCATCCTGATCATCTCGCCTTCGAAGGTGACGGTCTCCCCGGCAAGCAGCCTTCGGAGACAGACCAGGTACTCTCGGGCGTATCTTAAAGGAGAGCCGTAACCGATCCTGAGCTCTCCCTCAATGAGCGACCTTAAGCCCCTGCCGACGCCGAGAATCAGCCTTCCACCCGAGATTTCGTCGATGGTAGCTGCAGCCATGGCCATGTACACCGGATGCTTCGTGTAGAGGTTCACGATTGAAGTCGCGACGGGGACCTTTCGAGTGTTGAGGGCCGCGACTGCCATGAGCGGAAGACAGTCCCGGAAGTACGGGTCCTCTGATATCCAGATGGAATCGAAACCGTATCGCTCGCCTTTCCTGCACCAGTTGGCCAGGTCTCGAACCGGCATGGCTGTACTCAGCCCAAGACCGATTCGCCGCTGCCTCCTCCTCCTCGTCGTCGTCATTTCGTCACGTTTCTACTTGTCTTACTTTCGAATTTCAATGAATAGATGGCTTCGACTTTTCGGGTGCTGAATATTTAAGCTGAGCAAGGCGTGAGAATTGTCTCTGTGAGGAAAGGAGAGAAAACTATACGAAGATTGGCTTCGTAGGACCTAGTTCGTGTCTGAGCCGGGTCTTTTCGATTCCAAAGGACATAGCAGGAGGCGGTTTCTGAAAATTGCAGGCATTGGGATCGCAGCCCTCGCGGGTTATGCCGTACTCGATTCGTCGGGCTATCTCGGCCCTGGGTTTCCAGTCCGCGGCTACCTCGACTCGCTCGCACGAAGGGCTCTGAGCGACGAGGCTTCGAGCTTCGGCGAGGATGGAGACAGGGTGGCCTATGCGGCAAATTACTTGGGACTTCCGCCAAGCTCGATTTCAGAGGTCCTGGGCTCCTGGAATTCGTCGTCCCCGGATACCAGGTTGATGATGGGAGGCTCGATTCCAACGGCGACAGCCGCTATTGTGGCCGACGAGCTTACGAACACAGACACGAAGTCGCTGGTCCAACGGTACCCGGACTTGGCGTGGATTCATGCTCACGCGAATGCGCTCTTCGCCTTCCCGTGGATACCCTACGTCAAAGATGGCGACCCGCGCCTGATCAAGATGGCGGACCTCAGGCTAAGCGAGATGCCGGTCGGGGAGGTTCAGGGTCAGCAGTTGGACCTGCACTACCCCGAAACCGACCCCGCGAATTCAGCGTACTATGGAAAGAAGAGGTATGTCCGTGAAGGATTCAAGTTCTTGGCAGAAAACTTCGGGGCTCGGCTCGCCGCCGGCAGTGTCAGCGTTTCTGAGATGGCTGCGATGACGGAACAGAGCACGGCGGCTTCTGTCACGATTCTCTTCGAGGGATTGTCACGCAATCTCCCTGTCAAGGCCGGAGATACTTTCATCTTCGCCGACACTTCCGAGGTTCCCCTGTACAGCTACACGGCAGTCGACAACAGAACCGCGATGGGTCCAGTCGTTCAGGAAGGCGCGCTGTCTCTCGGCCTGGAGACGATGAAGCAGTTCAGGGACAGGCACCCCGGGCTCCAAGACGGATGCGGCCTGTCGCTCGTGGACCAGGGATACGTGCAGCTCGACGGAATTTTTAACCAGGACCCGCAGTTCAAACAGTATCTGTACCAGGGGTTCTACGGAGGGAACCTCAGCATCAATCCGGTCGAGAAGACCATCTCTTGGAAGCAGTACGAGACTGTGGGCGCCACCCCCGAGCAGACGGTCAGAGGCTACGACGTGGAGACGGTTCTAAACTACCATCCGTACTTCATGCAACCCCTCTCCCTCCTCATGCGAGACCCTTCGATCGTTGAGTTGGTGGTAGAATCGCCCGAGATTTACGTCCCATCGCAGTGGCACCTGGGCCATCTCTTCGAGCGTTTTGATCAAAAAAAGGGATGCTAGTGGGTCCAGCAATCGACCACTAGCAGCATTATCATTCTTTTACTGAACACTATGTTGGCTGTGGCGGGATGACCGGGTTCTCGCTTATCTTTACTTTGTAACTCTTGATGTCGCTGATGGCCGTGTTTATCTTCGTCATCTGGTCTGAAGTGAGGACTCCCGCGCTCGTGAGGCCTGGGTTCAGGATGAACGCCACTCCGTTGTGAGCCATGTCGAGGTCGTAGTAGTGCCCTGCGAGATTGTTCGTCAGGTAGTCATGGAGGATCGTGTAGGTTTCACCCGTTGCGTTGAAGTAGACACTTCCCAACATCCACCTGGATGAGAAGTTGTTCAGGTCAATCGGATAGCCAATCCCATAGACTGACTTGGCCACCGCTTCCTTCGCGGACCCTATGCTCTGAGTGTCCCCCGCGGCCGCAATGACGTCGGCTCCGCGCGCGACCAGGGAATCTGTCAGGGCTGCACCCTTTGTTGGGTCAGTCCAGTCGTTGGTGAAACCGTAGTATACCGGGGCGCCTGGAGTCACGGAGTGTACTCCAGCGGCGTAATTGTTGTACCAGTAGGCCAGGGCCGGGATGTTGAAGGCAAGGTCGAAGCCGAGCTTGTGGCTCTGTGTCACCATAGCTGATGCCACCCCCGCAGCGTAGTAGGAACCGCTAAGATCCACCGCCCATCCGACGGTGTTTGTGTTATTGTAGGTGTAGGTGTTGGATTCCGGATTTTGGTAGTTGAATGTCGTGACGTTGTACCCATTCGGCGTCAGATATTCGTCAACGAACGTAGCGCCAGGTATTGCAGACGCTATCTTGTAGTAAGTCGCGAAGTAGTCGACGTAGAAGAAGAATAACCTGTATCCCTGGTTGTAGTAATTCTGGCACACAGAAATGGCATTCGATTCCGCTACGTTGTAGGCCTGAGTTACATGGGTTGGTCGTTGAGTCGAGTTCAGCTTCGCGGCTGCCTGGGTCACACCCGTAGCGAAGAATTCGGCGAAGTAGGCGGTCGAGGGTCCGCTGGCGACGATCGCGATCTTCAGGGGCGTGACTGGACCCGAGGTTGTCGTAGGGGTGGTCGACGTTGACGGAGTAAGAGAGACGTAGTAGTAACCGCCGGCGGCGATTACCAAGACAACAACGACAATCCCAACGATTGCTGCTCTTCCTATAGCTCTTCTGTCGGATATTCTCATCGGTTTTCGACCGCGTGCGTTGCTCTTGCATCTTAAATCCGTTTCTCCTAAAGATGCCGGACGATGATGACCGAATGAAAGAAGCGAGCGGGAGAAGCAGAAGGCGCTCCTTCCGCTGCCAAGCTCATCCGGCCTAATCATCCAGGAATCACGTTAAAATAACGTGCGGGCGGCGCTGTCGTGTGCAGGATTCCAACATCGTGTTGGAGGGAAGAGGCCTTTCAAAGCGGTTTGGAGACCTGACGGCCGTGGACGGAGTTTCCGTAGCTGTTCGGCGCGGACAGATTACGGTCCTGCTCGGCGAAAACGGCGCGGGTAAAAGTACCTACATCAAGATGCTGAATGGAACGCTGAAGCCAAACGGTGGGGCAGTCTACTTCGAGGGCCAGGAAGCGAAGTTCGGTTCTGCCAGGCACGCGGTGAAGAGAAAGATTCACACCATCTACCAGAATTTTGCCCTGATAGACCTCTTCACCGTCGAGGAGAACATGAGGCTCACCTTCCCCGACAAGTCCGCAGAAGAATTGGAGAAGATGATAGAACAATACGGGAAGGCGGTCGACCTTGATGAGCGGGTCGCCCTGTTGCCGGCTGGCATCAAGCAGCGACTCGAGATAACGAGGGCACTCGGGAGCGACGCGAAGGTCCTCTTGTTGGATGAGCCGACTTCGGTTCTAGCCTACGAGGAGAGGGACCGCCTCTTCAAGGACTTGGCCAGGCTCGGGCAGGAGAGAGGTCTTGGGATTCTGATCGCAACTCACAAGCTCCAGGATGTAATGGACTACTGCCAAGAGGTCGTTGTTCTCAAAGGGGGCAGACTGGTCCTGGAGAAGCCGGTGCGAGATACGAACCTCAAGGAGCTGACGGTCGCGATGTTTGGGGCCTCGGAAGAGCTCGAGAAGGCACCCGTCGAGGCAGGGCCCCCTTCGGAGTCCGAAGTCGTCTTGGAGGTTCGGAACCTATCCGTTCGCGGAGACAACGTGCCAATGGCGGTCAAAGATGTAAGCTTCTCGATACACAAGGGAGAAATCCTCGGCGTCATCGCAATCGCGGGGAACGGGCAACTTGAGCTGGCCGACGCGGTGTACGGATTGCGGAAGCCGCTGAAGGGAGAGGTGGCTCCGGGATTGGCGATTCTCAAAGCGGGTCGCAAGCTCAGAATGGGGAGGGTCGCCTTTGCTTCGGACGATCCTGTCCAGATGGGGCTCGCAATCGACCTTTCTGTAAGAGATAACTTCGGTGTTAGCCTCTTGGACCAGATGTCGAAGGGGTCACTCGTCGACTGGAAGGCGCTCGAAGAGTTCTCGAAGAGGGCGATCGACAAGTTTGAGATAAAGTGCTATACACAGGAGGAATCCCTCAGGGAGCTGTCTGGTGGTAACATCCAGAAGGTCCTCGTGGCGCGCGAGCTGAGCAGGGATGTGGACGTTCTGATCGCCGTTCATCCCGCTCGTGGGCTGGACCTGCATACGACGTATCTGGTCTACAAGAATATCCTGGAGATGGCGCGACGGGGTGTCTCGGTGCTGCTCATCTCGGAGGACGTGGATGAGTCGCTGTACCTCTCGGATCGGCTGGGAGCCATGTACGAGGGAGAGTTATCAGAAGTCAAAGCCAAGCCCCTCTGGACCCGAGAAGCACTGGGCTCATTCATGACGGGGGCGCACGTGATGCGGGGAGAGGCGAAGGCGTAACCTGACGAGCGAGAAGAAGAAATTCTCCCTCTGGAGGAGAAGGACCAACGAGCTGATCCTCTCGACCGTCGTTGTCCTGGCTTCGGTCGTGGTGGGCGCACTTCTTGTTAGCTTCGAGGGGAGGAGCCCCCTCGCGGCCTACGGGACCATTGTAGATTCTACTTTTGGGTCGCCGAGTAGTCTGGCATACACTCTGTCTCAGAGTGCTCCACTAATCCTCGTATCCATGGGTCTGGTTCTCGCGTTCAAGGGCTCGTTTTGGAACGGCGGCGGAGAAGGCCAGATGCTGCTGGGAGGAATTACGGGGGTCATAACAACATACTCCCTGCACTTGAACAGTACGCCTCTTCTACTGCTAGTGGGATTCGTCGCGGCTTTCGTCGTTTCGGGCGCCTGGGCCTCCATAAGCGGGATACTGAAGGTTCTCTTCGGGATAGACGACATAGTCTCCTCCCTGCTTCTATCAGCCACGGCGGCCTTCATAGTCTTCTACCTGGTCAGGGTGCCGTTCGCTTCATCTTCGACAAGCAGCGCAGCCGTCTTGGCGTCTGTGAACATCCCGAACGCTGCGCAATTTCCGAGCGTCTATGGGATAAGCGGGACATTCCCTCTCTCGATAGCCTGTGCGGTCGTCATCGCTTGGATGTTGGCTAAGACGAAGTTCGGGTTCAGGGTCAAGGTCCTCGGTAGCAATAAGAGTACGGCGATCGCGTATTTTGGCAGGTCGTCTTCTGACAGACTGTTCGTCCTGGTTTCATTTCTCAGCGGCGGTTTCATCGGGATGGGAGGGATGGCGATGGTCAGCGCCTTCACGGATAACATTGTCGCGGGCGCATCCGGCGGCGCCTACTCCGCGGGAGGCTTCACCAACAGCTACGGCTTCATAGGCATAGCCGTCGTTTTCCTCGCCGGGCTGGATCCGATAGCCTCGATAGCCTCGTCGATATTCTTCGTGGCACTCGTCATCGGAGGGCTGGGGCTACTGGTACTCATGGCAGTCCCGACGTCGCTGACCATCACGATTAGCGGAGTAGCCGTTCTGTTCGTCTCCGCCCGCGTGCCCATAATGGACAGACTGAAGGTCCTCAGCAAGCGCGTGCCCATAATGGACAGGCTGATGACTCTGAGTCGGCGAAAGTAATGGCGTTTGACCTTAGCTTCTTCACTACGCTAATCGGGACCACGGTTTTTCTCTCCGCTCCCATCGTCCTCGCCTGCCTCGGTGTCCAGTGGAGCGAGCTGTCCGGTGTCTTCATCTTCGGAATCGAAGGAGAGATGTTGCTAGGGGCCGTCGCGGGCTTCCTCACCACTCTCGCAACCCGCAGCCTTCCACTCGGAGTTGTGGTGGGCCTTGCAACGGGGGTCGGAGTTGGGCTGCTGAGCGGTTTCTTCGAGGTGACTCTCGGCGCAGACCAGATCATCTTTGCCATCGCGCTCCTTGTAATTGGACCCTCCCTTTCGAGTTACCTTTATGGCGCTTATGTTGGCGGTCGTGAGCTCTCTACCTTTTCAACGTCGATTCCCACCTTCTCCCCCGCGCCGATACCTTTCCTGTCGAACGTCCCGCTGATCGGTCCGGTGTTCGACCAGCCGGTCTTGGTTTACGTGGTATACGCCTTGGTCGTCTTGACCCACTACTTCTTCTATCATACAAACGTGGGACTCAAGGTCAGGTCCGTCGGGATGAATCCGATGGCGGCCGACTCGATGGGCACCAATGTCCAGCTGGTAAGATACGTCGTTCTCGTGGTCGCCGGGATGCTTGCCGCTCTAGGGGGCATGCTGATGGTCATGGGGGGGACCGGCTTCTGGTCTGACAACGTGACGGCCGGGCGAGGCCTAATCGCGATCGCCCTCGTGCGGGTCGGCAACTGGCGGACTCATTTGACCCTCGGTGCGGCGCTTGTTGTTGGTGTCCTCCTGGCGGCTGTGGCAGACCTTCAGGGAATCTTCTCTGGCGGCGGAACGGTCACGACCACATTCCCCTACGAAGTCTTCAGCACCCTCCCGTATCTGTTCGCGATTGCTGTCATCGGGATTTCGTATAGATGGACCCGGAGCAATCAACCCGCTTCGATTGGCCGACCCTACCTGAGAGGTTGAATGAAGGAAGGAAAGAGCCTTGTTCAACCCTTCCTCATATGTCGACTCAGCTTCAGTCTGACCCTCTCGGGTAGTCTGACAGGCTTACCGGCCACGTTGACAAGCACGTTGACGATATAGCCGTCGGCAAGCGCTGTTCTGTCCCGTTTCACCTCGAAGCCGAAGACGATGCTTGAGTTGCCCATCTTCCTTACCCAGACGCTCACGTCCAAATCATCATCGAACTTCCCCCGGATTATGAAAGGTGCAGTGAGTCTCTGCCGCGAGCAGCCTGAGGCCGCGCTCTCCTAGACTTATGGGATCGAACTTTTCGTCACTTAGGAGGTTCGACTTGGCCACATCAAAGTACACGAAATACTGGGAGTAGTACACGACCCCGTTTTGGTCAGTCTCGCAGAGCCTGACTCGAAGGTGCGTCGTGTGCATCGCGCGAGCCTCCGGGCACGTCCTATATTCTATCCGCTCTATTCAGGAACAGTATAAAAGAACGGTAGCGGACGTATCGGGAAGTAAGAATGCTGGACATCGTAACACTCGGTGAACCAATGATCCAGCTCAACGCCGTCACCCCCAGGCCCCCTGCGGCACGTCGAGTATTTTGAGCGGCATGTGGCCGGCGCCGAGGCTAACGTGGCGGTGGCCGCACTTCGGATGGGCCTCGGGGCCGGACTAATTTCGAGGTTGGGGGACGATGAATTCGGGAAATGTGTCGCGATGACGCTCAGGGGTGAAGGAGTCGACGTCTCCCAGATTCGCGTGGACAAACATGGCTTCACGGGAGTCTACTTCATCCAGAGAGGTTTTCCAGTTCCGGGGAGAAGCAAAGTCTTCTACTATAGAAAGGGTTCGTCGGCGAGCATGCTTGGGGCCGGCAGACGTCGACCAAGACTACATCGCTTCTTCCAAACTTCTCTATCTTACGGGCATCACCCCCGCCCTGAGCGGGTCGTGCCTAGCGGCCTGCACGAAGGCCACCGACCTCTCGAGAGGTGCCGGTCTGAAAATCGCATTCGACACGAACATTCGACCGAACCTCTGGTTAGATCAGGATCCTCGGAAAGCACTCCTGCCGTTTCTTCACAAGGCGGACATAATCTTCACGGACATCTCAGACACGCAGATGCTGATGGGTGAAGGCAACACTGCGAAGGCCGCCCAGAAACTTATGGCCGGGGGTGCCTCCATCGTGGTCATGAAAGGAGGAGCAAAAAAGAGACGCTGGCCTACTCAGGGGAGAAGGTCTTCAGGCAAAGGGCCTTCAAAGTGCCCATTGTCGACCCGGTGGGGGCTGGGGACGCTTTCGGGGGTGTCTTCGTGTCAGGTTATCTGAAAGGATGGAAGGTTCAGGAGTGCCTTGCCGCGGGGAGCGCTGCCGGGTCGCTGGTCGTCACGACCAGAGGGGACCAAGAGAATATCCCGACAGAATCGGAGATAGCGGATTTCCTGAAGGCCCAAGCCAAAGACGATGAGTGACTTCAGAAGCTAGTCCGGCTGATCCGGCTTCCCGACCAGTGAACTCCTCGCGTTGTTGACCGCCCTTAGTATGTGCTTGGCAGCTTTGGTAAGGAGCTCGAAGCGACCATCGGCAATCGCCTTCTTTGAGACGAGTCCTCCGCCTACCCCAAGGCAGAAGGCACCAGCCCTGACGTACTCCCCCGCGTTTCCTGCTTCGATGCCTCCCGTCGGCACGAAACGTACCCGGGGGAATGGCCCCATCAGAGCCTTCATGTAGCCCGGGCCCACTTGCGATATCGGGAATAGCTTCACAAGGTCGGCTCCCCACTTCAAAGCATGGGCGACCTCCGTCGCCGAGAAGGCCCCAGGACAGCTCACGACGCCAGACCTGGCGCAGACAGCTAGGACGTCCTTGTCGACGGACGGGCTGACTATGAACTGGGCGCCTGCGTGGATTCCGCCCTCCGCCGTCGCCGCATCAAGGACCGTCCCCATTCCTATCACCGTCTCGTTTCCGTATTTCCTCCTCGACTCCTTTACGAGCTCGACCGCGTCGGGTGTGGTCGTTGGAATTTCAAACGCGCGGAGTCCACCTTCGCCAAGGGCCTTCATTGCGTTCAAACAGTCCTCCCTAGAATCGACGCGAATGATGCCGATGACGCCCATTTCATGCAGATGGCTCAGGACTCGGTCCTTGGTAAGCATGAGATTTGCTTTGGTCAGCGATGTATTAATCCATTATACTGTGATATCCGGGGGCAGACGGAGATCGAACAGGATCGAAAAGATTGGCGTATTGAGAAACCCGGTCTCGAAACTGAGATGATGATGATAATGCGCCCATTCGAATGGGCCCGAAGCAACGAAACTCGGCCTATGGCTTCAGGAGGATCTTCGAAAATGGCGCTGGACCTGCAGCCTGTTCGACGAACGCTTCCTGACCCGCCGACAGCGGTCTTACGTCCAGCCAACCCCCTGACATGTCAATGAGTCCGCCTTCTGCGAGCCCCACCGCCCGTCGAAAGTCGTCGTCGGAGTAGGCGAAGGATCCCACGATCTCGGTCTCGCTTCGGACTATGGCGTTTCCATGGAGGCTCGTTTCGTCTGAATGAAGCCCAACGAAGACAACCCGACCCCCCCGACGGGCCATCGCCAGACTCTGGGCACGGGTCTGCGCATGGCCGACTGCGTCAACTACGCAATCGAGGCCTCCTGGGGCAAGACGCTTCACCGCCTCGGCGGTGTCTTCTGCGGATGCGTCTAACGTGTCGGTGGCACCCCATAGCTTCGCCCACTTCAGCCTCGATGGAACGGTGTCGACTGCGATGCATTGGGACACTCCGCGGCCGCGAAGGAGTTTGATGATCGACAAGCCTATCATACCCGCCCCGAAAACGAGTGTCCTGTCCCCCAATCGGGCCTCCGAACGTCCGACCGCCCTAACACCGCAGGCGAGAGGCTCGATTAACGCGGCTCTGAGCAAGTCTGTTACGGGTGTGCACGAAGCAATTGGAACAGCGGTCCGTTCAGCAAAGCCTCCCGGATAGTCTATTCCTACGATCCTCCGCTCGAGGCACAGCTGCCTGTCCCCGCTTCGACAGAAGCGGCAGATTCCGCAGGTGACGAGGGGATTTACTACAACGCGCTTGCCTCTCCAGTCGGGAGAGACGCCATCGCCAACCTCCACGACAACCCCGGAGAATTCATGCCCCATCACAAGTGGCGGCTTGCGCAGTTCGTTCTTTCCGAGAAACGCAGAGATTTCGGAGCCGCATATCCCGGCCGCTTCCACGTCGAGAACAACCCAGCCGGGCTTCGCGTCTGGTTTCGACGCCTCATTCGGACTCATCCGTCCAATCGCCTCCCAGACTAGGACCTGCAAGACTTGATTCGTCTGCTCGTCTGGCGTCGAATTGTCTAAAGAAGTTTTCAGCGGGACGCCCGTTGTCGGATGAGCTTGGTCCTTTTTCGAAATCCGTAGAGTTCGGAGAGCTTCGAAGGATTCACGAGCTTCTCGTCGCAACCACCGCCATCAGGGCCAGGAGGAGGAGGAACCTGGTCAGAAGGGTGATGAGACCGGAGCGAGCCGCCTCTTATCTCCGGTCAGCGAAATCGTCCTGTGTGGTTCTCGGCAGGGAGGCGACGGGGCTGAGGAACGACGAAATCAGGTTCTGTGACCTCGTGACCTCGGTCGACACCGGAACCGAATACCCCACCATGAACGTCAGCCATTCCCTGGCGATTCTCCTCTACCTCGCTTCGAGAGGGACTCCCCGAGGGTTCGCCTG
>Ga0137396_10001986_pt1 | contig 11048 bp, 8 predicted proteins | sample czc16metaG_FD_108284 | JGI IMG/M metagenome (GOLD analysis project Ga0137396, IMG submission 108284) | Vadose zone soil microbial communities from Angelo Coast Range Reserve, California, USA - czcobulk3.16 metaG | ecosystem: Environmental > Terrestrial > Soil > Vadose zone | place: USA...
AGCACGACGCCAGGCACGAGCATCATTGCGCGACGGCGACGGCGCCAGCGGCCGGAGTTGGCCGGCTCACGAGGCGGTAGATCGCCGCGTACCGGTCCAGCCAGGGAGCTATGGCGAAATTGCTGATCAGGCGCGCGCGGGCGCGCTGCGCCCGTGCGCGACCCGACGCGGGATCGCGATACATCGCGCGGATTTCCGCGGCGAGCGCGACGGGGTCGGCGGGAGCGACCAACGCCGCTTCCGCCGGCGACACCACATCCGGGACGCCGCCCACTCCCGTCGCCACAATCGGGACCCCGGCGGCCATCGCCTCGAAGAGGACCATCGGTGTGCCCTCGGTGTGTGAACTCAACACGAAGACGTCGAAGGCGGCGAACAGCCGTCCCGCTTCCGGCACCCCACCATGCCACCGGACTAGTCGCTCGACGCCGTGGCGCTGCGCCCGGGAAGCGAGTGCGTCGCGTTCCGACCCGTTCCCTACGACGGAGATGGTGACGGGTAGATCGCGTAAGTGCACGAGCGCATCGACCAACACGTCCGGCCCTTTCTCGTCGCTCAAGCGCCCCACCCAACCGATCACGAATCCGTCTTCTCTCAAGCCCAGAGTGCGCCGCGCCGCCGCGCGATCGAGCGGCAGGGCACTTTCCTGCCACGCGTTCTGCACGAGGTGCACGCGCTGGGGGGGGACACCGCTTGCGATCAACTGCCCCATGAGCGGGCGCGAGACCACGACCACGGCGTCGAACTTCCGGTAGACACGCCGTTGCAGCCGCTCGTACAGCCTGTTCTTCCGTCCGCCACCTGTGAAGCCGTGTACCGTGGTGACGGTGGGGATTCCCAGCCGACGCACTGCCCCGGCGTCTACGATATCCGGGCGATAGCCATGCGTGTGCACGATGCCCGGCCGTAGTCGGCGGCTCAGCTCGCGGATCGCGCCGCGCTCGCGCCAATAGGCCCGACCGGGGACCACGATCGGATGTGGCGTAACCCGGTCTGAGGCCAGGGAAGCGACGAGCGCGTGGTCCGCGCTGGCCCGGTCGAGCACCAGGGCCACGTGGACTTGTTCGCCGGCGCACGCTTGCCCCTGAGCAAGCAGCTGTACCACACGCTCCAGGCCACCGATCTCGCCCGGAGCCACCACATGAAGGACCAGCATGCCATAGCCTTCCAGCAAGTCCAACGCCGGAAAGGCGCACTTACAGATCGGCACAGGCGCTTGGGTAAGTCGCTGGTTTGCCGACGGCTATACCCCATCTCCCCACGGTGTCGAGGCGGCACCGATTGGTCGTTGCGCGAGCGCCACACTCCCATGAAGCAACCAGTCACGCTGGCTGCGCCGGCGCTTGGCACTAACCGTGCACACCAAGTGCCGGCACTCACCCCTGGAAGGCAAAGACGTGGACACGAGCGGCGCGCCCATCGAGGTCGTGGTGACGCGCCTGGCGGCGGCGCCCGAGGCCGTTCGCACATCGGCGGCGCTGCTGTCGGACACCGAGCGCCACAGGGCAGCTCGTTTTGCCTTCGATCGCGATGCCTGCCGATTCATCCTCGCGCGGGCACGCCTGCGGGAGCTGCTCGCGGCGCGTCTAGGTGTGCGAGCGGAGTCGGTCGAGTTCGAGTACGGCGCACACGGCAAGCCGGCGCTTTCGCAGCGGTTTGCGGATTCGGACCTGGACTTCAACGTATCGCACTGCGATGACGTCGCCGCGTACGCGTTTTCATGCGGACACGCGATCGGCATCGACGTCGAAGCCGCCCGGGTGATCAGCGACGCCGACGACATCGCCGCACGCTATTTCTCGCGCCGCGAGAACGCGATGTATCGCACCCTCAACCCATGCGACAGGCCGCTGGGATTCTTCAACTGCTGGACGCGCAAGGAGGCTTTCATCAAAGCGCTGGGGGACGGGCTTAGCCATCAGTTCGATCGCTTCGATGTCTCGCTCAGGCCGGGCGAGCCGGCGAGGATCCTCCGTGTCGGAGAGGCGTCTGGAGACGCCTGCGGCTGGCGCATGATCAGCTTTTCGCCGGCTCCGGGATTTGTGGGGGCCGTCGTCGCCGAAAGGAAGCAGTGGTGACGAGCTCCACACTCGCGATGCCTGTCGGCACCTACCAATCCGCGTGGGTGGACGATCAGGTGCGGATGTTTCGCAACTCGGTCCTGCAGTTCGTACAAAAGGAATTCGTCCCGCATCAGGACCGCTGGCGCGAGCAGCGGTACCCAGACGCCGAGGCTTGGACCGCAGCGGGAGCAGCCGGCATCCTGCTTCCCGACGTCCCCGAAGAGTACGGCGGTGGCGGCGGAACGTTCGCTCACCAAGCCGTCGTGTTGGAAGAGCTCGCCCGAACGGGAGTCCACTTCGGCGCGCTCATTCAGAGCGTCGTAGCGCACTACATCCTTGCCTACGCAAGCGATGCGCAGAAACACGACTGGCTCCCGCGCATGGCCAGCGGCGAGTTGGTCGGCGCGATCGCCATGACCGAGCCTGCCGCTGGCTCCGACTTGCCGGCCATCCGGACCACCGCCCGGTGCGACGGCGATCACTACATCGTTAGTGGCTCGAAGACGTTCATTACCAATGGCCACCACGCCAGCCTGATCTGCCTCGCCGTGAAGACCAACGCGAAGGTTGCGGGCATGAGGGGCATCTCGCTTCTCATCGTCGAAACGCAGAATCTTCCCGGCTACCGCGTCGGGCGCTCGCTCGACAAGGTCGGCATGCACGCGCAAGACACCTGCGAGCTCTTCTTCGACGACGTGCGCGTTCCGGCTGCGAACCTTCTGGGGCACGCCGAAGGCCAAGGATTTTTCCAGATGATGGAGCGCATGCCGTACGAACGGCTCGCGGTCGGCGTGACCGCGGTCGCCACCGCGGAGCAAGCGGTGGCCCTTACAACCCAGTACGTGAAAGAGCGCGCGGTGTCCGGGAAGCCGCTGATCGATTTTCAGAACACGCGGTTCACCCTGGCCGAATGCAAGACGGCGGCGCACATCGGCCGCGTCTTTCTCGACAACTGCATCGAGCGTTTCATCGCCGGCCAACTCGACGATACGACGGTTGCGATGGCAAAGTATTGGCTCACGGACTGTCAGTGTCGCATCGTCGATGAATGCGTCCAGCTGCATGGCGGCTACGGTTATATGACGGAGTATCCCATCGCACGCATGTGGGCGGACAGCCGCGTGCAGCGCATCTACGCCGGCGCAAACGAAATCATGAAGGAGCTGATCGCGTGCTCGCTGTGAATGATCTCTGCCTGCACCAGCTGATCGAACAGCAGGCCCGGCGCACACCCGATCAGGTGGCCGTGGTGTTCGAGCAACAGCGGTTGACGTACTCCGAGCTCAACCGTCGCGCCGACCAACTCGCACGACACTTGAGGACACTGAACGTTGGGCCGGAGACGCTCGTGGGACTGTTCGTCGAACGGTCGCTCGAGATGGTGGTGGGCATCCTGGGCGTCCTGAAGGCGGGAGCGGCCTACGTGCCGATTGATGCGGCGAATCCGCAAGAGCGGATCGCCTTCGTGCTCACCGATGCCAACGTGACGGTGCTGCTCACGCAACGCAGCCTGTTGCCGGCCCTGCCGGCCGGTGTCGCGCCGGTCCTGTGCCTGGACTCGTTCGACTGGGCTCAGTCGGACCGACGCCCGCACGACGATGTCCCCGTCCAATCGAGCAACCTAGCCTACGTGATTTATACGAGCGGCTCGACGGGCCGTCCCAAGGGTGTCTGCATCGAGCATCGCAACATCGTCAACTACGTGCGCGGCATCAGCGAACGCCTGCGACTCGAGCCCGGCATGAATCACGCGACGGTGTCGACAATCGCCGCTGATCTCGGCAACACCGTGGTTTTCCCGTCGCTTGCTACGGGTGGCTGTCTGCACATCATCTCGCAGGAGCGGGCCGAGAACCAGGCGATGCTCTCCGAATACATCACTCGCGAGAACATCGACGTTCTGAAGATCGTGCCGTCGCACCTCGCTGCATTACAGACCGGCAAAAACCCGGAACGGGTCATGCCCCGGCGTCGGTTGATCCTTGGTGGTGAATCCTCGCGGTTGGACTGGATCGAGGAACTGCGGCTCCTGGCACGGAACTGTGAGCTGTACAACCACTACGGTCCCACCGAGACCACCGTGGGGGTGCTGACCTATCGCATCGGCGAGCAATTGCCATCGACGCGATCGGGCACGGTTCCTTTGGGAAGACCACTGCCGAATTCCCGAGTCTATGTCCTCGACGGCGAAGGGCACCCCGTACCGATCGGCGAGCAGGGTGAGCTCTACATCGGTGGCCACGGGGTGGCGAGGGGCTACCTCAATCGCCCTGATCTGACTGCCGACAGATTCGTCCCCGATCCATTCAGCTCCGATCCGGGCCAGCGCCTGTATCGCACGGGCGACCTTGCGCGTTACCTGCCGGACGAGAGTCTCGAGTTCTGCGGTCGCATCGACGACCAGGTGAAGCTCCACGGCTACCGGATTGAGCCCGGGGAAATCGCCGGGGTCTTGCGAGAGCACGGCGGGGTGCGGGACGCGGTGGTGCTCCCGCGCGACACGGAGGCCGGCGACAAGCAGCTAGTGGCGTACGTCGTACCGAAACGGGCGCAGCAACCGCTGTGGGGATTCCCGGCAGCACTCCATGTCCTGCCCGATGGCTCGCCGGTGGCGCATCTGAACAAGAGCGAGACGGACTACATCTACAACGAGATCTTCGTGCTGCAGGCGTACCTCCGGCACGGGATCACGATCAAGGGCGGCGACTGCGTCGTGGATGCGGGCGCCAACATCGGGTTGTTCAGCGTGTTCGTCAGTCGCCTGGGCGGGAACGTTCGGATCCATTCGTTTGAGCCCAATCCCGCCGCATTCACCTGTCTGGAGGCGAACGCCGCGGCTTGGGGACCCGGCGTGAAATGCTTCCCGTTCGGACTCTCCCGCGAGAATGGGTCAGCGGAGCTGACGTTCTTCGAGGGACTGTCGCTGTTATCCGGCTTCTACGCTGATGCGGCGACGGAACGCGACGTGGTCAAGAACTACGTGTTCAATCAGCGAGAGGGCGCAGAGCGCACCCAGCGATGGGACACGGAGATCGGCGCATTGATCGATGACCGGCTCCAGTCAAAGACCGTGTCAGCGCAACTGCGGACCCTGTCCAGCGTGATCGCCGAGGAGGGGATTGAGCGTATCGACCTCCTCAAGATCAATGTCGAAAAGAGCGAGCTTGACGTCTTACTGGGGCTCCAACCTGATGACTGGCCCAAAATTCGTCAGTTGGTCATCGAGGTGGACCGGCAGGACAACCTGGAGCCGATTACGACCCTGTTGGAGCGGCACGGCTTCGAGGTTCTCGTGGAGCAGGACCCGCTGCTGAGATCGACCGAGCTGTGCTATGTGTACGCGATTCGACCGTCGGCAGCGGGACGCCTCGTCCGCTACCAGGCGGCGGATGCGCACCTGTGTTCCCTGCCGCCCGTGGACGAGGAGATCCTGACGCCCACGACCCTGCGCAAGTACCTGACCGCGCGGCTACCGCAATACATGGTTCCATCGGCGTTCGTCCTGATGGCGGAGTTCCCGCTGACGTCGAACGGCAAGCTCGATCGCCAGTCGCTTCCCAATGGCACCTCCGAGCATACGTGGCCGGCGCGTGAATCCGTCGCGCCGCGCACCGAGACCGAGCGAGCGCTCGCCGCCATTTGGACGGAGTTGCTGAAGGTGGAGCATATTGGTAGCGACGACGATTTCTTTGATTTGGGCGGGCACTCATTGCTCGCGATCAAGCTGGTGTCACGCGTCCGGGACGTCTTCGAAGTCGATCTGCCACTGCGCAATCTCTTCGAGCGTCCGACCGTGGCCAGGTTGGCGGAGGCCATCGACGGGCTGTCCTGGGTGGCGAGGAGCAAGGCACCGATCAGTGACGCCAGAGAGCGGGAGGAGTTCGCGTTGTGATCGTGCCGAACTTTCTCGAGGAATTGCGCAGCCGCGACATTCAAGTCTGGGCGGACGGCGATCAGCTGCGGTGCACTGCCCCGACCGGCGTGCTGACTCCCGAGCTGCGCGAGCGGCTGCGGGAGCGCAAGAGCGATATCGTGGAATTCCTCCGGTCGGCCGAGGCGCTCGCCCGGCAGGAGCGGGCCATCGTGCCGCTCCAGCCCCGCGGAAAACAGGTTCCCGTTTTTGGCGTGCCCGGGCACAACGGCGACGTGTTCTGCTACCGTTTTCTGGCGCAGCAGCTGGGCGACGATCAGCCGTTCTTCGGGCTGCAGCCGCCTGGTGTCGATGGTCAGCGCGAGCCCCTCACGAGCATCGAGGACCTGGCCGCCTACTTTGCCGGCCAGATTCGCGCCTTTCGGCCCGACAGTCCCTATGTCATTGCGGGCTATTGCGCCGGAGGCACGATTGCCTTCGAGCTGGCGCGACAACTCCTCCAGGACGGCGCGAACATCAGCTTCGTCGCCATGTTCACGAGCCCGTATCCAACGTCGTACCGGCGGCTCCCGCAACTCGGGCAGCGCCTCGCGGGTCAGGTGGAACGCGTGAGCACCCACGCTCGTGCGCTGCTGTCGCTTTCAAATCGGGACCGCCGCCTGTACGTCACCGAGAGACTGCGTAACCGCAAGGCGAGGCGTGACGCCAGTTCCCTCGCCGTACCGGATCCCGTGCTGCTTCTACGGGCGAGGATTGAGGCCGCCACGGTCGTCGCGCTCCGTCGCTACATCCCTCGCCATTTCGGCGGCCGTTTGAGCTTGTTCATCCCCAACAGAGATTGGCTGCGCCCGCGCAGCCCGATGCTGCGCTGGCGACGGGTGGCGCGCGAGACGGAGCAATACGTCGGGCCGGACGGTTGCCACGGCGATCACATGCTCCTTGAACCGCATGCCCCCGCTATTGCCGCGCTGTTCCGCAGCTGCCGCGACTCCTTAGCTGTTCGCCGCCACCGCGGGCCCGAATAGCCGCCCCATCGACGCCGGCCGCGCGAGGAGGGCAGTTGCGACCGTGTGCGCCACCACGGCCGCGCCGGCGGGGGTGTAGTGGTCATGGTCGTAGTAGTGGCGCAAGCCCTCGTTCAGCAGCGGCCGCAGGTCAAGGTACGGAATGCCGAGCGCTTCAGCGACCTCAACCACGCGAGCATCAACGCGACCCAGGAGGCGGTTGACGAGCTCCAGAGTGAAAAAGGTGCTGACCTTTTCTTTCCACGGCTTCCCGACACCGCCGTGCCAGAAGCGCGCCTTCTCTTCGGCGGTGTAGTCCTTCTCGAACCACGGCTGGCGCACGATGAGCACACGACCCGCATGGGTCTTCGCTCTCCGGACGAGCCGACTGAAATGCTGCTCGAAATTGACCAACACGACGGACGGGTCCGGCATCGTCGTTCGCACGTCTTTGGCCTCGGCGCGCATCCTGCGAGCGGCCGCGAACCATGACCCGGCGTGCTCCTTGACCTGTATTTTCCCAAACCACGACTGGCGGACGCGGCGCGCAACTTCTGTCAGGGCCAACGTAGCGGGCTTCCAGCCAAAGCGTTGTGCCGGGTGACACGCAAACAGCATCTCTTCCGGCACCGGTGAGGGCGGACGCGCGGGCGAGGCCCCCTCCTCCAGCCAGTGGTATACATCGCTGGCGCCCACCATGATGAGAATCACATCGAGGTGGCGGTACTGGGGCAGGAGGCGCTCGAGAATGAGATCCAGCTCGGCCGAGCCGACGCCCGAGTGCCCGATGTTCCCGACGTGCACGCGCCGGGTGCCCAGGGCGCGGAGATTGTCCGGCTCGTTCAGCAGGCGCTCGAGCATCCCAGGCCAGGTCGTGGGCTGGTCGAGCGCGTAGCATTCGACGGCGCTTCCACCCGCTGCCAGAATCCGAAACAGTCCGGGTTCATCGCCGGGTGCGGGGCCGCCGCGTTCGCCGTCCGCATTGATGTCGAAGCGCACCCGCGGCTCGAGCCCGGGGAACACGTCACCGTCCAGCTGGATCTCGAGCTTCGAGCGCGGTGCCCACACGTAGTAGCGAGAACGCCGGCGAATCCACCAGCGGCATCCCATCTCGGCAATCGGAAGGGCCAATGCCGCAAGACCCCCTGCGATAATCCAGACCGTCATACTCTTCTCCACGCTGGGAGCCGGGGGAGCCGGGAGCGCAGATCTACGTACGGATCCTTCCGGTAGACGAAGAATACCCACGTCACAGCGAAGAGCAGTAGGGTGGCAACGCCCGCGCCCGCGAGCCCAGCCAACCCACGAACCTCGAGACCGACCTTGAACCATAACAGCAGGCCAAGCACGGGAATGGCGCCCAGCATCGCCCGCGGAACGACGTACGCCAGGCACTCCCAGATCGGCATCTCAAGTTCGCGACACACTTGCACCAACAGGAGGGCCGCGAAGAAGATATTCGGAATCGCGGTGCCCAGCGCGACCCCCGCGAGTCCGAGTGGTCGCACGAGCACAATACTCAGCACGACGTTGATGATACCAGCCACCAGGAACCCGATCGTCGGCACACCCGCCTTTCCCAGGCCCATGAGAATGGGGAGCGCCACGGCGCGCACGGGCAGGAAGATGAGATAGGACACCATGAGGATCTGAAGGACCCGGCCTGCGGGCTCCTCGAACGTGGGATCAATCCACAGTGCGATGAAGCGCGGCCCGAGCACGATGAGAAAGACTCCAGCTGCAACGGTCAACGACAACGCGATCTTGGACCATTTCAAAAAAATCACTCGCAGCTCGGCGTGTTTGCCCTGCGTCTGCAGGCGCGTGGCCGTCGGCATCACGACTGCCGCGATGGCAAGCAAGAACTCCATCAAGTAGATGAGAAAGCTGTTGGCGACGGTGAAGTAAGGAATCGACCCCACGTCCATGAAGCCGCCGATCACCATCGCGTCCGTCTCGAAGCTGAGGCGAGCACCGGCATTCAGCACCAGGACATAGATGCTGAAGGCGAAAATGCTGCGCGCCATCGACCAATCGAAGTCCGCCAGCCGGATTCGTGTCTGGGGGTAGCGCCGGCGCACAAGGAACCAGCAGAGCGCAAAGTCGAATAGCAGACAGGCCAGCTGAACGATCGCGAGAATCGTGAGCGACGCTCGCAGCGCCAGTAAGCCGATCGTGAGCCCGAGGCGGAGCAGCACACCGGCCAAGCGCACGATGTTGCGCGGGACGAAATCGTCATGGGCCGCCAATAATCCGCTGGGCAGGAGGCCGAGGAACCCAGCGGCCACGAATATCACCATGACGCCGAACGCCCAACGGGCGTCCCCGTGCAGCGCGGCCGGAATGTGATAGCCGAGGGTGAAAAAGGCGTACATACCCACGCCCGCGAGTAGGGCCAGCACGCTCAGGACGACGTACAGTGCGGTGCAACTGCCGATTGCCTCGTTCAACTTGCGCGTGTCGCCCGTGGCGACATGTTGCGCAAAGTAGCGCACGGAGGCCATCGGGACACCCAGGACGAGCAATCCCAGATACCCGGTGATCGAATTGATCAGATTCCACGTCCCGTACCCGTCGTCGCCCAGCTTGTGGAGCGTGAATGGCGTGAGGAGATACATCGCGGCAACGGTCACCACCGTGACGATCCAGGTGCTCCCCACGTTTCTCAGCATGTCGCGACCTGCCGGGCAGTTGGGGAGAGCAGAGATTGCGCCAGCAGCGATGCCGCTTCGCTCACTGTGGCAAATTTCACGGAGGTAATCCGCGCCAAGCCCTCCACATAAGCCTCGACCGAGGCGTACAGGCGCTCGACGTCCGCCGCCGTGGCGGTGTAGGGACTCAGTCCGGGCTTGAGCGTCGGACTATGCCAGGACACATGCAGATAGGGCACACCCTCCTGGAGCAGCCGGCGCGACACGGTCAGCATCTCATCCACCGAGGCCAACTCCGGGGACAAGCCAATGCGCTTGAGCAGACCGGTGCGGTGCGCGACTCCTGCAAGATGAAACCAGCGGAAGGGTGCGCCCTCCAGCAGACGACGGACGGGACCCCACAGACTGAAGGGCGAACGGTTGAAGCCATGGGAGAGCGGAATCTCGAGCAGCGCCCCGTCCGCCGCGGGCTGTCGGACGTCGCTGTCCGGCGCCAGTCGGTAGGGTACGATTGGCGCGCCGACGAAATTCGGGCCGCCGTCAAACGCCTGCAAATTGAGAAACGGAGTGACGCTGCTGTCCACACGGTAGCCACAACGCAGCAGCGCGCGCACGGTGTCGCTGCCGAAGCCGTACCTCCCGGCGCGAAAAGCACGGGGGGTGAGATCGAACGCCCCTTCGAGCGTCTCCGTGAGCCGTTGGATCTTGGCCAGCTGGAGTTCGCGCGGGAGGTTCTTGAGCATCGAGTGGCGTGGAACGTACGTCTCTTTCAGGGGAGGCGTGTTCCAGGGATGCAGGTGCGCAGCGATCTCTCCACGGCCCCCATCGCATACGTCCCGTACCACGTCAGCGGCGCGAGGGTCCATGGCGACCTGATAGGCCGTGAAGTAAGTGGGCCGCACGCCCAGGCGGTCGAACACCACCGCCAGCCGACGCAGCTCGCCGATGTTCTCGACCGTGACGTTCCTACGGTTGCGGTTCCAGTTATCCTCCTCGGTGTCGATGGAGACGACGAGCAGGACGCTGTCCGAGCTGGGCGCTGCCCGGTCAAACATCGCTCGGCACTTCCCGCCCGAATGCCGAGGCCGCATCGAGGGCGCGCAACCACAGCCGTCTCCACCCCGAGCGGAAGATGACGGTCTCGCCGGTCTTCCGTCGGGCCGGCCTCCACTGCTCTTTGTAGTGGTCGTCCCCCCGCAGGAAGTCGAACGCGCGGTAGCCCTGCAGAATCGCACGCTGAATCATCATTCCCATCAGCACCAACCCCACGCTTTCCCGCTCCCAACGCGGGTCGCGCCCGGCTTGGTAGAAGTACACCGTGTCGCCCGACGTGAAACCGTACCAGGCCGCCGCGGGTTGACCATCCAAGTCCAGCGTGGTCAGCCACAGTCGCTTTTGCTTCGCCATCTCGCCGGCGAAATGCCGCAGCAAGCGCTCGCTGCGCGCGTCTCGGAACGCT
>Ga0137396_10001987_pt1 | contig 11048 bp, 9 predicted proteins | sample czc16metaG_FD_108284 | JGI IMG/M metagenome (GOLD analysis project Ga0137396, IMG submission 108284) | Vadose zone soil microbial communities from Angelo Coast Range Reserve, California, USA - czcobulk3.16 metaG | ecosystem: Environmental > Terrestrial > Soil > Vadose zone | place: USA...
CGGGTCGCCCGGCAGCAGCGCCGCGAAATAGGAATCGGGGTCGGTGGCGCCGTCGCGCACGCTCAGCATCATCTTGTCGAACTTCCCGTCGTAGTCCTTGACCTTGAGGTCCGCCTCGATGCCGGCGGCCTTCCAGCTCTTGACCGTGACCTGGACGGCGTCCATCCACTCGGGCCCGTACCCCGCCGTCGTCTCGACCGGGACCCGAATGCCTCCAGAGAGGCCGGCCTCGGCGAGTAGCTGCTTGGCGCCCGCCGGATCGCCCTCGTAGAGCCTCTTACCTTCGGCAGGCAACTCCTTGATCGGGATCGACCAGTCTTTGAGCGCAGCGGGAATGAAGGGGTTAGGCGCGCCCTTCCCCTGCGCCAAGGGATTGCGCTCGAGGATCTCGTGCCAGTTGTCAGCCGTGGCGATGGCCCGGCGAACCCGCACGTCCTTGAGCGGATCCTGGTCGAGCTTCATGGCCGTGACACTGCCGGCAGGCACGAGGTACTCCCGGGTTGGCAGCGACAGCCACCATTTGCCGAGACGCTTCTTGGCGACGGCCAGATCGCCCCGCCGGATCGTCATGCCGTACTCCGGGCCGAAGTCGTACTTTCCCGCCAGGAACGCGGCGAAGGCCGCGTTCGGATCGGGGTTGATCACGAGCTCCACCGAGTCCACGTACGGCAAGCCGGGATAGAAGCAGTTCGGGTTGCGGACGAAGCTGACCCGGGCGCCCGGCTCGTAGCGCTCCAACATCCACGGGCCGGTGCCGACGACCGATTCCCACTTCTTGAGGTCACCGTGCTTTTCGACGCATTCCCTGGCGATGATCCAGGTCGACGTGGAGGCCAAACGGTCGACGAACCAGGCATTGGGTTCCTTGAGTGTGAACTTCACCGTGTATCTGTCCGGGGCCTCCACCTTGTCCACCATCGCGAGGATGGGCCGGTTGGGATTGTCTTTCGTCGTCAAGAAGCGCTCGTACGTGTATTTCACATCCTCGGCGGTCAGCTCGCGCCCGTTGACCGGCGGCTTGGGCTGCCACCGGACGCCCTGTCGAAGCTTGAAGATGTAGACCGTATCTCCCTGGCGGTCCCAGGATACCGCAAGGTCGCTGTCGAGGGGCTGCGTGCCCGGTACCGCGCCGGGTTTGATCATCACCAGTCGGCTATACGCGAACGATAGTGGCACCATCGTCGAGTAGGCGACTGTCTGGTGGGGATCGAAATGAGCGGGCGACTGCGCCATGCGTATGCGGAAGGTGCCCCCGCGATTTGGCTTCGGGGCATTCGCTGGAGGCGGGTCTCCGTCCCCGAGACTCTCGCCCGGCCGGAGCACGAGGGCGCCCACGGCCGCCGCCGCGCCTCCAAGCTTGAGCAGGTCGCGACGGGACAGTGGCTGCGGCCTAGGGCGTGACTGCATCACCAATTTCTCCTCCGCCGGCGCATGGTTCGCGCCGGGGCAAAGGTACTGGACTCAACATGAAGATTTCCTGAAGATCGCCTGAATCTTCACTCGCCTACCTTCCGTGCTAATCATCTTTCGTGAGATATAGCCACCTGGGCACCCCGGATGCGCATCCTTCTCATTGAGGATGACCAGGAAGCGGCTCGGCTGCTTGCTAGGGGCCTGCGCGAGGAAGGGTGGATCGTCGACATCGCCTTCGCCGGCGAGAGTGGCCACGAGATGGCGAGCGTGAACACCTACGACGCCATCGTGCTCGACTGGATGCTCCCCGACCGCGACGGCATCGCGGTTTGCCAGAGCCTGCGTGAGAGCGGGCTCCACGCCCCCATCCTGATACTGACCGCGCGGGATGCGATCGAGGACCGCGTTCTCGGTCTGAACGCGGGGGCTGACGACTACCTGACAAAGCCCTTCGCCTTTGCCGAGCTACTCGCTCGCCTCCATGCCCTTCTGCGCCGGTCCGAACTGACGCGCCCGGTCCTTCTCACCGTGGAGGACCTCACGCTGGATCCCCGCGGCCAACAGGTCATGCGGGGAGGCATACCGATCAGCCTGACGCCCAAGGAGTACGCGATTCTCGAGACCTTGATGCGCCACGCCGGTGAAGTCGTGAGCCGCGCCTACCTCGGGGAGCACGTGTGGGAGGACGAACACGACTCTCTGACGAACTTGGTCGACGTCCACGTCAGCCACCTCCGGAGGAAGGTCGATCAAGGCCCTGTGACGCCGCTCATCCACACCGTGCGGGGTCGCGGCTATCGCCTGGGACCACCACCTCGCTGATGACGCTGAGCTTCAAGGCGCGGCTGACGCTCGTGTACCTGGTCGCCGTAGCGCTCATCCTGGTGGGCACGGCATTGACGGCCAACTGGGCGTTGTCTCGCGCCGTGCTGAGTCAGATCGTCGATGGGGCGATCCTCGCTCTCGCCGAGGGCGAGGCGGCCGCGATGGTCGAGAACCCCCACCCACCCACGCATGTCCACGAGATGGCCCCGGGGACGGCGGCCCCCTCGTTTGCCCGGCTCGACAAGTTCGTCCAGATCGTACGCATGGACGGTCAAGCGATCGCGCGCAGCGTGACTCTGGGAAACGCGCGACTGCCCACGAAGCCTGATCTGCTGGCTCGACTCCAGGGCGGCCAGACGGTGTTCGAGACGGTCGACAACTTTGGTGAAGAGCCGATCCGGATGGTGTCGTTACCGGTCGAGGTGGCCGGTACCCGCTATGCCATCCAGGTCGCGATGTCGCTCGAAGATGCCTACGCGGTTCTCCGCTCCGCGAGGCTGCTGTTCACCGGCATGGCCGTGAGCATCCTGGTCGGGGTCGGGCTGATCGGGGTGCTCCTGACCCGGCGCGCCCTTCGTCCGATCGATCGCATCGTCAGCCGGGCGCGAGAGATCGGTGAGGGAAGCCTGAGTGAACGGCTTCCGCGCCCGGCCCAGCAGGACGAGATCGGGCGTCTGGTGGACACTCTCAACGAGATGCTCGGTCGCATCCAGGGAAGCTTCGAGATCCAGCGGCGTTTCACAGCCGATGCGGCCCACGAGCTCCAGTCGCCTCTCTCGCGCCTGCGGACGGAGCTCGAGGTGACGCTGCGACGGCATCGCGATACGGCGGAGTACGAGGACACCCTGCGATCGTGTCTCGACAAGGTCGAACGCCTTTCGATCCTGACGCGAGAGCTTTTGACGCTGGCGAGGCTCGATGCCGAGCAGGGGCGAGCCGCGGTCGCCGGCACCGTGTCGCTCGCGCCTCTCCTCGAGGGGGTGGTTCGTCGGCTCGCGTCGGAGGCCGAACGTCGGCGCGTCACGATCGCCGTCCACCCGTCGCAAGCGCTGTCGCTGTCCGTCCGGTGCGCGGAGGGGCTCGCCGACCTGGTGTTCACGAACGTGCTCGACAACGCCGTGAAGTTTTCACCGCCCGGGGGTCGGGTCGTCATCGATACCGCGGCCGAAGGCGCGGCGGTCGTCGTCGCCGTCTCCGACGCAGGCCCCGGTATCCCGGCCGACGAGATCCCTCGAGTCTTCGAGCGCTTCTATCGTGGTCGCGTCGCGAGGGCCAACGACAGCCGGGGCTTCGGTCTGGGGCTGGCTATTTCCCGAGCCGTGGTCGAGAACCACGGTGGCCAAATGTCCGTCGAGAGCGCCGCCGGCTGCGGCGCGACCTTTCGCATTCGCTTCCCCGTTGCGTCCTGATCGCGGCGTGGCGCACGTTCCCCGCGGACGCCCCAGCGCAACCCGACACCCTCTGTCCTTCCCACGCGAGGGGCGCCGGCCTCACTGCCACCGCTCACGCCACGAGCGGACCTGCTTCAAGAACCGCGGCGCAGGGATCGGGTTGCTCGGGAGCTGCTGGTTCGTCGTGGCGGTGATCGCCGAGGCCGTAGCCGATCCCGAGCCCTGCGGCGGCGTCACGATGACGACCGGCATCGAGGCGATCCCCTGGCCGATCGTCGTCGAGCGGACGACCGTTGCGTCGGTCGAGGAAAGCGCGGCGCCGGTGCTGAAATTGATGGCCGCATAACCGGTCTGCATCTGGACCGAGTAGAGCTTGGCCGTCCCGCCGCCGCTCGTGCAGGTGACCGTGCTGGTCGGCGTGAAGCCGGAGAAGAGGACGTCCATGTTGAAGACGTTGGCCGGGTCGAGCACCTTTTCGTTGGTGCCAAGTCTGAAGAACCATCCGCCGGACGCCGTCCCGTTGCTCGACGTCACGTCTACGAGGCTGCTTTCCGTCAGCGCGGCCCCGTTCGACATGTCGGTCGTTTCCTTGATCCCGTAGAAGCGGTTCGACGCCGTGCTGTTCGGATGGTTCCGGTCGCCGGTGCCGAGGAAGACCCAGAGATTCATCGAGGTGTCGTAGGCAAGCACCGGGGCGCCGTAGAACGCCTGGGTCGGATAGAACTCGCCGGCTGCCGGCGGGTTCGTCTGGCTCGAGGCCGCGGTGAAGAGACGCTTGCCGGTCCAGCTGGACGTCGCGCTGGCCGAGACGTCGAACTTCCAGAGCTGGCCGCCGGTATCACCGACGTACACCCGGTCGACGTAACCGTCGTTATTCAGGTCGACCGCGGTCGAGTTCTCCGTGAGGCTGTAGTTCATGTATTGGCGGTCATCCGCACTGGTGCTGTTGTAGTACTCCCAGAGCTTGCTGCCGTTCGAGAGATCGACGGCGAAGAACGCCTTGCCGTGGGCGTTGTTGCTCGCCGTGTCGTATCCGCCGCCGAAGAACGCGGCGAACTTACAGTGGGTGCCGCCCGAATCACAGACTTCCGACGACGAGCTGATTTTTACCTTGCCCATGGACGGCTCGGACCACGCCTCCGCAATTTTCGAGTCCGTGAAGCTCCACATCCACAGTGGGTTGGTCGTGTCGGTGACGTCCAGAGCGTAGTAGAAGGGACCGCCCCGTCTCAGCCCGAAGACGACGATCGTCTTCCACGTACCGCTGACTTTGATGTCCATGGCGACCGGGCTCGAGTCCACGAAGAACTGGTGATCGGCTCCGGTGTCGGTCAGGGTCTTCAGATTGTCGAGGAGGTCCGGCGGGATGAAGGCCCAGAGCTCCACACCGTCGCTCTCACGGAACGCGTGGAGCATGCCGTCGTTGGCCCCGGCGATCAGGACCTTCGTTCGGGTAGCCTGGGACGCCTTGAACGTCCGATAGCTCGAGTCGTTCAGAGCCAAGATGGGGGGCGTGATGAGAACCGGCGTCGAGTGGAAGATGTCGCCGAGTTTCCACGCGCGCTCTTCCGTGAGGTTGCCGTTGCCGTTCTCGTCATAGGAGTCGATGCCCCGGACGAAATCGATGATCTTGTCGCGCTCGGCGCTGTTCGCGGCAGCGAGGAGCGTGCTGGTGATGGCGGAGTTGCTCTTTGTGAACGTCTGCCTGGCTCCGCTGACGACCGTGTAGATGGTCCGATTCGCGGCCGGCGTCGTGCTCAGGACCTGTCCCGCTTCCCAGACGAGGGCTGAGGTCAAGGGGACGCCATTGCTGTCGACCGGGACCAGGCCGCTGGAGTCCCGCTGATAGGCTTTCAGGTAACCCCGCCAGAAGGGGATCGAGGGATCGGATCGGAACGCGGCCAGGTAGGCCTTGGTGCTTCCCGTCGTGCTGGTCGTCGGCACGACCGGCGTCGCGAACGTGAACGTGGCCTGGACGATTCGACGGATTGCATCCTGAAGCGCCGCCTGCAGCTGGCTTTCATCGTCCGAGATGTAGAATTGGCCGCCGCCGTTCTTGGCCCCGGCAGAGAGATCAGAGTAGGCCTGGGCGGACTCGGCCTGGGTCGTGTTGACGGTCACGCCGAAACCGACGGTGTGGACGATGACGTTCTGTGTTCCGGTCAGTGAGATCGCGTGGTCCTGGGTGAAGCGGTTCGTCGCCTCGTTCGGCAGGGTCCTGGTTCCGGCGGTCTGCATCCCGTCCGTGATGAAGATCACGAAGTTCGGCTGGCACTCGAGCTGGATAGGGCTCGTATACGGCCCCTGAGTATTGTTTGCCGTCTGCAGCCCCTTGTAGTACTGGCCGACGTCGTAGAGCGCGTCGCCTAGCGGCGTGTTCCCGGTCGGGTTGAGCGCGTTGACCGCGGCTTTCATCAACGTTACGTTCGTGCCCACCTGCGCGACCACCCGGGCCCCCAGCCCGTTGTTGTTGCTGTCGTAGTAGAACGTCATGATTCCGAACCTGACGCCCTGCACGTTGTCGAGGAGGGAGTTGATGACTTCCTTGGCGATCTGCATCTTGGGCTTGTTGCAGGCTCCCTGGCTCGCACAGGTTCCGTACAGATAGTTGAGGTAGTTGCCCGTGAAGAGGTTCACCGTCGAGCCGCTGATCTTTCCGGACCAGTATCCCGACGTGTTCAGGGCGGTCTGAGCCGACGCGCTGTTCACGGAAGGGACATCGTTGGCATAGCTCGTGTATTTCGAGCTCGACCCGCCCTTGAACACCGCAGCGGAGGTGCAAGCTTGGTTCTGGTTCTTCCCGCAGATGTTGAGGGCGGTGTAGTAAGGCGCCGAGCCCGACGGGGGCGGCGCGTCGAAGGAGTTCGACGGGGCGCTATCGGCCATACTGCCCGAGTTGTCGATCATGATCACCACGTTGGGCTGGATGTTGGCTCCGAAGATGTCGCTGTCGTCGGCGCGTACCACCAGCGGGTGGACCAGCAGCGTCAGGAACGTGGCGATCAGGACGAGCGCAGTCAGTCTCTTCATGGTTATCTCCCGTAGCACGCAGTCAGATCCCAATGTGCAGTCGGATCTCCTGTGTTGGATCAGTGCAAGCGGCGCGCCGGATCGTCGAGGCAGATTTTGAGGACGATACGACGGCGCCGATCTCGTGACTGGTAATTTCGTGGCCACAAATACTGTCGCCTGGTCACAAACTAATAGGTTCTTAAGGAAGTCTGAAGACACAGCGTCACAATCTTGGGTCGGAGCGCGCCAAACATTCTGAAGAATCCTTAAGCCGGAGAGCTCGTCCTTAGCACGCTATAGGTATGAGGAACGCCAGCATGCCCTAGTCCAGCTGCCGCGGGTCGACCAGACTACCTAAACGCGGAGCGACAGCGGCGGAGGCCCGGGAGTTCGTGAGTTCTGCTGGGCCGCCTGGTCCAGAACGTGGCAGCCGGGAGAGATCGTGCCGTGCGCACTGCCGCAGGGGCCGCGAACATCACGGAGGACTTCGGAGAAACGGGACGCACATTTCTACCAGGTCGTCTTTCCTCGAGTAGAACAAGGCGACGTGGCGCCCCCACGGTGCATCGCCGAGGATTCTCAGCCTGTCTTTCTCACCAGGCGGTGCCTAGCTGCGTCGCGATTTTTCAAACCCGGAGCGTATGGGAGCGTCTCGTAGCGTCTGGGGCCGATACAGGCAAAGGAACCGATCGAGTGTCGTGGTGCCGCCTAGCGATCGAGAGGGATGCCCGGCAGGGCGCCAAGGCTGTCACTAAATCACCGAATCAGCGCGCAGCAGCAGCGTGGACGGTATCGTCAGCCCAAGGGTTCTGGCGGTCTTGAGATTGATGACCAGCTCGAACTTCGTTGGCTGCTCCACCGGCAGATCAGCGGGCTTCGCGCCCTTCAAGATCTTGTCGACGTAGCTCGCGGCCCCCAGAACGAGCAGGTTCACGTCGGGCCCGTAGCTGAAGAGGGCACCACCCTGGGCCCATGGTCCCCAACCACACACGAGCGGCAGCTTGTTCCTTCCGGCAAATTCCAGGATACGAACTCGGTTGAGGCTCATCTGTCGAGAGGACACGACGATGAGCGCCTCAACGCGCCCCTTGACCGCCGCCTGGAACGCGCCTTCGAAGTCGGCTGCGCCTCGGACCTCCAGCGACTGGATCTGAATGCCCACGGTTCGGGCGGCCGTCTGGGTTTCATGCAGCTCGTCATCTGCGTGATCTGGATTCCAGATGACACCGACGCGAGAGATCGTGGGGACGGCCTCCTTGAGGAGCTGTATCCTCTTCGCCGCTAGGTCGGCCGACAAGAGCGTGACTCCGGTCACGTTACCACCGGGCCGAGCGAGGCTGGCGACGAGCCCTCCCTTGACCGGATCGGCGCTGGTCACCATGACGATGGGCACCGACCGCGTTGCCCGCTGGGCAATTGGTGCCACGTCACCGCCGAGGGCGAGGATGACGTCGGGTTTGCGTTGAACCAACTCGACGGCAAGACCGGCCAGGCGTTCGGCGTTCCCGTCAGCAGCGCGATGCTCGATGACAAGGTTCTTGCCTTCGATGTAGCCCAAGTCTCGCAGGCCCAGACTGAAGGCTGGGAAATTCGAATCGACGGCGCTCAGCTGTAGAACGCCCAGCCGGAAGACCTTGCCCGCCTGTTGCGCCTCAGCCGCGAGCAGCGAAAGACCGAGGATTAGACCGAGGGCTGCGAGCCCGATCAATCGCATGAGACACCTCGTTGGGGTTTTGTCATGGAGCCCGTCCAGGCTTCACGCCTCCGCGTCTCGTAACGCTCGAACCGCGCGGGGCCGCGCCCGTCCCGATCGTCCGGAACGAACGCGCCCCAGGGGCTACTTCATGCGGGTAGAACTGTGGAACCACGGATACAATCATTAGGCGCTGCACGATCCGCAGCCCGAACGGCCCAGTTTCAGCCGGCGGCGCGAGCGCGGCGCTTCTGCTGCTTCTTCTTGAGGGCGGCGCGTTTGCGCGCGGTCTTCCTCCTGCGCTTCTTCTCGCGCATGCCAGTCTCCTATCGGGTTGGAAGAGTTGGGCAGTGCTCGGTGATCGTACGTTCGATCATAGAGCGCCGACCGCCAAGATCCTTCCGATAGAGCTTCGGGTCGGCGGTCGTCTGGCCGATGAGACGGGGAGTGGGAGGTGATCGGCCGACCGTGCGCGGCGGCGGGCGACAAGATCGCCCGTGCTCACGTCCGGAGGGTCCTACCCGCGCGGTCACCGAGCTACGGACCTGGGGGTGCGCACGAGCGGCTCGCATTACTTCACCGGGCGCCTCACCAGGGCCCAGCCCGATGACTGGAGTTCTCGCGTTATGTCGCGGTGGCGCCGCTCGACGTGACGCCGCTCGGCCGGCGGCGGCCTCTGGTTCCGGCGCCGGTCGCTTCCTCGTCGATCGAGGACCACGTCCCTGCCCTCGTCGGCATATACATGCTTGAGATAGAAGTATTGTTTTGGCTCGGTACGCGACACGATGAAGAGAAGGTCTGCCATCACTCGCCTCCGATAGATTCGAGTCCCCGGCCCACTCAAGAATGGAGGCTCCGGCAAACGCCCGATGTTCGTGGCGCCGACCTGGGGCCTCGCCGTCTTGCACGAGAATCTGAGTGCTCAGAAGACTCCGCGACCGGAGAGACGGAAGGCGGATACGACGAACTCCGAGAGAGCTGTGGGCACACCGTAACGCTGGCGCACGCACTCCTGGATGACCTGATGGGGATCCATTCGTGACACCCTGATGTACAGGGATAGGCTAGAGGGGTGAGCCGGACAATAGGGTGATTCCCTAGAATGCTCGACTGAAATTCACGGACTATGGCAACGAGAAATTCACCGACTAGCAACTACATAACAGCTATAAGAACTACATAACAGCTATAGAGGAGCGGAGTTGGGGCGAGCACGAGCGTGTCGGCGTGAAGCGAGCGACCCCTCAGGAGGGCAAACAACATGGACGGTCTAGTTCAGATTCAAGTGGTGGTGCAAGGCAACGCGGGGGCGATCGGTGTGGTGGGTCTGGATGCGCAGGGGCGAGTCTGGTATGGCGAACTCTCGGGAGCCAAAGCACCCGCTCGCTACTCCATCAAATGGACCAGGATTGAGGAGCGTTCGTAGCTGGATTCTCGTGACGGAGGTCAACCCGATGACGCGGACTCCGGCGCCGGGCCACGCAGCTTGTCGCATTCTACCTGCTCACCTCGGCCGCGACGGCCCCAACACGGTCCGTGCGCCATCTAAGCGAATCTCACCGGTGTCGTGAGGTTCAGCGGAGGGCCAACGAAGGCGCCCGCGCCGCCTTCTGGTCCAGGCTCACTCCGGCGCAGCCATCACGGCAGCTTCCACAGCGGCAGCGTCGGAACCCAGGCGCATGGCGCGACACCAATCGCGCAATGTGGTGAAGTCGTAGTGTCCGAGATGCCCCACGCGTCTGGCGTCGCCTATTAGAGTTTTGTCGTCTCGAGCCTTCTTCAGCGCCGAGACGATGTTCTCGGGGAGTCTTGGTCCCGGCTTTGTCGTTGGCGTTGGAATGAAAATCCCTGGCACGAACAACCCGCTGACCTGTTCTGGCAGGTCCGTCACGCGATCGAGAATGCGCTCTATCGTGGCGATCGGCAGCGTCACAACCATCGGCGCCTAGCCCTTCTTCGCCTACCGTGCCCGCGCGACCTTGCGCGCGAAGGCCTTACGTCTTTCGCCGTTCATCGCAGAACTGTTTGAGCTCTTCGAGAGTCATGATCTGCGTCTCAAAGAGCGTAGCAAGACGTCTCCGACGCTCGTCGTCTTTGCCACCAAACAGGGTGAGATCGTCGGTCACGTAGATGTCGCTGGGTTCGTGACGATGCGCGTACAGGTACCGCGCGTTTCGCCGTTGCCGCTCCCCGCCCCCAAGAACAACGACCGCCGCTTCAAGATACTTCGCTTCGTCGGCGGTCATCACGGGTGGAACAGCAAGTCTGTGGAGCGACTCTCGTGAACTTGCTTGTCGCTCCCGCGCCGCGCTGCCCGGCGTGAGGACGAGCCTGTACGAGAGTCCATGGAGGGCGTCCTCCGCCCGATTCGCCTGGATCGTTTCGTCGATGGTGACTCTGATCGTTGTCACTGCGACTTCTTCCTCTTCATCGCCCGCCGGGCCCGGGCCGGGCTTGTGCGCGATCTCGCGGCGCTTTCTCACCCGGTGCCAAGGGGTTGGAAGTGGACTGGACGGTGGCCACGCCTCCAAGCAGTCCACGCCTATGCTCAGCCACGGACGACCGAGAGGCGGTCCTTCCTTTGCGCTCCCCACCGTGCATGCACGGTAATTCGCGCGTCCCGGAGAAACGGGTTCCGTCCGTTCGCCTGCGTGGGCGTCCAGCCCGAGGAGAGTCTACGCCGTTTTGTGTGGCTTCCGCCATCGGACTGAGAA
>Ga0137396_10001989_pt1 | contig 11043 bp, 12 predicted proteins | sample czc16metaG_FD_108284 | JGI IMG/M metagenome (GOLD analysis project Ga0137396, IMG submission 108284) | Vadose zone soil microbial communities from Angelo Coast Range Reserve, California, USA - czcobulk3.16 metaG | ecosystem: Environmental > Terrestrial > Soil > Vadose zone | place: USA...
ACTTTTCCATCTCAGCCAACCCAGCCTCTCAAAACGTGAACGCAGGCGCTAACGCAACCTCCTCGATCGTCCTAACCAGCTTGAGCGGGTTCAGTGGAACGGTCAACTTGGCAACCTCTCCGCAACTCGCCTGTGCGAGCTGCCCCGGCTGGAGTGTGAGCCCCACCAGTGTTGCATTATCCTCGGGTGGAACCGCGTCTTCAACTTTGACTCTCACCTCATTCGTCGGCGGTCCGACTGGAACATTCAATGTTAACGTCACGGGGACAAGCGGAAGCTTATCCCACTCCACCGTTGCATCGTTCACGATCTCCGCACCACCGACCTTCTCGATCAGCGCCAACCCAACATCACTGAGCATCATCAAAGGACAATCGGCTAGCTCAGCGATCAATGTAACAAGTCTAAACGGATTCGCAGGAACCATCACCCTTTTGGCAGCGATCTCCCCGAACATCAAAAGGGGCCCGGCTCTATCACTCACAACGACGAGCATCACCTTGGTGAGCGGTGGAACCGCGACAGCCACGCTACTGGTATCCACAAACGGTGGGACACAGACAGGAACTTACACTATTACGATAACCGCGACAAGCGGGTCCCTGACGCAGACTACAACCGTAACGGTAACCATTCTTCCGCGCCACTAATCTTCCCGAGTCCAATCAAGATCCTTCTCCCTTTTTGGATTAGTCGCACCGGAAGTTCGGAACAGATATGAACATAAAGCTGGGAGGCAAGTCGCGCTAAGGGCGACTGGGATGTTTGATAACTGAACCGGACTACTCGGCCGCAACAATCTTCTCCGGGCTAAGCCTGACTAGCGGGTATCTCCTATACCAGAACAAGCAATTTGAGAACAAAGCTAGTATCGTCAGCAAAGCTCCCAATAGTTCAACCTAGGGTAGTCCCGAAGAGGAATTTCGTAAGAGATAAGTCTCTTAGTTTCTAACCGCACTCTGAGCCTTCTTGGCAGAGGATCCTGTTCACACTACTCGGGTTGCAAAGAGGCTCGAATGGTTTGGACTGACCGTAGTTAAACGGTACTTGACGAAGGGCAAAGATAGCAGGGATCTGCGGGACGTGCATTCCAATCCGGAGTTCTACGATAAGGACATCGACCTAGTTCTCAACCTTCCAAACGCCCAGAAAGTGACAATCGATCTCAAGATCGACTCATACTATGGATCCGATCCAGCGCGCAAGACAAGAGGTCTGTGCAATCCAGACAGTGGCTTCATCCTACTCGAAACAATTGGCCAGCTCCAATATGACAGGTCGAGACGGGTTTCAGCAAATGGTACTCTACCCGTTAAGCAAAAAGCGGATGTCCCTGGCTGGTTCTTTACAAGCTCTGCCGATGAGGTCTATTACTACTTCCTCGCCCTGCTCAACACAGAAACTCAGCTAAACCCATTCTACGCGGAATACGTAGAACTCGTCAATGGCGGCCAACCAACAGATGAAGTCGAAAATCGTCTATTACGAGAACTGCGCGTAGATAGGGACTTGCTAGTTAGCTTTTCACTTTCAGAAGCGAGAGCCTGGTATGATACCGCCCCTGAAACAATGTTTCACGGGTACGCTCCCGCCCCCAACCCGAGTTATCTCACCCTGAGTAAGAGAGTCAAGCGTGATCTATTCATATCAAATGGAATTGGGAAGAGCCATGGTTCTATCTTCCCCCTGGTCAAACCGAGATCGGTTTCTCTATAGTCCAAAGACGCTTGTTTCATAGTCCAGTCCGCAATAAGCAGTTTGAGATCTTAGCCAATACTGCTAAAAAGATCCCAAGCAAGCCCGCGTAGGAAACCGAGATTTGCTAGAGCGAACAGGACAGTCTGTTGCTATAGCTTCGACGCATTGGCTTTGGCAACGAACGTTTCAAGTGTGACGACTGAAACAGGTTCGCAATTTTTCATTTAACGATGGGCTTCTCCGCTTGTGTAGAAATCGCGAAGCGTCCAGCCGGCACCGCCTAGAACAAGATATGCCTTAGACAATTTTCCGTTGCTTTTGTGAATCGCGTCGGCGGGGCACATGATTTCAAAGGGAACTTTTTGCTCCGCCGTTCCAGAAGTTTGCTGCCACTTGGTTGAGACCGGAATCACTTCGCCAGTTGACGTGGACATCAAGATATCGACGACCTGAACTCGCCCTCCAAGAAGCTTTCCGATCGGTCGTTGGGTTTTGTAGGAGTACCCACCTCTAGTCAAAGCAGGCAGAATCATGTTTTCGAGAACCTTTCCCGTTGAGGTGTTGCGGGGGCTCATATCCACCGCGCCGATGCCAACGTGGTCTTAGACATTTCTCCATACGAAGCGGTGGAAGCTCAATGCATGGCTGCCGTAGGTTGGCTACCACCATTTCTTACTATACTTGAGTGGGGTAGTCTTCTCGTCTTTTGCAGGCTTTCTGAAAACGTAAAGGTGTTCATGCGCTATCTTATAGAAGTCGTAACTATGCCCGCGCCACTTCTGGCGAGTTGTCATAGTCTTGTGTTGGATCTTGATTATCTCCTCCTTGAGAATGAATCCTACGCTAAGAAATGCGTGCAATACACCCAGCGAGATCGGAATGTAATGTCGTCCCTTTCTTGTGTCTCCAATAAGAATCCCGCAGTATCGGTTGTCTTTCAAAACTCTGTAGGATTCGGCCGCGACTTTCCGCATCGCGTCAATGTACGCCGGGAGTTTCAGACGCGAAAGATCGTCTAGTATCCGCTTCCCGCTGTAAGATATGATCCCTGCATAGGGTGGATGAGTCGCCACCAGGTCAATGGTTTCGTCGCCGATCAAATTTAGGTTTCGAGCATCACCCACAAAGGTTTGAGTTTCGACGTAACGCGGCTTGTCAAGAGTGTCATAGTCAAACCGTAGCCTGTCTTGCGCCACCATGATTGCCTCTAGGTTGATATCAACACCTATTCCGATCCGGCCAAGGAGTTTGCCTTCTACGAGTGTGGTTCCGCTTCCACACATCTGGTCAAGAATACGTTCTCCCGGTTTGGAATATTTCGTGATCAGGTTCCGTGGTATGTAGGGGCTCCAGTTTCCCCGATAATTTCCGGAGTGTGTCGCCCAATCGCCTCTACTGGGAAAGCTCCAAACCGTGAATTCTTCCGATTTGTATTCCTTCGGAGGCCCGAACTCCTTTATTCGCCATGGTCTGCCGATCTCGACGTCGATATTTTCTATTTTCACGTGTTGTTTCTCAGCGGTGAACCTACGGTAGTCCTCCTCAGTTACGAGCTGCATTCCTTTCAGGTTTGGAGGGTTCGCTGTCTCTTGCACTTGCAAAATGGTGGCCATAGCCTACTTGTCATCCTAGATTAAAGTTGATCAAGACATCGGAGCGCTAGAAATTTGCTCTTCACGGGAGTGTTTTCTTGAGGCCGGGTATGACTTCTCCCGTGACCCATTGGACTCCGGCGCCAGATAGCACGTAAGAGCCCTTCTCGGCGATCAGCTTGCCTTCGCGTTTTAGCTCGCTCGCTCGTGCCCTTACGACGGCTCCGCTGGTTGTCTTCCATGAGGATCCGAGTAGGGTGCTGAGTTCATCGTCTCCGAACGTTTTGGGGTGGGTTGCGTAGAGTACGAGCGCGAGGGCTTCTTTGGCTGATAGGGAGTCGGCTGGGACAGTGAGATAGGGTCGTCCCTCTCCGCTAAACTGTACTATTCCCTTTAGCAAGTCCGAGGGTTCAGAGGCTTCTAGGGTCTGGACTGGTTCCGGTTTCGTCGATACTATTCCATCTTTGAGTCGTAGGTTCTCTACAAGGTTCTCGAACTTATCTCGGACGTATTCGAAGTCTCCTTCAAGTTCGATTTCTTGGTCACGGGTCCGGATTCGGAACCTAAGCCGTTTCTCCTGGGACATGATTACGCGTCTCAGCACGCATAGAGCGGTCTATTTCGAGCTTTCCAATCCGAAATCTGAGATGAGTGAAACTAAAGCTGGCAGAATGTAGAAATTCCTACACCCATTGGCCGAGAATCTTCTTGCACTCCGGACAGAGTCCATGCCTTGAGACAGCCGTTACCTTGCCACACCTCGCGCACTTTCGAGGACCACCCGTCCGGGTACGAGGAGGTTGGTAGAATTTCCCCCTGAATCCCGGCGGTTTCACCGTACGTCTTCGGGTCCGAGACAATTCGTCAGCTCCGTCGATAACTCGTCATCATTGATATGAATCTAAGCACAAGTGATAGAGTGGGAATTTAGTTTTTCACAAAACTATCAGTTTGCTGCGGCTCACGCTTGGGTCGAGAAATAACCGGAACGGATACGGAAAGAAATATTGGAGGATAGACCTTCAGCGGTCATGCCTTGGTCGTACTTGGTTGGCTAACCTTAGAACTGGTCTCTGGTTACGGTTTGTTTGTGGGCGTTCTGGCCTTCCAGGGCGTGGACAACTGTTACGACTACTCTGACGGTCGGTATGAGAGCCATAGCGAGGAAGATCAGCGGGTACGCCCATGGCGTGTTTGCGAAGAAGCCGCTGACTAATGTCTTGCTGACAGTGTAAAGGATGTACAGTGCCATGAGCTGGAAGATCCAAGCAAGAATTGGCGCGTAAGACCTGTAAGCCTTGTAAGCGTCTGAAACTGCGCTGGCCAGTTGGGTTCCGTATTTCAACACGACCGCGGCAACTACCAGCCCGACTGTAAAGAGCGTAAGGCTCACAACACTGTACGAGGTTCCCGGCACTGTTTGGGTAATTCCTGGGAAGCCCAGGATGATGCTCTGGACCACGATAAGGACGATGATTCCCGCGAGCAGTCGTATGAGTGATGGCATTAAGGGCCGAAAGTCGCCAAACGAGTCATGAGTATTGGTTGGCATCTCAAGAGCACTTTTCCAAGATCCAACTAGCCTCGCCGCCGATTAGCCGGTGGCGGAACTCTTCGTCGACTCTCAGCGTTACACTCGATGCTTAGCCATGTACCTTTGTCCCTATGGTGAGAAGGAGATGACTGCGCGATAGCCGAACTGAAAGTGTACCTGTCCGGGGAACTTGACAAGAGATTCAGGATGCTTGCTATGAGCGTCTTTGGCTATGGTCGGGGTTCTCTGAGCGAAGCCGCCGTGGACGCGCTCACCAAATGGTGTGAGGAGCATGAGGCTCGAAAGTTGGACCAGGAACCGAAGGAAGGGCTTTTACATTCGAGCTCGGATCCTGTCTCGCGCGCGGAAGAGCGGCCCGGAGCCGTCTCATCTGGAACGTGAGAAAACTCTAACTCTGCTCTCCCGGTTAGCTAAGCCATATTTCAAGACATTCAGACCTCTATTCTGGGGAGACTGGACGCATGCCTGCCAAGAGTAATAGATTGGATTTTTCCTCGCGAAAAAAGTGGCGAGCCTGGCTCGCAGCGAACCACCTAGCTAGAAAGGAGATATGGTTGGTTTACGACAAAAGACTCTTCCGAGTTCGTTCGATTTCATACAGGAGTTTCCTCAAACACGCGGTCGAAGAAGCGATATGCTATGGCTGGATCGATAGTAGAGTCAAGCGAATCGGCCAAACGAAACTTGGAGTACGTTTTACTCCACGCAGGTCGAGAGACAATTGGTCGAAGTACAACAGAATGCGCGCGTTGAACCTACTTCGCAACGGTAAGATGACGAAAGCGGGCACAGACGCGCTTCCCCAAGAATGGCCGGTCAAGAATTCGGGGGTAGAGAACGCTCAGAGAAGAGCGATCGCTAATGTTGTTGCTGGAATTTTGACGGAGAAGAGGAAGTTTCTGGTGGAGAAGAGACGAGCTGACGACGCGGCTGATCCGGGGTTTGTAGAGATCCCAGGTGGGCATGTGGATCCGAATGAAACCTTGGAAGAGGCTCTAAGAAGAGAGATGAGGGAGGAACTCGGAATTCATGTCGAGAAGGCGAAACTTGTGCAAAAGAGTCTAGCTACTGCGACAAATGGTGAGAGACAAAGAATTCACTATTTCCATGTGGAGAAGTGGAATGGCAGAATCCGGTCTACCGAAGCAGAGCGGGTGTATTGGGAATCTGAGGTTCCCAATCTCAGCATTGTCCCAGACAGGAGAGCCGTTCGGAGAATTCTGACAGCCAAGACCCTAGGGCCAAATAGATAATCCGGGTCTTCTCGAAACCTAGGCAGTTACCTGTAGCGGTCCTAAAGCCAGAGTCAACCGAGAACCTCTGGAGTTTACAGAGGGCAGTTGTTTAGAGGGGTACTTGCGAATAGCGCTTTAGAGGCTCAGTTAGTTTATGAGGCGCGGGTCCGGAAAATCCTCTCTCCTGACGTTACCCGGGAAATCAATGGTTAGAGGAGCTGTGATATCTGCGAAGTCAGGTCAGGGCTGAAATTCGTTACTACATTGATGCTCACAAGGCTCAGAAATTCAAGCTCAGCCTCTTCGAGCTAATGAGCCTGAACAGCTTTCCTAACCCCGTCAACCAAACACTGTACTTCAACAATGACGAGCACGAAGTCCCCTTCACCTACTCGATCAGAGGAAGAAGATACGAGCAAAAATCGTTCAAGGAACGATTCAAGCTCAAGCTGAGCGACAAATGGGTTTTCGAGGTGAAAAACACCAGATCAGAACACGGTCGCTTCATCAGACACAAACGACGGAACGAGATGCTACCTCTCCGAGAAATCTTGTCGAGGGTGAAACGGATGCGCCAGCTCGGCCGCGTCCGGATTCCACACAAACTGGGCATCTATGCCGCGGCCAGTTATTCCAGGAATCACTTTCTTGAAAGCGATCGAGGCGCGCGAGTTACAATGGATGAAGATGTCCGATACTTCACATTCGAAGGACTCACAGGGACAACGCTCGGGGCCTCGAGCAAGGCAATTGTGGAGCTCAAAATACCCCCGGGCAGAACAAGTTCTCCGCTCGTCAGAAAAATCCATGGTCTCCTCAGGAAAGAGAACTCTGAACAGGGGATTTCCAAAAAGGCAACGATCTTCAATCTCATCGAGGACCGAGCGAGGAAATCGGGCGAGGCTTACAAAGAGCCAAGTCATGATACGGAGATCAAGGCAAAACTTGCTCTTGACTCAGAAGACCAGGACATTTTTCCAAAGATAAGAACCGATCTTTCAGAAGGCAAGATCGAAGGCTTCAGGCTCTCCAACTCCTACCCCAGTGTCATGGAGACTGGCCGGCTTTACCACTACGTCCAGGTGCCCACGCACGAATACGTCAGGTTCGAAACTAGTGGTCAAGCGAGGTCCGCGACGATCAAGGAGAACTTTCAGGTCGTGCAGGATCCCTATCGACTGGGTAACGTGATCAAGAGGCGGGAAATCGATGAGCCTATTCAACCGGACATGTTGAAGATGCCCTACAAGATCCTGACGAGGAGAAGGAAATACTTCATGGTCGAACGGGATGGGGGGAACAGAGAGTACGCGGTGATGATGGATAGGAGCACGCATCGAGGACACGAGCTCTACCAGTTGGAGGTGGAGGACGTTCTGACCTCGCCTTCTCCGAGGGCTGAGACCAGGAGTATCAACGATGTGGCGTCCGTAGCCAACTATCTCATAGAAGAGTACTCATTGGAACCTACGACCCTGACTAAGAACCAGTGGCTGATGAGCCTGCCGAACTAGAACATTCTCAAGGCTTGGCAGCAAACTTGGAAACCGGGTTCTCTCTGGAAACCTCGACGAATTTCCGATAGCCGTTACCTCGACCTTCAGTTTCGGTGTTTAGTGCCAATTGGATCTCCGGCGATTTCTTGAGTCTCCCAAGATATGCGATCATCACATCGTGGTCGCGTATTGTGCCAAGTAGATCTTGCCAGGATCGGAGAGCCACCAGCGGTTTCGGTGGTCTCGAGAATTCGGCCATTTCTAGAACATAACGTAGTTGTTTACAGTCTCTTCTAACAACGTGTAATTCCTCCACCTTCGAGGGATCTTCCCTTACTAGTGGGAGTTCACTTGTAACTTTCGAGCTTAGTTTTCTTACGACTTTGGCGTGTCTCTTCTGGAGATTGGGTTCGGACAGGTCTTTCGGTTTAACGCGAGGTCCCGGATTTTTCTGAACTGACAATGCTAGCTCCTTCGCTTGCTCCAGGTGGGACTTTCGTGATTTTCTCAAATCCTCTACGAGCCGTTCGTACGTGGGATTCTGCTTGTACGTTGAGAGTTTCGAGAGAATGATGTCCTGGTCTCTCACACTAGCGTTTACTTTCATCAGTTTCTTGATGCGGGCCATGGCTTTCTGTGCCTTGGTCTGCTTCCGGTTCGCCTTGGGTAGCAATGCGAAGGCGGCCTGCAGGCGACGCGTCGATGTTCGAAGTCGGTGGACGTTTTCGGAGTTTGGGTCTCGGAGGTAGGCCTTGACTCTCCGAGTGAGCGCTTTCAGGAATTTGTCGTATTCCTTCGCGAAGGAGTCGCGAGTAATCAAAGGGAAGGCTGGGTTCGCGAAGTCAGCTTACTTAGGTTTTCTTTGGATGTCAGATGGCGAGCTGAAGATTGAACGCGCCTTCAAGGTCTTCGAGGTCTCTCAGAATATCCTTCATGAGCACTTTCGGAATGCGTTGCTTGCCCTCAGTGATGTGAAGACGAGGGATCCCACGCTCAGAACTCATTGATAGATGGATGTCTGTCTTCTGCTGGAGCTGAGCAAGTTGTATCAAGACTGAAATCTTCTTCACCGATTCCATACTTTTCTTGTCCAACAGGCCCTTGTAGCTCGTCTGAACCCAATCTGTCCTCCTCATACCATTGGCTCTAGCTACAGACAAGGCCATTATGAGCTGGTCCTGGTGAGATAGGAGGCTGTCGGCCTCCAATACGATGTAGAACAGGGTCTCCGGGTTGTAAATGGGGAGTTCTGGCAAGACGTGATCGAGAGCCTCAGACAGAATGGCATATTCTTTCTTCGTCAGGTTTCTATGGGATAAGAGGGACCGCGCCAATTTCGCTTGGACCGACGCTTTCGTGTGGGTCGGCATCCCTCCGCGGATCAGAACCTTGTCTACTAGTCCCTGACGATACGAGCCGGGGGTTTCGAGAAAGGCTGAGAGTACTCCGTCTCTGAGACCGTGTGTACTGATAATGAGTTTGCGGAAGCCAATCTTCTTCATCAGCAGGTGAACTACTAGAGACCCGGCAATGATCGATTGGCTTCTCTCTTGGCCTATAGCTGGATTCTTCTTGAGAGTCCTAATGCTCATCCGCCGCAGGGCGCGGTGTACTGATTCGACAGCGTTCTTCTTCATCGAATAATTGTGTAGCTTGTTCAGAGGATATTCGCGGCGCATTTGGTCATACCTGGCGAGTGCGCGCACGGAGCCTCCGACTCCTACTAGGTCAAGGTTTTTCAAGGCTGCAAGATGTCTCTTCTCCGGCAGGAGTTCGAGTATCCGTTTTCTCATTCGTGCATAGTTTTTCTTTGTGTAAGATCCATCAGGCTTAGCGTAGAGGTCAGTCAGCCTTAGTCCTCCGAGGGGAACTGAGAGGATCTTTCTGATCGTGGGGTCAGAATAGATGACCATTTCCAGGCTTCCTCCTCCAAGGTCGAAGAACAAGCCGGCGCGAACGCTTGTAGCGCTCTTGGCTCCTTCGAAAGCGTATACTGCTTCTTCCTTTTCCGATAGGACATTGAATTTGAAACCTGTCTCCTGATAGGCTTGCCTGAGGAAATCCTCTCTGTTTCCAGCTTCCCTAACGGCGCTAGTAGCGACAGGGAGGACATGGTTTGACTGCTCAAGGTCTACGATGGCGCGGAATTGTTTCAGAGCTTTGATAGTGCGTCGGACGGGTTTGTCTCCAAGGAAGCCTGTCTGGTCCATTCCTTCTCCCACCTTCGCGAGGACAGATTGCTGTCCGTAGGCGACGAACGATTTGTCCCGCTTAACCTCGTAGTTGACCAGTTTTAGCGAGTTGTAGCCTAAGTCTATCACGGAGACTTTCATTCTTGGCTAGGACCGCCAGTCGTTTCCGTTTTTCTTCGGCGGTGTCATAGTGGTTCGTTTTGGGTTATCAGGACATCTTTGTGATAATTTTCGGTGTGAGAAGCCAACGGAGTTCGCCGGAGATTCGAGGCGTAAATGATGTGATTCGGACCCTTGCTACCCCTCCCTTTTTCAGAACAACTTTAGGACTCGTGGTCCCGATAATTTCCCCTATCAGAGAAGTCAGGTAAGGTTCGTGTCCTACAAGGATTAGTCTAGAATTCTGTTCGAGTCTTGCCAGTTTTCGATAGAGTGCTGTCTTACTTCCATCTGGTTTCAATTCGTCCCATTCTTCCAGTGTTGGGATATTGAGGATCTTTGCAGTAATTTCAGCGGTTTCTCTGGCTCGTTTCAGTGGGCTCGTGTAGATCTGATTGGTTTGCAGTCCGACGGCTTTCAATGATTTGGCTATTTTCTGCATCTCGGCTCGGCCTTCAATTGTTAGGGGTCGTTCGGAATCCTCCCCGACAACAGTCATTCGGTTCCCTGCTTCTCCGTGCCTTAGGATGAAGAGCTCGATCTTGGTAGGAGAGGGTTTCTTTGATCGGATCCGAGCCGCTGTTGATGAGGTTGGCTTCTTGCTATCGATCGCCTTGTCCTCCGACAATGCGCCCGTTGTTCTCCTCGCTCTCTTGGGCTCTGTCAATTGTCCCCTTGGCAAGTTTCGGTGAGTCAGATAAAGTTCAGTAACCACGCCCTCTCCTTCGAAACGGTGAGTGGACTAGGCTGGTCAAGTTACCTCGGGCTCTTGGTTTTGGCCGAGAGATCGAATCGATCCTCCTCATACTCTCAGACCATCCTGAGGAGATTGTCAGGAAGATCGCTGAGAAGACCAGCGTTGGAGACTACCGACTAGTAGGTGCAACGACTAAACTTCTCTCTGACACGTACTTCGACACGCCAAACCATTTTCTCTCGCATCGCAAGCTGAATCTGAGAATACGAAGGGACAACCAAGACCTTTGGATAACAATGAAGACTCATCCACGACGAACTCTCTGGGGTGGAATGGTCAGGGCTGAAATGGAGATTCCCTGGTCTCCCGAGGCCGTTGAAAAGGTGGTGTCCGAACTGAAACTCCCGCCGCACTCTCTC
>Ga0137396_10001990_pt1 | contig 11041 bp, 9 predicted proteins | sample czc16metaG_FD_108284 | JGI IMG/M metagenome (GOLD analysis project Ga0137396, IMG submission 108284) | Vadose zone soil microbial communities from Angelo Coast Range Reserve, California, USA - czcobulk3.16 metaG | ecosystem: Environmental > Terrestrial > Soil > Vadose zone | place: USA...
CTGACTACACAGATCCCGGGAGGGACCCCCCGCCCCCGTCCCGCCCGGCCGTCTTCGCGGATGCGCGTCGAGGCTTCACCGTCAGTGGTCGGACGAACTTGATGCCCGTGACTCGGGGCGTAGCTCGGGGGGAGTTGGGTGGAGTGGAAGGTTAGGGTTTGTGCGTCGGTGGAGGAGGTGCGGGCGGCGGTGAGCCCGATCTGGCACTTCTTTGGGCGCACGGGGCCGAGCGAGGATCAGATCGCGCCGCTCGCGCGAGTCCTGCCCGCGGAACGGGTGCACGCCGTTTGGGACGACGGCCGCGTGGTGGGCGGAGCCGGTGCGTTTCCGTTCACGCTGACGATACCCGGCGGACGGGTGCGCGCAGCGGGCGTGACCGTCGTCGGCGTTCTCCCGACCCATCGACGGCGCGGCGTCCTGCGCTCGATGATGCGCGCGCAGCTCGACGCGTGCCGCGAGCACGGCGAGTCGGTCGCGTATCTGTGGGCCACCGAGGACACCATCTACGGGCGCTTTGGATACGGTGTCGCCTCGTACTCGATGGAGGTCGATATTCCTCGCGAGCGGTCGGCGTTCCACACGCCCGCCGAGCCCTTCGGGCAAGCGCGGCTCGTGCCGCTCGGAGAGGCCGAACCTCGGGTGGCGCCCGTGTGGGAGCGCGTGGCGGCTGTCACGCCCGGCATGTTCGCGCGTACGTCCGCGTGGTGGCAGGCGCGCGCGCTGGCCGATCCCGACTGGCGGCGGCGCGGCGGCGGCGACCTGCAGTGCGCGGTCCTCGAAGTCGGTGGGCGGTCGGCGGCGTACGCACTCTACCGCATCAACGCGGGCGCCGAGCGCGGCGTGCCGATCGGCTCGCTCGACGTGGTGGAGGCGATGGGAGACTCACCCGACGCCACGCGAGCCATCTGGCGGTTTCTGCTCGACGTCGACTTGACCGCGCGCACGAAGGCGTCGCTGCTGCCGGTCGATCATCCGCTGCTGCTCCTGGCGGCTGAGCCGCGGCGGCTCCGCGCGAACGTTCGCGACGGGCTCTGGGTTCGGCTCGTGGACGTCGGCGCGGCGCTGTCGGCGCGCTCGTACGCGGCGCCCGGCTCGGTCGTCGTCGAGGTCGTCGACGAGTTCTGCCCCTGGAACCACGGCCGCTGGCGCGTGGGCGCGGACGGCGTCGCGCGCACGAACGAGCCGCCGGAGCTCGCGTGCGAGGTGACCGCGCTCGGCTCGGTCTACCTCGGCGGGCTCACCTGGGCGCAGCTCGGACGATCCCTTCGGGTCGCCGAGCTCCGGCCAGGCGCGCTCGCTCGCGCCGACGCGCTCTTCCGCGGCGACACGGCGCCGTGGTGCCCTGAAATCTTCTGAGATGCCCGCCGCCCCGAGCCGGCGGCGCGTCGTTATTTCAGCGTGTTCGGGAGCCAGCGGACGATTTCGGGAAAGATCACAACTTCTGGCAGCCCGCGGAACGCCCGCCATCAGGGGCGTTCGACGGCGGGCCGACTGTCACGATCGAGGAAGTAGTTGATCCACGAGCTGGTGTCGCGCAGCCGGCGATCGGGCGCCGGCACGTAGGTCTTGAGACCGTCGAGTGCGCCCGCGGCCTTGGCGCGGTCGTACACGGCGACCCAGATGCACGGCTTGTCGGGGACCACCTCGCAGCGGCCCCGGTCCGTCCCGCCGCACGGTCCGTTCCGCAGCTGCTTGGGGCACGTCTGCGGGCAGACGTACTCGAGATGACCGAGCACGCAGTTGCCGCACGCCTGACACCCGAAGAGCGGCTTCTTGATCGCCAGCTCGGCGCGCTCCAGGAGCGCGGCGGCCGGCCTTCGGCCATCGATCCACGCGAACACGCGTGTGAGGGCGCGGCGAGTCCACCTGTCGTGATCGACCGGGACCGCGCGCCCGAGCCAGTCGAGGACGCGCGGCAGGAGCTCGGCGCGGTGCCGCTCGGTCGACGCACTCGAGCCCTTCGAGGGCTTCCGAACGGGAAGATAGAAGCCGCTGGCGGGGCCATCGCCGAGCTCGGCCGCCAGATGTTCCCAGCTCGACGCCAGCTCGTCGGCACGCCTGATGATCCACGCGATCTGCGCCGCGTCGTGCGTGCCGCCGATGTAGGCCCCCGCATAACCGAGCCCGCGCAGAACCGCCACCGTTCGCGCCGCTCGCTCGAGCCGGCCCTGGCGCCCACCGTCCTTCGCCGCGCTCTCGGCACGCACGGCGGCGAGAAGCTCGGGTGAGACCCAGCAGCCCGGCGGCCGGCCGGTCGCCATGCGCTCGGCCGTCTTCGGCCCGAGGACGTAGACGTTGCCGAGCAGGGGCGTGCGGAGCCCCCGCTCGTCGAGGTAGCGGCGGAGCTCCGCGAACTTCCGGGCGTCCCAGCCGACCTGCGTGATGGCCACGTCGGCCCCGGCGGCGATCTTCTTTTCGAGCTTGACGTACTGGTACACGCAGTCGGCCTCGGTGTACTTGAAGGGCGAGACCGCCACCGCGACGTGAAAGGGCACGCCGTTCCGGCGTCGCTCGTCGATGAGCCGAACGAGCTGGACGGAGTCGAGGTCGAACACGGGCGGCTGATCGCCAGCGCCGGGATAGTCGCCGGTGAGCGCGAACACGTTCTCGAGCGACAGCGCGTGCATGTCGTCCAGGCTCTTGGCGAGCCCACGACGATCCTGGCTCACGCACGTCAGGTGGATGTTGGGCGTCAATCCTCTCGCGCGCGCGGCCGCCGCGACGCGCAGGGGATCGTGACCCATCGCGCCGCCCGCGTAGCTGGTCACGCTGCCGGCCACCACCGCCGGGATACGAGCGAGCCCCGACGCGGCCTCGAGTAGCCGCGCCTCGCGCGTCAGCGCGGAGGCGACGAGCTCGACGACGTAGCAAAAGCGCCCCGTCGCCAGCGCGTCGCGCAGCGGGTTGATCATCCCTGGAGCTCGCGCCGGACGAGCTGTGCCCCCTCCACCATGGCGCCGAGCTTGGGGAATGCGACCTCGCGGGGAAGATGCAGGAGGCCGCAGTCCGGGTTCACGGACAGCCGATCGACCGGTAGGATCGCCAGCGCCTCGCGGATCCGCTCGGCCACGAGCGCGGGCGTCTCGATGTCGTGAGTCTTCACGTCGACGACGCCGAGGCCGAGCGTGAACGGCGCGTCGAATTCCTTGAAGAGCCGCAAGTCCTCGCTGCCCCGGCGCGCGAACTCGAGCGTGATCTGGTGGACCCGCGCCTCGAGGATCGCCGGGAACAGATAGCGATAGCTGCCCTCCCACGATGGCTTGCCGTAGCGATTGCCGTAGCACACGTGCAGGCTCAGCCGCGCGTCCACGCCGTCGACGAGCGCGTTGATGGCGCGCACGCCCCACGGCAGATCCTCGGGGAACCCCGAGTAGTACGGCTCGTCGATCTGAATCTGCTCGGCGCCGGCGCGCACCAGCTCGCGCAGCTCGAGGTTCATGATGCGCGCGATCTCGACCGCGAACGCCTCCTCCGTCGGGTAGTGCTGGTTGCGGATCCGCTTGACCAGCGAGTGCGGCCCGGTGACGGACACCTTCGTCCGCCGGTCGGTGAACGTACGGAGAAAGCGAAAGTGCTCGACGAGCCCGAGCGGGGCCATCGGCATGCGATTGCGCACGACGCTGTCGTAGAAGTCGTAGTACGAGGCCTTGGAGCCGCGATCGATCTCGACGCCGGGAAGCCGCGTCGCGAAGTAGTCGATCATGTTGTCGCGCCGCAGCTCGCCGTCGGAGACGACGTCGAGCCCGGCGACCTCCTGGTCCTTGATCGCCGCCTTCACGGCCGCGTCGTGCATCTCGTCGAGGTCGTGGGCGGTGATCCGCCGGCGGAGGAAATCGTTCTTCGCGCGTTCGAGCCACGCGGGCATCGAGTAGCTGCCGACGACGGCGGTGGGAAGGTATTGAGTCGCCATGATCTGCCTCACTCGCGGAGTGTCGTGTAGAGAATGCTCGTGCGCGAGCCCGCACGATATCGAAACGGCGCGAAGTGGACGTCGTACCCGGTCCGCGCGCCGACCGCGCGCAGAAGGGCGCCGTTGACCCAGTTCACGACCGAGCCGTCGAGCTTGCCCGGGCCCCGGAACCCCTGACGGTACTCGTCCATGGTGGCGACGAAGATGTCTTGCACCTGCAGATAGCCCCGGGGATGCAGCAGCGGCACCGTGTTGACGAAGCTCTCCACGGCGCCGCGCGAGATGTGGAAGCGAATGTCGGCCGGCGCGGTCGCGAGCAGCTCGTCGAGATCGTCGCCGTGGAGCCCGGGCGGCAGCGGCACGTCGGCGGTGCCCTCGAGCCGGCGCAGCCGTTCTTCGAGACAGAGACCTTCCCAGACGGCCCGCCAGAACGCGACGCCGCGCTCGCGATCACCGAAGAGATCGGGGCCCGTCTCGAGCAGGCGGGCGATGGTCGGGCGCAGCTCGCTCGGACCGACTCCGTGGGCCGACGCGACCGCTCGCGCGACCGGGGCCGGAAGGTACGCGCGCGTCTCCACGAGATAGAGCTGGCCGTCGCGCCGGACGAGCTCGTCCACCGGCAGGTTGTCGTACACGTTCGTCAGGTGGACGTAGAGGATCTTGTAGCGGAGGAACGACAGCGCGCGGAGCGGGTTGAGCGCGTCGGTGGCGATCATGCTGACGACCTCACGGTGCGCCTCGACCGCGCTCATGGCGCGATCGAGCGTCGGCAGGGAATAGTCGGCGAGGAGGAAGCGCAGCCGCGGATAGAACCCGGTCGCCCGCGCCTCGTCGATCGTCTTGAAGCGGTCGAGCCAGAGTCCGGCGCGCGTGCCCGAGCCCACGCCGATCTCGAGCGCGAAGATCTCGGCCGGCAGCTGGCCTCGCTTGTCGAGCTCGACCAGGAGCGTCCAGAAGTCGGCGACCGCGTCGGCGACCGCGGCCGGATCGTTGGCGTCCGATCGGCCACTCGGCAGCGCCGCCTCGAAGCCGCGGCCCGACTGACGCTCCCAGTCGGCCAGCCGTTGCCAGAACAGCCGGTTGAACTGCCAGATCGAGCTCTCGCCGAGGGGCACCCAGTCTTCGACGACGACCCGGCGGCCGGGATCGCGCTCGGCGGCGCCGACGGAGGCCAACGCGCCGCTGAGCTCGTCGATCAGGCGATCTCGCGAGGCCCTCCGCAAGTCGACCGCCAGCTCGGCGAGCGCCATCCGCTCGCCCCGAGCGTCGGTCGCGTGGCGCACGGTGACGGGTTCCCGGAAATTCGCCTTGTACTGGATCCAGTCGAGATGCAGGCGAAGGTGCGGCAGCATCTCCGGGTCGAGGCGCCCCTGATCGATGAGCGCGATCAGCGCGGCGAGGACCTCGCCGGCGGCGGTCTCGCCGGGCTTCGGCAAGAAGTTGAGATGAATGATCACGGGGTCCAGAATACAGGGCGTGAGGGACCAATGAGCGAGATCGTGGTCACCCCACGGAGGTGAAACAATGAGCAAAGGCGGCAAGGTGAAAGCAGTCCCGGAGGGATACCACAACGTCACGCCGTACCTCATCATCGACGGCGCGGCGCGGGCCCTCGAGTTCTACAAGCGCGTCTTCGGCGCGACCGAGCGCATGCGGATGCCCGGTCCCGACGGCAAGCTGGGACATGCCGAGATCACGATCGGCGACTCGGTGATCATGCTGGCCGACGAGCATCCGGACATGGGTGCGCGCGGGCCCCGGGCCTTCGGCGGCGCCGCGGTGGGCATCATGCTGTACGTCAACGACGTCGACGCGACGGTGAAAACCGCGGTCGCCGAAGGGGCGAAGGTCGTCAAGCCCGTCGAGGACAAGTTCTATGGCGACCGCATGGGCACCATCGAGGACCCGTTCGGGCATCAGTGGCACGTCGGAACACATAAGGAGGATGTGCCGCCCGACGAGATGAAGCGCCGCGCGGCCGCAATGGCCAAGAGCAGCTGATCAGCGGATCTCGAACGAACGACTGTTGACGAGTTTACGCGCCGGAGTCGCGGCGCCTGCCGGGCGCTTCGGCGCGTGGACTTCGTCCCGGCGAGGCTCTTCATGTCCGGCGCGACGATGTCGGGTTGGTGCGGGGTAGCGCCGAAGGGGCGCCGGCGTCGGTCGATGAACGCCGTGTGCATGCCGGCCGCCTTGGCCCCGATGCAATCGAAGGCGTGGTTGGCGACGAACAGGACTTCGTCCATTCGCACGCCGACGATCTGGGCGGCCTTCCGGTACGTCGCCACGTGAGGCTTGAACGAGCTGGCCACGGCGACCGAGATCACCGCGTCGAACTGAATCTTGTGATAGGCCTTGGCGGCGTCCAGCATGTCGGGATCGCCGTTCGAGAGCACGACGATCCTGTATCGCGTCTTCAAGCGGGCCAGCGCCTCGGGTACGTCTGGAAACGGCGTGAACCTCGTCCATCGTGTGGGGGATTCCGGCGCGCTCGAGGGTGTAGGCGACGGCGCGGTGTCCGATCTCCCGGTACGACGTGTGCTCCTGGTGAAGCAGCGCGTCGATCATGGAGTTCTCGAAGTGCGTGCGCCGCCACCAGGTCACGAACGCGTCCGGTCGGCCGCTCCATCCCTTGCTCCGCAAGTAGGGAGTGACCGCCTCCGTCAGGCCCTTCTGCATGTCCACGACCCGTGCGGTACTGGTCGAACATGCAGACCTTGATCGTCGCCTTGAGGGCGTCGGCGGCCATCGCGCTCAGCGACCTCCTGGAGGATGACCGCACGCGAGGTCGCGCGGGACTACGAGTACACGATGACGCTGCGCTTGACCTCGCCCTGCAGCATGAGGTCGAAGGCGCGGTTCAGCTCGGCGAGCGGCAGGCGTCGGCTGATGAGCTCGTCGAGCTTGTACTTTCCGCTCATGTAGAGATCGATCAACATCGGCACGTCGGTGCGCTGATGCCCTCCGCCGAACGAGCTCCCGGTGAGCACGCGCTGCTGCAGGAGCAGCGACGGATCGATCGAGAGTCGCGTGCCCGCCGGCGACACGCCGACGACCACGCAGGTGCCGCCGCGGTGGGTCGAGAGCAGCGCCTGCTCCATGGTCCGCTGGGTGCCGACCATCTCGAACGCGAAGTCGACGCCGCCGCGCCCGGAGAGCGCGTGCACACGCGCCACTGGGTCCTCCTGCGAGGCGTCCACGACGTGGGTCGCGCCGAATTCCTCGGCCCACGCGAGCTTCTGCTTCACGACGTCCACGGCGATGATCTTTCCGGCTCCCACCAGGCGCGCGGCCTGAATCGTGTTGAGGCCGACGCCGCCGCAGCCGAAGACCGCCACGCTCGCCCCCGGCGGGACCTTGGCGCGGTTGAAGACCGGGCCCGCACCCGCCAGCACACCGCAGCTCACCAGGCAGACGACGTCGAGGGGCGCGTCCTTCCGGATGGGGATGACGCTTTCCTCGGGGAGCACCGAGTGCGTGGCGTAGCCCGCGACTTGAAGGTAGTGATGGAGGCCGCGCCCGTCCTTCTTGAAGCGCGGCGTGCCGTCGAACATGAACCACCGCGGCTTGTCCCGGAGCGCGCACATCGTCGGCTGGCCGCCGATGCAGTACCAGCACTTGCCACACGACGGAATGTAGCTCGAGCAGACGTGGTCGCCCGGGGCCACCGTCTCGACCCCCGGCCCCACCGTCTCGACCACGCCCGCGGCCTCGTGGCCGAGCACGACGGGCAGGGGATGCGGAGAGTCTCCCGTGATCACGTGCAAGTCACTGTGGCAGACGCCGTTGGCCGCCCATCGCACCTGCACCTCGTGAGGGCCGGGCTCGAGCAATTCGACATCTTCCACGACAACCGGCTTCTTCACGTCGTACAGAACCGCCGCTGATACCCGCATGGCGCCCTTCCTTTGTCTCGGAGTGTCCCGGGTAGTCTGCGCGAGTGGGCGTGGCTTCGCAAGGCCGCCGAGCGTCATTTGCCTTGGCCCCCGGGCTCGCGTACTGTTCGACGCGGAGGCGCGCTGACAGCGACATGAGCGGCGAGGCGCGAGACCCGTACGACGCGGCGGACGGCCGCGCGGTGCCTCATCCCGTCCTCAAGAAAGATTACGAGAGCGAGACCGATCGCCGGCCCTTCGTCAGCGCTCTCTTCGACGACGCCGCGGAGCACTACGACTTCGTCTGCGGCCTCGGCTCCCTCGGCTCCGGACGCTACTACCGGCGCTGGGTGCTGCTGCAGTCGGGGTTGCGCGTCGGCATGAAGTTCCTCGACGTCGCCACGGGCACGGGCATGATCGCCCAGGGCGCCACACGCATTCTGCGCGAGCCTGGGTCGGTGGTCGGACTCGATCCGAGCGGCGGTATGCTCCAGCAGGCGAGGAAGACGCTCGCGGTCCCCCTGGTGCGGGGCACCGTCGAGGAGCTGCCGTTCGCGACCGCCCACTTCGACTTCCTCTGCATGGGCTACGCGCTGCGCCACGTGGCCGATCTCGGCGTGGCGTTCCGGGAGTGCCTGCGCGTCTTGAAGCCCGGCGGCCGCGTCCTGATCCTCGAGATCACCTTGCCACGCTCGGCGCTGGGCCAGCGCTTCTTCCGGGTCTATTTCGAGAGCATCCTGCCGCGCGTCACCCGCATCAGCACCGGCAGCGCCAAGGCCGAGCTACTGATGAAGTACTACTGGGACACGATCGCCAACTGCGTGGCGCCGGACAAGATCCTGAGCGTGTTGAAGTCGAGCGGATTCGCGAAGATCGAGCACCGCGTGCGCGGCGGGCTCTTGAGTGAATACATCGGTCTCAAGCCCGCGTGACTCGCGACCGGTGTGTTACCGGATCGCCATCTCGGTCGGCTCGACGCCGCGCAGCCCGTAGCGGCCCATGAAGCGCAACAGGCCGCGGCTGTACCGCCGCAACGTGCCCATCCCCGAGGCCTGCAACGCGATGTGCCGCTCGATGTGGTTCTGGGCCGCGCTCTTGAACGCGTTGGTTCCCACCGCCATCCAGTCGCGTCCGGCCCTGAACAACGCCGCCATCCGCCCGTCGTAGAACGTCGCCACCAGATCGAGCCACGCGGTGAGCATCGCGGTCTGCGTGGCCGCGTAGGGGCGGAGCGCCGCTTCGAGCTCGGCCGGCGAGGGCGCGTGGCCCGACTTCGAGAACGGCGCCAGCGCGTCGGCCACGAGCTCGGCCGAGCGAAGAGCCAGGTAGACGCCGGGCGAGAGCATCGGATCGACGAATCCGAACGCGTCACCGAGCATCACCCAGCCCGGCCCGAGGCCGCGTCGCGAGATCAGCTGGTAGTTCGCGTACGTCGCGACGGAGGTGACGCGCTTGCTCCCGGCGGCGATCGTCGACAGCCACGGGTCGGTCACGATGGCCCGCTCGAGCCGCTCGGCCGGGCTCGAGCCCAGGCGAGCCGCGTCGTCGCGACCCAGCACGATGCCGATCGAGAGCCGCTCCTGCAGCGGAATGCACCAGCTCCAGCCGGCGTCGAGGCGGCGGATGAGCACCTGGCCGGGCTCGTCGTCCCAGGCGAAGTTCTCGAAGTGGGCGAAGTGCGCCACGTCCTTGCGCGGGCCGAGGTCGGCGCCGATGCTCAGGGCGCGCGCGCCGAGCCGGGCCCGCCCGGTCGCGTCGACGACGAGATCGGGCTGACGGCCCCCGAGCGTGGGCGCCGCGGCCAGGGTCTCGGGCGCGAGACCCAGCTCGCGCCCGTTTTCGGTCACCGGCTCCAGGCGCGCGTGCGCCACCACGCGCTCGACTCCGCAGGCGACGGCGCGCGCGAGCATCGCGTCGTCGAAGCGCGGACGCGGGATGTTGTAGGCGTACGGGAACACGCCCGGCGCGAACCGCGCGAAGGCGAAGCTGAAGCGATCCGTCGGCGACCAGATGAACGACACGCCTGGCTTCACGCGGCTGAAGCTCGCGGTCTCCTCCTCGAGGCCGAGCCGCTGGAGAATCGGGATGACGGCCGGCACGAGAGATTCCCCGACCAGCAGCTCGGGACGCCGCCCGTCGTCGAAGAGCGTGACTCGAGCGCCCTGGCGCGCCAGCAGGATGGCCAGAGCAGAGCCCGCGGGACCGGCGCCGACGATCGCGGCTCTCATCGGCGGATTTTGCCGCTCGGAGTCCTGGGGACGGCGTCCACGACCGTGAACTCGAGCGGCACCTTATATGAGGACAGGACTCGGGCGCAATACGACCTGAGGGCCATGAGGTCGCACCCGGGCTCCACGACGACCTCGGCGCAGGGCACCTCGCCCATGTGCGCGTGCGGCCGGCTGAACACGCGAGATTCCTTGATCCCCGGGAACTGGTTGATGCAGTCCTCGACCTCCTCGGGGAAGAACTTCAGCCCGGCGACCAGAATGAGGGCTTTCTTCCTTCCCTTGAGGTGCAGCGCGCCCGCCCGGTCCAGAAATCCGAGGTCGCCGGTGAGGAACCAGCCGTCCACGGCGATCTGCTCGCGAAGCCGCCACGGTGAGTAGTAGGCGGAGAAGAGCCCGTCACCCCGCACGGCGATCTCGCCCAGCGTCTCGGCAGGCAGCCGCGTGCCTTCGTCGGAGAGCACCGTGACCTCGTATCCGGGAACGGGGCGGCCCACCGAGGCCGGAGCAAGCCCCTCATGACCTGGATTGATGCACGGCAGACCGGCCTCGATGATGCCGTAGGCCTGTCCGACCGGGACGCGATAGACCGACTCGAAGCGCTCCATCACCGCGGGCGAGATCGGCGCCGCGGTGGAAAGCGTCACGCGAATGCTCGAGAGCGGCTCGCCCGGTCCGAGGTTGGCCATCCGCTCGAAATGCAGCGGCGCCGCGTAGAGCACGCTCGCCTTGAGCCGCCGCGCCCCGTCGACGAGCGCCTTCGGCAAGGTGTCGGAGCAGAGAAGGATATGGGAGCCGGCGCGGACGTACGCGGTGATCGTGACCGCGAAGTGATAGGCGAGCGGCAGCACCCACAGGATCCGGTCTTCTTCGCTGAACTTGAGCACACGGTCGGAGGCCTCGACGCGCGCGAGCGTGGCTTCGTGAGACAGCACCACGCCCTTGCTCCGCGCCGTGGTCCCCGACGTGAACCGGATGAACGCGGCGTTCAGCGTGTGGAACTCGGCCGGCGCCTCGGCGGCGCGATC
>Ga0137396_10001993_pt1 | contig 11034 bp, 19 predicted proteins | sample czc16metaG_FD_108284 | JGI IMG/M metagenome (GOLD analysis project Ga0137396, IMG submission 108284) | Vadose zone soil microbial communities from Angelo Coast Range Reserve, California, USA - czcobulk3.16 metaG | ecosystem: Environmental > Terrestrial > Soil > Vadose zone | place: USA...
ACACCAGACGCCGCATCAACGTTGATGCTGACGGCACGGCTATCCGGTGCCAGGACGCTGGCGAGAAAACCCCGTTCTCGCGGGCGCAAGATGTTTTCTGATGTGACGAGACTGCCAGTGTCGAGGAAGTTGCGAACCAGAGATCCGCGAATTCCGATCTTGGCGTCGGGTGTATCGAGGATCGCCCCTGCTGGAACACTACCCGGCGACACCGAGCGTACTGTGAAATCTTCATCGCGGGCCAGCGTCCCTCTCGGCAGCGGATGGGCGGCGACAAAGTACCCGACAGTGAGAGGCTCCGGCGCCTTCACCGTGACCTCTACTACCGGGACCTGCACTTTCGGCAGGTTCATGTTGTAGGCAATAAGCCCGAGCGCAGTGGTTGCGAGCAACAGCACCATGATGATCGAGAGACGCAAAGTAGATGACATGTCAAAATCCTCGGCTGAAAACGGTCCAAATACCACCGCACGCTATGGCAACCCCGTAAGGAAGCGGTGCGTGTCGCAAATGGCGCCAGCGCTCCACCGCGTAGACGCGGCGTACGAGCGACGCTCCGGCTGGCGCTAGCCTTGGTTGAGGCAGGAGACGCATCATCAGATGCACCAGGGCAAGAATGCCGCCGGCCAGCGCGGTTATGGTCAACAACTGAATCACGCCCATCATTGGGAGACCAATCGCCAATGCGACCAGCAGCTTGACATCGCCGCCGCCAATCCATCCCCGCTGGTAAATGACTAACAGCAGCAGCAACAGGATTGTCGCGGCGATCAGCGATTCGGCAACCTGCATCGGGCTGGCAAATTGGCTAGCGATCCCGAGTAGCGCCAGCACCAGACAAATTTCATTTCGGATCAATCGTGTCGCGATATCGATCGTTGCGACGTATAGCAACAATACGATTTCCAGAAACGAGGCTGTGGGAGCAATCCAATTCATGAAATCCAGGCCTCAAAAAAGCGAGGGCACATTAATAAACTTAAAGTGGGGTCACATTAAAAACATTAAAAAGTGGAGGGGCACATTCCGATGCCCCCTCCGGGGTCAGATAGCCGTATTACACGGCCGCAGTGAAGGCAGCGGTGATGGAGGTGATCCCGCCAGACAGCGCCGTCCCGATGGCACCACCAGCTCCCGTACCGAACGCAGCAGCCACTGCGCCGATGATGCAAGCCGCGACGATAATGTACTCGAACGACACCACGCCTTCCTGATCCGTACGCAGGTTCTTCAAGGCTTCGGTGGTCTTAACATAATAGTTCAACATAGGAGAAAATCCTTCTTACAAGATGAACCACAACTACTACCGCTGGCAGACATTGCCGTGCTGCCAAGCGGGGTACAATCTACAATCTAAGTGGGAGGCACATTCCGATGCCCCCCTCCGGGTCAGATCGCCGAATTACACGGCCGCAGTGAACTTGGCGGTGATAGTGGTGATCCCGCCAGACAGCGCCGTTCCGATGGCACCAGTAGCTCCCGTACCGAACGCCGCAGCCACTGCGCCGATGATACAAGCCGCGACGATAATGTACTCGAACGACACCACGCCGTCCTGGTCCTTGGCCAAGGTCTTCACGTTATTCAGAAACTTACGCATGTTAAACGCCTCCAAATTGATGTTAAGTTTTAAAATCCAATTTCAGTGGTGCGGGAGCAGCCCCGACCACCACGGGGTAAACTTTGTGTTAAAACCGGGATTAGGTCAATGTTTTGCCTACTTTTACACGATTTAACCTTAATCTGGAAAGGCTGTGTAACCATCACGCAACAAATTGGAACTGGAACCCAAAATTCCGCCGCATTGAGGCAGATAGGCACCACAAATTGAGGCAGGTAGAACACATATTTGACGCATGAAAGTTCCGAACAATCAGACGGATTTGACCGCCTATATAATCAGGCGAGCCGCCCGGGGACACAGGAGCCGTCTGCGCGGCATATGCGCGATACTCCGGAAAAAGGCGAAATAGAATCGCCTCTTCGTTTGTCATGGTCGATATTGAAGCGTCGCCACGACAAGCGATCAACACGGCCAGCGGCGAAATCGCCTGAAGCATCACGCCGACGATTGCAATTCCTTCGCAGACGTAAAGCAGATGCCGCACGATGCGATACGGTCCTTCCGTCACCAGCGTCGAGGAATCAGACTCAAGAACGGACGTTTGCGATGCGAGCCACCTCTATCAAGATATATGGAAGCTATCGAGGTGTTTGTAGGCGGATGCTGCTGTCAGCGCTGACGCCGCCCATAACCTATTTCTGTTCGATCGGCATGGGCTTCATGCTGATTGAGATATCAAGATGCAGCGGTTGATGGTCTTCCTCGGCCATCCCGTCTACGGCTGGTTGGAGTCTTTATCACAATTCTTCTCTTTAGCGGGGTCGGCAGCGCCACGGTTGGTGCGCATTCCCGTCGACCGAGCGCGGTCATCGCTAGGGTTGTCGCACTTCTGACAACGCTCGCCGTGGCGGGGCTATTGACCCCCCTACTCACACCTGGGCGCGATCGGAAGCTACCGACATGCGCATTCTGGTGTCCGTACTGCTCCTGGCACCCCCAGCCTTCTGCATGGGCATGATGTTCCCCCTCGGACTAAGCATCTGGCGCCGTAAGGCGGAGCTTCTGCCGTTCTTCTGGAGCGCCAACGGGATTACGTCCATGTTTGCGTCTGCTGGGCATGGCCTAGTCGATAGAATTCGGAATCGCCAAAACATACGCGCTGGGCGTATGCTTCTATGTCGTCTGTGCAGTAATGATCGTCGTAAGCCGACATGCAAACCGGATGGGCGTGTCTGCAGCGAGGCCGGTCAAAAAACTAGGATCGCTTCGCCAGGATGAAGTCGCCTCTGCAGCCGATCAAGTCGCACCGGTGATCCAATCAAGGTAGATCGAATTGGTCGCCGATATCAGAGCGCCAAAATCGCCCGGAGCCAGCAATTTTACGAAACAAACCCATTCGCATGTTCGAAGTCATCGGGAGTGTGATGATGGATGCCGATTTCGGCGCGGCGCAAGCGGCTGAAATATTCCTCAGCATAGTTGGTGCAGGCACGTCCAAGGAGTAGGCTTCTTGGTGATTGATTCGTTTCATTTCAAAGCGGTCATGTACGAACCGGCTTCATCGGCATGGACGACGGTACCCTTAGCGATACGAGCGCGGATGAAGGCAGCGGCTTGGCTTTCCGAGCCAAAAACGGCTGGCACAGAATTACCGCCCCTCTCACGGACGACCTTCTGTTTCCCATTTTGATGGCGGGCATATCGGCGGTCGCGACGGTATTCTTTTTGATTTGCTGGTTTTACATAACCGCCAAAATAACCGCCATCTACCTTGGCAACCCTGCCTTTACCGCCGAAAACGCGACCACGCATTTCTTCTGCCATCGCTTCGCGTAGCTTGTGCAGCAAGACGAATGCCGACTTGTAGGACAGGCCCAGGTCGCGGCTGAGGGCGAGCGTGCTTGCCCTTCACTTCGTTGCAGAACACGGCAATGGCCGCCAGATTAACTGGCATCCGCGATTGATGTGCCTGGCGCGTTCGAGTTCGACATAGGCAGGCAACATAGATTCAATGAATTTCCCGGCCTCGATAATCCTTGCCTCAACGATTTTTGCGTACGCGATCCTTCTGGCTTCGGGCGTTCGCTCGCGCGTGGGCGCCGGTGTTGGGCCAGCCTCACCGACAACAGTTAGGTACGGCTTGCGTCGTGCGCTCATGATTGCACCGCCTTGTCGCGGGCTCTGATTTTGGACGCAGTTTGTCGTGGCGTGCTAAGCACGCGGTCAGCCTGGATCATTTGGATTGTCGTCTTTTTTGGCTCGGGTTAGAGCCGGGGCGGAAGACTGAACCCTTCCCCCCGGCTTGCTTTTCTGGTACATGAAATTAATGACCAAATCAATATCGCGTACCAGAAAAACACGAGGCAGGCCGCCGACCGGCGCCGAATCGGTCCACTTGCGAGTCTTGCCTGATCAATCGGCCGCTATCGAAGTGTGGATCACAAAGCAAAAAGAGCCGGCGCTCACTCGCCCAGAAGCCATCCGCCGCCTGGTCGAGCTCGGGCTCAAAGTGAAGCCAGAGAGGTCTTTCAGCAAGCCCGGCCGGAAGCTGCGCGCTCAGGAGCTCGCCACAAAGGCGATCGAAAAGATTATCGATCCCGCCGCACCGCCCGAAGAACGCGCCCAACGCAGGCGCCGGCTAACCGAGGGGGCGCCAGAGTTTCGCGATGATCGGGTCGCTCTGCCGAAGGCGAAGGGAAAATGATAATGAGGACACTCGTCATTCTCGCCGCATTTTGTTTTTCAGCAAATGCTTTCGCGCAGGATGTGCCACCGAAGGTCGGCAGCAAACCGGTGCTTCGGGCAAAGTCGAAAGAACCAATGGGTTGCAAACTTGTCGGAACGGTCAGGGGCACCAAGCTGTGGGCTGGTGACTGCGTAGCGTCTGAGCTGAGAGGCACCGCACCCGCGGCGGAAGCGCCATCACTGAACGAGCGGGCGAACGAAGCTATTCCGCCTGGCCAGAAACAGTAGAGCCAGAGCTGAAGGCGAAGGGGAAATGACGATGCCACGGCCTCAGCAATGGACCGAAGCCGAGGTGCATCGGTTGAGGATGTTAGCCAAGAGGAAAGTAAGCGCGGATAATATCGCAAAATCGCTTGGCCGCTACGTAGGATCAGTGAAAACAAAAGCACGCGAATTGCGTCTGATCCTCTCCAGGAAGGTGAAGGGGAAATGAACGCGAACGCGTTGCCCTCAATTTTCACAATAGAAATCGGCGGCACGCCGGCGCTGACGTTCGAGGCCCAGAATCTTCGAGGTCAGCCGTCTGACGGGCTGATGCAGGTCTACCTTGTTAAGCTGGACGGCGGGGAGACCGACGAGCAACCTGGAATTCTCGCCGCGTTGCGCGCTGTTCAGCATTCATTGCATTCGCATGATCGCAAGCTTTCGCCGGCCCACGAAAAGGTCATTTCAGACTGGTGGGCGAAAACGTCCATCCGCAATCACCCCGATCTGCAATTTATCAAGGATGCGCGCGATCAGATGCTAAAGGCGGGAAGCTTTCCATCATTCGCGACTAATACAGAGTCCGGGATCGGCGAAGGAAGTAATTACAAAATCACGCGCACTGAATACGATCTCGCGTATTACGAGGCGCCGGGGGGCGACACGATCTCCGAGAGGCAATCGAATTTGCGCTGAATTGGTGCGATCGGGAGCTGACCGAGATCGAATCTAACATCCAATAGCTGGCGCCGCGCGTTCCCCTATCTCACCACTCATCATCCGGATGCACCCAAACGCATGACTCCGATCGGCAGTGGCTCCGATCCGTTCCAAGGCCAACCTATACGGTCGATTTGCCTACGCGCGCTGATCGCGCTTTGACGGGCCATGGCCCCGCGCTTCCTGACGATCCTGACCGGCCGCAACCCGCCTAAAATTCGGCAGTCGAGCGAACCTGAGCCGTCGATCATCAACGAAAAGACGATCGCGGACATTACGCGCGTGGTTGAGCCCACGAGAATTCTGGAGCGCGAGCGGCCGGCAGATGAAGCGCGCCCGCCGGAAGATTGACGCAGCATGCCCGCGCTGACTCCAGGAATTCCGCTGGTGCGTTTTTGCTCCTAAGGCCGTCCGACACCGGCCAACGCGGAAAACGAGTCCTGAGGGCCGGACGCCCGGCAGCCAAGTGGTTTGGGCGACCGTCGCATAACAAGTAGATCTCACTAACCGGACCGAAAGGCATCTAGAGCGTGGGCAATTAGAATGCCGATGCTCAGAAGGATAAAAATCGCTGTTATAGCCGTTAGCATGGTCAATCCTGTGCAGTTCTGGAAAGTAAGAGCGCCGCGCACTGCACAGTCAAAGTGATTCGTCGGGCAGCGGAAGTTGCTGCAGTCCTGATGATTTTCGGCAACAGCGGGCGGCAGTACCGTGCCTGAATAGACCGACATCCCGCGAGCAAGGGCTAACCCAGATCACATAACTTCATGCCTGGATAGGAGAGGCTGTAGCCATCATCAAATGGAGGCGACGATGCGCAAGTTTTTCCTGATTACCGTTGTTCACTCGTCTGCCACAACGGCTCATGCCGGGCTGTACGTCATTGTGGCCGACGCTGATGTCAGGGCTCCCGTAGCAATCCAGCCGATCGAGCCGTTGTCGGCGCAGCGTCCCGACGCCAGCGCTCGCAGCAAAACGCAGAAAATGATAATGGAAAAACAGATGATGATACGGAAGCAGATGGCAATGCAGAGAGAAATGCAGCGACACCCGATACCCACGCGCCTCCATTTCGCACTTCTCAAATTCAAACGAAAGATTCACTACGCGTTTCGCTAGTCGCCCCCAAAACAACGAGAGGCACCTTCGGCGCTCGATTCTCACGAGGCGACATGTGGGCTGGTTCACATAAGCGTCGCGAAGGCTGGGCTATTTAGCATCGAACCGGACGTCCCCGTCCGAACATGCCCCCCAGCAAAGTCGTCCAGCGCCCGCTCGGCGGCTTTGGCCTGGGCCACCGGCTTTGGCATGGTCTCGAAGCGGCGGTACCGGATGTCGATCGGATCGATGAACGGAATCCGGCGAACTTTTGTCTTTAACGGTCGATTTCCGCCATCAACTCGAGGCGGCGCGCCTCGTCGCAGTCTGCGATCTCGGCCTCAAGTTGCGCGATCGTCTCCGGCCGCAGTGTCGCCATGCCACCCGCCGCGCCAAAGCGAGCCGCACCGTGCGGCTCACTGAAATGTTCATATCCGGTGGTGCTGATGCACAATCTAAATTAAGGTTGGAAATAGGCAATTTTACAAGCCGAACAAGTGATGCGGCGGAATAATTTCCTGATCCGACCAATGTAAACAAAACCAGATAATGGACGGTATTCAGACCAACGGCGAGCTCCTCCCTTTCGATCTGTTCGCTCAGCCATTTCGTATTCTTCGCATTGATCCAGCGGCGGCGAGCCAACAGATCTATGACGCATTCGACATCGCGCAAGAACGCGGACTGGCTTCAGACGATACTCTGATCAGCGCGCGCAACACTCTTCTCGACCCGTCGCGGCGCCTGTCGTACGAATTGAGCTACCTGATTGACAGCCCGCTCGCTGAGATCGACGCTTTGTACACCATCCTATCGAGCGATGCTTCAGCGAAAGAACTCCTGGCGATTGCGGACCGGCTCGCGCCTCTATCAAGGGCCAATTTTGTTGCCCACATCGCGGCCCATCGACCGGCAGAAAGTGCCCTGCTTCGGGCGATCGTTGAAGCGCATGTTGCCATCGAACCGACAGGGATTTACGAGATCCTAAAGGTGCTGAGAAGGACCGGCGGATATCCGGCGCCGTCGCTAACAAGTGTCAACCACGGCCTGCAAGAACTTCTCAATACGCATGCCGAAGCTGCGGTTGCCGGATTTAAGACAAGTGAGGACGCCACTGAACCGGTGCTAGCGTGTACACAGCAAATACTTGCGCTCCATAAGCGCCCTTATATTCATGTTCTTAGCAGTCTTTTGGCCGCTTACCGCCGGTCGATCGGCCCGCAACAATCGGTCAGAATTCAACAAATTGAATGCGCCTGCAAAGCACTGCAGGCGCAGCCGACTAATCTTTCGTTGCTCGAGGCGCTGCAAAAAGCGCTTCTCGATTGGGCGTCTCTCTGCCGTCCCCTGATAGCATTCGACATCCATCATGGCGTCCGGGAGCGAGATTTTGAGATTCCAACCAATCTTGTGCGCGCGCTCATCGCTCATCTGACTGTCGATCAACAATACGACGTCGCCCTGAAGGTCGCAAAGCTCAGCCGCGACGCCTTGAGTTCGATGCCCACAACAGTTGATCTGCTCGATCAGGTTGGGCGTCTCATCGAGCGAGAGTCGCTAGATGCCAAAATGAAACCGCTGGAGGATTTCATAGACGGATTTCACAGCGATTTTGGTTCGCTCAATCAAGCGCTGAAGAAAGATGGGTTTGGGCCAGAGGCCACCGATGCCGCGAGCAGCCTCTGGGGCGTGTTTGTGGGAGTGGTCAAGGCAACATATCCGTCGGCTGAGCCCTGGATGCTGGTCCGCGATCTTGCAATACATCTTGGCGACAACGGCGGGGATGCCGCGGCGGCCTCCGCCCTGCTTAGCGGCCTGATTCACTGCGGAGAAAAAGTTTCCGCACCGTCTTCCATTTTGGACACACTTCGGGATGACCTGCGCCTAGTAAAATCCGGGCACCATGGCGACGAGAGCAGCCCGACAAAACCTGGTCGCAAATGGCCAGTCCGCCTCGCTTTTTTTGCGCTGGCTGGTTTTTGCGCGATCGCACTCTATCTCGGTTTTGACAAGGCGCGGTGGTGGCTGAACGCTTTTGTCGCGCCGAGCGCTGAAATCGGCTCGATGGCGGCCGGGGCGGAAGTCATACCGGCGGTCGGTGGCGGACAGCACTACCCGTTAGGCAGCGTTCGGTATTGCCACTTTCAGGAAGAGCGGTTGCGGATCATGAAACAGCAAGCCCATGGACCCGAAGATATCAGGGCGTTCAACATATTGGTCGTCGACTATAACTCCCGCTGTTCGGATTTCTTTTATCGGGACAGCGACGTTGCAACCGTGAGGGCCGAAATCGCCGCCAACCGAGAACGCCTCGCGGCCGAAGCCGAGCGGATCATGTCAACGTGGCCGGGCCATACCTCACCTGCTTCGGCGCAATCCGCCAAATAATCCGCGGGCCCTAAGCTCCTCGACCGGACCTCTGTTGCAGTACTACCAGGGGCTGAGAAAGGACCAACGATAACGGCGTCCGGGCGAACCGTAGTAGCGCGGACCATCGTAAGGGCCGTAGAAGGCGCCATCGCCGTAGATCCAGCGCGCCGCGGGGCGCCCGCCCGGAACGCGATAGCACAGTCCGCTTTCCTCGCAGACGATCCTGACATTCTCGGCCAATGGAGGTCGCGCCATTGAACTGGCCTGATTGAGTAGCGGCATCGAGAAGGCGGTCGTCGACCACATTCCGATTGCCACGGCCGTCAGCGCCATACTCTTCATCGCTTCCTCCATCGTTTCGATTGATCCCAGTATACCGCGACCTTTGCCGAGGACAACAAAAAGACGTCCAAGCCCGCATAGGATCTCTGAACAAGACCGTCCCGATTTGGGCTGCCGTCGCCGTGCTTGCTTGGTTCGGCTCGTCGATGAATTAACGCTGTGGCTCACAGATACGGCGTCTCAACGAAACTCGCTCGTGAAGCTGAATGTCGGCGCTGAGGCTTACTTGGGAACAGCCTCACCAACATGTGACGCGGCTGCAGGTATCACCAAGCACTTGCAAACCTTACTTGCCGTGCTGGGCGTGACTCTGATGATGGTTGTGGCGATGAGAAAACTGAAAATCTTGGCCGTGCTGTCCGCGTTCTCAGTCCTAACTCCGTTGGTCGCCCAGCAATACGGACGCCCGCAGGACGGCTTTAGCTCCGGGCAGTATAGCGGCCAATATAGCGGTCAGTATTGGGGTCAATACAACGGCCGAGTGGATGGTCGCGTGAGTCGCAATGAAGGCCTTCCTCCAAGCGCAGCGGACAAGGACAATAGAACGTTCGACAATGCCATCGATCCAGGGGACTGCGCAGAGGTCGATATGCTCAAGCCGGATGCGCGACCGGGCTGGCAAGCCCGCGTGCGCAATGCATGCCAGTAGCCTCGAGGAAGCGCTTGCCCCAAACAAAAAGACTGCCCGAAAGGCGGCCCGTATTTCCTGTTCAGCTCTGGGAAGGGCTCAGCGTCGTTGCCGCGGCAGCCGCCGCCCAATGTGATATCCTCGGACCGTAATTCCTGCGGCCGTTGCTAGGCGGTTTGCGCGAGTTTTTGCACATAATTGGCGTACTCGCTTTTGCCTAAGGCTAGCCCCAATTTCTCTAATTGATCCCGATCAATGAATCCCTGATTAAATGCGATCTCTTCTGGGCAAGCGATGCGGAAACCCTGTCTTCTTTCGAGCGTCGCCACAAAATCGGCCGCAGCCAGAAGGCTATCGGGCGTTCCGGTGTCAAGCCAAGCAAATCCTCGTCCCATTTGCTCGACCGCAAGAAGCCCACGTTCCATGTAAATTCTATTGACGTCGGTGATCTCGAGCTCACCTCGGGCTGAGGGGCGAAGGTTTGCTGCGATGTCGACCACTTGTTGGTCATAAAAATATAGACCAGTGACGGCAAAATTGGATTTTGGCACCTTCGGCTTCTCCTCGATCGAGGTTGCTCGACCAGTTTCGTCAAATCCGACCACGCCATACCGTTCGGGATCGGCGACGCGATAGGCGAATACGGTTGCTCCCAAGGTGCGAGCAGTCGCGCTCGAAAGCAAATCCGGAAGACCATGACCGAAGAAGATGTTGTCGCCGAGAATGAGCGCCGACGAACCGCCCTGGACGAAGTCGGCCCCAATGATGAAAGCTTGCGCGAGCCCTTCGGGACGCGCTTGGGCGGCATAGGAAAGCGCGATTCCAAATTGCTCGCCACCGCCCAAGAGACGCTGAAATTGTGGCAGATCCTGCGGCGTTGAGATAATCAGAATGTCTCGAACCCCCGCAAGCATAAGCGTGGTGAGCGGATAATAGATCATTGGCTTATCATAAACCGGTAGAAGCTGTTTCGACGTCACCAGCGTCATCGGGTAGAGGCGAGTGCCGCTTCCACCTGCCAAAATAATTCCCTTCAAGTTGTTCTCCCGTGCCTAAGATTGGGCGCCAAGGAGACGCTCCATACATTGTTCGAGGGAGCCTTCCAAGGGCGGCAGGCGAATATCGAAGATGGAAGCCAGCCTCTCGCAACACAACCGCGAATTGACCGGCCGAGCCGCTGCGGTTGGATAGTCGGCGGTTGAAATAGCGTCCACTGCCACCCTGCGTCCGTGCTTTTTTTCTTTTAGGCGCATAATTTGGCGCGCAAAACCACACCACGTGACTTTGTCCGGACCTGCGAGGTGGACCACGCCTGCGAAACGATCTTGCCAGCCAACAGATCCTATCCTGCGCGCGATAGCCA
>Ga0137396_10001994_pt1 | contig 11030 bp, 27 predicted proteins | sample czc16metaG_FD_108284 | JGI IMG/M metagenome (GOLD analysis project Ga0137396, IMG submission 108284) | Vadose zone soil microbial communities from Angelo Coast Range Reserve, California, USA - czcobulk3.16 metaG | ecosystem: Environmental > Terrestrial > Soil > Vadose zone | place: USA...
TACTCACCGCCGCAACCTTCATCACAGAGACGCCGTCGCCGGCACTTCTTGCTCTGCGATCGAAGTACGACACATATCCAACGAGCTTTGGAGCTAAGCTTGCGGCAACGGAAGTCGATGTCGAAGGGCATATCTTCTACAAGAATACCTTCCTTGGTGATTCTGGGAATTCCTATCGCTTCTTTATCAATTCCCCTCAGTCAGCTAAGACTTTCATCGAGAGCGAGATTTATCTTCCGATCTCGGCCTACTCGCTCACTCGCCAAGGTAAGCTCTCGATGGGGCTCACTAAACCACCACTAGCCGATCAGAGGATATCGTTTCTTGATTCCAGCAACGTACTCGAGCCAAACACCATCAGACCGAATCGCGGTATCAACAATCGCAAGTACTTTAACGAGATCGATTGGCAGTGGGATTACACCGATGCTGGGAGTCCGGCATCGACCCGCAAGGATTTGGATACGACTAGTCTGAGCACGATAGGAATCCTGTCGGTCCTTCCAATCTCGTCGACCGGATCTCGAACTGACATTGGTTTCCTAAACGTGGTTGAGAGGCGGGCAAGGTTTCTGCTGAACCGTTACAGCCGGGGCGCTGTGATGATCCCACTGAAGGTAAACTTTGAAACCGGGGTTTTGATCGAAGCCGGCGATGTGGTGATCTTGTCCGACAACGGTGGATTGAGTATCACCAACATGCAGTCTGGCGTCAGGGACTTTGGTACACAGCTCCTTGAAGTGATCGACAGGTCACTCGACATCAAGTCCGGCAATGTCACTTTAAACCTCCTAACAGGCGTCCAGGCAACAGTTGAGGACAGGTTCGCTACTATATCGCCAAGCTCACTTGTAGACGCAGGATCGAGCACTACGCGCGTTAGGATCAAGCCCTCTCATGGTCAGATTTTCGGCGCTAATGAGTTTCAGAAATGGAACGACTACGTGGGGCTCCAGATCATCATCAGATCGACCGACTGGACCACGCGGTATGCCGAGCGGACCTTTACCGGTTTTGCCAGCGATGACATCTACGCCATGCAGATCGACACGGCCCTATCCTTCACTCCTCAAGTAAATGACGTGGTGGATGTGATCAACTATCCCGACACCACGAATCCAGACGATCAGAAGTTGTATAAGCTGATCCATGCTTTTTTAAGTCTGACATCAACGGTGACCAGCGGTGTGAGCACAACGCAATTCAACGTATCGGCACCGGATGCCGCGAGGTTCATCACTGGACGATTTATCGTTGTTCATAACGCGAGCTTTTCGTTCTTGTCGCCAGAAGTGAGAGTGACGAACATAGCGGCAACGCTGATCACTGTTGAGAGTTCTCTGGGCTTTGTGCCTGCGGCCGGATACTTCGTGAACCTCGTGCCGTTCAAAGACACAGGAAACAGTTACAAATTTATTTAAGGATAGTTGCAAGGGAGTTATAAGTGTCGAATCTGCCTAGTGTGAATCAGTATATCCAGACCGAGGCTACGCGATTTAGATCAGCGGTGAGTGAGTCTCTGCAGCAGAACATTGGCTCTGCCATCAACTATCTAAACGACAAGGTCGTACTGATTGATGCTGAGGATGCGAGCCTGCAATCGCAGATCAATTCGATTAACACATTCCAGTTCGGCACTGAGCTCTATATACCCAGCGGTCTGGCGTTTACCAATACTCCACCGAACACAATACTGCTGACGTTTACGAAGACGTTTGCGGCAAATGATTTCGTGATCTTCAAAGCTCCGTTGACTCTTCCAGTTGGGATGCCAGACAAGGTTACTGGAACGGTCCCCGCAGATGCCGTGAGATATCAGCCGACATTGATCGTGACAGCGGGTGCATCGTTTACACAATTTAAACTTCTCAAGAATTCATCCATCATCGTCACGTCGAGTGTCGCTCAACCTACTCCGATAATATCGATGGACTATGAATTCACCGATAAGCCAGGAGCCGGCACGCACACCTATCAACTTGCGATCGGTACTCCTGGAGCTGGGTCAACGACCATTGCAGGAGCAGCATACTTCCAATGGGTGAGGGGATAACATGGATCACATAACCCAATCGGCGATAGGGAAGATCACTGAGAACACTCTGGTTCCCGTGAGTCTCATGCTGGTGTTGGTCGGTGGAGTCGTGTGGTTATCTTCGATCTTCTATAAGACGGAGGCTAATGCTCAGAGGCTATCGTCGATTGAGAACAAGTACGACATAGAGCGCGATAAGTTCGATAAGCGGTACCAAGATCTCATCGAGCGCCTCACTCGTATTGAAGAGCGGATTAAGATGATGGGTCCTGCAGATTACTAAAAACAACAAACGAGAGGACGAGACAGATGACAAATCCATTTGACGTGACTGACCTGATTACAAAGTTCAAGGGACAAGGTTTAGAGATTGCAGAGCAAGGAGCAAAGATTGCGACTCGAGCAATCCTTGCTTGGATGAAGGAGTCAGTCCTTCTCACCGATAACAAGTGGGATGATTTCTTTATCGTGGTGGAGCCGATGATCGAGACTGAGCTTCTCAAGCTCGCAGACAAGATCAATCCCGTTGCGCCAGTCTGAGTACGTAGACCTTTTGAAATCGACGGCCATTCAGATTGGCAAGAAGGCCGTCATGGATTTCCTAATCAGCAAAGCTCCGTTTCTAGCACTTCCTGTCGTGAATCCGATTCTCGGTCTCATCGTTGGTGAGATCTTATCGATCGCCATCAAGGAGTCAGCCATTGGAATCTACTTCGCATATACAGACATGCGCGTTGGTAAACAAGGTCAGGATTTCGAAGCTGCTGCGCTTAGAAACCAAGCTGCACAAGCATCTGGAACAAAGGAAGAGAAAGCAGCAGCAGAGAAGGCTCTCATTGATTCTCTTCGTGCTTTTGGCCGCATCAATTCTTAGTTCGTGTGCGACGATCCCTGACACGCCAATATGCGCTGAGATCAATCCGTCGAAGGGATATTGCGTCTACACCTTATCCGATAAGGAGTTCGTGATCGATGATGACCATCTCTACGAGGGGAAAACCTTCTGGGAGATGAGACCTTTGATGGTCATGCTACCGCCGTCGTCGTGGGCAAAGATCAAAGCGTTTATCCTCAAGATCTGCAAACAGACACAGCAGTGTAATCAGCAGTACAGGGATGTCGAGATGTGGGTGAATGGCTTCGAGCCGAGGTCGTACCTATAAAAAAGGCCGAAGAGAGTTGGGTCTCCTCGGCCTTATCGCAAAGATAACAAGGATGAACAGTTGCAATCACTGGTATAAAACACTTCAGGAGACTTCGCATAGTGAAAACCGTCGCAGCATCAGGACCAACGACCAAAGGGATCGACATATCTCACCACCAATCATCGGTGATGTTTAGAGACGTAAAGCAAGCTGGGTATGAATTCTGCTACATGAAGGCCACCGAAGGTCTATCGATGGTGGATCCACTCTTTAAGATGCGTTGGCTCGAGGCCCAGGGTGCCAACCTGATTGTCGGTGCCTATCACTACTTTCATCCCGGATCTGATCCGATCAAACAAGCTGAGCACTTTTGCCTAGAGATTGGACCAATGCCGAGCGGTACTCTGCCACCAGTTATGGATTGGGAAACAACTGACGGCGTGCCGAATAGACTGGATTTAGCCAATGGTCTATCGTTTCTCTACAAAGTAGCATCGCTCACCGGAAGACAGCCGATGATCTATACCGGGCCCTACTTTGCGCAGGCCCTGCAGCTGACTTCTATCTTTCGAGAGTTTCCTCTATGGATTGCCCATTACGGCGTCCACAGCCCGCTGGTGCCAAATCCATTTGATAAGTGGACGATTCATCAGTACGCAGATCACGGTCCCGTGCCGGGCGACCAGAACGTGTTTAACGGCACACTCGATGATCTGAAGAAATTCTGTGTTTAGGGAATAACTCTCGAGGTCAGCCAGAATAGTGTGTAGCCACAATCTGCACAAGTATGGGCTGATCTGAGTGCCTTGGGTTTGATCACACCGTTGGTGTTTTTCTCGACGACGATGATATGACCATCTTTGTCGAGCTGAGGCTTGGTGCAGACCCTGGATGAACAGAATGCCTTACGCACGAATGCGATAGATGTTTGCTCAGAGAGATCACCTGAGTCGTGATTCGTGAGTCCACGACCGAGAAGGAAACTATGCTTACTCACCCTCTGCGCCAGACATCGAACAGCAGGCATAGAAGGATGACGACAGCGACAAGAGCCGTGATGGATACCTGGACGCTGCTCAACTCCGTCTCCACACATCGAAGAGTGTGTAGATAAGCACAAGAACGCAGACGACTAAAACGACGACAAAGACTTTAGATCCAAAGTTCCATGGTCCGCCACGTATTGAATTGGCGGCGATAGTTGCAGCAGAAGCAGCAATGATCATGGGTGCTGGACTCGTCATGGAATCTCCTCGATCTCGACGGTGATGAAGCCTTTGTTCCTGTCCGTCTTAGACCATCGGTATTCGGCCACGATGTTGGCACTCTTGTCATCGACGATGACACCGGCATCTTTCAATCCATCTCTGACTGATTTGAAGCTACCAGCTAAGTTGTCATCATCGGGAGGGGTTGATGAGTGACGAGTGAAGATTACCTTAGCCCTAGAGAGAGGTTTCTCAGGTCTGTTCCGGGCTCCGATGTGCAGCACAGTATCTCGGCGCCACCTTCTACGAGAGGCCGATATGATAGTCCAGTGCCCGTGGGCACCATTGGCTGTGATTGGCGGTAGGTCGTCTATCCGAATCGTGAATCGATACGGTGTCAATGGACGATATCTTTGTTGCGCGTCGACACGTAAGCCCTCCTCACACACCATCAGCCTCAAAGAATCGATCGAGAGAATGCACGCCAGCGCATTTGTTGGACCCCCTCAATCGATTCATTCAAACCGATGGCCTTGGCAATCGATCGGCCATCTTAATGACATAATCTGCAATCTCTGGTTCTTGATCAGCCAGACATTTCCAGACCATGTAGATGGTGAACAGGCTCGCTGTTTTGTCTCTCTCAACGACAAGCTCCATGATCTTAGCGCCTAATTCTTTTGACTCGTTCAAGATGCCGATCACCGTCTCTATTTCGCTGAGTGCGGATTTCACATGAACTCGATCTTACGTTGTTCTTTGATCTTCAGTCTCCGCCCTCTGAGCATCGCAAGGAAGATGATAGATGGGTCCTTCAACATCTCCTTCATCGTCTTTTGATTTTCACCTTCGAAGAAATAGAACCCATCACCCATTGCCTCAAACCCAGGTGGAAGACTGCAATCGGCGGTGACTCTGACGAGGGCATGAAGTTTGGGGTTTTCTCTCAAGCTCTCGGCTTGTTCGGTTGTTGTTTCTGCTGCTGCTACTTCCATTGGAATCTCCTTATTTTGATCCATTCATTTGAGTGAAGTTTTCTCCCCGTTGCGCGACATAGTCTAGTGTAATCGGCATAGGTTAGTCGCTGTGAACAACGGCCTTGCCAGAACTCATTAAATGTCATGCGAGGTTTAATCTCACCGTCTCGAATACCCATCACATCAGAGAGGCTTCTCATTTCTCAAACTCGCAAAGATACATTAGGCATTTCGCTTTCCTCACACATTCTTCTGGAGTGAGCGAGATATTAGCAGCCTGGATCATTGCTGCGATCTGAAGTTTCCATGGCATACGACTCTCGTCGTGATTGTGAAGTGCTCCATGCTCTACCTTGGTTACATTGGGATTGTATTCCGTAAAGCCCACAATCTCGCTACCGTCTTCACTATGAGAATTCATTTGAACACTTCCTTCTTCGCACAATTAAACACAACTGTTTGAGTGCTTGAATTCGCTAGCTTGTAATCAAGTCCTTGGAGTTTCAACGGATCGATGCACGCGAGCATTCTCTCTCGACATGACTGGACCATGCTCGGAGTGATGTACTTCCATCCAGTTGATGCCATGGATCCGGTTGAATTCAAGGGTTGTCCACACCAGGTGGCAATGGTGATGAGTATTTCCATCATGTCTTATCCTCAACTTGAGAGTTATGAATCTCTATCAAATCATCAGCACATTTGAGACATTCTAAAAGAGCCGCTTCCGTGTTTATCAAGTAACCATCATCGTTTCTCAAGGCACCACGAGAAAGCCTGCCGGCAAAAAATCTAGACGCTAGCTCTAGTCTCAGCGGTATCGGTGTCGTGGGTATGTGGTGCATTTCCTCTTTGATGTACTTGTTCACAAAACCTGACGGGACAGGTTGCATTCTATCGACTCTCACTTTGTCTCCTTTTTCTTTCGTCTATGATCCCAGTACCACTCAGCAATCAGAAGCTGAGCTGCCCAGTACTCGCGCAGGTATCTCTCGACTTCAAAGATATGCTTTGGATTTGCTGCTACTGCATCTAGATCTTCTTGATCGCCCTTAAACCATCGCTCGGGACACGGCTCGTGATAAAACAGATCTCGCCAAGCATTCTCCCACACAGGAATGCGTGCGGTGATATGCCAACTGAATGGACACGGACATTTCATCAGTGACCACTCCAATGGATCCTTGATGAGTCGCACGACGACGACACCGCGGTCACAGCATTCTCGGCATTCGAATCTCTCTAACGTTCCCAGAGGTGAGAACATCTCACCATCGGATAGGTTCAAGTAGACTGTGGCGGGCATGATGCCAATATCTCTCGCAAGATGGAGGCCGGTATCAGGGCCTCGGCAACAGCTATTTCGGTCTTGGTCAGATGCGAGATTCCGTTTATCGCAAACTCAGTGATCTGGAATTCACGATAGCTATCCTCGCATCTCTGCACTTCGATTTCGATCTTGCTGGCCAATCGGCCGTGGTGAGTATCGACCACTCTAAACGATAGACAAAATGACTTCATGGCTGATTCCATTCCTTCGGCCAAGCACCGTCTTCGTCTAGCATTGGACGAAACCCAAGATCCGGCTGATCGATCTGAAAACCAGTAGCAGCAAGAAGCAGAGATTTGGATTGGATATAACGCTCAAGGTTTACGATGAGCTCTCTGGCACCGCCACTCACCGGTTTGCCTTGTTTTGTAGCAGCATCCTCTAACCATTGAACGTAATTAGACAGGGCCGGTAGTCCATCGCGGCCAATGGCCTGCTCGATAGTCATGCCCTGGTACTTCTTGCCGAATGAGATTACAAACTTTCCAGGATAGTTGTGTGGTGCCGCAGGGCCGGCGTGGTTAGACGCGGTCCCATTACCCGCTACGTTTGCATGGATATCATTTGCCGGGCCGGTGGGTGAGTCTGCGAGACGATTGCCCTCTGACATCTCTTGTCCACAGAACTGAGTTCCGTAACCGAGCAGCGCCAGAGCTCTGCCGATGGCCGAGGTTTCGCATTTTTCCATGTGGTCGCTAAAGCCTTTGACGTCTTCCTTCTTATGGGCTGTGGCCATGGTCCGTCCTGTCGGATCTTTGATCACGGCTTTAGCTAGAGATTCGTCCTTGGTGGTGGATAGGATCTCAGTCTCTATAGACCAATCCGGGTGTTCTTCGCGAAACCATTGCACTCGATATTTGACCTCGAGGTATTCTTGGCCTCGAATGACTGAGATCGGTAGCTCGGTACCTTTTGATGTTTTGAATGTGCGGTTCATTTGATTCCCCTTCCACTAAGAATCTAAAGATTTGAATGCCTGATTTAAGACAAGACCTATTGAAAATCAATGACAAAAGATTGGGTGATCATTTAGACAGAGCTTGCCGGTAAGCGCCTATTAGGGGTTGCAGTGAACTGCCTAGACAGCCTCCTTCCACAAGAAGGCCCTGGGGATTAATAGTTCCCTCTTCTCGTCAATGGGAAACGCTACGGCATTTTTTCATTTCGCATCCTCGCCTAGTGCTGCCTTGGCCAAATCAATCTTGTTTTCCATGCAGTAAATGTTGATCCAGCCGGTGACTTCCGGTTGTTCGCTGACTAGAGAAACGAAGCCCATTGATTCAATCATTAGGCCACGGAGTGCTGAGCGCAGCTTTTCGTTCTCAGCTGTAAGAACAGCCACATACGTAAACTCACTACCGAGCTCATCGTTCTCGGTTAGTTCGTCTAAGAGTACTCTCTCGAGATGGGTGATCTCGGCCTTAGCCTTGAGAAGTGCTTCTCTAAGCAGTCGCTTTTCGGTGTCACTCATTTCTTCTTCCTCGGCTCCGTTTCCACCTCGCATTGTCATTTCTTACCCACGGTCATACAGACAATAGTAGCGATGCAAACGATGATAACGAATCCTGTCGCTAGGATAATGATATGCGGATTAACGATTGTGATCATTTCCCCCTCCAATCGGCCAAGGCTTTGCGTGCAATATTCCTTCGCTTAGTGTTCAACTTCAGCAGTTTGTCGCACTCCTCGTCGATATTGTCTTCGCGTCCAGGAACTTCGTTGTCAGGTGCAGGTGCTTCGATTTCCTCAAGCGCCTTCACCAGGGCGGCGACTCCTGTCAAACTTTCATTGATCGATTTCTCCGAGATGGTTTTCAAAAAACTCATCACCTCAGGTGAAGGATTCAAATCTCGCCAGGCGACGCCAGCCTCGAACCCGAGTTTATATTCTCGGTGATAATCCGCATCGCATGGATATCTCCACCTATGTTTGGCCTGGATATCAGCAGCCGCTTCGATTTTCTTTTCGTCATTCATCGGAGCACCTCGGTTCGGCGAACGTCAGGTCGTGAGGCCCACTAATTCGCATATTTTCGAATGCTTCATTAAAGAACTCATTGCTACCATCGATGTCGATATCGACACTCAATTTATCGAACCTTCGTATCAGTTCGACTGGGATCAAATACCAATTTGAATCATCATCGCGTCTCAGGCAGAAGCGCTTTTTCTTTTCGTCATCTGATGTGGTCATCATTCTGCCTCTAGTTTTTCGTTGTGTGCTTTCACTCTAGTCAACAAGTCTCTGATAGGACCGTGCGGTAGAATTGTCTCATCGAGCGATTCACGCACTTTTGTCAGGAGCGGCTCGCAATCGTTATGACAATGAAGTAAGTCAGGTGAGCATTTAAACCGAAAACCAATCACTGGGTGCTCAAAGAACATTTCCACAAGCATCGGCTGATTGCAGATGTCGCAGTAAAGTCCTGAAGATCGTAGACTCATCTCGGCCCCTCCGGTATCGGCACAGGTTCATCAACTTGATAAGTCCACCGCACTGTTTCACCTGCCTCACTGAATCTGTAGTGAGGCTTATGGCACATCTGATGCCAAAAAACCTGCATCCATTCTTTTTCATCGTCTATGTTTTCTGATTCATATGATGGCTCTAGAGCTTCGACATCATCGGAACCGCAATATGGACAATAATATTTCATGTGCGAGGACCATCCGGTATCGGCATCCAGTGCGTAGGACGCCAACCGTCATCAATGACAACGCCTGGTTTCCCAGCTTGTTGTCTAGTTAGCCAGGTACTATCAGCGAATCGCCGATATATGAACTTATCATCGCTCGCAATCCAACGCTTAGCCCACACATCAAATTCTGTCCCGTCCTTCGGGCATGTTTCAATTGGTTGCCACATCACTCAACCCCGATTTCTTTGAGTGTCTTGCATTTCATGCAATTCTCGCTGTGAATATAAGCTGATCCAGCACCTGCGGACACATACACATATCCGCAGTTGGCCATACCTATGAACTTGAGCGCCGAGGCCAGCTTGCGCTTGAGTTCGTCAAGATGGGTCTGGCCTTCTCCGCATGCTCGTGCGTATGAGCGAGCGATGTGATCTGCGTTCTCCCAGCGAGCCTTCCATTCGTCGCGTTCAAGCACCAGGTCCACGATTTTTTCAGACGTGCAGTGGTCAAAGTGGAGTTTCAGCTTCAAGTTCTCTTTCTCCAGAACTTCAATCCGAATGCCTGCGAGCATCAGGTCATTGCGAAGTTGACCGGCACTTCCCCGGTCCAGATCAGCTTCGGGACTGATCGTATCTTTTGATATTGTGTCGTTGTTCGTATCGATTGATGTCATCACTTTTGATGGGACGAAATCAAGACCGAGCTCTCGCGAGTGTTCGAAGTCTTTAATCATATCTCCACCCCATGCTCGTCCAAGATGCCATTAAACACATCCTCAAGTAGACCTATGAGTTCACCAGCTCCTGGGTTGATATCGATCAGTGCCTGAATCTCAGCGGACTGGTAACCATGCTTTCGTGCAGGGCGAAACACACAGTCCCTGATATCAGCCAAAGCTCCAGCCATAGCCGAAGCCCTGAGACATGTTTCGAACTCTGCGCGCTCTTCGCTTAGATCAAAGCTGAGTGTTGCCTTCATTGCTTATATCCATTTCTCAAGGCCATGATTACAAGCGGCCAGCCAAAGATGCCGAGGATTCCCATGATGATTGATCCCACGCTATCCTTCATCATCATCGGAAGTCCTCGCGTTATCAAAGCGTCAACAAGACAAACGATATATATCGCGCCTCCGACGCTGAGGTACCAGTAAACGAATCCAACAACTGTCATGTGTTCTCCACCTTCGCTAGGATCTTCTGGAATCTATCCTTCGTATCGATCTTAAACTCAGCTACACACTCGGCCATAGTGACGAGATAGGCCGCAAAGACCAAGGCTTCGTCTGCCGTCATCATATGAGGTGAGGAAAGCACAACAACTTTGCCCTGTTGTATTCCGACCATGTTGAGATTGAAAGTGTCCGGTAGTTCATCTGTCATCTAAAATCCCCACTCTTCTCTTGTTGTTTCCTTTAACGTCTCTAGCATTTCTTTTTTGTGCTGCCACAGCATCTCATGCGCCCGCACACGCTCACGCCAGGCCCGCATGAGGATCATGGCCTCATCGCCGTTGATCTTCCCATCACCCGGTTTAAACCACTCCAGCGGGCATAGCTGACGCTCGTAGAGCTTTATCGTATCGGGTGTCCATCTCGGTAACTGATCGCGCTGAATGAGACCCATCTCGCAATCACAGAGCATTAGGTTCTCCGATAACTCCACTCGGTCGAGAACTTGAATCACGCCGAGATCTTGA
>Ga0137396_10001996_pt1 | contig 11026 bp, 2 predicted proteins | sample czc16metaG_FD_108284 | JGI IMG/M metagenome (GOLD analysis project Ga0137396, IMG submission 108284) | Vadose zone soil microbial communities from Angelo Coast Range Reserve, California, USA - czcobulk3.16 metaG | ecosystem: Environmental > Terrestrial > Soil > Vadose zone | place: USA...
GACCGAGCCGGGCGGGACAATCGGCAGTTATCTCATCGAGCGCTGCCCGGGAGCTACGTGCAGCAACTTTGTCCAGATTGGTACGTCAACGGCAACATCGTATAGCGACGCTGGCCTCACGGGATCGACCACCTACAGCTATCGCGTACGAGCTTTGGACACATTAAACAATGTAGGCCCGTATTCGAACACCGCGACAACGACGACTCCCGCTCCCGTATTGACAGCCCCTTCGAACTTGACGGCTACCACCGCGAGCCCTGCACAAATCAATCTGGCATGGTCCCGCTCAACCATCACCGGTGGGACGCTCTCGGGATATCTAATTGAACGCTGCCAGGGTAGCGGCTGCAGTAACTTTGTCCAAGTAGCATCCGTGCCCGATGAAATTCTGTCCTATAGCGATCAGAGCCTGACCGGTTCGACCAGCTACAGCTATCGAGTGCGCGCCACAGATGCACTGAATAACGTGAGTCCATATTCTAATGTTGCAAGCGCGACAACGCCGCCTCCCACTCTGACGGCGCCGTCAAACCTGGCGGCGGCGGCCATCTCGAACACGCAGATTAATTTGACGTGGACGGCTGCGACTGAGACGGGCGGAGCGATCAGCCAGTACCTGGTGGAGCGTTGCGCGGGAGCCGCTTGCAGCAACTTTGCGCAGGTAGGCACTTCAACGACCACCACATTCAGCGACACTGGTCTGCTCGTATCAACTAATTACAGCTACCGCGTTCGGGCAACCGACGCGCTGAACAACTTGGGTCCTTATTCGAATACGGCCACTGCCACTACTCCCGCAAGTGCGCCCACGGCTCCCGGGAATTTGATTGCTGCGACGGCGAGCCCTGCGCAGATCAATCTCTCCTGGACAGCATCGACCGAGCCGGGTGGGACGATCAGCCAGTACCTGGTGGAGCGCTGCGCAGGAGCCGCGTGCAGCAACTTTGTTCAGATTGGAACCTCGACGACAACGTCGTATAGCGACCCTGGTCTCACAGGATCAACCAGCTATAGCTATCGCGCGCGGGCACAAGACACGCTGAACAATCGTGGTCCCTATTCGAACACCGCAACGGCTACAACTGCCGCTCCGATACTGACTGCCCCATCGAATCTTACTGCCACGGCGGCAGGACCTGCGCAGATCAACCTCTCATGGACAGCAGCAACGGAAACAGGTGGCACAATTAGCAAATATCTGGTTGAACGCTGCCAAGGAGCCGCGTGCAGCACGTTTGCGCAGGTGGGCACGTCCACGACCACGAGCTTCAACGACCCAGGTCTGACCGGTTCGACCAGCTACAGCTACCGCATCCGTGCTACCGATGCAGCAAGCAACCTGGGCCCGTATTCCGGCACTGCTGGTGCCACGACGGCGCCACCCACGTTTACGGCACCATCGAATCTGGCAGCCACTCCCGTTTCGAGCGTGCAGATCAATTTGAGCTGGACGGCCGCCACGGAAACCGGCGGTACCATCAGCCAATACTTGGTGGAGCGCTGCACCGGGGCGGGATGCAACAATTTCGCTCAGGTGGGAACCTCGAGCACCACCACTTTCAACAACACCGGTCTGCTGGCGAATACCAGCTATAGCTATCGTGTACGGGCAAGCGACGCTTTGAATAACCTCAGTGGATATTCGAATGCCGCCACAGGAATCACCTTGTCGGGCCCGCCGCCGGCGCCGATCAGTTTTGTGCAGGTAAACGCCGCCACGCCGCACGGGTCGGTCCCACAGGTGAATGTCGCCTACACTGCGGCACAAACCGCGGGGAACTTGAACATTGTGGTGGTCGGTTGGAACGACAGCACGGCAGCAGTGAGTTCGGTCACCGACACCAAGGGCAACATCTACACGCTGGTAGTGGGGCCGACAGCGGTAACGGGTGTTGTGAGCCAGTCGATCTATTATGCCAAGAACATCGCATCGGCAGCGGCCGGGGCCAATACCGTCACGGTGAATTTCAGTCCGGCGGCGCTGATACCGGACATACGCATCCTGGAATACAGCGGGATCGATGCGAACAATCCGCTGGATGTAGTGTCGGCAGGGACCGGGAACAATGGGACGGCAGACAGCGGAGCAGCGACGACGACCAGTGCCAACGAGTTGTTGTTTGGGGCCAACACGGTATTCACGGGGAACGCTGGTGCTGGCCCGGGCTATACAGTGCGCATCATTACCAGTCCAGACTCCGATCTCGCCGAGGATCAATTCGTAGGTCCGATAGGTTCGTACCGCGCTACAGCGCCGCTCACCGCTGCCGGAGCCTGGGTCATGCAACTGGCTACCTTTAAGGCCGCTGGGGCGGCGCCGTTGCCTACAGCTCCGGGGAACTTGGTTGCCACTGCGGCGGGTCCTGCGCAAGTCAATCTTTCCTGGACGGCATCGACCGAGCCGGGCGGGACAATCAGCCAGTACTTTGTGGAACGCTGCACCGGCGTAAGCTGCAGCAATTTCGCACAGGTGGGCACGTCCGCAACAACCACTTACGGCGACAACACGGGTCTTGTCGGTTCGACCACTTACAGTTATCGCGTCCGGGCCATGGACACCTCCAATGTGACCGGTCCTTACTCCAGTCCGGCGAATGCCACAACCGCTGCGCCCACCTTCACAGCGCCATCGAATCTGGTCGCCACCCCTTCAGGCCCTGCGCAGATCAATTTGACGTGGACGGCCGCGACGGAAACCGGCGGTACCATCAGCCAGTATCTCGTGGAACGCTGCACCGGCGCGACCTGCAGCAATTTCGCGCAGGTGGGTACTTCCGCGACAACCACATATAGCGACAGCAACCTCACCGGTTCGACGACCTTCAGCTACCGTGTGCGAGCGACCGACGCCGCCAACAATCTTGGCCCCTATTCCAACACCGCCAATGGCACAACGCCGGCACCCACGTTTACGGCGCCGTCGAATTTGGCAGCGACCGTATTCTCCAACGCACAGATCAATTTGAGTTGGACAGCCGGTACTGAAACGGGCGGGACAATCAGCCAGTATCTGGTGGAGCGCTGCACCGGCGCGACCTGCGTCAATTTCGCCCAGATTGGCACCTCGGTCACAACGACTTACAACGACGCCTCGGCCTTGCCTTCCACCACTTACAGCTACCGCGTGCGGGCGACTGACGCAGCAAGTAATCTGAGTTCCTATTCAAACACGGCTACGGCAACAACGCCGGCAAGCTCGCCGACCGCACCGTCGAATTTGGCGGCAACTGCTGCTGGACCGGTGCAAATTAATTTGAGCTGGAACGCCTCGACAGAGACGGGCGGCACGATCAGCCAATATCTAGTGGAGAGCTGCCAGAACGCCGGGTGCAACAACTTCACGCAGATCGGCACTTCGACAACAACGTCGTACAGCCACATAGGACTGACCGGTTCAACCTCTTACAGTTACCGCGTCCGGGCCAAGGATACAACGAATGTGACAGGTCCGTATTCGAACACGGCGAGCGCCACAACCGCACCACCGACGTTCACGCCGCCGTCGAATCTGGCTGCCACATCTATCTCCAGCACACAAATCAACCTGACCTGGACTGCTGGTGCCGAGTCCGGTGGAACCATTACCCAATATCTCGTCGAGCGTTGTCAATCCGCGGGGTGCAGCAACTTTGCGCAGGTGGGGACCTCGACCACCACGACGTTTAATAACACTGGCCTGCTGGCGAACACCACCTATGGCTATCGCGTGCGCGCGAGCGATTCTGCAAACAATATGAGTGGGTATTCCAATACGGCGAGCGCGACCACGCAGTCCGCTCAGCCACCGCCAGTGATCAGTTTTGTGCAGGTAAACGCCGCCACGCCGCAGGGCTCGTCGGCACAGGTAAAAGTGATCTACACCGCGGCCCAAACTGCCGGCGACCTCAACATTGTGGTCGTCGGTTGGAACGACACCACCGCAACCGTAAGCTCGGTCATCGACACGCTGGGTAACACTTATACCCTTGCTGTCGGACCGACGGCCGTCTCCGCAACCCTCAGTCAGTCAATCTACTATGCGAAAAACATTGCAGCGGCAGCGGCCGGCGCCAACACAGTCACGGTTAACTTCACTCCGGCGGCATTCATTCCCGACGTACGCATTCTGGAGTACAGCGGCTTGGACCTTGCCAGCCCGTTGGATGTGACGTCTTCGGCAACCGGAAGCAATGCGACCGCGGACAGTGGACCCGCGACCACTACCAACGCCAATGACCTGCTGTTTGGGGCCAACACCGTGTTTACAGGGAACTCTGGAGCTGGCCCCGGATACACCGCCCGCATTATCACTAATCCGGACTCAGACCTCGCCGAGGATCAGGTAGTCCAGGCGACGGGCTCGTATCGTGCGACAGCGCCTCTGATCGGCGCTGGCGCGTGGGTTATGCAATTGGCCGCCTTCAAAGCCGCTGGAGCGGCGCCCACCGGTCTCACGGTAACTCCTCGTGCGATCGCTCTGACTGCGACGAAAACGCAACAATTCACCGCAAACAACGGCAGCGTAACCTGGTCCGTGAACGGTATCGCGGGAGGATCACCGGCCGTCGGAACGATCACGACGGGAGGACTCTACACGCCACCAGCCGCTGTCGGCTCGTACACCATTCAAGCCACAACTACTGGCACGCCCGCGCAAGTCGGCTCAGCAACGGCTTACCTGACAAATTACGGAGGCACGTTCACCTGGCACAACGACGTCGCCCGCACGGGACAGAACGTAAACGAAACGGTGCTGGCACCTGCAAATGTGAACAGTGCACAGTTTGGCAAGCTCTTTTCTTGTCCTGTGGATGGTTTTGCTTACGCGCAGCCCTTGTACGCTCCTGGGTTGACGATTGGCGGCGCCACTCGCAACGTCGTGTTCGAGGCTACCGAGAACGATAGCGTGTATGCCTTCGACGCGGACGGCCCGGCTTGCACGCAACTCTGGATCGCTTCCATGCTCGACGCCGCTCATGGAGCCGCTCCCGGAGCGACGACGGTTCCACCTGCGGATACCGGAGAGACAGGAGACATCATCCCCGCTATCGGCATCACCGGAACCCCAGTGATCGATACGAATACCAACACGCTGTACGTCGTTTCAAAAACGAAGGAGGGCACGAACATTTACGTGCAGCGTCTGCACGCCCTCAGCCTTATCGACGGCAGCGAGAAATTCAATGGGCCCGTCACAATCTCCGCTTCCATTCCAGGCACCGGCGACGGTGGCAGTACTGTTTCATTCTCTGCCTTGCGCGAAAATCAGCGGCCCGCGCTCCTGCTTCTCAACGGCATGATTTACATCGCATGGGCGTCTCACGGCGATGTTACGCCCTACCACGGTTGGGTGCTCGGTTACGATGCTGCGACGCTACAGCAAACTGGGGTTTTCAACGCCACGGCCAATGGCAGTGGCGCTGGTATCTGGCAGACCGGCGCAGGACCGGCTGCCGATTCCAACGGCAACATTTATGTGATTACCGGGAATGGGACTTTTGATCCCGCGGCCACCGTTCCGCCTGTGGCACCCAACAACGATTTCGGCCAGAGCTTCCTGAAACTGAGCACTTCGGGCGGTCTGGCGGTTGCTGATTTCTTTACTCTCTTCAATTATGTTTCGGCGAACACCAGCGATTACGATTTCGGCTCCGGTGGGCCTCTTGTTCTACCGGACTCGATCGGCTCTGCAGCGCATCCTCATCTCGCCGTCGCCGGCGATAAACAAGGCAATCTCTATCTGGTGGATCGCGACGGCATGGGACGTTTTTGCCCCGGCTGCGCTACCACCAACACCAACATCGTTCAGCAAGTCAACATCGCGACAGGTGGCTGCATTACCTGCGGAATTTTTGAAACACCTGCCGTCTGGCAAGGTCGCCTGTACATTCAGCCCGTGAATGATTTTCTGAAGTCTTTTACGGTCAGCAATGGCCAGATCTCCGCTGCGCCAACCTCGCAGTCGGCCCAGCGGTTCAAGTTCCCGGGAGCCACTCCGGCAATCTCGGCGCAGGGCAGCGTCAACGGCATCGTATGGGTCTTGGACACAAACACAAATGGCTCACCATTCTCAGGGGCCAACGCTCCGGCCGTGCTACACGCCTACGATGCGCTGAACGTGGCGACCGAGCTCTGGAACAGCGCCCAGGTTAGCGGACGTGACACGGCTGGCAACGCCGTAAAGTTCACGGTTCCGACCGTGGCGAATGGCCGAGTCTACATCGGCACGCAATCCGGCATCTTCGTCTACGGCTTGCTGCCGTAAAAGTGGCGTTACATCTGCTTACTTGGCCTTCGGAATTGTCCTGAGAACCAGGACCCAATCTCTTGCTCCGCCGGAGTTCGCGCTGGGAATTGCGAAACTGGCTGTGCCCCGATTTGGAATCGGCTCCCTAGGCACGTTCGCATACTCTCCGGACGTGGGATCAAACCAGCGGCCATGTGCAGGACCTCTAAGCGCCGTCATGTTGATGGTAATTTTCGCGGAAGTCGCAGCCGGCGGCATGTAGGCCACGAGCGTTGTTCCAAGCCTGTCGGCTGCTGCAGCAACGTAGTCTTGTTTGCCAAACGTGCCGCCACCCGAAGCCACTAACGATTTCATTCCCGCCAAACCGGAAGGAACCAAATCGTACCAGGGCAGTGCGTCCAGCAGCAGCCCCATCCGCATCATGTCCAGCGTTCCCGCAGAATTGAGGGCCTTCTGCCAGGGGCCATGTTGGGGAAGGAAGCCGGACGACCACTCCGCTGTCGCAAATTCCCAAATGTCGCGATGGCCGAAGAAAGCCCCGGCAGTGGTGCCTCCCAAGACGGCCCAGTATTCATACTTGCGAACCGATGTTCGATCTCCAGGTAGCCAGCTCTCCTCTTCATATCCCGTTTCTTTCAAGTAGGCGGGGTGTGCGGGTGAATACTGGTAGGCCATGGCAGCTTCGACGTAAGTGAGCCCATCGTTTTCCGGGGAGCCGTAAGTGTACACCGCGTTTACGTCCATCGCTGAAGCAAACGCCCGAACATCCGTGGACATGCAGGGTGCCTTCCAGTCGCCGGCCCACAATTGCGTGGCGCCCGCGGCTTTGACGCCGTCCATGAACTTGTGCAGCCGCGTCTCTCCTTCCGAACCTGCAGGAGGAGCTAAGTCTCCTCCGATCACCCACAAAATGTTCGCGCGATTTTTGTACCGGTTCCCGACATATTGGCCGAAGCGATAGCAAACCGCTTGGCTGTTGGTCTTGTTCGACAGCACAGACCACCACCCTTCGTCTCCCCCGTTCGCGCCGAGGTACATCACTGCTAGGCTGACGAGCATCCCCTTTGACGCAGCCAGGTCGATGATTGAATCGGCGAATGCAAAGTAGGCCTCGTTGGGTGTCGAGAAGTCACCGGGTCTTGTGAACGGAGCATCTCCATTCCGGTTGGCCGGTGCTTTGACGCCGAACTTGTGCTCGATCAAGTTAATGTTCACGGAGTTGAACCCTTTTGCATGTCTGTTCGAAAAATAAACTTCTGCCTCCGCGTACGTGAGATTAACTATGAGGGATTGCGCGGAATCCCCTTGAATGCGGAAAGGCTTATTTTCTCGATCCACCAGATATCTGCCGTTTGCCGGGATTTTCAGCGGATATACATTCTTTGCGGCGGTGGTAACTGCGGGAGGGAAGGGACCGCTGGCGGGAGACGCCTGGGGTGCCGCCGATTCATTTCTTAAACACGTCACGATCAGGCAGAGACAGACAGATACCGACACAGATCTGATTTTTATAGTGAGGCGTAATATCTTTGGGTCATACATTGTTTTCCATGATGGGAAAACGGAAAGTCTATGTCCATGCTTATAACGAATTTTCATCCGTGTCGCGAGCGTAGGCCTCAGGATTTTCCTTCCGCGGGCGCTGCAGAGATTTCATAGATTCGCGCTTGGCCAAGTTGGACGGCCAGGCGGAATGTGTTCGGGTATGCCCTTTCCACGATGTCAAAGCAGACTTCGTCGGGAGGCAGGTAATAGCTATCGTCCCGATCGATGACGAGTACGTAGCGAACCCCAAGCCTGCGAAGTCCTTCGAGCATGACTTGCGGCCTAACGACGGGAGCAAACCAGATCACCTTGCGTTGAGCATAATAGTAGACGAGTGGGACATGGCGGGCCGCTATCACGACATTGGGATCGGTGTGCGAACGAATCCAGCGGGCCGCCACGATGTCCGCAGAGCCCTCGAGACCGGCTTCGCCAAATGCAAGATTCCTGCGCGCGAGGGGTATATCTTGCGAGACCGCTTTCACCACTAGCAGAACAACAAGCGCTGCCGCGCAGAGCTGGGGAAAATTGAACCACAACGATCCGACGGAAAGCCGCTTTCGAAAAATCGCGTGATCAGACAACCTGACCAACCACATCGGCAGCCGATCATTACGTATGACCCAGGCCGCAAGAACCGCCAAGGAGAACCAGGCTGCGGCAGACACGCGCCATTGAAGACCTGACCACAAAGACGGTCCCTCTCCCCAACCATTCAGAAATGCAAGCACGCCGAGAGGCAGGCTGACGACCAGACTTCCGATGGCGATTTGACGCAGATATTGCCGCGACCAGACAGCGATATTTCTTGCGCCGCGGTAAATGAAAAGACAAGCGAGCGGAGTGCTTGGCAGCAGGAACCGAAACTCCAGCCGCCATGGCCACATAACATAGATGAATTCGTATCCCAGGAAATACCAGGCGAGGATGTTTTCGCCCTTCCAAAGCGAGCCGGCGACGCCGAGCACAGTTAACACGAGCAGGATGGACATCGGGAGCGAAGAGTACGAGTGATTGATCCAGTGCCCGGTCAGCATCTGCGCCAAGGTGGAGGTACGTTCCTGCACATTCGCCTTCACCCGCAACAGCAGATCGCCAGTGTTGGCGAGGCCCAGCTCGGGATAATTCCCAAGTTTCAGTTTTAGCTCCGAGAGATAGCTTCCCGGATAGCCCGGCAACGGCCATTCCGGGGGATTGCTCCCGCGGTGCATCCAAACGAGCTGCGTCAGAATCCCCAACAGAATGGCGGGAAGAAAAACTTTGACCCGGTAACGAGCGACGCGGGGTTCGTTCAGAAAAGAGAACGCCAGGGACGCCGCCAGCGCACCCACCAAGGCAATAGCGGCTGTTTGGATTAGAATCGAAAGTGCAACGGAAAGAGCCAGGACAACAGAGAGCAGGTATTTTTGTGAACGAGCTTGCGCCGCGTCGAGCTTAAGGGCGGCCCACAACGCCAGCGCGCTAGTGTAGAAATAAGGGATCGAGGGACAAATTTGATGGGTCACCAGTGAGAACATCGCAATGGATGAACTCAAAAGCAGGCACGTGGCTGCCGCAACCCCCCGGCTCTCCGCTCGGCGGATGATCTGATACCACACCAGGAAACCCACTGTGAGAAACACCGCCATCGAGCCTAGGAGGACTCCATACCCGCAGCCGGCTGCCTTGCAAATAACGGCTAGAAGAACAGCCAATCCAGGGGGTTGAACCCTCTCGGGAACAGAGTTGATACCATAGAAGCCATCATGAAGAAGTGATTTGGCCTGCTCGAAATAGGCCACGTCTTCAAACGGAAAATCAGGAGAGCGTAGGTGGAAGTAGACCTGGAAGGCGCCTAACGCCACGATGGCCGCCCACACGACAACATCCGTAACTAAGCGTTGTGCGGCAATTTCGTCCTGTTGCGCACGACCGTGCCCCGAGGCCGTAAGAGGGATAGCTAGCAACATCAATCTTGCCTCAACAGTCGCCGTGACGACCTGGATTATGCCCAAAACGGCTCCGGATGTCGACTGGTCATGCCTCAGCTTGGATTGCGGGGACACGGAAGAGTCGGTCACAAACCGTGAAATGGTGGGTTAAGGAAGATTAATGCACCACTTTGCCATGGATTTTCCACTGCTATTCAATGCATTCAAATATGTTGTTATGTAACCTACTGCAAATAATTGACTTATAATTATCTGCGATTTGGCAGCTTGGCTGCTACTACCTTGGTTGTGAGAATCGTGCTCTCTATTCTTGGTGCTCTTCCTGAGTCAGGCAAAATGGCTCTTCTTGGCTCGAGCCTGATCATAGTCGCCCTGCTGCTCCGTAAGATCATGGTTCGTTCCCAACCCAGTCGAACAATCCAGTAAATGAGCGTGGAGAAGTAGAACGGACCTTCTGATCATCATGCAAAGTCCGGTTGGAGTGCGTCGTATTCACTATTTTGACGCCAAGCAGAACTGTGAGCGGGCACTGGTAGCTTCGTTCAAGTCTTGATTCGCTCGCCATTTCTGGCTACGTATCAGCACTTTCCCCAACACCGAAATACGCGCAATCCGGATGATGAAACACCAGCGCGCTCACGCTGGCTTCCGGGTCCATCATGAACCCCTCTGTAAGCTGTATTCCGATCTCTTCCGGTTTCAATAGTTTCCAAAGCCCTGCCTGGTCTTCCAGGTTTGGGCAGGCCGGATATCCGAAGCTGTACCGTTTTCCTCGATAGCGCGACGTAAACCTTTGCGCCATGGTCATTTCCGGTGGATCGGGGAAGCCCCAATCCTCGCGGATGCGCCGGTGCAGCCATTCCGCGCAAGCTTCCGCCGTTTCAATCGCCAGCGCCTGCAAGCCATGCGATTTGAAGTAGTATCCCTCGTTCTTTGCCCTCTCCGCGCGATCGCGTATTCCTTCGCCGGCTGTCACCACAAAGAGCGCCAGGTGATCGCGTTGGCCATTCTGCTTCGGCAAGACGTAGTCGCTCATACACAAATAATCGCCCTGCCTCTGTCGTGGAAACTGGAACGTGTGCAGCGATTCGCCGCTGCCGGGTGTAAAGAGATGCAGGGAATCACCTTCTGCCTCTGCCTCGAAAAATTGCCACACCGCGCGGATCTTCATGAATCCCGCGGCCTCTTTTTTCACTTCTTCCATGTTTGCAAACAGTTCGACAGCCTTTGGGTCGCGGTCGTCCAGCCGTTTCTCGAAGTCGCCGCGGAATCCCATGTGCCGCCCGTAGAGCATGAAAGGATTGATGTAGTTCCATACCTC
>Ga0137396_10001997_pt1 | contig 11024 bp, 10 predicted proteins | sample czc16metaG_FD_108284 | JGI IMG/M metagenome (GOLD analysis project Ga0137396, IMG submission 108284) | Vadose zone soil microbial communities from Angelo Coast Range Reserve, California, USA - czcobulk3.16 metaG | ecosystem: Environmental > Terrestrial > Soil > Vadose zone | place: USA...
GTTCGAGCCGATAAAGAACGCGTTGCCAAGCTCTTGTCCGCTCGGGGTAAAGACTTCCATGATCAGCTCGGAAGTTCCGGCGGGAACTGTCACGGCCAAAGGCGCGCTGAAGACGGTCCGCGCCTGGTCCATTACCGTGAGATTCGTTGCCGCGATTTGTGTCCGGCTTCCGCCGGGAAATCCTGCACCGAGGTTGGTATAGAGGCGGACTGTCACTGGCTGTCCCATGCCGGCTCCGCTGCGCGCGGATTCAATACCGAATGAGACCGAGGTGACGTTGTACTGTTGCGAACCGGTGAAGGACGCCATGTTGAAGGCGCGCCAATAGCTGGTGTCAAAATGCAGGCCTCCAGGCGGCCCGCTGTTGCACGAAATCGAATTGCCCGTGATGATCGCCTGGCTGGCGGAGTACGTAATCGTCGAGGGGCATGTCTGAGCTGGATCCGCCATCGACACCTCCCGAGCGTGGACCCACCCCCAGCCCAGAAGCAAAAGGGCCGCAGCCATTACGAAGAGAGACCGCGCAATCATGTCATCACCTGAATCGGTCTGTCATTGTCCTGGGGACGTATTCCTCCACGTTAGAGCGCAATGGCAGCGTGGCGCATCCGGCTTTCCAATAGACCCATTCAATCGCCGCCTGTCCCTCGCGAGGTGCATAATTACGTTGCCTGTTCCTTAAGGCGCGAGTAAAACCCGACTGATTAGTTTTTTCCATGCCGCATGACGTTTTCCTCTCCCACTCGGCGCAGAACCGGGAGGTAGCCGACGCCGTTTGCACCGCTCTCGAAAAGGCGGCGATCAGATGCTGGGTGGCTCCACGGGACGTGCGGCCGGGCCGTTCGTTCCCGGGCGAAATCACGCGGGCGATTCAACAAAGCAAAGTGATGCTGTTGATTTTCTCGAGCCATTCGAATAATTCCGAACAGGTGCTGCGTGAGGTGCAGCTCGCGACCGATAGCAAGCTGCCGATCATCCGGTTTCGAATCGAGGACGTCGCGTTGACTGACGACCTGCGATACTTTCTCAGCACGCCGCACTGGCTCGATGCGCTGACTCCTCCTCTCTCGAGCCATATTGCGCGTCTCGAACTCGCAATTAAGGAACTGCTCAGCCAATCCGTTGAGGTGACCGGTAAGAACGTGGTAAGTGAGGAAGTGCTGGCCGCCGCGCCGGGTGTCGCGCCACCCTCGGTTCCGGCTAAGCCGGCCCCGACACCAATCGTGCCGTCCGCCGTGGCGCCGGCAATGCCGCCGCCTCTACCCGTGGCATCGCCCGTGCAGGCCGAGCGCAAAGCCCCCGCGCCAAAGTCCTTTAACCCATGGCCGCTGCTGGCGATCGCCGCGGTTGTGATCTTCGCGGCGATCATTGGCGTCATTTTCATCTTGCTGCGGCAACCGAAGCCATCAAAGCAGCAGGCAGCAACGACCCCGCCACCCTCGGCCCAGACGCTTGAGACAAAGCCGGGCCCTGCGTTGCCGCCAACAAAGAAGGTCGCGCAAAATACTCCCGCGCCGGCCCGTCCACCCAAGCCTGCTCCGCCCGCGGCGGAACCCGAACGTTCGAGTGAGCCGGAAAGTGTGTCGGCGTTCGAGCGTGCCGGCAGCCTGAAACATCCCGACGAGCCGGCGACCGCGCAGGAGAGAGCGCCCGCGAAACGAGAGCACGGCCCTGGCGGAGGAAATAGTGATTCCCCGCCACCCGATGAGGATTCTTCCCCCGACGAATAGTTTGTTTGTCAGCCAAGCCTGCCTGGCGTGGCAGACGGTTTAAGTCCTATCGAAAGCTGCCTTCGCTTTCGCGACGTCTTCATCCGCGCCGTCAAAACACAACAGCAGTTCGCGGCCAGGACCTCGCTTGATGATTACAGTCAAGGTGGCGATGCCGGCCCGGGTTAGCTTCGACACGATTCGACCCTTGAAATCTTCCGTCGCCGGGCGGTCGAATCCGCTCGGCCTGAAATCCATTTTGAAGGTGATCACGTTGATCGCGCGATCCGCCCCGCTCGTCACAAACGGCCAGAGAGTTGTGTTCAGCCGGGGGAATACGACGCCCGCGAAGATATGAGCCCAATCTGCCAACGCAAGGAGTTCGTTGAGGCCGCTTCCATAAAGCCGGGCCAGGACTTGGCCTAACTTTGCCGGCTGTCCCGCGGGCCGCATTTCATTTGTCCGTGCAATCAGAAGTGACAAAGTGAGATGGAAAGCCCGGCCTCGCCGACTTTATCGGCTGCGTTACGGCATCGACTTCGCTCAGATGGACAGGTAAGAAATCTCATGCGCATTCTTTCCGGTATTCAACCCAGCGGCATTCTCCACATCGGGAATTATTTCGGCATGATGCGGCCGGCGATTGAACTCCAGGCTGAAGGCGAAGCATTTTATTTCATCGCCGATTACCACGCGCTCACCAGCCTGAAGGATCCAGCGACCCTGCGCGAGAATGGCCGGCGCGTGGCCGTCGATTTTCTCGCCTGCGGTCTCGACCCGGAAAGAGCCGCGCTCTTCCGGCAATCCGATGTGCCGCAGGTCACCGAACTTGCCTGGATTCTATCTACGATCGCGCCGATGGGCTTGCTCGAGCGCGCCCATTCCTACAAGGACAAGGTCGCGCGTGGCATGAGCGCTTCGGCTGGACTCTTCACCTATCCGGTCCTGATGGCGGCCGACATTCTGATCTACGACAGCGACATCGTGCCGGTCGGCAAAGATCAGAAACAACACATCGAGATCACCCGAGATCTCGCCGTGAAGATGAATGAGACGTTCGGCGAAATCCTAAAATTGCCGGAGCCGCGGATCAAAAGCGCGACCGAAACCGTGCCCGGAATTGATGGCCAAAAGATGAGCAAGAGCTACGGAAACACGGTTGATATTTTCGGTGAGGAGAAAGAAATGCGGAAACAGGTCATGAGCATCGTGACCGACTCCAGTCCTGTCGAAGCGCCGAAGAATCCGGAAAGCTCCACGATTTTCCAGCTCTACTCCCTGTTCGCAACAAAAGAGGAAGCGGCCGCGATGGGTGAAGCATTTCGGCGCGGCGGCACCGGTTTCGGCGATTTCAAGAAACAGTTATTCGCGAAGCTCTGGGATTACTTCGAGCCGATGCGGAAGCGGCGGGAGGAAATCCTGGCCGATCCGCGATACGTGGATCGCGTCCTGGAGCGCGGGGCGGAGCGCGCGAATGAGGTCGCCGACAAAGTGATGGCCCGGGTGCGCGAAGCGGTGGGCTTCTAGGGAAGTCAGGCGCTCTTTACCTCGGCGAAAATGAGCCGGCCGGCGCCGGTTTGGAGCGCGCTCGAAACAACCACTGTCGCCACTTTGCCCAGGTGCGGTCGCGCGTTATTCACGACAATCATGGTTCCATCCGGGAGATAGCCCACGGCTTGATGCGCTTCGCGCCCTTCTTTAACAAGACTGAGCTCGAGCTCGTCCCCCGCCACCACATTGGGCCGCAAGGCGCGAGTAAGGTCGGCCAGGTTGAGCGTCTGAACCTGCTGCAAGCGCGCCACCTGGCAGAGCGCGGTGTCGTTCGTCAGAAGACGCGCCTGGAGTAACTTTGCCGTGCGCACGAGGCGTGCGTCGGTCGCGAGGTCCGCGTCGTCGCCCGTCGTGTCGTGGATCGTCAGCTCGATTTCACGCGAACGCTGGAGCTGATTCAATATCTCGAGTCCGCGGCGGCCCCGCTCGCGTTTGATGGGATCGCGCGAGTCCGCCAGGGTTTGCAATTCACCCAAAACGAATCGCGGCACAATTAGCGACCGGCTGAGAAATCCGGTGGCGCAAAGATCGGCGATGCGGCCGTCGATGATCACATTGGTATCGACGATGAGCGGTTCGTGTTGGGTCGTTTCCCGCGCGAAGCGGACGTAAGGGATGATAAGCGAGAATTCGTCCCGGTTGCTGCGCATCGCCAGCATCATTCCGAGATAGGCGAAGGCGCAATAAACGACCAGCCGCAGGGCCCATTGCGTCGTTTCGCTTTGATAACGCAGAATTTGAGAGGCCATGAGCAGGTTCGCAAAGAGCAGGCCCAGAAGCAGCCCAAATGTGGCGGAGGAGAAGGCGCGGAGCGAAAGGCCTTTGAGCAATCGATCCGCCAGCACAAGGACGAGGGCAAAGACCGCGCCGATCAGAATCCCCGGGATCGCGTTTCCCTGTGTCTCCACCGTGACGATTCCACCGATCGCGGCGCAGAATGTCAGAAAGAGCGCCCTGAGTAAATTGACTGTCAGCAGCGGCGTCATCAGCGTCCCCCACTCTTTCGCGGAGGATTTTGGTTTCGCTCCGCGGCGGCGCGCGCCTCGTCCTTCGCGGCGCTGTCCCGGTAGAAAAGGACTCCATGAGCGCGCAAGTTACTCACAAGCGCGTGCAAATCCTTGGCCAGGTCTTGATTCGTCAACAAAGCCGCGAGCAATCCTTTTCCATGTGTCGCTTCCTGCATGACCTGCGTCGCAGCCTGAATGGTTTTACGCGCATCGACAATCGCAGCCTGAACGTCGTCCGCGGCTTTTTTCGCAGAACCCATGGTGCCATCCGCCTTCTCAAGAACGCCATCAATTTTCTTCGACGATTCCGCCAGAGCCGCGGTCGCTGCATTCAGATGTTCGACGCTCGCTTTCAAATTCTGCATGTTCTCGGGTGAAAAGGCCTGATCGTTCAAGCGGCTGATGGTCGTGTTGACACTCTGCACCGCGCCCCGCAAATCGCTCACCAGGAAGCCGCCTTCGCGCGTCAGATCATCGAGGCCGGTTTCACGCGTCCCCTCGATCGTGGCGTTTCTGGCGATGAAGGTAGTGGGTTCGCCCGGCGGCATCGTCACAGCCACGAAGCGATCGCCGAGAAGACCCGAACTGCCCACCGTGAATTTGCTGCCGGCGGGAACTCTTACGTAATCGAAAATCCGAAGCGGCACCTCGACACCCTGTCCCGATCGGGCCAGCCGCGGCCCGCCGGACACTCGGCCGATTTTCGCGCCCGCCAGTAAGACATCGGAGCCTTTGAGCAGACCGCTGGCGTCGGGAAATCGAATCGTCAGCCCATAGTAGGTCTTGAAGCCTTCACCGACACGGCCGAACTGAACCACCAGCGCCGCCAGGACGGCCAGACCGACAACGACGAACGCGCCTACTTTTAGTTCCAGCGTCTTTTCAGTTTGATGCGTCGCCATTGTCTCAAGCCGATTTTAACCGCGTTTGGCCGAAACGTCAGGCAGATTCGCTGCCCTTCGTCAGAGCGAAACCTCCGACCGTCCGAGTAGAAAATCTTGCAGAAGCGGGTCGCCAGAGACCTGCAATTCCTGGGGAGTGCCGTAAAAGTAGATCCGCCCTTCGTGCAAATAACCGATGTGGTCCGCGAGATGAAAGGCGCTTTTCATGTCGTGCGTTACGACAATGCTCGTGACATGGAAGCGCTCCTGCAAGCGGCGGATCAATCGATTGATGCTGTCCGAAACGACGGGATCGAGACCTGAGGTTGGTTCGTCATATAAGATGCACGTGGGTCGGCGAATGATGGAACGCGCCAGTCCAACCCGCTTCTTCATGCCGCCGCTCAGATTCACAGGCATCTTTTTTTGCTGCCCTTCCATCTCCATCACCTCGAGCATTTCATTCACCTTTTCGCGAATCGCTTTCGGATCGCGCTCCCCCGCCTCACGCAGCGGAAACGCAATGTTCTCCTCGACCGTCATCGAGTCGAAGAGGGCGCCGCCTTGAAAGAGGATCCCGACTTTGCGGCGAATCGCAGCCAGCTTGCGTTCGCTCAGCCCGATAATGTTTTGACCGTCAATCCAGATTTCGCCCGCGTCGGGCTGGAGCAGTCCGATGAGATGCTTTAGCAGCACGCTCTTACCGCCGCCGCTCCGGCCGATAATCACAAGCGTTTCGCCTTTCGCCACCGTCAAATCGATGCCACGCAAGATTTCCTGGCGGCCGATTCGCTTCGTCAAGCCTCGCACAGCGATCATCGCCGAGGTTGTCGTCGCCGTCCTCTGAAGGAGAGTGTGCGCCGCAGGGGTAATAACGGTCTCCACGTTTTGAATCTCTACATCACCTCACGTGGTCGCGCACGTAATCTGCCACCGCTTCGCGCCATGCTCTCGGCGTCTGTCCGGTGACACGCTGATACTTTCCACTGGACAAAACGCTGTAGACTGGCCGCTGCGCCACGAAGTTTTTCATATCCGCCAGTGAAGCCGCGCCGACCGTTTTCGCCTTCATCGGAATTCCTTCCGCATGGCAGCAGTCAAGTGCCCACTGCGCATATTCCTGCCAGCTGCACTCGCCGCTGTTCGCCGTATGCATCAGCCCGCCTTCCTGCCGCTCCATGAGGAAGGGCTTCAGCCATCCGCAAATGTCCAGGGTGTAAGTCGGGGTGGCGTACTTGTCAGCGACCGCCGATATCTCTTCCTCGTCGCGCGCTTTCTTTAGAATGGCATCGATGAAACTTGGCCGGTCCGGTCCGAAGACCCACGAAACACGCGCGATCAACGCCCGGTCGTTTGCCTCGAGCGCGCGGCGCTCCCCTTCCCGCTTCGATTCTCCGTAAAGGCTGATCGGCCGCGCCTCATCCTCCTCCGTGTAAGGTTCGCGCTTGGCGCCGTCGAAAACATAATCGGTGCTGATGTGAATGAACCGCGCCTTCTTTGCCCGACAGATCTCCGCGAGGACACGCGGCGCTTCCGCGTTGAGCACGAACGCCTCCTCCCGGTGGGTCTCGCAGCGATCGACATTCGTCTGCGCCGCCGCGTTAATCAGCGCGTCAAAATCCAGACGCCCCAAGGTTGAGCGCAACTGTTCCGGCGCGCCGAGGTCGAGTTGGGCGTGATTGAATCCAACCACCTCGAATTCGCCCGCGTACTCCCGAACCAGCGCCGAGCCCAGCCGGCCGCCAGCACCGACCACCACAATTCGCCGCGTCGCTTCCATTCGACAGATTCAAAAGGAATGCGGCAACGTCAAGGAGTCCCTCCTTAACCACTGGAATGAGTCACGTTGACCTGCGCCTTTCAACGATGACGATAACCGCAGCGCCCTTCAGCGCGAGGTATCGCCGTAGATTTGCGCCGTGTTGCGCGGGACAATCGAGGAATCGTAGCCGCCGGCCAGGAAGAGATGCGCTCCATCGCTGCCCGCCGGGAAATTGCGCCGGCCGGCACTAAAGGATAAACCCGCTCTCCATTGCCCGGTCAAAGGATTGTAGATATTCACATCCGCGGATGGGTTAGGCGCCGTTCTCCCGCCACCCAAAACCCACATCTCATTGGCGACTGTTACGGCCTGCGTCTCGCCCACTGCTCTCGGTATGCTGGCAATCGGCGCAATAACATCCTTTACCGGATCGTAAACGTAGGAGTTGGTTGTTTCGACAAGGTTGCAAGGGACGAAGGTGGAACCTCCTGCCGTGAAAATGAGGTTCCCAATCGCAGTCGCTGGCACGTAAGCCATCGCCACAGGCAGCGTAGCGTTTTTCTGCGCCCATTGTGAACCGATGGAATTACCCGGAGTGAACTCGAAGATGCGATTGGTCACTTCGTTGCCAATTGTTAAGCCGCCCAAAATGTAGAGCTTGTTGTGGACGACGGCGAAGCCGCCAGGCACAGTGTTGGGAGCATTCTCTTTCCACGGTTCGATTCCGGCTGTCTCGATTATGTCTCTTACCGGGTCATACCGGAAAACACGTTGAGTCGCAGTCGTGGCACCGCCGCCTGTCGTGCCTCCCACGCAATAAATGTAGGGGGTGCGGCCCACGCTCAGGACGCCGCAAGCCATGTTACTCACCTGATTATCCGGGAAGGGCGCGGTCTTGAATGCCCAACTGTTCGTTTTCGGGTTGTATTCGTAGGGTGTAGTCATTTCAGAACCGAATAGGTCGCTGCTCCGGCCGCCCATGGCGTAGAAGCGCCCGTTGGCCGGAAAATAAACGCCGGTCGCCCGAATGAGGCTTGTTAGCAGATCAGGACCATTCGACCAGCCAGCCGCCGGGGCTGCCCGCAGAAACTGGCAGGGTGCCAGCAGAATTGAAACGAACAGGGCCCATCGGCGTAGGAATGCAGCTTGTGAATCTTTCATGGTTCAAATCCTTTGGTCCGTGGCGAACTCCCGAACTACGACGGAAACCCCTCGCGGCGCCCGGTTGCCTTTCTGCGAAGATATCGCGCCCGCTTTGGACCGGGCAAGCCCAATCGTGCGCCCGCGGCGGCCGCTGATGTCGATGACTACCACGACGCGTTCACGGAATATTGTAGACTTCCACCAGCCCGACACCCGTGGTGCGGCCGTTTCCTCGCACGATTGCCGTGTAAGCTCCGGGCGCGACCGTTTCCACCAGCGCCGCTTCTTCGTCGTGAGCCGGGGCCAGCCCGGCCGCTTCGATCTGCGCGCGTTGTTGCGGATCGTCTTTCCAGTCGTTGTCCGAGCGAATCACCGTTCCGCTCGAATTAACCAAATCGAGGGTCGGATTCGCCAGGGCACCGGGCACACCAAAGTCGCTCAGCGTCGGCCCCAACGCCCGCACCAGGACCTTGAGACTCGTTCCATTACTCGGTCCCGCGATTAGTCCCGCGATCATCACGTTATCGTCCACGTCTACGAATCCTCGCGTGCTGATGTTCCCCAGCTTCGACAGCGCAGGTGAATCGAGATCGAAGACCTCGACCACCCCGATACCAGTTTGGCCATTTTTCCCGCGCACGATCGCCGTGTAACCCTGCCCCGGTGCCAGCGTCCAGATGATCGCGGACTCGGCATCGTTGCTCGGCGCAAGTCCGCTGCTCGCAATCTCGGCTTGCTGGCCGGAGTTACGCCAATCGTCATTCATAAAGAGGATCGTGTTTCCTTGGAAAAGGTCGAGCATCGGGTCCGCCAGCGCGCCTGGCACGCCCAACGGAGTGAGCGAGGGCCCAATCGCGCGAATGATTACTCTCTTGCCGGCCGTGCCGGTGGCGATCATTCCACCGATCAGGACATTGTCTCCACTTAGAACGCGAAGTCGGGTCGAGATGTTTCCCAAGGCGCCAGGGGCGGGTGTCGGCGTGGCTGTAGGTGTCGGCGTAAGAGTTGGAGTTACGGTGGGCGTCGGGGTAGGTGTGTGCGGTGTAGAAGAAGGAGTTGGTGTTACGCTGGGGGTTGGAGTTGATGTGGGCGATGGAGTAAGTGTCGGAGTCGATGTGGGCGTAGCAGTAGGCGTTGACGGCGGAGTAGGAGTCGGCGTCGAAGTTGAAGACTGGTAGGTAACAGTTAACTGCGGTGGATTATTGATGTTTTCGCGGCTATTAAACCGCTTCGCGTTTCCATTGCTGGTTTCATTACCACGAATCACCCATCCAAAGTTACTCGTGGGGTTGGAGACCCACGCCTGCACGTCCGCCACTAATCCGCTGCCACTCCACGTGTAGGTTTGGTTCGCTCCGCTAACTGTCGTAGTCGCGCTGGGGGTGGATGAAAAGTCGCCTCCGGGGTTGAGCCAAAAACTGGTGTCGTAGAAGGTGTGGATCCAGGTGGCATCATTGAGCTCCGCCTGGATGCCGAAGCCGCCTGGATCGCCCGCGTTGGAAGCCCCCTCGCCCCAGTCGCGCAATGCTCTGCTCAGTGAAACCGGCGCCGAACCCCCGTGCCCCATCGAGAGGAAGAGGGAAAGAGTCGCTCCCGTGATTGTCGCATTCGTGGGAATCGACGTGAAATCGAATGCCATCACTCCCCGGCGCAGGCTTGGGACGCTCGTCCTGCCCGCGAAAAAATAAATGCCCTGACCGTTGCTGCTTAGACCGTTAACATCTTCATAAAGCGTGTTGTCCTTTTGCGGCGACAAAACGACCGTGACCGCAAGAGTGTGGCTGCGCATCGCGGCGAAAAGCAGAAGGGCCGTTAATGCTTTGTGCGCCTTCATTGTCCAAGACAAAGAATTCTAGCGATATCTCCTGTGAAGCGAGTGCTAAATTTCAAGCTGGTCCCGCCTGTCCCTGCGCCGCAACAGAGGCGCCCGCGGTTGCAACATCCAATTGCCGGATCGAGCCGGGCGATGCCAAGCGCTTACGGAATATTGTAAGCTTCCACCAGCCCTATGCCCGTGCCGCGGTTATTTCCGCGCACGATCGCGGTATAGGCGCCCGGCGCGACTGTTTCCACCAGCGCTGCTTCCTCGTCGTGATTCGGACCCAACCCAGCCGCTTCAATCAGCGCGCGTTGGATTGGGTCATCTTTCCAATCGTTGTTCGAGCGGATCACCGTGCCGCTCGAATTAACCAGATCGAGCGTAGGATTCACCAGCGCACCGGGCACTCCAAAGTCGGTCAGCGTCGGTCCGAGCGCCCGCACGAGAACCTTGAGGCTCGTTCCATTGCCCGGTCCCGCAATTAATCCAGCGATCATCACGTTGTCGTCCACGTCCACAAATCCTCGCGTGCTGATGTTCCCCAGTTTCGACGCCGCCGCCTGGTTCAGATCAAAGGCTTCCACCACTCCTATGCCGGTCGTCCCGTTGTTCCCGCGCACCACCGCCGTGTAGCCCTGCCCCGGCGCCACCGTCCAGATGATCGCCGACTCGGCCGCGTTGCTCGGCGCCAGCCCGCTCGCCGCAATCTCAGCTTGCTGCGTGGAGTTCTGCCAGTCGTCATTACTGAAGAGAAGCGTGCTGCCTTGGAAAAGATCCAGCGTCGGGTTCGCGAGGGCGCCGGGAATGCCGAAGGGGATGAGTGAAGGTCCAATCGCGCGGATAATCACTCTCTTGCCGGCCGTGCCCGTGGCGATCATCCCACCGATGAGGGCATTGTCTCCGCTAAGAACGCGGACTCGGGTCGAGATGTTTCCTAAGGTGCCAGGGGTGGCCGTCGGCGTGGAACTAGGTGTAGGTGTCGCGCTAGGAGTTGGTGTGGCCGTCGGAGTAGGTGTGGCGCTTGGGGTGGGTGAGGGCATGGGTGGCGTGGGAGTCGCAGTTGGCGTTGCGGTAGCCGAGGGTGTTGGTGACGGTGTCGGCGCTGGCCTTATTGTAATAACCACAAAACCGGTATCTTTCGCAAAAGTTGCA
>Ga0137396_10001998_pt1 | contig 11023 bp, 8 predicted proteins | sample czc16metaG_FD_108284 | JGI IMG/M metagenome (GOLD analysis project Ga0137396, IMG submission 108284) | Vadose zone soil microbial communities from Angelo Coast Range Reserve, California, USA - czcobulk3.16 metaG | ecosystem: Environmental > Terrestrial > Soil > Vadose zone | place: USA...
GACCTTGAGTCTTGAATGTTCGGAGGCGAGTTCCTCTGCAATTAGGTGGGTGTTGTCTTGAGACGCGGCGTCAACGAATAGAACTTCATAGTCGGGGTAATCCTGTTTGATCAACGCATCCAGGCATCGGCCTACTGTCAGCTCCTCATTTCTCGCGGTAACGATTACCGACACGCTTGGAGGAGGCAACAGAGGTTTCAGGTCCGACTAGGCAGGGAGTCCTCCGGCTATTATTTGGGCTAGTTGAAACTCGATATATATCGAAGCATCAAGCTCTCCGGATACTCAAAGCGGAAGCCACTTGGACGTCTGATTCAGTTCTCGTCGCAAAGTTTCTGGCAACTCTCCACAAAGCGGCTGAGGTGTCCGCGAAGCGGTTGTGATTTGATGTCGGTTACTCTCCCGTTGGATTGCCATCTCGCGCGTTAACAGGTAAGGATTGGATTTTGATTTCTTGGGTGAACCTTGTCCGGCGCGTGGAACGGATGGTCCGTGATAGATTCATCGACTTTAGTGTGAGGACACCAAAGCCCGCGAGGGACAGGAACAATAGCCAAACGCCTTGTATCAGGACGAGAACGCTGAGGCCGATAGCAAGAACTGCCAGCCCCAACTCGACTATTGCAACCCGATCTAGCTGGAGCTCGCGAAAGTATTGATCTCTGTTCTCGGTGGCTTCAACTCCCATCTTCGGTGTTCTGAAAAAGAACCCGGGCTTTCCATTGATCCCATTTAGGAACCCTATCGTGATCGCGGTCATCATACATGAGGCTGTATAGGAGAGTAGGGGTAGCAAGGCAAGATTTCTGAGCGTCATGAGGCGCTGCACGTGGAGAGCATATGCACCTGAGAGAAAGAAGAAGATCAGTGGCAACGCCACTATCGTCCCATAGACGGGGCTAGAGAATATCGAGTTTGATGGAACGCTATATCCAAGGATCAGTCCGAGCGCGGAAACTATGGTGACGACAATCCAGCTGAATCCGGAAAAAGGGCCCAGAAGAAAGAGGAGCAGCACTATTCTTTTCCATATAGGTAGTTCGGGGGATCTGAGAATCTTTCGCCAATTGGTGCGTGCACAATTTGCCCAACCCTGGGCAACTCTCGCTGCCTGCTTTTTCCATGCTTCGAGATTAGAAGGGTCTTCACCGAATACCCTTGTGTCACTCAAATAGACCCCTTTCCATCCTTTACAATAGATTCTACATGAGAGATCTGCATCCTCAACTATCGAGTCAAAAGTCCAGAACCCAACAGTTCTTAGAACCGCCGTCGATAACATGGTGAACCCCCCTTGGAAGGAGTAAGGGGCGTTGATTGAATACGAGCCCATCTTTGTAATCGTGTCACCTTGGTCCTGTTGTAGCGCGAACAATCTGGTGGTAAGGTTCTGTTCACGATTGTAGTGACCAACCCGGAAGGATACGAATGCGATCTTGGGATCGGCTTGGAGGACTTTTAGCCCTCGGGACACTGCGTTGGGAGTGACGGTAGAATCTGCATCAAGAAGGAGGACATAGTCTCCGCGAAGCATGGATGCGGCAGAGTTCAACGCTCCGCTCTTGAAGCCCAACCGCGTTGCTCGCCTTGAAACGAGGGCTGTAATTCCTGCAGAGTTGAGTTCCTGAATTTTTCGGTCTATAATGTCGCGAGTTTCGTCTTCGGAATCGTCAGCTACGATCACCTGGAGTTTTTCCCTTGGGTATTCGATGCTCTTGATGGCGTCAAGGGACCTCGAGATTACGAACTTCTCGTTGTATGTGGCGATAAGGAGTGAAACCAGCGGAATGTCCGAAACCGAGGAATTCCCAATATCGAATGGCTTCGGATATCGCAGGGAGCTGATGAAGAGGATTATGGTGTAATAGGAGGATAGAATGACAGGAATACTGAAGGCCAACGAGATGGCCGCGACGACGGCCCATGGCGCTAAGACCAACTATTCTCGGGGAGAGGTTCTAATGCGAGTCAGTTTTATGCTTGGCGACGTATTGGATACAGCAGAATGATTCTTTCCAAGCAAGGAGGGCAAGTTCGTGAACTCATGGTCTTCTGAAGATTGGAAAGAGGATTTGCAATCTGGACTGTGTCGAACCCCAACGCTCTCGTCAGTAAACAAAATAAGGACATTGGAGCTTCAATTCCCAACAGAGCAACGTCTAGCTAGGCGCTTTGGACCCTAAGGGAAAGAATGTCAATAGTCTATGACTCAACCGACGGTCTCTGTGATCATTGTTACTTGGAAATCGAGGGAAGCCGTCACTAAGTGTTTGAACTCTCTTGGTGCCCTTGAACTCCCGTTTCAGTTGGAAACAATCGTCGTCGACAACTTTTCAGATGATGGGACGTTCCAAGCGCTTCTGAAGGCAAAGGAAAGCTTCCCGAATATCCGGCTGAGGCTCATATTGAACGAGAGGAACATTGGTCTCTCAAAGGCTACCGGACAAGCATACGGTGTAGCGACCGGCGAGTGGATTCTTCTGTGCAACCCTGACATCGTATTTACGAATGACTTCGTGAGCATGGTATCCTTTGCCAACTCCCAAAACGAATATTCTTTGCTTGCTGCGGAAATGGTCAATTTAGATGGGAGCCTGCAACGGACGGTCATAAGGCGGTTTCCCACTGTGGCGGGGGTGTTCTTCAGTTTCAGTGCCCTGGGTTATCATCTTGACAAGTTCCTTCTTCGAAATTTCTTCAGAGATCATTGCGCCTACTCACACGTAAGGTTCAAGGAACCAGTGAGTCCAGTCGACCAGCCAGGAGCAAGCTTCTTGCTCCTATCCCGGGACACCGTGAAGAGAGTTGGCGGAATCTTCTCGCGGGAGTTCCCAATATGGTGGAATGATGTGGACCTGGCAAAAAGAGCTGAAGAGTCGGGGATCAAGCGGGGAGTAATGCCCTCTATACGAATTTCACATGAGCAGGGAGGCAGTGCCAAGATGCTTGCCCGACCAGATCGACGCTATCTTTTCTGTCAGAGCATGGCCCGATACTGCAAGAAGTGGAAGATGCACCCACGGCTTGTCCAGACACTTTTTTTCTTTGATGGTCTATTCAATGCAGTAGTAGGCTGGCCTTTGTGGATTCTTCAATTCGGGCTTGACACAGGGCTTCATGGGGCCCTCAGATACAGTGAGTCACAGATTAGGGGAGTGCTCACAGGGTGAGCCCATCGTTCTTCGAATGTGTTCACTCCAGTAGAAGACCCGCCAACCATAGACGCCGATAGTACGCGCACTGATTCGAGCCATATTTGTCAGGCTCGAAGTGGCAAGACTGAACACTCACCAGTCACAGCAAATTCGATCCAGTGAGACGATTCGATTCAGGATGAGCATTGGGCCGGGCAGACTTGAATCTCGTCGAGTGCAATTGCAACTCCGGTTCCTGAAGACGTGGATGAAGATCTGACTCTTATTGTATGGAGGCCCGACGCAACGTTCCCCAACGGAATGTTGATGTCCAGTGGCCCTTGAATGCCGCCATAGGTGTGAGATAAAACCAGTCGATCGTCGAAAAATATTCCGAGAGGAGCCAGGACGGCACTCGATGTGTCCGGGAATGTATACGCTGGCTGCCAATCGTACAGCCTGAGAGCCAAGGTCATGTTTCCCCAAGACCTTGCCAAGCTTATGGTGTAGTTGGCATCGAATAGCGCTTGGGAACCTGCCGAGAGATAATCCAGGACTTTGTGCGCTTTCGCCCATGGCACGCTGACAATCGAGGCGCCAGTTGTCCCAGTCCAATCTGAATACGCGAAGAGTCGCCAATAATCGATCTGATCAGCGGTAAGCAGACCGGGCGGAATCACGTAAATCCCACTTCCGGGTGCGCTCTCAAATTGACTTAGGAATACTTCCGAGAGGGGCCGATCGTAAGTGTTTCCACCCGCAATTACTAATGGATGCAACGAAACCTCTGAAGAAGCTCCCAATTGGTTTAGAATGTCGGTTCTCGTCTGAAGGGAACTTGCTTGCTCAAATGGCGGGTTATACTGCCAATCGTACACCTTCCCAGGGTCGGGTAGCGTGAAGAGATACTGTAACTTCCCATAGTATGCCAACCTGTTGGGAATTTCGATGCCAAAGTATGCTTTGTAAATAGGGTTTACATCCGCCGCGGTCCTACCATACATCACCAGAATTGGTTGATTGTAACCAGCCTTGCGAACGAGATTTGCGGCCTGAATCAACCTATTGCTGTCGTCTTGGGATACATACGGACGGAGAAACGCGTCCGCTGTGGCAGAGGTTGCCAGTACAGCGATCAACAAAAGAGCGACTACAGCCGGAGCTGCAGAACGCCGAACAATCCTGGGGGCGATCCTCGGCAACGAGCTTGGAAGCCAGCCTCTCCGGGCAAGGGCTGAACCGGCTCGAAACGTCGATTTGACACCAGAGGCTACAATTACAGGTACAGGAACCACATACAGAAAGCGGTCAAAGGGTAAACCTAGAATCGTGGCGAAAGGCAGGAGAGAAACGAGAACTATTAGCCACGAGATGATGAAAAGAGCAGCCTGACTTCCACGTCTAGCGTTCCTATAGATATCAACTAGACCCAAGGCAGTCCACGGGAGGGCGAACCCGCCGAGGAATAGGAACGAATCTGCGAGAATGGAAATGAGTGATTGGGGAAAGAGTGCTGCCAAGCTAATGCCAGCACCGTAGTTCAATAGGAATCGCCAGATTAGGGGAAGAGCGATAAGAACAGGCACGACGAAGACGAAAAGCGCGAGAAACGTTGTCTTCATCTTACGGGTGAAAGAGAACATGAGAAGAAGCGATAAGGAGAGGACCACATAGGTTTCGATTTGAGTATAGGCCACGATCGCCACCAAGGGGAGCCATACTAGAAGCGAGCGCTTCCATTGCATCCGCCAAGAGAAGGGTTGTCTGAGCTGATAGGCCACAGCAGCCCCAAGAATCATGCTCGTGCTGAACGACAAGAGGTTCCTGTGAAGGTCGGATTCGAGTCGGATCGTGTTGAGCATTAACCCTCCTAATAGTGCACCAAGGTATCCGAGCCGTTTGTCATTAGTTATTTCCCGGGTGAGCCAGTAGTAGGCATAGCCAAGCGGGGCAGCGACCAGAAAGGGAAAGATTTTTTCTGCCAGGGAGGCGCTGCCTATCAGTGCACCGAAACCTGCAAGGAAAATGATGTAAAGGTTCGGATAGCTAATACTGACTGAATATTGCAGCCCTTCTTGGTAAAACAACTTTGCCGACCAGACATAAGTGGATGTGTCCCATCCTAGAAAGAGGCCGAAGCCGTATCTAGCATACTGGACAAGCGAGAAGGCCACTAGCGGGACAACAAAGAGGAATGTTGCAAAGACCAGTCTACTCGTCTTAGTCGACAGTATTCTGCTGCTTATCCAAGTCTCGAATTTGCCGCTGAAGTCTTGAAAGAACCGCTGGCGCTTCATCATCGAGCGCCGACTTCTGTGGCCGGGCGCTCGAGCGGGAACGAGTCCAATACCTCTAATACCGCCTTGGTGCGATGAGAAAGTCTCATCATAGTTAGTATGCGACCTCGAGGCTTCTTGATCAATTGCCTTGGATTGCCTTGGATTGCTGTGCTTCCAGAATTTCGAAAGGAGAGTCAAGATATTGCTCAAACCGGGGCCGTGGGTTTTCGGTGAACTTCCATCCCTAAAAAGGTTGGAAGTGGATTGTCATAACAAGTAGAATCCGAATACTCTCGACGCAGAGGTCCATTCCTCTCGTCCTATTCTATACGTGGGTCACACGCTACAGGATATAGTTCGGCTAAGATTGGTATTTGGGACACATTTTTTATTGAGTCGATTACAGCTTCAAGAACCGAAAAGCGGGTTAGTTACCTTTTCCTCTTACAAGACCGAAACCGAGAATCTTGAAAGACTGCACAGCGGAAAATGGAGCGAGAACAGTGCTCGTCCAAGTCGAGATAGTTGGATACCTAGGGAGCTAATTGACTTTCGATCTTGCGAGACTCCCAAGCTCGGTCGTCAACTCATGTATTCTTTTTTTCGCACTTCACGTAGAAGAAAGAATATCCCGGGTCCCATACGGGATGGGCCCTAGGCTTGATGATTGAGGGCAGGAACGGAGTTTCTTGTTCTGGGACCTCCGACAAATCCTTCAAACGCGCGGTCTAGTAGGGAATTACGAAATGGCCCGAATTCTGATCGACCGGTTCCGGAGTCCTTCTTCTTTTCCTTGGTACAGAATCGTAAAAGAGTACGTTAGTGGTGGGAAGTGTCTGGAGATTGGTGGACCGTCTTCAATTTTTCGCAGTCAGTCAGAGATTCCCATCTATCCCTACTTAGGTTCATGGGATAATGTCGACTTCACACACAGAACCCTTTGGTCCCAACATGTAGATTGTGGAGGCGCTCGTGTCTCCAATGGACATTTCATAGGCCAACAATTCACTGCTGATGCTACATTGCTTACTGCAATAGACTCAGGCACATACGATCTGGTTCTGAGTTCTCATGTCGTCGAGCACATTGCGAATCCGATTCAGGCGTTAACCGAATGGAAGAGGGTGCTCAAAGACGACGGACGCATCATCGCAGTCGTCCCCGAAGGCGCTCGCATGTTTGACCACGCCCGAACCACAACATCGATCGACCATCTTCTGAAAGACTTTCGCGATGGGATTCGCGAAGATAACTTAAGTCACTTGCCGGAGATCTTTCAATATCATGACATTTCTATGGATCCTGCCGCTAATGGCTGGAAGAACTTCGTTGCCCGATCAAAAACGAACGGCGAAGTGAGAGCGCTTCATCATCATGTGTTCACGCCGGAGTCCCTAGTAAAGTTGTTTGAAGTCGCTGGATTTGCTGTCGACCTCGCAACTCGCGTCAGACCCCTTCATATCCTTGTGAGTGGAGCGACTTCCTGCAATCGATCTTCTGAAAGAAGTTTCGGCTAGAGGAAGGGGTCAGATCACTCGCTCTTCTTATCCGACGCCCAACGCGGATAGTTTTCGAACAGATTCCCTGCCCATGTGTAAACTCATAGTCTTAATAGACCCGCGCCGAGGACTGATTCTAGAATTACGGGCAGTGCCATGAAAGGTCTCCTACTAGCGGGGGGGCATGGAACAAGGCTTAGACCCCTGACCTACACGGGCAACAAACACATGCTCCCAATCGCCAACAAGCCGATGCTGATGTACGGATTTGATCACTTGAGAGCTGCCGGAATCAAGGAAATTGGAATCGTCTTGGGACCACTCCAAGAAGGAATCTTGGAATCCTTCGGCGACGGATCGAAATTCAACGTGAAAATCACCTACATCGACCAGCCGGACCCCAAGGGAATTGCACATGCTGTACTTATCTCAAAGGATTTTCTAGATGACGACTCCTTCATAGTCTATCTCGGGGACAACCTCCTGAAAGAAAGCATTCCAGAATTGGCTGACGAATTTCAAAAGTCAAGCGCAGATGCGATGGTCGTCATAAGCAAAGTGAAGGATCCAAGCCGCTTTGGAGTCGTACAAATTGATGGCAGGAAAATTGTGAAGCTTGTAGAGAAACCGAAGCAATATCTCAGCGATTGGGCGCTGACAGGAGTATACTTCCTGCGCCCCTCTATTTTTTCGGTAATCGAGACCTTGAAACCCAGCTGGAGAAACGAGCTAGAGATAACTGAAGCGATTCAAAGCCTTCTAGAGCGGGGGGGAAGAGTGACCTACCACGACGTCTCCGGGTGGTGGAAGGACACCGGACGCCCGGAAGATATTCTGGAGGCGAATCGACTTGTACTCAGCGATCTCAAGACAACTATCAAGGGGAAAGTTGAGGAAGGTGCGATAGTATCAGGTAATGTGGAAATCCAAGAAGGAACAATAATTCGCAAGGGAGCATCAATCCGGGGACCAGCAACAATCGGGGAATACTCCGAAATCCAAGAGGGAGCTTACATCGGACCCTTTACCTCTGTTGGAAGCCGAGTGAAAATAGGCGGGGCTGAAGTCGAAAATAGCATAGTTCTTGAAGGCACCACCATCGATTGCAGAGAACGAATTGTGGACAGTATTATCGGCAAGAACTCGAAAATCGTCTCAAACCTTGATCACCGACCCTCAGGTAGAAGGTTTGTCGTAGGCGAGAGCACCTTTGTCAGCCTTTAGATTAGGTCACCAAAGAATCCGTTGTGGGTCGAGCAACTAAGACTCAATCAAGCTTGATATGCTCGCGACGCAACTCTTCGTAGGCACTCTCTATGTTGAGAGGAGTCATCCGAAGCAACTTCTGTGCCCTGCCAACGTTCAGAGACGAGTCAGTAGGCCTCTTTGCCTTCCATTGCAGTTCTCTAGCTTTACGGCTTGTATCAAATTCGCGTCAAGCTGAAGTGTCTTAGCTAGTCCGAGTGCGAAATCGAAGCGGTTCAACCGAGAAGCTCCGGCAGTATGAATCATTCCGGGAATTCTGCGCTCAGCGATTTCGATTAACATCGCACTTAGACTTGTATTGAGTGTAGGACTGGAGAACTGGTCTCTAACCATCCGAACGCTCTTGCCGCTGGAGAGTTTTTCATAAACGAAAGTTGCAGCGTTGGGCCTACTGGCACGCCCCCTGGCATAGATTACACTTGACCTAGCTATAGACCAGGCTTCTTCGTCGAGCTCACTCCTCACAGAATTCTCTCCTGGCAGTTTGGATTCACAGTACTTGTTAATCGGACCCATTTCATCACTTTCAAAGTAATTTCCCTTTTCTCCATCGAACACGTAATCAGTTGACACCTGAACAACGAACGAATCCAATTCCTTTGCTGCCTTTGCCAAGTTAGAAACTGAGGTTGCGTTAACCGCGAAAGCGGCATCGGGCTCCAGTTCGCACCGGTCAACGTCGGTCATTGCTGCCGCATTGATTACAACATCTGGGTGAACTTCTGAGAAAGCCTTCCTGGCCTCACGGAGTGAGTGAGATCGATAACCATAGGTCTGCGATGAAGAGGGACATGGTCCTTGAAGCCCTAGATAACATCATGTCCCTTTTGTACTGCGAGCTCTGCTACTCTAGTGCCTAGTAGACCGCTCGCTCACGTGACCAGGATTCTTATCGAACTACCACTTCTCTTTCCACGGTTGTGCGGAGAGCACCTTCGGTGATGCGAGATTGATCCACCATTTCCTGTTTGCACGGTACCAGTCTACGGTTAGAGCAAGTGCTTCACGTGTAGTCTTAGCAGGGTGCCACCGCAATTTTCGTCGAGCCTTGTTTGACGAGAGGCTGTATCTGAAATCGTGACCTGGCCTGTCTTCAGTTTCGATTATCATGCTTGTTGGTTTTCCCAGTTTTTTCAGAACAGTTTGTGCTACTTCTCGATTCGTAAGTTCGTTGCCTGCGGATATGTTGTAGATCTCACCGGGTTGACCCCTGTCGAGTGCATGTTTTATCGCGGCGCAAAAATCTTCGACGAAAATCCAGTCGCGAACTTGCTTTCCTCCCCCGTACAAAGGGATGGGCCTTCCGCCGAGAGCTCGGATGATGGCTTTAGGAATAAATTTCTCGGGATTCTGGTAAGGGCCGAAATTGTTTGTGCAGCGAAGAATCACGACAGGCACTCGGTAGGTTGCGTGCCATGCTTTGGCGATCATGTCAGCGGCCGCTTTGGTCGCTGAATATGGGCTAGACGGGTTCAGTGGACTGTCCTCGTTAAAGGAGCCTGAGTCTATGGATCCGTAGACTTCGTCGGTTGAGATGTGTACAATTTTCTTGATTTGAGTTTTCCGACACGCGTCCAGCAGGTTGAAGGTCCCAATTATGTTGCTCTCGAGGAATAGGTTGGGCCCGGCTATGCTTCTATCGACATGAGTTTCAGCGGCGAAGTTGACGATGACATCGGCATTACGCACCACATTTCGGCAGAGCCTCGCGTTCGCAATGCTCCCCTTCACAAATCTGTATCGCGGGTCTCCTCGTATCTGGTTCAGGTTGGCGGGGTTGCTAGTTGGACCTCTGTAGTCGACGTTGACCAGCTCGACCTTCTTCGTACTTCCTAGGAAGTACCTGACGAAATTGCTTCCGATGAACCCTAGACCGCCAGTGACTAGAACCCTACCCAATAAGTTGGCCTCTCAGGACTCCCGGATGATGAGACTCATAGCGGTTCTTCTAACTTGGTCGCCTATTTGTGAGGGGGCTTGTTCCAATCATATGGTTTCGATGTTCTCGAGTCCACAACGGCAGGGTCGTTCCAAGATCTTCGGTCTTCATCCGGATTCTTTGAGTCGTAAAGTCGGTTTACGCAGTATACGGTGAGGGATGGCTTGTCTCCCAAGGCCTTGGTCCCGTGCCAATAGTGTCCCGGAATCCTGACAGCTTGCAGCCTCTCACCATTTGCAACGACCTCGTCCAATTGGCCGCGGGTTGGAGAGCTCGGATTGTCGTCGTATGCGCAGATCTTGATCGCTCCGCTCAAGACGATAAAGTAGTCCACTTGGCCCCGATTGTGCCGGTGCCATCCACGTATCATACCGGGGAAGCTGTAGGACAGGTTTGCCTGTACAATTGTGTCATCTCCGAGTAGGTTTTTCCAGTCTTGACGCATAATCTCAGCGAAAAATCCCCTTTCGTCCACGTTCTTCTGTAAGTCGTGAACTCTAACGCCTGGAAGCATGGCTCTCGAGCATTGATCCTCGATTATTAAGATTCGAGGTAATTGCTTCTCTATGCCTATCTCAGACCCAAGTCCGCCGAGGTTGTACTAGACAGGCGGCTCAACCAGCGTTCGAAAATATGAGCTGGAGTTTGCTATTCAACCTGAATGGCTCTTGTAGGCCTTTTCTCGTCACTTTTCTTGAATCTAACTTCTAGGACGCCGTTCTTGTACGTCGCCGCAGCAGTCCGTGGATCTACCAGGTGGGGCAGTTCTAGTTCTTTGAAGTAACGTCTCTTGGCTGAATCGACGGCGATCTTTAGCGCTCGGTCCGTGGATTCTAGCTTAATCTGTTCCTTCTCTACTCCCGGCAGTTCCGTTACGACGACTACCTCATTTCCCTCTTGCAAGAC
>Ga0137396_10002002_pt1 | contig 11010 bp, 8 predicted proteins | sample czc16metaG_FD_108284 | JGI IMG/M metagenome (GOLD analysis project Ga0137396, IMG submission 108284) | Vadose zone soil microbial communities from Angelo Coast Range Reserve, California, USA - czcobulk3.16 metaG | ecosystem: Environmental > Terrestrial > Soil > Vadose zone | place: USA...
GGCCGACATGACCTGCCCGGGCTGGCAGAAGCCGCATTGCGGCACGTCGACCTCGGCCCACGCGCGCTGGACCGGGTGATCACCCGTGTCCGAGAGCCCCTCGATCGTGGTCACGTTCTTGCCAGCGACCGCCGACACGGGCGTGACGCAGGTCCTGACGGCGGCGCCGTCGAGGTGGACGGTGCAGGCGCCGCAGAGCGCAATCCCGCACCCGTACTTGGTTCCCGTCAACCCGAGCGTCTCCCGGATCACCCACAGGAGGGGCATCTCGGGCGGGACATCAACCTGTTGCCGTCTGCCGTTGACCGTGAACGCGATCATGGCGACCTCCTGGGCTGGAGTGTGGCGCGCCTCGGATGACACCAGCATCGCCTCGCTGTCAACTCCCCCCCGGCCTGTATGAAATTTTCGACTCTAGTCACGCTGCAGGCGGCGTGGGATCGTCCCACGCATGACGCCCTACACGCGCCACCAGCTTCTCGTCCTGCTGGTCGTCCTTCTCGCGGCTGGGCTGGGTCTGGCCGTCGGCCACTGGCGCCGCGCGCACCCCGCTCTCGTCGAGCGCCTGGAGCAGCTCGAGCGGCGCGCCGCGCCCGATGCGCGGGAAGGCCAGGCCGTACCGCGCAACGAGGTCGGCGGATCTCCACGCGCCGCGCCTGCAGGCGTCCGGACCCGCGCTCGCCCGCCAAGCCTCGTGTCACGATCAAAACCGGCGCCGGCGCCGGTCGACCTCAACCACGCCGGCGCGGGGGAGCTCGTCGTGCTCCCGGGCGTGGGCCCGGCGCTCGCCGCGCGGATCGTCGCCGCGCGCGAGGCCGGAGGGCTCTTCGAGAGCGTGGACGATCTCCGCCGCGTGCGCGGTCTGGGCCGCGCAACGATCGAGCGTCTGCGACCCGTGGTGAGGATCGCCGAGTGACCGCCGACCGGATGCCGCTCGTGCCGGTGGGACTCGGCTTCGCCGCCGGCATCGCCGCGGCGCCGTGGTCGCGTACGGAGTTGGCCTGGGCGACGTGGGTCGCCGCGGCCGTTGCGTGCGCGACCCTGCTTGGCGTCGGGCGGGTTCCCTCGGCGACGGCGGCCTTCCTCGTGGGCGTGACGGCGACCGGCGCGCTGCGCGGCGCCGAGCCGCCGTTGGCGCCCGACCATGTCGCCCTGCTCGAGCTCCCGCGGACCTCGCGCGTGGAGGGGCGGCTCGCCGCCACGCCCGTCAGGTGGGCACCCGACTACGGGCGCCTCCTGATCCAGGCCGAGCGTGTGGACGGCGCGCGGCGCGCGGGACTGATCCAGGTGACCGTGTACGGCGTGCCGCCGCCACTCGCGCAGGGCCAGCGGGTCGCCGCCGAGCTGCGGCTCTTTCCGGCGATCGGCTTCCGCAACCCCGACGGCTTCGACTACGCGGCACACCTCGCCCGCGACGGCATTCACGTCACGGGCTCCGTGAGCGCCGACCGCCTCGTGACGCTCGAGGAGCCGCGCCCACCGTGGCCCGCGCGGGTCCGCGAGCGGGCGCTCGGGGCGAGCGCGGGCGCGCGGCCGCCCGCGTCCGCCGCCCTGCTCGCCGGTCTGCTCCTCGGCGAGCGGACGGACCTCCCGCGCGAGCTCGACGACGGCTTCCGTCGGGCGGGCGTGTACCACGTCCTCGCGGTCTCCGGGTTCAACGTGGCGCTGCTCGCGGCCGCGGTGTTCGCGCTCTGCAAGCTCCTGCGCCTCGACCGCCGCGCGTCGGCCGTGGTCGCGATCGGCCTCGTCAGCGGCTTCGCGGCGATCGTGGGGCCCGAGCCCTCGGTCCTCCGCGCCGTGGTCATGGCGGTCCTCGTCCTGGCGGCGCTCCTGCTCGAGCGTGAGGCCGCGGTCGCCAACAGCCTGGCGCTGGCCGCGCTGGTCATCCTGGCGCTGCGGCCCGGAGACCTCCTCGACCCCGGCTTCCAGCTCTCGTTCGCCGCGACGGCGGGGATCATCGCGGCTCCGCTGCCGCGCGGGCTCGTCGGCGGCGCGCTCGGCGTGAGCCTGGCGGCACAGCTCGCGGTGCTGCCGATCACCCTCGTCCACTTCAACCAGCTCTCGACGATCGGCGTCGTCGCGAACCTGGGCGTGGTGCCCCTCGCTGGTCTGGCGACCGTCGTCGGGCTCCTGGGTGTGGGGCTCGCGTTCGTGAGCACGACGCTTGCCCAGGTCGCGTTCGACGCCGTCTGGCCGGTCCTGTTGGCGCTCCGCGCCGTCGTCGCGCTCGCCGCCGCCGTGCCCGGCGCGGTCCTGCATCTGCCCGCTCCGCCCTGGCTCGCGATCCTGAGCTACGCGCTGGCGCTCGGCCTCGCGCTCCGCTGGTGGCGGGCGCGCGCGAGCCCGTCGCGTGCCGGCCGGGTGGCCGGCATGGCGGCGTTCGCGCTCCTCGTCGTCGCCGTTGCGCTCGAGGCGTGGCCGCTGCTGAGGCCGCCCGACGGCCGGCTCCGCATCGCGGCGCTCGACGTGGGCCAGGGCGACGCGATCGTCCTCGAGGGGCCCGACGGCCGCGCGGTGCTCGTGGACGCGGGATCGGGCGGCGCGATGCGGCTCGACGCCGGCGAGCGCGTCGTTGCGCCCTACCTCTGGAATCGCGGCCTTCTCCGGCTCACGGCCGTCGTCGTCACGCATGAGGACGCCGACCACGCAGGGGGGATGCGAGCGATCCAACGCGGATTCTCGATCGGCGAGACGTGGGACGCTGAGACTCTCTCCCGCGGCCCGCGTTGGATCGGGGGCGCGATGATCACGCTCGTCCGGCCCCTGCGCGCCGGGGGCGGAGGGGCGGCGGGCCCCCTCCGAGACCCGTTGCTTCTGGGCGCTGCCGGGAGTCGCGGGTCCGACACGTCCACCGCGGCATCGGTCGCTAGCGTGGTCGAGGAGGGGGCCCGCCACCCCTCCGCCCCCGGATCGCGCAGGAGCCGAAACGACGAGGCGATCGTTCTCCGAGTCGAATACGGGCTCGCGTCATTCCTCCTGACCTCGGACATCGAGGCGGCGCGCGAGCAGGCGCTCGTCGCCGCGGGCACGCCGCTCGCCGCCACGGTGCTGAAGGTCGCCCATCACGGCTCGCGCTCCTCGAGCACCACGACCTTCCTCCGCGCGGTCCGCCCGGCGGTCGCGGTCATCTCCGTCGGCGCGCGGAACCCGTATGGCCACCCCGACGCGGGCGTGCTGGCCCGCCTCGCCGACGTGGGAGCACGGATCTATCGCACGGACGCCGACGGCGCCGTGATCCTCGAGACCGACGGCCGCGCGCTCACGGTCACCCGTTGGGCTGCGCGCGCCGCCGAGCGCTTCTGCCTCGACCCCGAGGCGATTTGCTAGAATCGAGCGCCATGGCGAGAGTCAACGAGCACTACCTGAAGCTCAAGGCGACCTACCTCTTCTCCGAGATCGCCCGCCGCGTGAAGACATTCCAGACGGCGCATCCCGAGGCGAAGCTCATCCGGCTCGGCATCGGGGACATCACCGATCCGCTGCCGCCCAGCGTCATCCGCGCGCTCCACGCCGCCGTGGACGAGATGGCGCGCGCCGAGTCCTTCCGCGGCTATGGCCCCGAGACGGGGTACGAATTCCTCACGGAGCTGATCGCGAAGCACGACTACGGCGCGCGTGGCGTGCGGGTCGAGCTCGACGAGATCTTTGTGAGCGACGGGACCAAGAGCGACAGCGCCAGCATCCAGGAGATCTTCGCCGGCGACTGCGTGGTCGCGGTGACCGATCCCGTGTATCCGGTATACCTCGACAGCAACGTGATGGCCGGCCGCGCGGGCTCGCCCGATGCGGGCGGACGCTACGACCGCGTCGTCTACCTGCCCTGCGTCGCGGAGAACGCCTTCGAGCCGGCGCTGCCCGATCGGCCGGTGGACCTCGTGTATCTCTGCTTCCCGAACAATCCCACGGGCGCCGTGCTCACACGCCCCGTCCTCACGCGCTGGGTGGACTGGGCGCGCCGCCAGGGTGCCGTGCTCCTCTACGACGCCGCGTATGAGGCCTACATCCGCGACCCGGACATCCCGCACTCGATCTACGAGGTCGAGGGCGCGCGCGAGGTCGCGATCGAGTTCCGGAGTTTCTCGAAGACCGCCGGCTTCACCGGCACGCGCTGCGCTTTCACGGTCGTCCCCAAGGAGGTGCGGGGCCGGGACGCCGCGGGCAATCCGGTGAGCCTCAACCCGCTCTGGTTCCGGCGGCAGTCCACGAAGTCCAACGGCGTCGCCTACATCATCCAGCGCGCGGCGGCGGCGGTCTACACCGAGGAGGGCCAGCGCGAGGTGCGGTCCGCGATCGATGACCGCATGGAGAACGCGCGCATCGTCCGACAGGGGCTCGAGGCCGCGGGGCTCCGCGTGTACGGCGGCAGGAATGCGCCCTACATCTGGGTGAAGACGCCCCCCGGGCTCTCGTCGTGGGACTTCTTCGACAAGCTCCTGAACGAGGCGCACGTGGTCGGCACACCGGGTTCGGGCTTCGGGCCGAGCGGAGAGGGTTACTTCCGCCTGACCGCCTTCGGCCGGCGGGCCGAGGCCGAGGAAGCGATCGAGCGCGTCAAGACCCGGGTTGCGCTCTAGCTCGCACGCGCCCTACGATCACCTCGTGAGGCTCTTACGGGCGCTCATCCTGCTCCTCGGCGCTCTCCCGGTCTCCGCGCACGCGCAGGTCTTTCTCGCGTCCCACGCCCGCCCGGAGTTCACGCTCGGGCCCGTCTTCGTCTCGGCCACCGTGAAGCCCTCGCTCGGGCCGGTGACCGTCAGCGTGTCGTGGAGCCTGGTCGTCCGGCCCAACCGCACCCTCGGCGAGATCGCCCAGGACCTGGATCTCCTCTGGCCGAGCGAGGTGAGCGGCGCGACAGGCGATCCGAATCCGGAGCTCGTGAGCCTCGTCGAGGGCCTGGGCTTCAAGATCAAGACTCACGGCCGCCTGCGCGTCTTCGCGCGCAATCGCCGCGACATGGGAACGAACGCCCCGCCGGAGCCGATCGGCGACGCCTCGTTCGTCATATTCTTCCGCGAGGGTGTGGGGCTCGATCGCGACCGGGCGTCGACGTACATCCGGATCCCGTGGACGACGAAGTTCGCGGACCCCGAGTGGCTCATGAACCTCCGGTTCGAGGTCCGCGACCTCGTCGTTCCGAGGCAAGCCACGTGGGCCGAGCGAACGTTTTGGGGCCAGCGCCACGAGATCGCGCTCGGCTTCAGCGACGTCGGGCAGCTCACGCTGTACCCCATGTACTTCGCCCGCCGCGACTACGTCGTGCGCCTCGCCCGGGACTTCTCGATGCTCCTGCTCAACTTCGAGGAGGCGGGCCATCTGAAGATCGAGGAGGTCGTGCCGGCGACGGCGAACCGGCGGCCGAGCCAGACCCGGGCGGGCACGGAGGTCGTGTCGATTCCGCTGCTCGGGTCTGAAGGCACGACGCCCCAGGTCTTGAAGGTGAACTTCAGCTACTTCTCGGGACGGGTCGCGTGGCGGCCGATCCTCATCTCGATGCTCTTCCTCGGGCTCGGCAACCTCACCGGGCCGCTGGTCATGGCGCTGGTGAGGCGGCTCAGCCGGGTCGCGCGGGCCCACGTCCAGATCGGGCGGATCGCGGGGAGGCCCGGCCGGGAGACCGGCGTGATCGTCTCGCGGGACGTGCTCGCGAGCCTTGTCCCCGGCGAGACCACGTACGAGGAGGTCGTCCGGCGCTGCGGGTCACACGCCGAGGAGCGCGAGCGGCTCTCGGGCGATCTGCGAACGCTCGTCTATCGCGGGCAGCGGGTCGTCCCCCACCGACGGCGGACCTTCGGCTGGTTCGCGACCGTGGCGCGCTGGGACGTGGAGCACCACGAGGTCGAGATCGAGCTGGAGAGCGGCCGTGTCCGCGACGTCAACGCGCACGTCCGGCGCACGCAGCTGACCGAGCCGCGGCCCGCGTGAACCGCGCCGTGCTAGGTCTCGTACGCGCGCTCGTACTGGGCGCGCAGGCGCTCGAGCTCCTCGGGGTCGAGGCGCATGCCGAGTGAGAGCCCCATCTCGCCGAGGATCGTCTTGATCTCGTTCAGCGACTTCTTCCCGAAGTTCTTCGTCTTCAAGAGCTCGGCTTCCGTCTTCTGGACGAGGTCGGCGATTGTGCGGATGTTGGCGGTCTTCAGGCAGTTCGATGCGCGCACCGACAGCTCGAGCTCGTCCACGTTTCGGAAGAGGTTCTCGTTCAGCTCGGTTCTTGGCCCGGCCTCGGCACGCTCGGCGGTCTCCTCCTGCGGCGCGGACTCCGGGAAGTGCTCGAGCAGGGTGAAATGGTCCTCGAGGATGCGGGCGGCCTCGGCGACGGCGTCCGTCGGCGCAACGCTGCCGTCGGTCCAGACCTCGAGGACGAGGCGCTCGCGGTCGACCGCGGGCTCGACATGGAAGTTGACGCGCTGGACCGGGGAGAAGTCGGAGTCCAGGAGGATCGCGTTGATCGGGAGCGCTTCGGGCTCGCGCTTCTCGGCCGGCACGTAGCCGCGCCCGCGCTCGACGCAGACCTCCATCTCGAGCACGCCGTCCTTGTCGAGCGTGGCGAGCGGGACGTCGGGCGTGAGGATGTCCACGTCGGCGTCCTTCTCGAAGTCGCCGGCCTTCACCACGCCCGCGCCCTGCGCCTTCAGCCGGAGGATCTTCGGCCGGTTGACGTGGAGCGCGAAGACCACCTTGCGGAGGTTCAGCATGATGTCGAGCGTGTCCTCGGTCACCCCGGGCAGGTGGGAGAACTCGTGGAGGACGTTCTCGATCTTGACCCAGGTGGGCGCCGCGCCGTGGATGGCCGACAAGAGGGCCCGGCGGTAGGCGATGCCGACGGTGAGTGCGAAACCGGGCTCGAAGGGCTCGATGACGAGCTTGCCGTACGTCTTGTCCTGGACAGCCCATTCGTGCCGCGCGGGTAGCTGAAGCTCCAACATGAAGACCCCCTCGAGCCAGTACAAAATTGCTGGGCTCGGGCCCCAGGCCGATCAGTATACCAAAGGTTCGATGTTACACTCATAGAATCATGCGGTTGCGTCTCGTCGCGGGGTTCGTGCTGATCGCCGTCACCTTCGGTTCGGTCTGGCTCGCCCGGCAGGTGCTCAGCAGCGCGCCGGGTGTCACGGCGGCGCCGCGCCTGATCGAGGTCCCGGCCCACGAGGGCATCCTCTCGATCGCGGCGAGCCTGGGGCGGGCGGAGGTGATCCGGAGCCCGACCGGATTCGTCCTCCTGAGCCTCGCGCGCGGGACCGCGCGACGGCTTCAGGCCGGCGAGTACGAGGTCGAGCGCGGGGCCACGACGCTCGAGGTCCTGCGGCTCCTCGAGAGCGGACGGATCAAGCAGCACCCGATCCTCCACCCCGAGGGCGCGACCGTCGCCGAGCTCGCGCGGGCGCTCGAGGCCGCGCGGCTCGCCCGGTCGGCCGACGTCCTCCGTCTGGCCCGCGATCCGGCGTTCCTGCGCACGCTCGGCCTCGAGGCGCCGAGCCTCGAGGGCTATCTCTTCCCCGACACCTACCAGTTCGTGCGCGGCATGACGCCCGAGGAGATGCTCACGCGCATGGTCCAGCGCCTGCGCGCGAAGCTCGGCCCCGACCTCGTCGCGCGCGCCCGTGCGCGCGGGCTCAGCGTGCACCAGCTTCTCACGCTCGCCTCGATCATCGAGCGTGAGGCGGTCGTGCGCGACGAGCTGCGGCTCATCTCGGCGGTGTTCTGGAATCGTCTCAAGCTCGACATGCCGCTCCAGGCCGATCCGACGGTGCAGTACGCGGTCGGCAGAGAGCGCCGTGCGCTCTCGCGCGCCGACCTCCTCACCGAGCATCCGTACAACACGTACCGGCGCTCCGGTCTTCCGCCCGGGCCGATCGCGAGCGCGGGGCTCCCCGCCATCGAGGCCGCGCTCGATCCCGCGTCGGTGAAGTACCTCTACTTCGTCGCGATGGACGACCGACGTCACTACTTCTCGACGACGGTCGCGCAGCACAACGCCGCCGTCGCCCGGTACCGTCTCGCTCACGATCGTTGAACCGTGCTATAAAGGCCCGCGTCATGACGCGCTCGTCCGCCGTCGACCGGCTCGTCCGGCCGCCCGCGCCCGCCGAGCCCGAGCCGCTCGTCCACCGGCTCCTGCGCAGTCCGGTGCGCCGACTCTTCGAGCGTGTCTTCGACTTCGCGGTGGAGGGGCTCGAGCACCTGCCGTCCGCCGGACCGTGCATCGTCGCCGCCAACCACCACAACTATCTGGACGGTGTCGTCCTGCAGCTCGCGGCGCCGCGGCCGATCGCGTTCATCGTGATGCCGCGCGTGTGGCGCGCGACGCCGCTCCATCCGCTTTGCCACCGCCACATCGGCTCGATCCCGATCAGCCTGGAGCGGCCGGACGTCGGCGCGCTCCGCCGCGCCCTCGGGCGGCTCGCCGGGGGCGGGGTGGTCGGCATCTTCCCCGAGGGGCCGTTCAGCGTACGCGGCCGGCTCGAGCGCGGACTGCCGGGTGTCGCGCTGCTTGCGCTGCGCTCCGGCGTGCCCGTTGTCCCGGCGGGGATCTCGGGCACGTTCGAGGCGCTCGTCGGGCGCGCGTGCTACATTCCGCGGCCGAGCCGGCTGGCGGTGCGCTTCGGCCCACCGCGCCGGTTCGCGACGGACGGCGGTGACGGGCGACGGTCCGCGCGCGAGCGCGTGACCCGGCGGATCATGGACGACATCGCGGCGCTCCTGCCGTGAGGCGTGGCGCCGGCAGGCGCGCGGCGCGCGGCGCCAGACGGGCGAAGCCGGCCGCGGACAAACTCTGGGGCAGCCGCTTCACCGAGAGGCCGGATCCGACCGCCGAGCGCTTCACGGGCTCGCTCGCCTTCGACCGGCGGCTCTGGCCCCACGACATCACGGGCAGCGTCGCCTGGGCGCGGGCGCTCTTCGGCGCCGGCCTCCTGACGGCCGCGGAGCGCGACTCGATCGTGAAGGGCCTCGCGGACGTGCGGGCCGAGCTCGAGCGCGGCGCATTTCCCTTCCGCCCCGAGCTCGAGGACATCCACACCAACGTCGAGCGCCGGCTCCAGGAGCTGGTCGGCGAGGTCGGCGGAAAGCTCCACACCGGGCGCTCGCGCAACGACCAGATCGCTCTCGACGAGCGCCTCTATCTCAAGGAGGTCCTCGCGCACGTCGGCGAGGGGCTCCGTCGCGTCCAGGAGACCCTCGTCGCGCGCGCGGCGGAGACCGTGGACGCGCCGCTCCCGGGCTACACGCACCTCCAGCGCGCCCAGCCGATCGTCCTCGCGCACCACCTGCTCGCGTACGTCTTCATGCTCCAGCGCGACCGCGGCAGGTTCGGGGACTGCGGGGTGCGGGCCGACGTCCTACCGCTCGGCGCCGGCGCGCTGGCCGGCACCGCGTTTCCGATCGACCGCGAGGCCCTCGCGCGGGACCTCGGCTTCGCCGCCGCGACCCCCAACAGCCTCGACGCCGTGAGCGACCGCGATTACGTCCTCGAGTTCCTCGCCGCCGCCGCCATCGCGGGTATGCACCTCTCGCGGCTGGCCGCCGATCTGACGCTCTGGGCGACGTCCGAGTTCGGCTTCCTGGAGTTTTCGGATGCGTTCGCGACCGGCTCGTCGATCATGCCGCAGAAGAAGAACCCCGACGTCGCCGAGCTGATCCGGGGCAAGAGCGGCCGGCTCTACGGGAACCTCGTCGCCGTCCTCACGACGCTGAAGGGTCTCCCGCTCGCCTACAACTCGGACCTGCAGGAGGACAAGGAGCCCCTCTTCGACTCGGTCGACACGCTCGCGTCGATCCTGGCCGTCCTGCCCCCCATGCTGGCCTCGCTCACGTTCCGCGTCGACCGGATGCGGCGCGCGGCCGGCGAGCACTTCTCGACGGCGACGGACCTCGCGGACTACCTGGTACGGAAGGGCCTGCCCTTCCGTCAGGCCCACGCGATCGTCGGACGCATCGTACGGCACGCGCTCGACGAGTCGAAGACGCTCGAGGACCTCACGCTCGCCGAGCTGCGCCGCTTCTCACCGCTGATCGACGGCGACGTCAAGGACGCGATCACGGTGGAGGCGTCGCTCCGCGCCCGGGCCGTCACGGGCGGTACCGCGCCGGCCGCCGTACGCAAGGCCCTCGCGCTCGCACGGACGCTGGTCTCGCGCGCATGAGCGCGCGCCGCGCGCTGGCGCTCGCCGTCCTGGCGGCGCTCCCGCTCGCCGCGTGCGGCAAGAAAGCGTCGCCCGTCGCGCCGGAGCTGCGCCTGCCCGCGCCCGTCGCGGACCTCGCCGCGGTCGTCCGCGAGTCGGCGATCGAGCTCGCCTGGACCAACCCGGCGCGCCGCGTCGATCTCACGCGGCTCCGCGACCTCACGCTCGCGCGTGTCTACCGCGTCGAGGACGATGGGGGCGGCGAGCCGAAGTCCGCCCTGCTCTCGGACGGCAGGATCGCGGGCTGGAGCGAGGTCGCGACGATCCGGCTCGCGGCGCCCGAGCCCGCGGTCCTCCAGGGCGACCGGCTCGTCTTCGCCGATCGCCTCGGGCTCGTGCTGGGCCGCCGCTACACCTACGTCGTGGTCGCCGCCGACTCGCTCGGTCGCGTGGGCCCGCCATCCCGCCGCGTCTCCGTCGCGTACCTCGCTGCGCCGGAGGCGCCCGTGACGGTGGCCGGGCGGCCGGGCGAGCGCGAGGCGCGACTGACCTGGCAGCCGCCCGCCCGTCTGAGCGACGGCGGCGCCGTCCCCGGTCCGCTCACGTACGAGGTGCTGCGGGCGCCGGCGCCGGACGCGCCGCTCGCCGTGGTGGCGCGCACGGCCGAGGACGAGCTCGCCCTCACCGACCGCGACCTCGAGAACGACCGGAGCTACTACTACGCGGTGCGTGCGGTGCGGACGGAGGCCGGCACGACGGTCTACGGCACGCCCTCCCCGCGTGTCGCCGTGACCCCGCGGAAGGTGACGCCGCCCACGCCGCCCGCGGACCTCGCGGCGGTCGTCTCCGGGAGGACCGTGCGGCTCTCGTGGAAGCCGAGCCCCGAGCGCGA
>Ga0137396_10002004_pt1 | contig 11006 bp, 10 predicted proteins | sample czc16metaG_FD_108284 | JGI IMG/M metagenome (GOLD analysis project Ga0137396, IMG submission 108284) | Vadose zone soil microbial communities from Angelo Coast Range Reserve, California, USA - czcobulk3.16 metaG | ecosystem: Environmental > Terrestrial > Soil > Vadose zone | place: USA...
GGGACGCTCCGCGGGATCGATGTTCATCCGCAGCCATCGCCGCACCCGACCGGCCGCCGGCGTGAAGCTGCCGCGAAGAGCGCGCTTGGCGCCGACCTCCACCACCACCCCGCCCAACGCGTCCACGAGGCGCTCGAGCTCGGCGTCGATGAGCACGCGGCGGTAGCTGAGTCCGAGGGGGAGCGGCATCAGCCGGTCCTGGCCAGGCGCTTCAAGAGCCCGATCTCCTCGGCGACGAGGCGCCCGAGGTCGTAGCGCTCGAGGACCCGCGCGCGGGCCCGCTCGCCGAGCGCCTGCGCGAAGCCGGGATCCGCGAGCACCCGCGCCAGGTGCTCGGCGAGGGCCGTGCGGTCGCCGAGCTCGAAGAGGAGGCCGGTCACGTCGTGCTCGAGGATGGCGCGGTTCCCGCCGACGTTCGAGGCGACGCACGCGACACCGGCGCTCATCGCCTCGAGCAGGACCTTCGGGTGTCCCTCGCTGAGGGAGGGCAGCACGAAGGCGTCGGCCTCGGCGAGATGGCCGGGGACGAGGCGATGCTCGACGACCGGGATGAATTCGGCGACGACCCCGAGGCGCCGCGCGTACCCCTCGAGCGCGGCCCGCGACGGGCCGTCGCCGATGAACGTCAGCGTGAGGTCGAAGCGGCCCGCGAGCGCGGCGGCCGCGTCCACGAGGGCGCCGAGGTTCTTCTCCTCCGACAGCCGGCCGACGTAGAGGACGTTCCGCGCCCGGCGCTCCCGCCGGGCGGCCGGCATGAAGAGCGCGGTGTCGACGCCGTTCGGGATCAGCTGCACCTTCGCCGCGCCGACGCGCGCGGCGACGTGGGCGGCGAGCTCGGGCGTCGTCACGATCACGGCGTCCGCCGCACGGAGCCCGAGGGTCTCGACGACGCGCCGAAGGGCGCGTGTCGTGCGCGAGCGGGCCAGACGCCCGTACCAGAAGCCGTAGGTCGTCACGAACGGAGTGCCGAAGCGCCGCTTCGTGATCACCGCGGGGATCGTCCCGGTGACCTGGAAGACGCGCAGGATCGAGCACCGCCCGAGCTCGCGGCCGTGGCGAACGGGCATCACGAAACCATACGCCCACGGGTGCCAGCCGCCGCCGCGGACGACCCGGACGCGCGCGCCCAGCTCCCGGTCCTTCGCGTAGGTCTCGAGGTCCTCGTCAAGATAGCTGAAGTACAGGACCTCCTCGAAGACGCGCGCGTACGGTCGGAGGTAGCCGTCGATGAGTCGCGTGTGCTGGCCGGTCTTTGCGAGCTCGCCGAGGCCGCCACGGACCGCGGGGAGGAGGCCCAGGACCATCAGCGCCGGGCGTCCGCATAGAGCGCGAGGAGCCGGTCGACGCCGTCGTCGACGCCGAAGTGCTCGGCGACGTGTCGCCGGGCGCCGGCGCCGAGCGCCGCGCGCAGGGCGTCGTCCCGTAGCAGCGACGTGATCGCGCGCGCCAGCTCCACGGGGGCGCGCCGCTCGACGAGGAGCCCGGTCTTGCCGTCGATCACGAGCTCCGGGGTCCCGCCGACGCGCGTGGCCACGACGGGCCGCCCCGCCGCCATCGCCTCGAGGATCACCCGGCTCAGCGCGTCGGGGATGACGGACGGCACGACGACCACCTCGGCCAGCGGGTAGAGGGCGAGGACCTCGGGGTTCGGCAGCGGGCCGAGCCGGCGCACGTGGGCCTCGCCGGCGTCGAGCGTCCCCTCGCCGACGAACAGGAACAGCGCCTCCGGGACCTCGCGGACGACCTCGCGCGAAGCCGCGACGAGGTCGGCCGTGCCCTTGCCGGGCGAGAACTTGCCGACGTACAGCACGACCCGGCGGCCGCGCAGCGCGAGGCGCTCGCGCAGGGCCTCGACGTCGGGCGGCAGGGCCGGCGGCGCTGCCGGCGGGACGTTGGGGATCACGTGCACGCTCCGCACGCCCTCGAGCAGCCCGGAGCGTCGGTAGATGTCGAGGATCCCCGCGCTGACGCCGACGACGCCGGTGACGCGTCGGAGGAAGCGCTGCTTGAGCCCGGCGTCGAGCCAGAAGTAGAGGAACGCGAGCTTCGAGCGAAGCTTCCGGCGCTCGTTCTTCACGTAGAGGGCGAAGTACTCCTCGGAGCACTCGCGCCAGAGCTTGCGGACGCCGCAGTCCGGCGGCCGCCGATCGTGGTGGTGCAGGCAGAGCGGCGCCGCGTCGATGATGGAGCCGTCGCGAATCGTCAGGAAGACCGGAAGGCCGAGCAGCCACCCGGCGAGCGTCGCGGGGATGAGCGAGTGCTTGTTCTGCGCGTGGATGACCTCGGCGCGCTCGCGCCGGGCGATGCGGGCGACCGCGAGCCCCGCCCATGCGTAGAAGAACGGGTTCGCGAGCCACTTCGCGGACGCGAGCGTTCGTCCCGGCGCGAGCCTCACGGGGAACGGGAACCGCACGATCGTCACGCCCTCACGCTCCTCGCGCCGCGCCGCGCCGTAGTTGGGCGTCACGACGGTGACGCGGTGGCCGCGGCCGGCCATCGCCCGGGCGAGGGCCTCGAGGCTCCACTCGGCGCCGCCCGGCGCGAACGGCGGGAAGTACTCGTTGACGAAGCAGACGTTCACGGCGCGCCCCGGGCCGACACGCGCCCCTTCCGCCACGCGTGGAGGACCTCTTCGTAGACTCGCGCGGTCGTCGCCGCGCAGTGGTCCCACCGGAAGAAGCGATCCACGCGTTCGGCGTTCGCGGCCCCGAACTTCCGACGCAGCATCGAGTCAGCGCCGAGCAGGAGTGTCTTCCGCACGAACGCCTCGCGGTCCGCCGGGTCGACGAGGAACCCCCCCTCCCCGTCCACGAGCAGCTCCGGCAGCGAGCCCCGGTTGGAGGCGACCACGGGCAGCGCGCACGACATCGCCTCGGCGACGGTGAAGCCGAAGCCCTCCATCGAGGAGGGGAAGAGCAAGAGGTCGGCGAGATTGTAGTACGCGACCTTCTCGCTCTCCGGGACGTACCCGGTGAACACGACCTCCCGCGCCTGCCCTTGCTGAATCGCGCGTCGCCGCAGAGGCTCGAGCATCGGTCCCGCGCCCGCGATCACGAGCCGCGCGTCCGGCCGCACGCGGGTCACCTCCCGCCAGGCGTCGAGCAGGACGAAGAGGTTTTTCCGCGACTTGAGCCCTCCCAGGAACAGGGCGACGAGCGCGCCGTCGAGCCCCCACCGCGTGGCGAGCGACGCCGGCGGGACGCCGCGCTGAAAGCGACGGTCCACGCCGTAGGGCACGACCGCGAACTTCTCGCGCGGCACTCCGAGCTGCTCTCCGGCCTGGCGCACGGCGAACTCGCTGCCGACGACGACCCGCTCGACGCCGCGCATCACGCGCGCCTCGATGAAGGGGTTGAGCCAGTCGGCGTCGAGGTGATGATGGTGCGCGACGATCGGCACCTCCAGCCGGTACCGGCGCCGCGCGATGAGGGCCGCGGGGCCGATGAAGCGGAGCGAGTGCGCCCGCAAGAGCTCGAAGCCGGGGTGCCTGTAGAGCCGGTGGATGTAGCGGGGCAGGAACAGGGCGGCGATCGGCCAGCGCAGCCCGCGGCCGATCGGCAGCCGGTGGACGGTCCAGTTCGGCACGCCCTCCGGGTGGCGCTTGTGGCGAGCCAGGAGGAGCTCGATGGAATGGCCGAGCCCCGCGAGATGGCGGAGCACCTCGCGCTCGTAGGTCTCGCCGCCCGAGGTGGTCTCGGGATCGAGGCCGCAGTGGGGCGAGCAGATCCTCACGCCTTCCCTCGCCGTCCGGCGACGAACTCCAGGTGCGGACGGATCCCGAAGAGCCGGTAGTAGGCTCGCACGAGGGGCCAGAGGGGACCGCCGACGGGGCGGTCGCCCCAGTCGTCGAGGACACGAACGATTCGAGCGCCCGCCCCTTCGAGGAGCGCCCGGCACTGGCGGAAGCTGAGGGGCCGCAGGCTTCGGAGGAACGCGGTCGGACGACCCCGGGCGCGGAGGTAGGCGGACACGAGCGGACGGGGGAGCCCGGGGGGCCAGAACATCTTGTAATGGCCCTCGAAGCAGGCCCACCGATTCGGTGTGTGGAGATACAGTACGCCGTCGGGTCGCAGGACGCGGACCATCTCGCAGACCGCCCGGCGCGCCGACGTCACGTGCTCGAGTGTCGAGTAGCAGTAGACGATGTCGAAGCTGCGATCGGGAAGGGGGAGCGCCTCGGCCTCAGCCAGGAGGGCGTGGGCTCCAGGCGTGCGCGCCGCGGCGAGCGCGACGGCCTCGGCCGACGCGTCCACGCCCCAGACCTCGGCGCCCGCCCGATGCGCGATCGCGCTGAAGCCGCCCGGGCCGCACCCGACGTTCAGGAGGCGTCGCCCGCGAACCGCACGGCCGAGGACCTGTTCGAGCCGTTCGAGGCGCCGGCCTTCGTAGGCGTCGTCCGCCAGACGGACGTCGACGAGCTCGCGCCATCCCGAGATTGCCAGCGTGTCACGGTAGTAGCGGGCGTAGTACGTCTCGAGCCGCCGGCGAAACTCTGCAGCGTCGAGCATGCGGTCAGCGCCGAGGCTTGACATACTGCGCGTCGAACTCGTGCGCGGTCCGAATCTGAAGGGGGACGACCGCCTCGAGCGCGCGATTCAGGTACTCGAGCGTGTCGGCCCGTTGCGCGGCGCTCTCGACCAGATTCTCACCGCCGGGCGCGTCGATGAAATTGACGCGGAGCTCGCCGCCGGGCTTGAGGTGATCGACGAGATGGCGTACGACCTCGAGCGGGTTGATCACGTGCTCGAGCACGTCGAGGCAGGTGATCACGTCGTAGGCGCGCGTGAGCGGCAGGTCCGCGCCGAGGCCAGGCTCCTTGAGCTCCACGTTCGGGAACCGCCGGAATCGCCAGCGGGCGAACGCGAGCGTCGGCGTCGGAAGGTCCACCAGGGTGAAGCGCCACCCCGGGAACCGCGGGCGTAGCCAGGCCGTGACCGGTGCGACGCCGCAGCCGTACTCGCAGAAGTCGCCTTGTCGACCCGCCCGTCGCATCGAGGCGGCGACGTCGTGATAGCAGTCGTTACGGTGGTAGTACATCTGGCGCAGCACGAAGTAGTCCGTCTCCGCGTAGAACGACCGGTAGTCACCCTCCGTCGACCGCGGCTTGCGCTCCCAGAGCTTCGCCGCCTCCATCCGCCCGAGGGTGTAGCGAACCCAGAACTCCTGGGGGCTGAGCCCCTTGTGATAGGCCGAGAGCTCGCGCAGCCAGCCGCGGTTCAGGCCGAGACGGTCGAGGAGCTGGAGCCGGCGGCGGCAGAGGAGATCGCGGTGGCTACGCACTCCTGAACACCGGCTGGATGGCGGGTCCCTCGAGCGTCGCCTCCACCCGGTCCTCGGCGAGCGCCCTGGCCAGGACCGAGAGCGCGTCGCCGCACGCCGCGAGCGTCCGCCGGACGTCCTCGTCCGAGTGGGCGTAGCAGAGGTTGAACCCGCCCGACGTCAGGATCCCCCGCTTGATCATCTCCTGCTGGAAGAGGCTCTTCATCGCCAGCGAGTCGGCGCCGGCGGCGTCCCTGAACGTGAGCACGGTTCGGGGCGGGAAGCCGATGCAGCGCGTGCGCTCGGCGAGCCCGACCTCGCGAGCGAGCGCATTGTAGCCGTCGCGGAGCGCCGTCCCCTGCCGCCACAGGTGCTCGATCACGTTCTTCTCCCGGAGCTTCGCGATCGTGGCGCGCGCCGCCGCGAGCGACAGCGCCTCGCCCCCGAACGTGAACGAGAAGAAGATCTCGTCGAAGACCTCCATGATCTCCCGCCGGCCGACGACGGCCGAGAGCGGGAACCCGTTCGCCATCGCCTTGCCGAAGCACGCGAGATCCGGCGTGACGCCGAAGCGCTCCTGCGCGCCGCCGAGCGCCAGGCGGAACCCGGTCACGATCTCGTCGAAGATCAGGACGGCGCCGTTCGCGTGCGTCAGCGTGGCCACGCGCTGCAAGAAGTCCCGCGCCGGCTCGACGACGCCGACCGGCTCCATGATCACCGCGGCGATCCGCCCCGGATGCTCGGCGAAGATGCGTTCGAGCGATCCCAGGTCGTCGTACGCGAACGTGTGCGTGAGCGCGCGGACCGCGGCGGGAACGCCGCGCCCGCGCGTCGTGGTACCGATGTACCAGTCCTGCCAGCCGTGGTAGCCGCAGCACGCGATCATCTCGCGGCCGGTGTACGCACGCGCCGCGCGGACGGCCCCCGACGTCGCGTCGGACCCGTTCTTGCCGAACCTTACCATCTCGGCGCACGGCACGACCTTCGCGAGAGCCTCGGCGACCTCGACCTCGAGTGGATGTGCGAGGGAGAACGTGACGCCGTCGGCGAGCTGGGCGCGCACCGCGGCGAGGACGTCCGGGTCGTCGTAGCCGAGCACGATCGGCCCCAGCGCCATCACGTAGTCGACGTACTCGTTGCCGTCCACGTCCCAGACGTGGCTGCCGCGTCCGCGCTGGAGGAACAGGGGAGCGACGCCCTGCACGAACTGGGTATGGCCCTTGCTGAACGTCTGCGTGCACGACGGGATGACCTCGCGGGCGCGGGCGAAGTACTCCCGGGATCGGGCGAGCGAGCGACCGGCGATCGGATCCATGGTGTCCCCTATTTCTTCCGCGTGCCGGTGAGCGCGCGCGCGGCGCGGACCGACGCGGTGTAGCCCTCGTTGCGCGCGATACCCCGGTTGAGCGCGGCGAGCTCCGGATGGCGCCGGAGCAGCTCGAGCACGTCGGCCATGCCCGCCGTCGCGGCCCCGGCGCCGAGCCACTCGTAGACCGCGCGCACGAACTCGAGGTCGGCCGCGGTGTCGACCGTCCAGCGGAGGGCCGACAGGTCCGGATCGTGGGTCACGTTCGCGGCGCGGAACTTGCCCGGCCGCTTCCAGAGGTACGGAGTCACGTGCTCGCGGTCGGAGGGCTCCGTCGCCTCGCGCCAGGCGCGGGCGAGCGCGGCGAACGAGAACACCTCCGTATCGAGGCCGTCGGGAAACGTGGGCGGCTGCGTGTTGCTTGCGTAGTCGAGCGTGCCCCGGCCCTCGAGGAAGCGCGCGAGCACGGCGCCCGAGACCAGCGGATCGAGGAGCGGGCAGTCCGGCGTGACACGCACGACGACCGCGACACCATGCTGACAGGCCGTCTGGTAGAAGCGGTCGAGGACGTCGTCCTCGCTGCCCGCGTACGCGGGCAAGCCGTGGTCCGCCGCGAAGCGCAGGATGGCCTCGTCGGCCGGCTTCTCGGTGGTCGCGACGATCACGCGCTCGACGCCGGGGATGCGCCCCGCGCGCTCGACCAGCCACGTGAGCATCGGTCGGCCGGCGATATCGGCGAGCGTCTTGCCCGGCAACCGCGTCGAGCCCATGCGGGCCTGCACGATCGCGGCGATCATCGTGCGATCGCCACGGGTCGGCCCGCGACGGCCGAGGCCTTCGCCGCCAGCGCCACCTCGAGGATGGCGCGTGCCCCTGCCGCGTCGACCACGGGCGCGGCGCCCTCCTCGACGCAGCGGGCGAAGTGGCGCATCTCGTCGAGGAACATCTGGTTGCGCTCGGTGTTGATCGACTCCTGGAAGACCTCGAGGCGCCGGTCGTCCTTGCCGTACACCGTGACCGACTGCCCGATGTAGTCCCAGGCGATCACGCCGTCCTCGCCGAGGACGTCGCACGAGCGCCGATACGTCCGCTGGAGATAGTCGAGGTGGACGTTGGCGACGGTGCCGTAGTCGAACCGCATGAGCACGTCGGCGGTGTCCTCGGTGTCGATCTCGAGCGTGCTGACCTTGCCGGCGTAGGCGAACACCTCGCGCGGCAGGCCGAGCAGCCAGGTCAGGTAGTCGAACTCGTGGATCGAGTCCAGGATGATCCCGCCGCCCGTCGCCTGCTTCGCGCCGTACCCCTCGCGGTAATCGGTGTCGGGGCGCCAGAAGGGCAAGTAGTAGCCACACTGGGCGCGCGCCGCGAGCGGCCGCCCGATCCGGCCCTCGTCCACGAGCCGCTTGACGAGCTGGAGGCTCGGCAGGAAGCGGAGGTTGCAGCCGACCAGGACGGCGCGTCCGGCGCGCGCCGCCTCGTCCACCAGCGCGGCGGTTCCCTCGAGCGTCGGCGCCAGCGGCTTCTCGACGAAGACGTGCCAGCCGCGCCGGAGGGCGGCCAGCGCCTGGTCGACGTGCCTGCTCGTCGGCGAGCAGATGACCACGGCGTCGGCGTCCGCGGCGAAGGCCTCGGCCTCACCGGCCACGAGGCGACAGCCCGCCGTCACCAGCGGCCGGATCGCCTCGAGTCGCGCGCGGTCGGGATCGGCCACGGCCACGACCGCGTGCCCGAGCGCCTGGAGATTCCGCAGGTGGCGCTGCCCGATGGATCCGGCGCCGAGGAGCACGGTGCGCATCGCGTGAGCCACGCGTCTAGACGTCCGCCCGCGTGGCGCCTCGCACCGCCCGCTTGCGATCCTGGAGGTCGCCCGTGCGCGGGTGCCGGCGCTTGTTCTGACCGCCGAGCTCGTTCACCGCCCACCAGGAGAGCTCGACGATCTCCTCGTCGGGCAGGTCGCTGAAGTTCGTGCGGACCTCCTCCCCCTGCTCGCCGAGGCGGAGGAAGTACTGCTCGATGACGTCCTCGTCGGCCGGGCCCTTCTCGCCCGTGGCCGCCTTGCGGATCAGTCCCTTCTCGAGTGCCAGGTCCCAGAAGGAGGTCCCGGGGTAGGCCGTCGTGAAGAAGAACACCTCGGGCTTGAGCCCGACCTTCTTGCAGAAGTCGACCGTCTCGCGCACCGTGTCGCGGGTCTCGCCGGGCGAGGCGATCATGAACGAGCAGTCGGCGTAGCCCAGGACTCGCTGGGTCTCCTTGATCGCCAGCTCCATCTTCTCGAGCGTCTGGCCGCTCTTGTCGATGGCCTTCAAGATTATCGGGCTCGCGGACTCGACGCCGTACCCGGCCTGGCGCATGCCGACCTCGTAGCCCTGCTCGAGCATGTGGCCACGGCCCTCGCGGCGCGCGCGCAGCACGTCGTCGGCGACGATGTTCGTACGGCAGGTCCCGCCCCACGTCACCTCGAAGCCGGTCCGCCGCTTCCGCTCCCGGAGCTCGGCGAAGAACTCGAGCGCCCAGCGGTAATCCGTCATGAGGAGGTCGTCCAGGAAGTGGATGTACACGACGCCGTACCGCGCCCGGAGGAACTCCATCTCGTCCACGACTTCTCGAGGGCTGCGGAGGCGATAGGTTTTCCCGAGGTAGGCCGCGTAGCAATAATCACATGCGCGCGAAGCGTACGGGCAGCCGCGCGACGCGATCATGGACACGGAGTACTGACCCGGCGCCACCGAGGCGCCGTCGACCCACTTCGTCTGCCAGTTCAGGTGGCCGACGGGGTTGAGCTTGTAGACCTCGTCCTCGGGCCAGCGCGAGCGGAGCGGCCACGGAAGCGCATCGAGCCCGTGCTCGCGCGACGGCACCGACGTCCGGAGCCCGTTGTTGCGGACGGTCCAGTCGCCCGCACGGATCACGTGACGATAGGCCGTGCCGCGCACGCCCTCCATCGAGCCGCCCGCCTCGAGCCGGTGGAGTACCTCGGAGAAGGTGACCTCCCCCTCCTCCTGCACGACCACGTCGACCGGCAGCCGCTTGACCATGAACTCGGGCATCGAGGAGGCGATGCCTCCGCCGAGCACGATCGGCACGTCGGGGTGGACGCGCTTGCAGAGGGTCGCGATCCGTTTGATCCACGAGTACTGGGTGATGATGCCGCCGAGGCCGATCACGTCCGGCCGATCCCGCTCGAGCTTCTCGATGATCCGCGCCTCGACCCACTCCACGAACGCCTCGGGGGAGCTCTTCACCGGCTCGCGCCGTTCGGCGTTCAGGTCGAGCACGTCCACGGCGTGGCCGTCCATGGCGGCGACGGCGCCGACGTAGGCGTGCCCGATCGGCAGGATGTTCGGGTAGGACCATTCGCGGATCGGCGCATTGATCAGCAGCACCCGCAGGCCGTCTCTCCGACGCTCGAAGAGACGCTCGGAGTCCTCGCTGGTGACGCGCGGCCAGTGCGGATCGAGAGCCCGCCCGTCGCTCGCGAAGCGCTGGTAGAAGCGCGCCGGTGCGCTTCCTCCCGACGTCCCCTTCTTCACGAAAGGGACCTCGAGAACCTTGGCGCCGTCGGCGCGGATCATCTCCATGGTCGCCTCTTCTGGCCTGAAATTGCCGCCATTTACGATATCATGCCGCTGAGCTCGAGAACGACGACCTGCTCGCCGTCCCGCCGCTCCGAACCGATCACTTCGAACCCGCACGCCCTGAACAGCCGGAGCGAGGCGGCGTTCTTCGCGAGCACCGACGCCCGAGGCTTGACCCGGTCCCCCGTCTGCTCGCGGAAGCGGTGGAGCGCCTGGGCGAGCATCGCCTTGCCGTAGCCGCGGCCGCGGTGCTCCGGCGCGACCGTGACGGCGATCTCGGCCACCGCGCTCGAGACGTCGAAGCGCACCTGACCGACGGGCACGTCCTCGTCGGCGAAGATCCAGATCCGCGTCGCGTCGGAGGCGAGCCGGCGCTCGAGCCACGCGACGTGATCGGCGTACGGGATCGCCGCCCGGCTGAACGAGTTCGCACGCGTCTCCGGGTCGTTCGCCCAGCGCCAGAGCAGCTCCGCATCGCTCGACCGCGCCTCACGCAACGTGAGGCTCAAGGCGCACCATGTCGCGGGTGACCGGGCGCCCGCCCGCGATGTCGCATACCGCCCGGCCGCCGAGGAGGCGTGGATACTCCTCGGGCGGCAGGCCCGGTGGGTGGGCCCCGTTGCGCAGCACCCGGATGTTCTCCTCGGAGAAGGCCTCGCCCGCCTTGATCGCGCGCACTGAGAAGACCGACCGGCGGGCGAAGCCGTGCAGCTCGGTCTCGATCGCGAGCACCTCCTTCACGCCCGTGCCGAGCACCGCCTGCGCCTGTCGCACGGCTCGCACGAGGTCCTTCAGCTCCCCGGGCTCGACGGCGAAGCGCTGATCGGGTCCGGGCAGGCTGTTCGACAGCGTGAAGTGCTTCTCGA
>Ga0137396_10002005_pt1 | contig 11005 bp, 4 predicted proteins | sample czc16metaG_FD_108284 | JGI IMG/M metagenome (GOLD analysis project Ga0137396, IMG submission 108284) | Vadose zone soil microbial communities from Angelo Coast Range Reserve, California, USA - czcobulk3.16 metaG | ecosystem: Environmental > Terrestrial > Soil > Vadose zone | place: USA...
TGCCCGGCGTTCCCAGCCAAGATGGTTCAACAGGGCAAGCGAGTACCGGAACATCCGTACCTTTGGATTCTTTTTCTGCTGATGCTACATTCTCATCCGCTACGCCGCTGCCCGTGCAGGCAGGAAGGGTAGCCTTGAGAAGAAGGTTTCAGAAAGGGACGTTGATTATCCGGGGCAAGAAGCCAACTCGCTGTGGCATCTACCGTGAAGATGTTCTGCAACCAAACGGAACATTCAAGCGGGTGCAGCGGTGCGTTGTTCTTGGCCCATTCAGCAGTCTATCGGAACGTGCAGCGTGGAAGCGGTTTCAGCCGTATCTTGACCGCGTGAATACTGCCGGGAAGCTACCGCCGATGTCTGGGATAACTCTTGAGCAGTTCGTCAGAGAGTGGCGTCCCAGCGTGGCGGTGAACCTGAAAGGCAGCACCACACGGGCGGCAGAATCGCATCTGCGAGCGTACATCATTCCGAAGCTGGGCAGTCTGCCGTTGACGGAGATAAACACGAAGACGGTTCAATGTTTCGTGGCATATCTGGCAACTGGCGGGCGGCCAAAGAAAACGGTTGAGAACGTGTTGCTGACTCTCTCTTCCATTCTTCGCACAGCAAGGGCTTGGGAATATGCCTGTGGGAATTTATCGCTCACGGACATCACTATGCCCCGCGAAGGAGTGAAGAAAGAACAGTGAAGCTTCACTGATGAAGAAGTTGGGATAATCCTTGCGGCAGCGCCGGAACCGTTCTGTACCATCCTTATGGTGACGGCAATTCTTGGTCTGCGCGTCGGGGAAGTTCTCGCGCTTCGCATCAGCGACTTAGACTTTGCGCGGAGGATAATTCGTGTGCGGCAGAGCGTTGACGCTGCCACACGATTGCCCCAAGCGGTGAAGTCTCAGGCCAGCGCAGCAGACGTTCCGATGCCAACCCAGCTAGAAGCACGGCTGCGTGCTCATTTGAAGAGGCACGAAGGCAAGAGCGAACTGCTCTTCGTCAACCGCCGTGGGCGTCCATTCTCAGCAAACAAGCTGCGTGAAAAACAGATTCACCCACTGTTGGTGAGGCTAGGCATTCCACGCGGCGCGTTCCATTCGATGAGGCACGGTGCGGCCAGTGCCCTGCTCGCAGCCGGTGTAACACCGGCTGTTGTGCAGAAGCAACTGCGACACAGTGACCCACGGATTACGCTGGGAATCTACGGACACGTGGTGGGCAATCAGCGGCGCGATGCGGTTGAGAATCGCTTAGCCCGCGTAGCTCAGTACGCGGCCTAAATTAGTTCATTGTTGTTAAACGGCTTATTGTTGTTAAACGCGACAGTGAGCCGTACGGAATGAAGTAGATTGGTAGGGGCGGTGGGGATCGAAACGACTAGTACGTAAATAAGGCTTGTGCCCTCAACGGGTTGCAATTACCTCCCCCAGACAAACGGAACAAGGCGTCAACTGAACCAGGTCCCACATTGAGTGGCTGGCAAGTCCCGGGATGGCATGTGTCCGTGGACCGCTTGGCCTAGATACTGAATTGAAAAGGGCAAGTTGCTGTTGTATGGTATGCGCATACTGTAAGGCGGTTCTATCCATGCAGTGCACGCAGTGCGGATTGTCGAACCCTCCCGGTACGAACGTGTGTACTCAGTGCAGCACTCCACTGCCCTTGGATGACCGCACGATCGAAGATTCCTTCCGTGACTCCGATGCCAGTCGTGACGCAGAGCAGACGCTAACGCACGGCTGGTCAGAGCCTTCTGGACCAATTCACACAGTCTCTGCGGAACGGTTCAAGCCCGGGCGGATGCTGGGAAACCGGTATCAGATTTTGCAGCTCCTCGGTGAGGGCGGAATGGGGGCCGTTTACAAGGCGCGGGACCGCGAGCTGGATCGCTTAGTGGCCTTAAAAACAATCAGTCCCAACTTGGCTTTGAGCTCCGAAATTCTGCATCGCTTCAAGCAGGAGTTGATTCTCGCTCGCCAAGTGACTCATCGCAACGTCATCCGAATCTTCGATCTGGGAGAAGCGGATGGCGTCAAGTTCATCACAATGGAGTACATCGACGGCGAGACCTTGAGAACGATACTGCTGCGCGAAGGCAAACTCACCCCTGTTGAAGCTAGCCACATCATCCGGCAGGTCTGCCGCGGACTTGAGGCCGCGCATGCAGAGGGCGTCATCCACCGCGACCTCAAACCTGCCAATATCATGCGCGACGCGCAGCACCGGATTGTGGTGATGGATTTTGGGGTTGCCCATTTGGCTGAGGCTGCGGAGATAAGACCTCTTTGGCCTCCGAGTGGCGACGTCTCCGCCATGCAAGCTCAGCCCTTCTATTCCCGAACGGGTGTGGTCGTCGGCACTCCGGCCTACATGGCACCGGAACAAGCGCTGGGCCAAGAAGCAGATGCGCGCTCCGACATCTTCGCCGTGGGAATCATCTTCTTCGAACTGCTTACCGGTACGTTGCCATTTAAGGTCGATACTCGCGACGTGCTGATCAAACGTACCCGGGAGAAAGCCAAGGCGGTTCACGAGATCGATCCGAAGGTGCCGCGCAGCTTGGGCAAGATTGTCGAACGATGCCTCGAACCGCTACGTGATTTTCGGTATCAGACGGCTACGGAAGTTCTGGCCCACCTGGATGCGTGGCTGGCGCCAGCTTGGCGCAAAGCCGGGAAGTGGATTGCCGCCGCCGCGGCAGTGCTGCTACTGGTCGGAACCCAAATTGTAGTGCAGCGCACGCATAAAACTCCCACTCAGCATGCTTCGGTGTCCGTGCTGGTGGCTGATTTTAAGAATGACACTGGCGATGCGGTGTTTGAAGGCACTCTAGAGCCGGCGTTCGGGACGGCTCTGGAAGGCGCATCCTTTGTTAGTAGCTACAGCCGCGCCGAGGCACACAGGGTTGCCGCACAACTGCAACCTGGCGCGACAATGCTCGACGAACCGTTAGCACGGCTAGTCGCGACGCGCGAAGGCATCCACAATGTGGTGACGGGGTCGATACGCAAACAAGGCGATAGATACGAGGTTCAGGTCAGAATGGTTGATCCCTTTACTGGGAAAGTCCTTGTCAGCAGCGAATCGAGCTCGGAGAAGAAGGATGTTCTGGTGGTGGTCGCGAAATTGGCGGCTCGCGTGCGCAAGGCGCTGGGTGATGCGGTTCCCGAGTCCGTCCAGTTGGCTCAAGCCGAGACATTTACAACTCGGTCTCTCGAAGCGGCTCATGAGTATGCCCGCGCCATGAACCTGGAAATTGCTGGCAAGTATGACGACGCCATCAAGGCTTTCAAACACACCATCGAATTAGACCCTGGCATGGGGCGCGCTTACGAGGGCATAGGTGGTCTGCTCACGAACCTGGGACAGCAGGAGGAAGGCGAAAAATATTTCAAGCTGGCGTTGGCTAGAATCGATGACATGAGCGAGCGCGAGAAATACCGCACTCGGGGCGTGTACTACTTGGCTTCGCGGAATACCGAGAAGGGGCTGGAGGAATTGACCAAGCTCGTCCAGTTATACCCAGCCGACGAAGCAGGGCTTTGGGACTTGGCTCTGGCGTATTTTTATCGGCGCGACATGTCCAGAGCGCTGGCGGAAGCATCTCGAGCAATGGAGATCTACCCTAAAAACATTCCGGAGAGAAACAATCTGGGTCTCTACGCGATGTATGCCGGGGATTTCGATTCGGCAATTAAAGAACAGCGTACCGTCCTCGGTATGAACAACGCCTTTCTGCTCGGGTACGTGGGGCTAGCGCTTTCTCAACTGGGACAGGGGAACGCGACTCAAGCCATCGACACTTACAGGCAGCTGCAAGGCGTAGACGCCCGAGGGGCCTCGTTCGCGGCCATGGGGTTAGCTGACGTGGCTCTCTACCAAGGCCGAGTGATGAACGCGATCGGAATACTCTCGAAGAGCGTCACCATTGACGTCCAAAATAAATTCGCTGAGGGTGCAAGCCGTAAGCTCAGCACCTTAGCTGAAGCTTACCTGCTGGCGGGGCGCCCTGACCAGGCACTTGCTGCAACTCGCCGGGCGCTGCAAATCAGCAAGGGCGACGGTGTCCGATTTGTGGCTGCCAGGATCTATATGCAAGCTGGCCAACCCCAGAAGGCGCTCGCCATAGCAAATGATCTTGGTCAAAGTATCCAGACCGACCCCCAGGCCTATGCGAAGCTCATTCAGGGCGAGTTGGAGCTGGAGCGCGGGAAGCCCCGCGATGCCCTTCGGCTCTTCGATGAAGCTAAAAAGCTGGCGGACACTTGGATGGGCCGATTCGATTTGGGACGCGCTTATGTGGCACTCGAAGTCTTTGCGGAAGCAGGCTCAGAGCTGGAAACTTGTCTTAAGAGACGCGGTGAAGCCACGGCGCTATTCTTGGACGAGGTACCCACTTACCGCGTATTCCCGGCGGTCTATTATTATCTAGGCCGGGCTCGGGAAGGATTGAACAGTCCCGCCGCGATGGATTCGTATCGCTCTTTTCTAGCTATAAAACAGAAAAGCGAGAAAGATCCGCTCATCGCCGACGCCCGCCGCCGGCTGGGATCACCCTAAAGCTCCTTCGCTGGTCGTCTGTGTGAAATCGACCTTCTGTCTTTTTCTGCGAACTAAGGCTTGGCCTTCCCCGCGCTCCCAGCATTGAATATCGCCTGAATCTCGGACGCCGAAAGCGCTCGATTGTGTATTTCTATCTCGTCCAGTTGCCCATCAAAGTAGTAAGTGTGATTTGGATTGTTTACACCCGGGGTGAAGTCTGCGGTGTTGAAAACGGTCCCGAATTGCAATGCAGCTGGCTGATACTGGATGGGACCAAAGTTAAGACTAGAGCTGACCAAAACTCCGTCCAAATACAGCTTTTGACCAGTATTGTCGTACGTACCCGCTACATAGTGCCAAGTTCCGGCCGTGATGCCCGTAGTGCCATCCGTGCTTTTCACAATATTGCGAAAGCCGTTCGGAGTTGATGGTAGGCCAAATCCGATAGCGCCAAACTGATAAAAGAAGTCATAGCCCTTAGACACAGCGTTCGCGTCATCAAATGGGTTGAGCTTGAATAGGAAAGGAACCTCGGGATGATTAGCATCCGGCAGATTGACGTTTGATTTGAACCAGAAGTCAACGGTAACACTTGCCGGCGTCAAATCTCCGCCGTCGGTAACAGTGACGAAGCTGCTGATGCCATTAAAGGCGAAAGCTTGCCCGACTTCGCTCGGTGCATAGGCGATGTTGTTCAATACTTGTCCGTGGTTGTTTTGAATTTCCGTTGCGTAACCGTCCGCAGGCCACCACGCCAGCATGCCCGAAGGTGCCGGCGTTACCGGCAAGGGAGCAGAAGCCGTTGATGCTGGCGCCGTCCCCGCATCCGGCATTCTATCCAGAATTGCTGTGGTGCCGTTACCCAAAACGGTGTATGTGATGACTTTGAAATTCCACGGTCCTGTCGTGGCGGGACCGGAAACTCCTGGTCCAGCAGTATTTGTGAGCGTGGACAATGGGACCGTGATGTCCATTCCGTCGCTAAAGGGCGTCACGGTGGCGTTGCCAGCAGGCGTAAGGGAACTGCAAGTATTGCTCGTGGCCTTGAGAATAGTGCCTTGATTCCCAGCAAAAGCAGATGCCAGGATCACGTCGTAATCCACGCCAATCAATCCGCCGTCTGGGAAGGAGCAAGCCCCATCTATTCCCGGCCTGCCTGTCGATACGCTCTGGTCCGTATCTAACGAAAATTCGACTTGGGTAGATGCCGGATTGAAAGTGCCGGCCGCGAAACGCACACTGAGCTTGGCCGTATTGTCGTTGAATGTGGTTATGCTCGCGAAAACGAGATCAGGATTAGGGCTCCCGCCGAGTGCATCGCCGACAGGATCCGGCGCCTGACCGAAGAAGACCGGCACCAATGCAATAATTGAAAATGCGGTTGATGATGTCGTGCCACCTCCTGGTGCTGACGCAGTCAGCGTGTAGCCGTTGCCGAGTTGATCGATGCTCAAGCCGGGAAACGTAGCAATACCGGAGGCATCGGTGGTTCTCGCAAGTGTGCCTGACAGCGTCCCGGCCGACGAGTTGTTTTGAATGGCCAGCGTAATACTCGCGCCGGGAACTCCTGCTTCAAGGTGGTCGAACGCTTTAACCCTAACAGCTGGGTTTATGATCCTTCCACCAACCGTGTCGCTCGGCTGCGTTATAAAGTTCAGGAACGAAACTGGGCCGGCTACTTGGATGTTTATGAGGCGGCTGGCACTTTGAGGAGGAGAAGAACTGTCGGTGACTTGCGCTGGGAAACTGAAGGCCCCAGCGGCCGTTGGTGTTCCACTTAGAGTTCCTCCGCTGAACGGCATCCCGTCAACAGTGACTGGGGTCCAGCTATACGGCCCAATACCGCCGCTCGTGGTTAAGCGCAACGGCCCGTAGCTCGCGCCTATCGCTCCATTGGGCAACGGGTTTGCTGTGGTTATCACCAGTGGGGCAGCCACTCGGATGCTAAGCCGTCTGAAGGCAGTGTCGCCCGCCGCGTCGGTGACCTGAACCGTAAAGTTAAATGTTCCTACTTCAAAGGGAAATCCGCTGATCAGACCTTGCCCAGTTGCGAGATCGCGGCTCAAACTCAAACCGGCGGGCAAGCCGCCGGCAATAATGCTCCACGATTGGTAGGGAGTTTTCCCTCCAATTGCTTGCACAGCGGCACTGTACTGAGAATTCTCCTGAAACGCGACTCCGTCCGGCTGCGCTGAAGTCAAAATGAACAGTGGGGCGGCAAATTTCGGCGTGTTCGTCGCGTCGTTGGTATTGGCGGCGTGCGGCACGATGAACAGAGCGACCTTGCTAAGAATGCTGCTCTGCATGGTGGCCTCATCGACGTTCGCGCGGATGGTTACAAGCACGATCCCGCCCGGGGGCACTGTGAAGGTCACGTTCCCGGTGCTCCCGTCCGTGATTCCCGTGTCCGCTGGATTGAAATTGGCCGGACTTTGCACCACGGCATTAGAGGCAGTCGCAAGAACGGAATGCGCCGGCTGTAGCGCGAGCTTGCAGTTCGTCGCCACAGGCGTGGCGTAGTAGTTTGTGACAATCACCTGCAGCGGTATACCCGGGTCATTTCCTACCAGCCTGACATGATATGAGGCGGCCGTGTTTCCCGCATCGCTGAAAACGTAGGTGGCGTCTGTCATGGCGCTGCTCGGCGCGATCGTGTGCAGATTCGGCGTATGGAGGTTCGGCGCGGCTATGCCATCGGTGTGAAGATTTGGAGTATGCAGGTTAGGATCGGCGATAGATAGATTGAAGACGTTCGTGAGATTGGTTGGAGTTGCCAGCGCGTTAGCTACGCCCGCGTCCCCGATGGTATCCGTGTGAAGGTTTGGCGTGTGGAGGTTGGGATCAGTAATGTTGTCGGTGTGAAGATTCGGTGTGTGAAGGTTTGGTTCGTAGATCTCTACCGTATTGATATCGCTGCCAGCCGGTGCTCCGTCGGGATTGGTCAGCGCTGGGTTCAGTGGGTCTGCGTTCAGGACGATGAAACTTGACAGACCGCCGGCCACCGGATTTCCACCGATGCGGGCGATTTCCGTTGCCGTAACTGTTATGCTCGCGGCAGTCTGGCTCGAGACAGCGAAGACCGAGCGCACCACTCCAGAGTGAGCAGCGATGGTGACATCGAGACTCGTTTTCACTGGTGACGGCGGTGTGGGCGCATTTGGAGGGTTGTTCTTACCGGCAGCGAACGACGCAAATCCGCCCGTCGGTTGTGGACTACTGATGGCAAGACGGAAGCTCCGATCGGAACTCGTAAAGTTCTGGACGAAAACCACAAAGGCGCGTTGAAGTGTTGCACTAAGTGGCTTGGAATCCTGAGGCGAAGACACTCGCAGACCTTGCGTGATTTGACTAGTGTAAATGTTCTGGTTCCGCTCTCCCTCGTGCTGCAAACTCCCGTTAGCGTCAAGAAGGCAGCTTGGCCGGTTCTGGGTAGGGTCGAAAACACTCTGCTGTGGGCCATCAAGGTTTACCGGGGCATATTTCGTCCAGTCCCCGTCCAGCGGTGGCTTGATGTCGCGGTTGTCAGTCCACGTCGCGTGGAATGCCGACGCGGTCGAAGGTCCAGTGCTATATACCCATGATCCGTTCTTGAGCGCGAACATCGGCCCTGCGATGTCCAGATAGTCCCCCAGAAATGGCGCGGTGCCTCCCATGAATATGGGCAGGTTGGGTACGTTGAACTGTAACTGCTGGAGAAAAGACGTTCCATCTCCACGCGTCCCAGACGGGAACTGAGAAACCTGTGCCGTCTTGAATGCACCCGGGCCAAAGATAGCCGTTTGCGGATCAAACTGCGCCATGGTTACCCCAAGCGTGTGCCGCCGCCCGGTCAGCCCCGCGTCGTTCAGGTAGGGGGTAACAACCTGTTGGAGCGGGTCACCGCTACAAAGCGAAACTCCCGAAAGAGCAAAAGCGCACTGATTGCGAGTCTGGAGGACAAACCGCCCCAAAGAGTCCGGCAAGGGAAAAGTGGGTACCGCCTCAAAAGTCCCGATGCTGTGATCCTCCAATCGGAGATCGTAAAAGAGGGCCACGAGCTTGCCACCGGAAAACGTAAGCTGCGGCGAGAATTGATGCCCGTAGAGGAATGAATTTCCTCTGTCGTCTAGTATTGCTCCATTGTCGATCGGAAATGGAGGCAGCCAGCGAACGCAGTCCGGCGAGCTTGCCAAGACGATCCGCGCCTCTCCCTTTGGGCCAACGCCTCGCTGCGCCCATGCTAGGTAAATCTGTCCGGGAATACCCGATTTGCCACTGTCGGCCACGGCCAAGCTTGGGAAAGCGTCCATGCGCATCGAGCCGCTGGTCGTGCCTTGATCGAAGAACGAGAACGGCCCGTTGGGCCCGGTGGCCGGGTGGACTGGATCGAATTTGGGAAGAGTGATGACAGGTATTGCCGGGGTGAACCACTGGCCTGCACTAATCGACGCTACGGCAACGATTGCGTCTGCGCGGTTTGGGGAACCGAATCTGCGCCACGCGACATAAACAAAACCCGTCTGGGGATCGATTGCGATGGTCGCACCTTGGTTGAGGCTATTGTCGCTTGCGCTGAGCGTAGTTGGCGTACTCCAGGTGGTGCCACAATCGGCCGATCGACTGAAAAGGATTTGGCTGGAGATAAGAGTTCCCATTTGGTTATAGTTAAACGCAGTGAAAGCCACATAAATGTTTCCCACGGCAACGGTTTGCGTGACCGAGCTACCTCCCTGCAGCGGGACCTGAAGATTACATCCGCCGCCAAGGCGCGCAACATCAATGGCCATCCAAGGCTTATCCAGAAATCGCGTTGCACTTCCTTTGGCCACCACGGTTGTGCCGAGGAAACGAATCGCGTCCGTGTTGCTATTTACTGCTCCCGTCGCGACAGTTCCATTTTCCTTATTGTTGAGGTCAACGAGCCGGCCAAAAAATACCACGCCGTTGTTGGTTCCGCGATTGAAAGCGATTCCGCTATAACCGAAAAAGCCGCTGGGCCCGGATCGAACCACTGGATCAGAGGCTGCATTCCACGACTTCAGTGGGTTGGGCGGATTTGGCGGCAGTGGATTTCCCTCGGGGGTCAGATCCAGGCGATATCCGGGAAAGAGCGTGCTTTGCCAGGTCGCACCGCAATCGAAGGACTTGAACAATCCGAGCCACGCGTCACCGGTTTCTCCGGTCGCGAAGAAATTAAGATCGACATTTCGATAATCATTAGCACCGGCCAAAAGGTGGCAGACGTTCCGCGAAGAAACGGCAATCGACGATTCGTTTTGTCTCTGCAAGAACGGGTCGCCGTCGGGGACCTTCGTGCCCGATACCATGTTGACGTTCTGCCCCGGCGTAGGTCCCTGCGCGTAGACCATTAGAGGAATGATCATCGCGAGCAGGAGCGCCAAGTTCAGGCGTACAGATAAGCCTTTCGTGAATGGAGCCAGTGCTCCCCGTATCGTCCAGACAGCAGCTAAATTTTGTGGTCTCACAGAGACCTCCTTGGGTAATCCGGAGGCATAAGGCTCAGTTCGACGCAGCTACGGCGGGGAAACGAAGAGAGGTGATGCTGGTCGCACCGCTCACAAATACGCAGGATTGACTGAGAGTCTGCGGCGAGAGTCGGTAGTTGTCAAGGTAAAAGTCATCTAGCTAAAGTCATCTAGACGGCTTTGTCATTCTGTGTCTTCTTAATCTCCGGATGGAGCTTGCTCTCCTACGCCAAGGAGTGCAACATCCGCGTGCCCGACATTCCGGCAGGCGCTTTGATGATTGCAGGAGACCGCGACGGAGCCGAAGCGGTCTATTTCAAACTGGGTACCACGCACGCATCGAATCATCCAAATGGCACGCGAACCGTACAAAACAATCTTCAATCTCGACGCTTTACAGGGCTTCGCACCGGTGAGCTGCTCGGACTGACAGTGGCTGACGTTGATTTTGACCAAATGACGGTCTGCCCGCGAAAGCAAGCCGACGACCGGACGCGAGAGCTGCGCGAACTGAAGACGAAGAGATCGCGGACGCCGATTCCAATCACTCAAGAGACGGCAACCGTCCTTCGAGCCTACTTGGCAAACCATTGGAAGGAAAACCCACAAGGACTACTGTTCCCGAACCGCTTAGGGCGACCGCGTAAGCGAGTCAACGTTGTGAAGTTTGGGCTTCGTCCAATCCTGGTGAAGTTGGGACTTCCAACCCGCAAAGCTGGCCTGCACGCATTCCGGCACGGACTAGGCACGGCGCTCGCAAACGCAGGAGTATCGCCGGCAATCGTGCAGAGAACCTTGCGGCACACGGACATCAAAACACCATGCGGTTCTACGTTCACGCGGACGCCGAGACGCAGCGCGAGGCGCTCGTTCAAATCCAACCATTACAAATGTAATGATTATTACAATGCTTTTGGCTAAGTACTGTTGAATCAGACAACTCCTTCCTACTGGCTGTCCCCGAACCATTAGCAGATCAAGGCTGAGCGAATAGAACGTAAAAAAAA
>Ga0137396_10002006_pt1 | contig 11003 bp, 7 predicted proteins | sample czc16metaG_FD_108284 | JGI IMG/M metagenome (GOLD analysis project Ga0137396, IMG submission 108284) | Vadose zone soil microbial communities from Angelo Coast Range Reserve, California, USA - czcobulk3.16 metaG | ecosystem: Environmental > Terrestrial > Soil > Vadose zone | place: USA...
CTGTTCTAGAGCTAGCTATTGGTAAATCCCAAGGTCACCAACCAAGTGCCAGAGAAGTCCAGGTGGAGGAATTCGACGTCAAACGCTCAAACGCATTCCCCAACGATTGCTATCCGGCCACCCATCTCTGGTCCTTCCCCTTTGAATTCTCTTGGAGGGCATCCCTGGTGAGCTGACAGGAACCGCGATGCAGACGACTCCAACAAATGGAAGAGTTCCGTCGCGGTGTACAGCCGTACCGGAAACGTCCCGTACCGGCATGATTTACTGACCCACTACCCTTTATCTGGATACTCACCGGGAACATCATCCTGCGGCACCTCATGCGTGTGAACTTCCCCCTCGTCAGAGTCCCCGGCGTCTTCCACGCCCTTCACAACATCGGCCTCGAACGCGTTTCCTTCCTCGAGCAACTCGTCCACACTCTCCGAATCCGCACCTTGGACGTTGGACAATCCCTGCAAATCTCCCGATTGCTCGCCCGCCCGAGTTCCCAGTCCTTCCAGTGCGAATGCCACCGTATCCACGCTTTGGCTCTTCCCCCGAACCTGTTTCTTAACTGCACTCACCCTTTTCCCGCCTGTTGTCTTCTTTCCGGCGACCTTCGTTTTCACCTCCGCCTTTTTCGGAGCTGCCTCCTTCTTCGCCAACTTCTTCTTGGGAGTTACCTTCTTCTTAGCTAGTTCCTTCTTAGCCGTCTTCTTCATCGGCGCCACCTTCTTGCCTGCAGTTCCCTTTGACTTTATCTACTTCTTCTTGGTTTTCTTTTTGGTAGCCATTCGCGCAGTCTACCACCGGTTGGTCATTCCTAGAGTTTAGGAATGCCCCTTCTGAGCACTGTCGCGGTTACTTGGACGATTATTCAACTAACCAGGTAAATGGCTGGCGTTTTCAGAAAAGGAACCGCAAAAAGCTGGAATAATCTCCGAGTAGCCACTCGTCCAGAATCTTCAGATCGATCTGTTGCGTCGCCGATAGACGGCGGAATCCGAGTTGCCGCGTGACGAGTTGTGCGTTTACTGGCACCCATACCTTATTTTGTGCCGACAGTGGCTAACTTGAGAGGTACGCCGACTCGGCGGACGATTTCTGCAAATCGTGGGTCCCCTCGCACCGCATCGAGTCGGGGATCCACCCCGACATAGACCATTCAAAGGGAACGCTGTTTGATACCCTCCTCCAGCCACGAAAAAGCCTGGTCAGTTTCTCCCCACGCGGCGTACACAACAGCCACGTTGTACCCGCAGACGAATCGGTTTTGTGCCTCTGCCAAAAGCTGTCGCAGGAGCTTGCGCGCCTCTTGCTTTCTTCCCGATTCCGCATAGGCCGCAGCGGCCCAACTGAGATCAATCGGGCCTTGCCGGTGAACTACCGCCATCTGGGCAGCATTCGCCGCCTCCTGGAATCGGCCGGTCCGCGCGTAAACAAAGCTCTCCACATCAAAAGGCTCCCGAAAGTCTGGCGGCAACTCCTTGACCTTTCGGCACTCGTCCAGCGTAACCTGATACCGGCGACTAAGGTAGAAATCATCAATTCCATCGAATCGAGCGCTAATGGATAGCGGGTCCAATGCATAGGCCGTCCGAACGTGTTCGATGGACTCGTCGAATCGCCCCTCGGCCGCCAGATAGCGGGCGAATCCCAGATGAGCTTCAGGAAGGTTCGGATTGAGTTCCAGGCTGCGTCGAAACTCCTTTTCAGCGCCGGGCCAGTCCCAATCGTAGAAGAGCTGCACTCTGCCGAGAGAGACGTGAGCATCGGGCAAGGTTTCGTCCAATTCCAGAGCTTTCACTGCTGCCGCTCTGGCTTTCGGGCCGGCCTCGACCGGCGCCAGAACCCAGACTCGCTACAAGTACATGGCTCGCGCACAGTGGTGAATTCGTCCGCAGGAGTCGAAGTCGAAGAAGGCAGCGATTCGAAGACCAGATACGAACCGTACTCTCCACCGAGAATGAGAGTTTTCGAGTTGCCTCTCAGCCATAGGGAGTCCGCGGTGGGGATCGCCTCGAAATCAAATAGCAACCTAAAGCGAGCCGATGCAGGAATCGAGGCGTGCGAAGCGGAGCATCGCCGCTCGAGAGGCAAATGGAGTGTGTCTCCTCTGTGGGAAGCAAAGATTCTCCTGGGTGTGTTGCGCCAACAAGGGCTTGCGGGCAAGGGCTTGATCAAGGCATTCGAGAAATGGGCACCGAGGATAGCGGGTTGTTCACGCGCCGAAATGAACCGGGTCTATTGCGAGCAGACCGGACGCGAGATGTCGGACTACATCCTCGTGCAGCAGGCAGACAGAGCTGTTCGTTATAACCAGCTTCCGCCCGAAGCCGAGGTTGTTCGGAGGACGGTATTGAGCACGGACTCCTTCCGCTTGGACGATCACATTCAGCCGGAGCAAGCAAAGGATCCGTCGGAGGTAAAAGCCCCGCTCAGGTGGTCAAAGCAGCGTCTGCTTGATGAGCATGATTCCAAAGTTCTTTTGAGCACAAATGTATTGGCCACCCTCACAGGCTTCAAGCCCAAGACTATCCGTCGTTGGGTTTCCCGAAAACTTCTGAGCTATATCCTGGTTGGGAACCGTCTTCGGTTCCGGCTTGCCGCAGTGGAACTGTTCCTAGCGCAACGTGAGGTGCGTAAGTGAAGACACGACCACACCATCGCTTGGATCGTGTGGCGATGTAAAAACATGGTCGGGTTCGGGCCGACGAGCGCAGTTCATCGCAGACTCTTTGGCAGCGAACGGTCTGGTCTCCATTCGAAGGTCAAGGGACATCGTGTAGCGAGATCGGTCCGCCAGAAAGAAACGGGGAAACATCCTTCGCAGGGAATTCTACATCGAATGCTGGTGCGGCTATTCGGGCCCCGCTCTCAATGATGCTTGCCCAAAGTGCGGAGCAGAGGTTTCCTATCTAGATTTCGCTTCTGGATTCGCAATCCGAGGGCCGAATGACCCCTAGCATAGCGGCTAATGTGGATTGGAACGTCAGACTTTCACGTTCAATCTTTAAACTGCCTGAAATTGCCCAACAGTTCTGAAAACATCTTAGGTTTATATCGTCTGAAACTTTCCTCATCCACATAAACGAAATCATACGCCACACCCGTCTTCTTGCCGTTCACGTCCGCGCACCACTGCTTCAAACGCTCGGTCTTCTGCGGCACGTCCTCATCAACAAGACCCTTGGTCTCAACTACTACAATCTTCCGATCACCAAGCTTCACAACAAAGTCCGGATAATAATCGGCAATGCTCCCGTCCGCTTTAACGTAGTCCAGTTTGAAGTGCACCGCGAAGTAATTCTTCGCGTATGAAACCACATCCTCACAATCTTCCAAAAATCTCGCAAACCGCATTTCAAACTCACTGTCTCCGATAATCCGGTTAAACACGCTCTTCCGCGGCACGAAGTATCCCTGCTCCTTCGCAACAAAAGGCCGCGTCTGCCGCAGCTTAATAGTGTCGCGAATTCCCGCGTCGCCCTTATCCTGTACTGTGAGCGCGTTAATTGCCTTCTTGAACGTCTCCATCAAAGTTTTGCTCGCCGCGATCTCCGAAAGGTTCCGCAATGTGTTCGGGTGCTCTAACTCCACAGGCTGATTGAACAATTCGTTCTGCACAAACTCCTTCACCTTACCGTACAAAACGTCGTAGCCGCTCACCAACCGCAAATCTTTCATCATCGTTTGCGCAAAATAACCAAGCACGCTGCGATAATCCGCGACTCCGGCGGTGTCGAGAATGGTCGTGTGCGTCACTTCGCCTGTCGTCACATCCTTAAACACGATCTCCCGCTGCTGCTCTTCGCTGAATTGCAGGTAAGCCACGCGCTGATGCGCCATCGCCCTCACGTCCAGCGCGGCTAGATTCTTGTACTCACGATAGGCTCGCGCCGTAAGTACGGGAATTTCTATATCCAAAGCCTCGATGTCTTTTTTTTTGTTCTCCGAGTCGACCTCCACAACCAGTGGCGTCTTCGCCTGCGTGCCTTCGCCCATCGCCTTACGTTCCAACACCACGCCTTCCGCCTGAATCGACTCCACAAAATCCATAAACGCATCAGTCCCGACTACGCTGACGTATTCCTCCACCCCGCCTGCATACATCTTGCGCAACCCGCGACCCAAGGTCTGTTCCGGCAGAATATTGCTCTCCGCGGCGTAGGCGCGCAAGCCGACAATGGTAGTCACATTGCGCACGTCCCAGCCCTCTTTCAGCATCATCACGGAGACAACCGCCTTGTAAGGACTCTCCAAGCCATCGATCGAATTCGCCTGCTCCCGTAGTCTGTCCAGCTCCTCTTTGCTCTTCCCGGACGTGGATTCGGAAATATCGCCGTTCTTGTTCGTGTGAATCACCAGCACCGCGTCTTTCAGATCGGGATGGTTGCCCTCCAGATAAGCCGCAACGTCGTCGCAGTTGCGCGTGTCGTCGGTCATCACGAAAAGAATGGCCTTTTTATTCATCTTTTCATGCTCGGCATAGGCCTTGCGCCACTCAATCACGCCTAAACGCAGATAGTCCTCATACTTCTCGGTGTACTTCGCACTCTGCCGCTCCACCAACTTCGCGCGGCTAGCCCCGTCTGGCAGCACCGGGTGCTTCACCACATTTTGCGAGATGGCTTCCACCAGTGGATAGTCCGCCACGGTCTGCACGAAAATCGCGCCATTGTTGTGCCTGGGCGTGGCTGTCACATCCACCTGCAGGGACAACGCCGCATCTTTTTGTTTGAGGCGGTTATGAATGTCCAGAATGGACTTGAACCAAGCCATCTTCGGATCGTGAATGTGATGCGCTTCGTCATTCAGCACCATCAATTCGTCAATGTCTCGCACGATCATCCCAAGATCCACTTTCGTGTCCGTGGTGGCCCCGCTCGGTCGTTTACCCAGAAAATAGTCCATCGTGTTTTCGTCGTCCGGTGAAGGGGGCAGATCCTCCCCGGAATAAACGCGATGGATGTTCGTTAGGAAAATGTTGCCGGTCGAGCGCGTTACCCGTACTTCGTCCTGGACATGCAGCGTCAACTGAAAATCGTCGCGCCAATTCCGCCCGTCGTACCCATCGTCCGGAAGGATCGGATCGTCCTTCAAAAATATCCGCAGCCCCTGAAAGTCCTTGTAAATCCTGTCCAGCACGATGATATTCGGTGCAATCACCAGAAAGTTCCGCGCCAGCCTGGAGTCCGGCTCATACAACTTGTGAAAAAAGCTCCATGCCAGCGCCAGGCTCAGTACTTTTGTTTTCCCGGATCCCGTGGCCATCTTCACCACAAACCGTCGCCACGTCTCATCAAACATTCCCGCCGACACAAAGCCCGAGCTGTCAAAACGCATCAGGTCGTATTTATCCTTCACTTCCGCCACGTCGTAGAGATAGACAATCGTCTCCAGCGCCTCCCGCTGCGCAAAGTAATACTGAAACTCCGCCATCGTCCCATCCGCCTGCGGCATCAGGTGCGGCGTGTCGAACCACCACCTCAGTAAGCTCTTACTCGTATCCGTAGCCCCCGCGTATCCACTATCCCGCCATTCCTTAACCCTCTTGCGCAGTTCAGCAACCAGCGGCGGCATCAGTTTGTCCGAACTCGATTCCCGCAGTGCCTCATCCGCTGGAAACCACCTCACTGATGGATCCAGGATCACAAAAGGCGATTCGGGAAAATTGGGATGGAGGGCCATTATTTCTTCCCCGGAATATTGACCTCAACGATGGTCATGGTGTCGTTGCCGAAGATGTCGACGACTTTGACGGCGAGTTTGCGGCGGCCGGGGGCGCATTCGTGGAAGACGCTGGTCAATTCGAGAGAGCGGTCTTTTTTGGTTCGGAAGGATTGCCACTCGTTTTCGAAGATGTAGTCACCGGTCCAGACTTCCTCGTATTCGGGGAGGTCGAGCTGTTCGGGCTTTTCCATGCCGGGCATCTGGACTTGCTTGGCTTGGGCGTAGGGGACACGGATGATTTCGCGCTTGCTTTCGAAGTTGAAATCCACAGCCCAATAGTCAATCCAGTCGGTCCATTTCTTGGTGAGACGCTCGCGGGTGACGACGCCCTTGGCGTCCTTAGTGACTTTTACGATCTGGCCCTTTTCGACGACGATCTTGCTGGATTTTTCCTTGATGGAGGCTTCGGCGGCGGCGATGGAGTCCTGGGAATAAAAGACGGAGAAGTCGGTTAGCTCGACGGCAACGGTGTTTTTCTTGACGTGCGGCTTTACTTCGATGGCGGCGACGTCGTGGAAGACGACCTGATTCTTTTCGACGGCGCGCTTATCGAAGACTTCGGCAGGGATGTATTTGGGCGCGATGTCTATGCCTTTGGAACGAGCTTCATCGAGGACATTGGGGAAGAGACCCATTTCGAACTCGAAGCCGAGGATGTCCACGCGGGTGATGTGCTTCTGGCGACATTCGAGGATGACTTCTTCGACGAAAAGGCGGGTGACCGGTAGGTTGACTGGGCCGACCGAGACGAGGCGGCCGGCTTTCTTGCCGACAAAGGCGTTAAATCCGTCTGTCCTTTCCGCGCGATAGGCATGGAGAATCAGGTTCACGAACGCGGCTTCCTTCTCCGCGAGCTGCTTTTGCTGTTCCGTTTCACGTAAGTTAGGATTCACACCAACATAGTGCTGGCGCTCATATTTGCCGAGGTTAAGTATTTCGAACGCCCGGTAGTCTTTCCCATTGGCTTTGAGTTCGCGCTGGACGCCGATCATGCGCTTACGGGTTGTGTGGATCGCAAATTTGCCAAGATCGCTTGCCATCCATTTGCGACCGAGTCGTTCGGCGGCCTCTGCGGTAGTGCCGGAGCCGCAGAAGAAGTCTGCGACTAGGTCGCCCTCCCCTGACGATGCCACTATGATTCTTTCCAACAGTGCTTCCGGCTTTTGGGTGGGATAACCAAGTCTTTCGGCCGCCTGGGAGTTGATTAGCGAAATGTCATTCCAGAAATTACCGACGGGCTTTCCTTTGTCGTCTTCAAGCCTAAGTTTGCGGAATGGTTTGCCCGTAGAAGTCCACCCCAGATCGCCGGCAGCGTCTAGCTTCTTTAGGTTCTCCTTGGTTAAGCGCCAGCCTGAAGACGGAGGGGTGTAGCCTTTGTACTCGTAGACGAGGGTTGGTCGAGGACCCATCGATTGTGAGCTGACTATGGGGCCGTCGTAGTACCTTCCCTTTTCGTCCTCCCGAAAGTATTTTTCTTTCAATTCTTCGGGTGTGTGCGGGATTCGTATATCGTCGAGTGCTAACTTGTTTCCTTCAGATTTTGCGTAGAAGAGAATCGTGTCAGTGTAGACGTCATATTTATTAGATTTGTGTTGTGAGCCCTTAGGATTGGTTGAGCGAACCCAGATAATCTCGTTTCTAAGACTGTCCTCTCTGAATACTTCGTCCAAAGCCAGCCTGACGTAACTATTTACCCTCCAGTCGCAATGCACGTAAATACTGCCGTCTTCGGCGAGCAGATCGCGCATCACAGCGAGTCTTTCGTAGATCATGGCGATAAACGAATCGGTTCCCTTGCCCCAAGTATCGCGGTAGGCGATTTCTTCGAGGATGTTGGGCTTCTTGGTGAAGGTTTCGTCGCCGATTTCGATGTCCATGGAAAAATCGGCGCCGACATCGAAGGGCGGATCGATATAGATGAGCTTGATGCCGCCCTGCTTTTCGATTTCGTCGCGGAGAGGGCCGTTCTTGAGGGACGAGAGGATGAGCTTGTTGTCGCCCCAGATGAGCTTGTTGGTCCAGCCCTTGAGCTGGCGGCCGCGGGAATCGGTGGCGAAAAGCTCGGTCTGGAGCTTGGTGTCCTCGGGCTTTTCGGCGCGAGGCTCGTCGACCTGCTCGATGACCTGAAAAGGGAGGACGATATTGCAGACTTCACTGGTCTTGCAGTTCCAGACGAGCTCGACTTCGCGTTTGTCCTCGAACAGCAGGAATCGGTACAGGTCCGGCAAAGGCTTGCCCTGTTCAAGTAACCGACTAATGTCCCGGATTTCGTTGTCCGAAAGTTTCATCGCCACCCTTGCGGGTTGTTTATCATTGACACGTTTGTTCCGCCATATTGAACGTCCCTAACCAAACGAGCAGCAAGAGTCTGCAGAGAACGACACGATTCAGCTCTGGACAGCCATTGGCTTACTGCCAGTGCTATCACGGCATTGGACAATTAAGCTTTCGCTCGTACTTCTTTGCTTTGCGTTGCGTGTTGCAAGAGCTCGGTAGCTCGATTTGCGATGCCGAACGGCACGTGGGCGCTGGGAGTTATGGATGCTGTTCCCTCAATATGGGCGATCTGATCATCGAAGAAAATGTGAGGCTTGAAGACCTCCAAGATTTTAGATTTCTCTATACCACCCAAGAAAAATACTTCATCTACTTGAATGCCCCATTCTCTAAGGCTCATCACCACTCGTTCGTGTGCCGGAGCATTCCTGGCAGTAACGATCGCGACTCTTATTCGAGGCTGATATTTGCTATCCTGAGCCTTCCGAGACAGCTCTCGATTCTGCAATCGCGAGATCTCAGAGAAGAACCTGTGAAGAGGTCCCTTTGGAAAGGTTTCACCTGACTTTTCTTTCTCACTCCGAAGAAACTCCGTCAAGCCTTTCGCGCTATACACCGCTTCAGCGGAATCGTCCCCGATGACACCGTCGAAATCGAAAGCAATTCGTAGCTCGGGTTGTGACTCGTCATCTACGTATTGGGTTGGAAAAACACGACCGGCGGGTGCACCTTGCATGATAGCGTCCTTTACATCCTTTGGATTTGCAGACAGGAACAGAGCAGTATTGAATGATAGCAAATATCGGATAGGATCCCGACCGCTAACGAAGACCGCCCTGGTGATGTCCAATCCGTGATGTTGTATGGAATTAAAAACCCGTAATCCTGTATCGGGATCATTCCGAGACAATAATATTACTTCGACCATCCGCTCGCTATCCGTCGCTCCGTTCAATGCCAAAAGCCTCCTGATCAATGGAAAAGCTACGCCAGGGGGAAGGACATCTTTCTCATGAGTGCGTTGAAATTGCCTGTACACCTCCGTGCCCTGTTCACGGTAAACACGATCAGACTCACTCAGATCAAAAAGTGCACTAGAGGCTACCGCAATGACAAGCTTATCTGCCAACGAATAAGGCATACTCAGAGCATATCCACCCATACCTCCCTGACAAACAGTTAGATATATTAAATGCAGAGTAAGTGCCCTATTATCAAATACCATTAACTGGACTTATACGATGGCTACGCGACCCGCCAAAACCACGAGAAAATCACGGCCACTGCGAGTCTTTATTCTCGGAGCTGGTGTGTCCGCCGCCGGCGGCGTACCAGTGGCAAAAGATATATTTCGGGCAACTATGCGGCAACTCCACTCAACCAAGAAATCTAGCGCAGATGAAGTAGACAAAGTGCTGCGATATCTTTATCCGGGATTCGACAGGAAACTAAAATACTATCCTAAAGATAGAAGATTTCCTAAATTTCTTGGAGATGGCAAAAAGGTTTAACACCGAAGAATTTGTTCGGAGCGAACCCTACTCAGAAAAGCGCATCAAAAACGTAGCGCGAATAGTCCTATAGATCTGTGCATAAATAATGCAATGAATTAGCACAAAAAAGAAGGCAGTTCCGACTGCCGGATGCAACCGCGTAGTTTCTCGGGTGAGACTTTGATCCGTTCTATCGAACGGAGGATGTCTTTCATCAGCTCATCGACATTCTTAAGAGCTCTTGCCGCTTTTCTTTGGAATTCGATGCAATCAACAGATAACCTGAAGGCCCTCCGAAGATTTGCAGAAAAAGAGATCCTCCTCGGCGACGTTGTGATTACATTCAATTGGGATGTAGGACTCGAACGGTCACTCTATATGGATCGAAAGGAGCCCTCGTTTCACTATTTCTATTCTCGCAAGTTAGCCCAAAAACAGGTCTTTCTACTAAAGCCGCATGGCTCTATCGATTGGTTCAAAAAAGTCGACTTGCCGAATCGTTCGGGAATCGTTGATCACCATCCCCCGGAATCCCCACCGAAAAGGGGAGTAGGCTCAGATTATCTCCAACTAGACAAAAAAATTTGCGTTTTCAAGTATTTTGATTTCACCGAGCACCCGAAATTAGTCAAATTACAGTCGGTCATCGTCCCTCCGGTATCTAGCAAAGAGTTTAAGCACCGGGCGCTTCAGCGGACTTGGATATCAGTTTTTCGTGCCGTCTCACAGGCCACCGAACTCCACGTCATAGGCTACTCACTTCCTCGCGAAGACCAATTCGCGCGACTCGTCTTGCGTCGCGCGATCCGAAATAATCTCCTAAATGTGGAAAAAGGGAAGAAACCCGCGCTGTCTTTGCGTGTGGTTAACTCAGATGAGGCGGTTTGGACAACCTTTTCACGACTTGTTGGCGGCTCAGGTGCGCTTGCAAAAATTGAGTTCCAACAAGGCCTTTCCCAGGACTACATTGCCACACTTTGATGGGGCTGGCCATTCCCAGGGCCATTCCCCCTGCACACCGTCAATCAACTAGGCGCAAGAATTGCCTGGTGCGCGGCAGGCCGGTAAGCGCACGGCGGAGAAAAGGCTTGCAGGTCGCGGCCAGAGAGAACCTGTCCGCCTCGTTGATGCGAGCGCGATGTCTGTCAGACTTTGTGTTCGCCGCGCGCAAGTAGATTTGAGTGGTTGTGATATCGGAATGCCCAAGTTCCTGCCGCAGGGTCTCGATGTCAACCCCGTGATGATGCCGACGAGTGGCGTATAGCACGCGAAAAGCGTGGCAGGGCTTCTTCGGTTTCTTAACCGTGTAACTCGCATCGTTCGCCTTGTCGATGAGACGGTTGATAATTCGATCTAGGTGCTTGTCCATCGTCTGTGTCGCGGGCGACGGGAAAATCAATGCATCATTCGGTGCTTTGCCGCGATACTTCTTCAGGCAGGCGAGCAGCGTGTCGCTGACGACGATGGTCCGCTCTTCATAGTCTTTGGGCTTGAAGCCGAATTTCGGTTTGAATC
>Ga0137396_10002007_pt1 | contig 11003 bp, 8 predicted proteins | sample czc16metaG_FD_108284 | JGI IMG/M metagenome (GOLD analysis project Ga0137396, IMG submission 108284) | Vadose zone soil microbial communities from Angelo Coast Range Reserve, California, USA - czcobulk3.16 metaG | ecosystem: Environmental > Terrestrial > Soil > Vadose zone | place: USA...
GACGAGGACGGCGGCGACCACGCGCCCGTGTCGGTGACGGTGAGCGAGAACGGCAAGGCGCTCTGCACCGCGGCGAACGTCTCCAGCCGGCAGTGGTCCTGCAAGGTGTCCGTCCAGCTCCCCGACGGGTACCACGTGCTGGTCGCCACCCTGAAGCGCGGCAATTCCACCTCGCCGCAGTCGAATCCCGATCGCTTCCTGGTGAAGAGCTCGATCGCGGCCCCGACCATGGACCAGGTGCCGACGCCTTCCAAGGTCACGCAGCCGACGTTCTCCGGGCACGGCGAGCCGGGTGCCACGGTCACCGTCCGCGAGTCGGGGACGGTCCTGTGCCAGGCCACCGCTTCCGCCGGGGGAAGCTGGAACTGCACCTCGCCACCCCTCCGAGACGGTACCCACGCCCCTTCGGCCACCCAGCAGGACTCCGCGGGCAACGTCAGCGCGTCCGTCACCGTCACCTTCGTCATCGACACGCATCTCCCGGGTGCGCCCACCCTGGATGCGCCGGAATCGCCGACCGCCGATCCAAGGGTGACGTTCACCGGCACCGGCGAGGCCGGAGACGACGTCTTCGTGGTCACCGTGTTCGACCACACGCTCTGCTCCGGCCGCGTGGACAGCGCCGGCAAGTGGAGCTGCAGCCCGGCCAATCCGCTCGAGGACGGCGACTACGTCATGAACGCATTCCAGGTGACGCCCGCCGGAAATCGCAGCGGCCCCTCGGCTCCGCAGACGCTCAGCGTGCGCACGCTGTCCACTCCCCTCTTCGATGTGCTGCGGTCGCCCACGCGCATCGCGACGCCGCTCTTCACCGGCACCATCCCCACCATGTCGCTGTCAGCGCAATCCGTCTCCGTCCTGAACGGGCAGACTCCAGTCTGCTCGGGCACGGTCGCTTCCACGGGCCATTGGGAGTGCCGCCCGCCGAACGCGCTCGACGACGGACCCTACCTGTTCGTGGCCCGGCTGACGGACGGCAGAGGCCATTTCTCGGGACCCAGCATGGCGCGGGCGTTGGTGATCGACACCACCCCACCCGCCCCTCCCGTCCTCGACCAGCTCCGTTCGCCAAGCCGGAAGCGCCGGCCGATGCTGAGCGGCAGCGCCGAGGCAGCGAGCACCGTCACGGTGACCGACGCCATCACGGGAGCAGCGCTCTGCCAGGTAACCGCGAACGGTGCCGGAGCGTTCAGCTGCACGCCCGAGCGCGAGCTGTCAGTGGGGATCCACCACTTCAGCGCCACCGCGGCCGACGTCGCCGGGAACGTCTCGCTTCCGGCTGCTCCGATCGGCCTGACCATCTCCGACGTGGTTCCTCCGCGCCCCACCATCGATTCCCCGGCCGACGGCTCGGAGGTGGAGGATTCCCGGCCCGTGGTCAGCGGCCGCACGGCGGCGGGCACCGCGGTCCAGGTCTCCCTCGACGGCGCAGTCTACGCGGCACAAGTCGCTCCCGACGGGAAGTGGACGCTGCTTCCCTCCGCCGCGCTGGCATTCGGCGCGCATCACGTCTCCGCCGCCGCCGTGGACGCCGACCAGAACGTCAGCGATCCGGCGCAGAGCACCTTCAACACCGTCGAGTCCGGCGTGGCCCGCGGCGGGTGCGCCGGCGGCGGGACGGCCTGGCCACTGCTCGCCGTCGCCGCGTTCCTCGCCGTCCTTCCGAGGCGCCGCGCGCGCGCGCTGGCCCTCGCTGCCGTGGTGGCGCTGCCGGTCGCGGCCCGGGCACAAGCGACCCGGATGGACGTCTCGCTCTTCCGCCCGGCGGCGGGCGGAGACGGCTTCGCCGCCGTCGAGGGAGCGCGACCGCCGCTTCCAGGCGAGCAGCGGTTCGAGGTGCGCACCTGGACCGACTACGCGGTCCACCCGCTGACCTTCAAGTCGCAGTCCGGATCCGAGGACGTGCTGGTCCGCAACCGCACCGGTGGTTGGCTGTCGCTCCAGGCGCACCTCCTGGGGCCCCTCTCCGTCTCCGCCCAGCTCCCCGTCACCTACTCGCAGCAGGGCGACCTCTCGAACCTTCCGCCCTCCTCTCGCGGACCTTCCTCGCTGCTGGGGGGGGTCGGCGACCTCCGGCTCACGCCCCGCCTGGCGCTGCTCCGGCAGGAGTGGGCGGGCATCGACCTGGCCACGCAGGTCTCGCTGGAGTTCCCCACCGCCCGGGGACGGACGCTCACCGACGACGGACGCGTCCGCGCCGAGGGTCTGCTCGCCATCGGCCGCCGCCTGGTCGAGAGCGGGCGCGGAGACCTCGACCTGCTGGGCAACGCGTTCCTGCGGCTGCGCCCTCCGCACGAGCTGCTCGACGTGAAGACCGGCAACGAGGGCGGGCTGCGCGCCGGGTTGGGGTACCTGCCTCCCCGATCGCGGGCATGGCTCCCGCGGCGGGTGTACGCCGAGATGGAAGCGCGCACGTTCCTGCGCGCTGGATTCGCGGCCGGCACCTCGCCGGCCGAATGGCGCGTCGGCACCACCATCTGCCCGGTCCGCGGCCTGGCGGTGGACCTGGCCGGCGGAGGCGCTCTGACGGACGGCGTGGGGGCGCCGCGCGCCCGCTTCCTCTTCGGGGTCGGTTGGTCTCCCTCGGCTTGCAACGACAGCACCGCCTCGCTGCGCCCCTTGGTCCGCCCCGCGCCCCTGCCGGTGCAGGTCTTCTCCGAAGCGCTGACCTGCCCGCCCGTGCCGGCCGAGTCGACCAAGGTCCTGGCCGCGTACGTCCCCGAGGCGCCCTCCGATCGCGACGGCGACGGCATCCCCGATTCCGACGACTCGTGCCCCGACCAGCCGGGCCCGGTCGCGAACCACGGGTGCCCGATGGGCGCGCGCCAGATGGTCATCGTCTCCTCCAGCAGGGTGGAGATCGTCGAGCAGGTGCGATTCGACACCAACAAGGCGACCATCAGGCCGCAGTCGCACAAGCTGCTCGATCAGGTGGCCGCGGTGCTGCTCAGCCATCCCGATCTGCTCCTGGTCCAGGTGGAAGGACACACCGACGACCGCGGCAGCGCGCTGCGCAACATCGTGCTGGCGCAGTCGCGCGCGGAGGCGGTGGCGGCCTACCTGGAATCGAAGGGGGTGCCGGCCGAGCGGCTGCGCGCGGTCGGGTTCGGGCAGGGGCGGCCCATCGCCACCAACGCGAGCACCGCCGGCCGCGCGACGAACCGGCGGGTCGCGTTCACCGTCCTGCAGACGCGCGCGCGCATGATCGAAGCGGGGCGGCCCAACACCTGAAAGGGCGCGGCGGTTCGTTCTCTGGTAAGAGGGTGGCCTCCTGCCAGGAGAAACCGCCATGCCGCAGCTCCGCGCATTCGCCGCACTGCTGTGCCTGGGAGCACCGCTCCGACTCGCAGCCGAGGAGCCCGCCGGCACCCTGAAGAAGATCAGGGACAGCGGCGTCGTCGCCCTCGGGCATCGCGAGTCGTCGATCCCGTTCTCCTACTACGACGACAAGCAGCAGGTGGTGGGCTACTCGCAGGACGTCGCGCTCCGCATCGTCGACGCGGTCAAGCAGGAGCTGAAGCTTCCCGGGCTTGAGGTCAAGCTGGTCCCGGTCACCTCGCAGAACCGCATCCCGCTGGTGCAGAACGGAACGGTGGACATCGAGTGCGGCTCGACCACCAACAACCTCGAGCGGCAGAAGCAGGTGGCCTTCTCCAACAGCCTCTTCATCGTCCGCACGCGGCTCTTGACCCGCAAGGACAGCGGCATCAAGGACTTCCCCGACCTGGCAGGCAAGAACGCGGTGGTGACGGCGGGAACCACCTCCGAGCGGCTCCTGCGCAAGCTGAACGAAGAGAAGAAGCTGGGCCTCAAGATCACCAGCGCGAAGGACCACGGCGAGTCGTTCCTCATCCTCGAGAGCGGCCGCGCGGCGGCGTTCATGCTCGACGACGTGTTGCTCTCGGGCGAGGTGGCCAAGGCGCGCAAGCCGGCCGAATGGGTGGTGACCGGCACGCCGCAATCGCGCGAGGCGTACGGCTGCTCGATGCGCAAGGACGACAAGCCGTTCAAGGCGCTGGTCGACCGCACCATCGCCGCGCTGGAGACCTCGGGCGAGATCCTGCCCATCTACGAGAAGTGGCTGCAGAAGCCCGTCCCGCCCAAGGGGCTGAACCTGAACTTCCCCCTGAACGACGAGATGAAGGCGCTCTTCAAGAACCCGAACGACAAGGCGCTCGACTGACCAAAGGCGCGGATGGACTTTCGCATCTTCGTCAGCCCCGTGCCGACCGGCGAGACCACCTACCTGGGGTGGCTGCTCATCGGCTTGCGCAACACCATCGCGCTGTCGCTCGCGGCCTGGGTGCTCGCCCTGGCGCTCGGCACCGTGCTGGGGATCCTGCGCACTGTGCCGGGCCGCGGCCTGCGCGCGCTCGCCGGCGCGTACGTGGAGATCTTCCGGAACGTGCCGCTGCTCGCGCAGCTGTTCATCTGGTACTTCGTGATTCCCGAGATCGTCCCCGGTGGCCAACGGTTCAAGCAGATCGATCCGTTCGTGCAGCAGTTCCTCGCCTCCGCGGCGTGCCTGGGCTTGTTCACCGCTGCGCGCGTCTGCGAGCAGGTGCGCGCCGGGATCGAGTCGCTCTCCCACGGACAGAAGAACGCCGGTCTGGCGCTGGGGTTCACGCTCCCGCAGACGTACCGGTACGTGCTGCTGCCCATGGCGGCGCGGCTCATCGTGCCGACGCTCACCTCCGAGACGCTCAACGTCTTCAAGAACTCCGCCGTGTGCTCGACCATCGGGCTGCTCGAGCTGACTGCCCAGGGCCGGCAGCTCGTCGACTACACCGCGCACGCGTACGAGTCGTTCCTCGCGGTCACCGTGCTGTACCTGGTCGTCAACGCCGCGATCCAGCTGCTCATGCGCGCCGTGGAGTCGCGCGCCCGGGTGCCGGGATACCTGGGGAGCCGGAAATAGCATGTACGAATTCGATTGGAGCTCCATCCCCGGGGCGCTGCCGTTCCTCTGGCAAGGCATGAAGGTTTCGCTGGGGATCACGGCGGTGGCGGTCGCCGTCGGGATCGCGTGGGGCACGGTGCTGGCCGTGATGCGTCTGTCGCCCGCCCGGCCGGTATCGCTCTTCGCGGCAGCCTATGTGAGCGTCTTCCGCTCGGTGCCGCTGGTCATGGTGCTGCTCTGGTTCTTCCTCATCGTCCCCTCGCTGCTGCGGGACGTGTTGGGGCTCAGCCATGCCACCGACCTGCGGCTCACTTCGGCGATGGTGGCGTTCGCGCTCTTCGAAGCTGCCTACTATTCGGAGATCATGCGCGCGGGCATCCAGAGCGTCTCCAAAGGGCAGCGATCCGCCGCGCTGGCGCTGGGCATGACTCCCTGGCAGGCGATGTGGTACGTCGTCCTGCCGCAGGCGTTCCGCAACATGGTCCCGCTCCTGCTCACGCAGGCGATCATCCTCTTCCAGGACACCTCGCTGGTGTACGTGTCGGCGCTGGCCGACTTCTTCGGGGCGGCTTACAAGGTCGGCGACCGCGACGGCCGGCTGGCCGAGATGTTGCTCTTCGCGGGCGCCGTCTACTTCGTCCTGTGCTCCGCTGCGTCGTGGGCGGTGCGCCTGTTGCGCCGGAGGGTGCTCGCGTGATCTCGGTGCGCGACGTCTACAAGTCCTACGGCGACGTAGAGGTGCTCGCGGCCTGCTCCATGGAGGTGCGCAAGGGCGAGGTGATCGTGGTGTGCGGCCCCTCCGGGTCGGGGAAGAGCACGCTGATCAAGTGCATCAACGGACTGGAGCCGTTCGAGCGCGGCCAGATCGTGGTGGACGGCGTCGAGGTCGGCAAGCGCGGGACGAATCTATCCAAGCTCCGCGCGCGGGTGGGGATGGTGTTCCAGCAGTTCGAGCTGTTCCCGCACATGAAGGTGATCGACAACCTGACCATCGCGCAGGTCAAGGTGCTGGGACGCGGGCGCGAGGAAGCGCGCCGCAAGGCGCTTGCGCTCCTCGATCGCGTCGGGCTGCGCGAGCATGCCGACAAGCACCCCGGGCAGCTCTCCGGCGGCCAGCAGCAGCGCGTGGCCATCGCGCGCTCCTTGGCGCTGGACCCGGTGTGCATGCTCTTCGACGAACCCACCTCGGCGCTCGACCCGGAGATGATCAACGAGGTGCTGGACGTGATGGTCGCCCTGGCGCGCGATGGCATGACCATGGTGGTGGTCACGCACGAGATGGGCTTCGCGCGGAAGGTGGCGAGCCGGGTCGTCTTCATGGACCAGGGCCGCATCGTGGAAGAGGCGCCAACGGCGGAGTTCTTCGCGCAGCCGAGGACGGACCGCGCGCGGCAGTTCCTCTCCAAGGTGCTGCACCACTGATCACACGATCCGGAGCCGGATGCTCTCCACGCCGTCCACTCCGCCGCGGACCTGGTCGCCGCGCTGCAGAAAACCCGCCCCTGCGGGCGTGCCGGTGAAGATCAGGTCGCCGGGCTGCAGCGCGTAGAGCTGAGACAGGTACGCGAGGATGTCCGGCACGGGCCAGATCATCTGGCTCAAGTTGCCGTCCTGGCGCATCTCGCCGTTCACTTCCAGCCAGATCCGGCCGGAGCGCGGGTGCCCGATCTGGGCCGTGGTACGGATCCCGCTGACCGGCGCCGACTTGTCGAACGCCTTTCCCGGATCCCAAGGGCGGCCCTTCTCCTTGGCGGCGGCTTGCAGATCGCGGCGGGTGAGGTCGATTCCCACCGCGTAGCCGAAGACGTGATCGAGCGCGGAGTCGCGCGGCACGTTCGCGCCACCCTTCCCGACCGCGACCACGAGCTCCATCTCGTACGCCAGCTTCTGCGTCTGCGTCGGGTACGGGACGTCGCCCCCGTTCGGGACGACCGCGTCCGCCGGCTTCCCGAAGAAGAACGGCGGCTCGCGGTCCGGGTCGCCGCCCATCTCGCGCGCGTGGTCCGCGTAATTGCGTCCGACGCAATGGATGCGGCGGACCGGGAACAAGGCATCCGTCCCGCTCACCGGAAGGGCAGGCGGGTCCCAGGAAGGAATCGCGTAGCGGGCCATCAGGAAACGACCTCCTCGCGCCTGAAACCCAGCGCCTTCTGCACCGGGCGATCGGAGAAGCTGAACAGTACCGCGTCCTCGCTCGCCTGGTGCAAGACGGCGTTCCAGGACGGAATGACGAAGACGTCTCGAGGACCCCACTCGAACGTCTGGTCGCCCACGGCGCTGCGGCCGCGCCCCTCTACCACCGCGTACACGGTGCCATCCGTCGAGCGGTACGGCACGCCGTGGAACCCGGCGGGCAGGAGCTGGATGAAAGCGGCGATGGTCGGCATCGGGTACCCGCCGGTCGCCGGGTTGGCGTACTGCATCTTGGCGCCGTGGCAGGGATGGAACGGTCCGTTCCGGCGCAGCTGCTCGAGCGCCTCGCGCGTGCGGTCGTACGGATAGCTGAAGACGGGCGTCGCGCGGGAGACCGGCTCGTAGTCGAGCGGAAGGAGGTTCGACCCATACCGCGCCAGCGAGTCCCGCTCGGGCCGCGCGACGGGCTGCACCTCTTGAGGATGGCGTTCGGCGAATCCCGCGTCGAAGAATGCGACGATGGGGATGTCGAGGCCGTCGAGCCAGATCACCGGCTCCTTGCCAGGATTGCCGTGGTCGTGGAAGGTCCAGGACGGAGTGAGGATGAAATCGCCCGGGCGCATCGTCGCCCGCTCGCCGTCCACCGCCGTGTACGCTCCACTCCCTTCCATGACGAAGCGCAGGGCGGACTGGACATGCCGGTGGCTGGGCGCGATCTCTCCCGGCAGGATCAGCTGCAGCCCGGCGTACAGCGAGTGCGTCGTCGCCGAGGCGCCGCGCAAGCCGGGGTTCTCCAAGACGAGCACGCGGCGCTCGGCTTCCCGGGCAGTGATCAGCCTGCCCGCCTCCATCAAGTGCGCGCGCACCGTGTCGTAGTGCCACAGCGCCGGAACGCACGGAGTGCGCGGACGCGGCGGCACCAGCTCACCCAGCACTTCCCACAGAGGTGTCAGGTTCTCCCGATCGATGCGCTGATAGAAGGCCTTGCGTTCCGCGGTCCGCTCCGGGGCAACGAACATCATGGGGTGGACGCTCCCGTCTGCAAAGCGTGCTCCTCTGCCTCGGGCGCGCGGCGCAAGAAGGAGATGCACAGCGCCGCCACGGACGCGATGAGGACCGGCACCGCGGCCACCAGGAAGATCTGCCGGACCGGCCAGCGCAGGGAGAGGAGCAGTCCGCCGATGATGGGGCCGATGATCGACCCGATCCTACCGATCCCGAGCGCCCAGCCCACTCCGGTCGAGCGGATGGCCGTCGGATACGAATTCGCGGTCAGCGCGTTGGCGCCGATCTGGCCTCCGACCACGCAGAAGCCGGCGCCGAACACCGTGAGGACCAGCGCGCCGATGGAGCTCCCCACCGTGCCGATCAGCAACACGAACGCGCTCGCGGCGAGGTAGGTGAGCGCGAGCATCACGAACGGAGAGAAGCGGTCGAAGAGGCGGCCCAAAAGGAGCGTCCCGATGGTCCCGCCCACCTGGTACATGGCGGTGATGAGCGCCGCGCGGCTCACTGCGATCCCGGACTCGTGGATGATGGTCGGCAGCCAGTTGGTGAGGAAGTACAGGTCGAGCAGGCTCATGAAGAACACGACCCAGATCAGCAGCGTGAACGGCCCGCGCCCGTTGGCGAAAAGCTGGCGCACCACGAAGCCCTTCGCTTTGTGCTCCTCGACCGTGAACGTCGCCCCGGCGGGAACGGCCGCCGCGGGATCGATGCGCGAGAGGATCCCGGCGACCTTCTCGCCGCGGCCCCCCTGCACAACCAGGTAACGGATCGACTCCGGGAGCATCGCTGCAAGCAAGGGGAACGCCAGGCAGGGCACGATGCCGCCGAGCACGAACACCGACTTCCATCCGAAGTGCGCGATCAGGCTGGCCGCGGCGACCCCGCCCAGGGCGGCGCCGAGGGAGAACCCACAGAACATGATCATCACCGTGGTGGCGCGGATGCGCTTCGGGGCGTACTCCGTGGTGAGCGCGATCGCGTTTGGCATGGCGCCGCCCAGCCCCAGCCCGGTGATGAACCGCAGGACGATCAGCGACTGCACGGAGTCGGCCATCGCGGTGAGCAGCGACATTGCGCCGAAGAACAGGGTGCAGAAGACGAGCACCGGCTTGCGGCCGTACCGGTCGGCCATCGGTCCGAACGCGAGCGCGCCGAGCATCAGCCCGAGGAGCCCCGCCGAGAACACCGGGGTCAGCGCGGCCCGGTTCACGTGCCAGGAGCGGACGATCGCGGGGGCCACGTAGCCGATCGCCTGCGTGTCGAAGCCATCGATGAGGACGATCAGCGCGCAGAGGGAAACGACCTTGACCTGGAACCCGCCGAGCTTCCGCCCGTCGATGAACTCCTGAACGTCGACCGTGGTCATCGTCGTCCCCGCTCGCGCTCGGGTCCCTCGAGCGACTCGCGGTCGTAGCCGGCGACGCGCTTGTACCCCTCCGAGATCGCCTTCAGCTCCTCGAGGCCGATCACGTCCTCGATGCGCGTGAACGGCTTGTCGCCGCTCCGCACGAAGACCTCGCGCAGGATCGCGTCGGGCGGGTTCTTGCGGCTCGTGCGCACCACGTTGGAGGTGGCCTCCCGGCGCTTCGCCTCGTACGCCTGGAGGGCCTCCGCCGCATCGCGGTACGCACAGAGCGCGTCCGCCAGCGCTCGCGCGTCGAGGATCGCCTGCCCGGCACCGTTCGAGCCCCGGGGCACCATCGGATGCGCGGCGTCGCCGAGCAGCGTGACGAACCCCTGCGTCCACCACGGCAGCGGGTCCTGGTCGACCATCGGAAACTCCAGCACCAGATCGGCGGCGCGGATGAACGCCGGCACGTCCAGCCATTCAAAGCGCCAGTCCTCGAACGCGCCGATGAAGTCGGCCAGCTCGCCACGCCGGGTCCAGTCGCGCTTGTCGTGGCGCGGCGTCTGGATCTCCGCCACCCAGTTGACGAGCTGCTGCCCGTGGGCGTCGATGCGCTCGCGGATGGGGTAGATGACCATCTTTCCGCATTTCAGCCAGCCCGCGCGGACCATGCTCGCGCCCGAGAGGAACGGCGGCCAGCGGGTGACGCCGCGCCACATGTTGACCCCGGAGTAGAGAGGTTCGCCCTCGTACGGGTGGAGCTGCTTGCGGATGACGGAGTGGATGCCGTCGCAGGCGACCACCACCCTGCCGCGCTGGGGCGCGAGCTCCTCGCCCGTGACCGTGCTGCGGAACAACGCGGTCGCACCCTGCGCATCCTGCTCGAACCCCGCGCACTTCCATCCGGCGAGGACGCAATCGTTCCCGAGGCGCCGCCGGACCGCCTCGAGCAGGACCGTGTGCAGATCGCCGCGGTGGACGGAGTACTGCGGCCATTCGTAACCTGCGGCGCGACCGAGCGGCTCGCGGTAGATGAGCTGGCCGAAGCGGTTGAAGAACGCCGCCTCGCGCGTTTCCACCGCGTAGCGCGACAGCTCGCCGGCGAGGCCGAGGCGGGCGAGCTCCTTAGCGGCATGAGGCAGGATGTTGATCCCCACGCCGACCGCCTTGATCTCCGGCGACGACTCGAACACCCGTGAGGGGATACCCGCCTTCTCGAGGGTGAGCGCCAGCGTCAGGCCGCCGATCCCGCCGCCGACGATCAGGACGTCCATGCGCGCGCCTCTGCGCGTTCATAGCCATCCACCCGACTAGGCGTCAACGGCGCCGGTTGACGCGCAGCCGCCGCGTAGGTAATCCGGGCCGGCGAGGGTTAGCGATGAAGCTCTACGAAGGAGTGCGCTCGTCGGCGTCGTTCCGGGTGCGGATCGCCCTGAACTTGAAGGGCCTGCCCTACGAATCGCAGGTCATCGATCTGCGCGCCGGCGAGCACCGCCGGCCCGAGTACGCGCGGATCAACCCGCAGCAAGCGGTGCCGGCGCTGGCCGACGGCGGGCGCACGCTCGTCCAGTCGATGGCGATCCTCGAGTACCTCGAGGAGATCCATCCCGAGCC
>Ga0137396_10002008_pt1 | contig 11003 bp, 10 predicted proteins | sample czc16metaG_FD_108284 | JGI IMG/M metagenome (GOLD analysis project Ga0137396, IMG submission 108284) | Vadose zone soil microbial communities from Angelo Coast Range Reserve, California, USA - czcobulk3.16 metaG | ecosystem: Environmental > Terrestrial > Soil > Vadose zone | place: USA...
CAGAGCTTCCGCTACGCGACGAATGCCCCCGACCTGAAGGCGTTCGTCGTCTGCTACGGGCCGGCGCCGAACGCCGCCGACATGGCCGGGATTCGGGCCCAAGGGCTCGGCGTGTACGCGGAGAACGACGCGCGTATGACTGCCGGCGCGCCGGATGCTGCCGCCGCGATGCGAGCTGCGGGGAAGACCTATCCCTACACGATCTATCCGGGCGTGGGGCACGGATTCCTGCGTAGTCGTGAGAAACCGGCAGTCGCCGACAGCGCGTGGAGTGCGGTGATCCGGTTTTTCCGCGCGCAGCTGAAGAGCTAGCGCCGCGCGGTTGCTGCCAGCAGCGAGCGCGCTCGCTCGAGCGCGGCATCGCACCCCTCCAGCACGTCGGCGGCGCGCGTCTGCACGCGGATCTCGGGCACGATTCCCACGTGCCCGAACTCCGTCCCATCGGAGAATGCGTCGCGGGTTACCGTGAAGCGGACCTGCCAACCGGCAGCGAGCCGGAGCACCAGCGTTTGTCCCGTGCTACCGGCGGACGCTTCACCGATGATCGTGCCGCGGGTGCCGTCGCGGAACGCCGCCAGGAAGTCCTCAGCCGCGCCCGACGTACGCGCCGAAGTCAGCACCACGACGGGACCGGTGTAGGGAGGGCGCTCGCGCCGCAGCGGTGGCCAGATCGTGTCGGAAGGCGCGCGGAGCCACGCGCCGGTCGAGTCCGGCTCGTCGGGGCCGCGGTAGGCGGGACGATACTGCGGCGTCCGCCAGCGCGATGTGAGAATGGGACGGTCCGTCAACCGGGAGAGAACGGCATAGCCCTGCTCTCGACCGCTTGCCGTCCACATCGTTTCGCGCAGATCGACAATCAGACCCCGATGCCGCAGCCCTTCGCGCGGTGCGTCGCCCAACGCGCGGTCGAACAGCGCGACGACATCAGGATCCGCGAGCGAGTTGATGCGGATCCAGATCACGCCGTCGGGCAGCGTCTCGGCTTCGACCGGAGGGCGTTCCAGCGGCCAGCGGGTCATAAGCGCGACGCTGCGGGTCACGCTCGCACCGCGCTGCGTGCCACCCGGAAGCCGCAACACCAGATGGAGGGCGGTTCCACGCTCACCCTCGAGCATGCGTTCCACGGCGCGTTCCCAACGACTCGAGTCCGTGGCGGCCGCAATTTCAGGAAGGACGGAATCGCGAATCCAGAGCTCCGCGGGAATGCCCTGAACCGCGATGATCTCTGCCAGACGTTCGGGACGGGCGATGCGCATCTCGTCATTGGCGGCGTAGTCGAGGATGAAGGGCCGGCGCTCGATGCTCCGCAGGGCGATGGGCGGTCGCGCTGTTCGCGCCGCGATGGGCGCCGGCGGCAGCAGCTCGAACTGGCCGTCGTGCAAAAGCGCGCCCCAGCGCCGCAGTTGCCGGAAAAACTGCAAATCGGTTGGCGCGGCCCCCCCCGCCCCTCCTGGTCCCCCGGGCCCCCCGCGCGCGTCGATCATCGTGACCGTCGCGGCGAACGCCGAGTCCCAATTCGCGCGCACGGCGTCCCAGTAGGCATAGTTATAGCGCGCTTCCGACCACAGTCCCGCGGCAACGATGTGCCGGTCGACCGGATTCACGCGTTGCGCGGTGAGTGGTGCAAAGAGGAGCGCCGGGAACCACACTGAGAACCACGGCGTACGGGATCGCATGGCCCTAATTTATCTGTTGCTGTTCGCTTCGCCCCAAGTGCTCCTGTATCTGTACTTGCGGGAGCGCTTTCCTCTATCTGCGCGGCGAGGCCTCACAGTCGTCTTCGTCGTCTTCAACATCCCGTGGGTCATGGTCGGCGTGAGGATGTTCTCCGGCAGTCTGTGGGGAATCAGCCGCGTTCCCTACATCGCCCCCTGGATCGCGTGGCAGCTGCTTGGCTGGATTTTTCTCGCGCTGGTTGCTGTGTACATCATGGGGAAGGCGGTTCGGCGGTTGGGCGGTTTGGTGGTTAGTAAACTGCGAGCTTCTCCAACCGGCGAACTGCTTGACCGCCCGACCGCCCTGTCCCGCCGTGAATTCCTCGTCCGCGCGACGTACACCTACGCCGCCGCTGGCGTGGGATTGTCAGCCTACGGGATTTGGAACGCGGAACGACTGCCGACTATCACGCGCCGCGCGCTCGTCTTTCCCGATCTTCCCCCCGCCTTGGACGGACTGCGCATCGCTCACGTCTCCGACGTGCATGCCGGCATTCACATGGCCGAAGAGAAAATGGCCGAGATCGTCGCCCTGACGAACGGGCTCGGCGCGGATCTGATTGTGCAGACGGGCGACATGATCGACATCTCGCAGTCCTACATCCCCGAGTACGTGCGGGCGTTTCGGGACCTACACGCACCGCTGGGCGTCGTAACCGTGCTGGGCAATCACGATCGCTACACCGGCGCGGACGCCGTGATCAAAGGGGTGCGTGACGCCGGGCAGACCTTCGTGAAGAACGGCGTGCACGTCATCGAGCACCGCGGTGCCGCAATCGCGCTCGTGGGGATCGATGACCCGCGCAATTGGCGGGCGGACGATCCGCAGGACGAGGATTTGGCCGAGGCACTGCGCGTCACGCCGCCCGCGTCGCAGGCATTTCGGATTTTGCTGGCCCATCGTCCCGGTGCGTTCGACGGCGCCGCACCGCGCGGCATTCCGCTGACGCTCGCGGGCCACATACACGGCGGGCAGTTCTATCTGCCCGTGATCGGCTGGTCGCCGGGACGGTTGATCACCAAGTACGTCATGGGTCATTTCCAAAAGGGCGCGAGTCAGCTCTACGTGAGCCGGGGCATCGGCGTGGTCGGCGTGCCGCTACGGATCTTTGTGCCGCCGGAGATTGCCTTGTTCGAGTTGCGGCGTTCTGGATAGCGCAATCACGCGCTAATCGCCCGCCACGCGCCATCGATCACCAACCGCAATCCCGCGTCGCCGCTCTTCCATTCTCCCGCCACGATCTTCTGTAGCGCATAACCAATCGTCGCGAGCCACACGCCCGCCCAAACATCCACTGCCCCCGGGCGCACGACGCCTTGCGCTTTCCCCTCGGCAATCAGGCGCTCGACCACAACGCGAAACTCCCGCTCGGTCCTGCGGCTCTCGTCATCGAGCACCGCCACGAGCGGCTCGAGCAATCCGAGCTTCACGATCGACGGATCCCGCGTCGCGCCCTCGATGAGACCGTGCGCGACGGCCGCCAGCTGGGCACGGGTGTTCGTCGGCTCGAGACTGCGGCTCGCTTCCTGTGCGACTTTCGTCGCCCAGCGCTGCGCCGCTCGATAGAGCTCGTTGACGAGCTGTTGCTTGCTGGCGAAGTGCCGGTAAATCGTTCCCTCCGCGATGCCGGCCTTCTTCGCGATTTGCGCGGTCGTCGTCACGTAATAACCGCGCGTCGTGAACAACTCGAGCGCGGCTCGGATCAGGCGCTGGCGTGTGAGATCGGCGGCCGGTCTGGTGCTGGAAACGTGGGGATGCGACACGGCGCGAATCTACCGTCCACAAAGGAGTGTAACTAGCTTTCCGGCCGCTTTACCCAAGCCCTCTCAGCTCCCAAGTCGATCAATCGGAGGCGTTGACGCGATGCGCATGCTGGTACTGGGGGCCGGACTGCAGGGCTCCGCCTGTGCGTACGATCTGCTCCAGCAGTCCGCGGTTGAGCGCGTCACACTCGCCGATCTAAAGCCAGGACGTCTCCCGGCATTCCTGAAGAAGAAGAAAGACAAGCGGCTCGTCACAGCTCGCCTCGATGCCAAGCAGTCGGTTCGGCTGCGCAAGCTGATGCATGGCCATGACGCCGTCATGAACGCGTTGCCCTACTACTTCAACTATTCGGTCGCCCGGAACGCCATCGCCGCGGGACTCCATTGCGCGGACCTCGGCGGCAACACCGAGATCGTCCAGAAACAGAAGGCGCTCAGTGCCGCCGCTGAGAAGAAAGGCGTATCAGTCGTTCCCGACTGTGGGCTCGCTCCCGGGATGGTCAACATCATCGCCGCAGAAGGTGTTCGACGGGTCGGCGAGGCGGAGTCCGTGAAGATCTTCGTGGGCGGGTTGCCGCAGCATCCCGAGCCCCCGCTGAATTATCAGATCGTCTACTCGCTCGAGGGTGCGTTGGATTATTACACGACGCCGTCGTGGGTTTTGCGGGGCGGCCGGCCGGAGCGCGTGGACGCTCTCTCGGAGCTCGAGACCGTGGAATTCCCCAACCCCGTCGGGACGCTCGAGGCATTCCATACGGGTGGTGGCATCTCGACGATGCCGTGGGCATATGCCGGGAAGGTCCAAACGATGGAGTACAAAACACTGCGGTATCCGGGCCACTTGGCGGTCATGCGCCCTGTCCGCGAGCTCGGACTGCTGTCGCTCGATCCGGTGACGGTGAAGGGGACAAAGATCGTGCCGCGTGACGCGTTCATCGCCACCGTGTCGCCGCGGCTCTCCAAGCCCAACGGGCGCGACCTCGTCGCGTTGCGGATCGAAGTGACGGGACGCAACGGACGTCGTGTCGCGTGGCAGCTGCTCGACTATTACGACGAGACCACCGGCATCAGTGCCATGATGCGCACGACCGGCTACTCGCTAGCAATCACCGGAGTCATGCAAGTCGACGGCAGGATCAGGGCCACGGGCGTCCACACACCGGATGAGGCGGTGCCGTTTCAGGACTACGTCGCTGAATTGAAGAGGAGAGGAATTGAGATTCGGGAAGTGACCAATCAGTAGCTCCACGTCGTTGCGAACGCGACCTCCGCGCCTTCCGTCCCTTTCCCGCCCTCGATGATGACGACGGTATTCCGCATCAGCGCGACGGCGACTCCCGCGCCCAGGCTTGAGTGCAGTCCGTGTCGCGTGAGCCGCACCGCTTCGCCCGGTGCGAACACCCGCGCCGCGTCGTAAAAGCCGAACAGTTTGACCTCGAGCAGGCGCGGCGCCCAAATCAGTCCATAACGGGCTTCGACGCCGCCGAGGATTTTTCCCGGGCCAACGAACCGGCCGTCGTGGTAGCCACGCAGTGAGTGGTAGCCACCCACCGCGACCACCGGCCCTTCGCTCGACTCCATCGTAAACTGCGCCGCGAGGGGCGGCGTGCCGGACATTCCTTCGCCCGCGATCCGGCCGGCGAGGATCAATCGGTCCAGCGGATGCACGTAGACGCGGACCGCGCCGCTCCGGCGACTGTAGCCGCGTCCGCTGGCGACTAACCCCTCGACAACAACGCCGCGGTGCGGGTCCAGCTCGAGATCGCGCCAGTCGAGCACGACACCCGCGCGTGCGATGCGATCGTTGAACGGGACCTCACCCGGCCGGATAGCCCCGGACAGCTGGTCGCGCTGGAAGACGCTTTCTCCCGGCAGGTCGCGAAAATCGGTGTGCTCGAGCGAGCCGCCCGCGAGAACGCGCAGCGGGCCGACGATGCGGCGTTGCACCGTAAACCGCGCGGTGCGAATCGTGCGACTGACCCGATAGAAGTACGACCGGCCGGTGAGGCTGTCGCGGCTGTAGGTCGTGTTGTTTCCCTGGCCGTAATAGCCGAAGCGATTCGCGCGGATCAGCCCGGCGGTCAGAGCAAACCGCCAGCCGTCCCAATAGGCCGGCGCCTGGGCGTCGACGATTATCGAATAGCTGCCCTGCGTGCTGGCTCCGGCATCCAGCGCGACCCGGGCGAACGTCGGCTCCGGCCGCTCGGCAAAACCCATGGGGCTCGACCAGTCGTAATGGCCCGCGAGCCAGAATCCGTCGATCGAGCTGTACCAAATAGCGGGATAGAGATGATCGACCCAGTTGTGTCGGGGATTCGGCTCGGCGGATGTCTGCGCACTGAGCCCGCGGGCGAGCAGCACTGCGATGGCGAGGGCGTACCCGGATCGCCGCATGGCGCTCAGGTTTGCTCGAAGACGTGCGCGGTATCGTGCAGCTTGGCGTCGGTGCCGTCGTGCGCCGCATAGCGGCCGGGGTACAGCGATGCCGCACCGAATTCTCCGCGCTTGTTCACGGCATAAAAGATCAGGCCGAACTTGGGGCGTCCGCGGGCATCGAGCAGCCGAGCCTCGGTGGTGGCGATGACCCGCTTGAGGGACTCGAGGCATGCGTCAGCGGGTTTCATGCCGCGCCGCATGTTGTCGACCGTGAGAAAGCCGCCGCACACCTTGATGTTGGATTCCCCGCGGCCGGTTGAGCCCGCTGCGCCCACCTCGTTATCGCAATACTGACCGGCGCCGACGACTGCCGAGTCACCCACGCGGCCCGGAATCTTGAAGGCGATTCCGGCGGTCGTGGTCACCGACGACAGATCGCCGCCCGGCGTCACCGCATTGCAATTGATCGTGCCGGTGGGACGCACGACCATCGTTTCGGTTTCCGGGACGTCGAGGTAATCGTCGTCGGGATTCAAGTTGGCGCGCCACTTGAGCCACGCCTGCCGCGACTCCGGCGTCAGGAGATCTTCTTCTTTGAAGCCGTAGGAGAGCGCAAACTTTTTCGCGCCTTCCCCGACCAGAAAAATGTGATTGGTGTACTTGAGGACGAGTTTGGCGACTTCGGACGGCGTCTTGATATTCTCGAGACAACCGACGGCGCCCGCGCGCTTGGTGGGGCCATGCATGCAGGAGGCATCGAGCTGCACGACGCCGTCGCGGTTGGGCAGGCCGCCGTATCCGACGGACGTGTCGTTGGGATCGAGCTCCTGGATCTTCACGCCTTCGATCGCCGCGTCGAGCGTATCGGCGCCCTGCATCAGCATGTCGAACGCTTTTTGTACGCCGCGGAGACCGTTCGCGCTCGCGATGGCGACGGGTTTGGCGGCCCAACGGGATTGCGCAGGCAGGGGTTGGAGTGGTCGCATCGAATGCGGAATCACGGCGCTGGCCCCGCCGGCCGCGATGCCGCTCGCGGCCGAGCGCAAGAAATCCCGACGCGACCAGGAGTCGGACACGGTTAGGGTTTTACCCACTCGTCATCCTGCTGTCAACTTGCTACGTTGTCCAACCGTGGAGCTTTCGCTCGTTGTGCCCGCGTATAACGAACGCGAGAACCTGGCTCCGCTGCTCGCGGAGATCGAGTCCGGCCTCACGGGCCGTAGCTACGAGGTGATTGTCGTGGATGACGGCTCGACCGACGGCACGCTGGAGACGCTCAAGACACTGCGCAAGACGCATCCACAGCTGCGCGTCATCGCGTTCGAGCGCAATGCGGGACAGACGGCGGCGTTCGCCGCCGGATTTCGGCGGGCGCGCGCGCCGATCGTGATCACGCTCGACGCCGATCTCCAGAATGATCCCGCTGACATTCCGCTGCTCGTGGACACGCTACAGCGCACGGGCGCGACGGCGGTGGCGGGCTATCGCGCCACACGGCGCGACACTCCGTGGAAGCGCCTCCAGAGCCGCATCGCCAATGGCGTGCGCAACCGGCTGAACGGCGAAGTCATTCGCGACACGGGGTGTTCGTTGAAGGCGTTCCGGACCGACGCGGTGCGCGCTTTGCCGCTGTTCGGCGGGATGCACCGCTTTCTTCCCACGCTGATCAAGATGCAGGGCGGTACGGTCACCGAGGTGGCAGTCGGCCACCGGCCGCGCCGGCATGGCGCGACGAAGTACGGCATGTGGAATCGTGTGTGGCGCTCGCTGATCGACGCGTTTGCGGTGCGTTGGATGCAGCGGCGCGCCCTGCGGTACCGGGTGCGAGAGGAGTATTGATGACCGGGCCCCCCCCGCCCCCTCCGCCCCCCCCCACCCCTACCCCCTCGACCCACGACCAATGGCTCGTGCAGATCGACGCGGAGCTGGACGGCGAGCTCTCGCTGGTCGAGCGGGCCGCCCTCGCGAAGCACCTGACGTCGTGCGCGCATTGCGCCGGTGCGCGGGCGAGCCAGCTGGAAGTGCGCGTCGCCCTCGCACGCTCGGCGGGCAATCCGCACGCGTTCGTGGTGCCGCGGCCCGTGATCCGGCCGGGCGCGCTGGCCCTGTGGGTGGCCATCGCGCTGGGGATTGGGCTGCTGGCCGGGTGGGGAGCACACCAGCGGTGGGGCGGGCCGGGGAGCGGGGCACCGCTCGAGGAAACGCGTGGGACGATCGTCGTCCACTAGCGCTTCCCTCGTCGCGCTCGCGAGCGGGGCGATGTTGAGCTTCACGATTCCGATGCAGGGGCCCGGCACCCGGCTGACGTATCGGATTCGCGTCATCGAGCCCGCGGCGGTCGCGCCCCGCATCCTCGCGAGCGGCGCCGTCAGCGGACCGCTCGACACCGACATGCGGCTCACGCTGCGCAGCGACAGCGTCGAAGTCGAAGCGCTGTTCCAGGTCACGCCCATCGGCGACACGGTCAACCTCGGCGCCGAGTTCTTCACGAGGCGCCGTGTCGGGCGCTCGCGCCGTGGCCTGCCGGTCTGGGAAGACGATACCTACCGGCGCGTGGTGCGGCTCGCGTGGAATGACACGGCCCGCGTGTATCCCTTCGGCTCCGGCCGCCGCGACCCCACCGCGCCCCGCAAGGGCGCCTGGGTTGAGCTGATTCTCGAGCGCGCCTTCGCGGGTGGTGAGGCGCGGCCCGCGGAGCAGTTCGACGTCATCGATACGACTCGCGATTTCCGGTTGGAAGCCGTCGTGCGGCCGCGGCGCGCCCATGTGGTGCTGAACCTCGTGCGCGGCGACACCGTCAGCGCACCGCGCCCGATCGACCTTATTCCCGAGGAACCGCCGCGCATCGTGCGGCTGGTGCTCGGCAGGCGAGTGACGACGCTGGAGCTGAGCCTGACGCGTCCGGATCCGCCGCGCTCGGACCGCGAGCGCGCGCTCGCCATCGATGCCGACGTCGTCTGCTTGCGGGTCGTGCCGCCCGACGGGTCGGAGCCGCTGGGCGTGATGTGCGGGCGGCTCAACAGCGTGGCGCGCCAGCTGCCGCTGCCCAGCGGCGACACGCTCGCCGCGACGTTTGCCTGGCCCGGGCCGCGCTGATGGCACGGCCTCGGAAGCAGCGGCTCGATCCATCCATCTTCCATCTCCCCGCCGACAAGATGCGGGAGGGCTATTACTCGGACAAATACTTCGTGCGCGCGCGCGATCTGCTGCGTCGCGCACGGCATCGCCCCCGAGTCACGATGCAGGTGTTCGGAAAGTCGCACGCCTATCTGGGCGGCATCGACGAGGCGATCGCGATTCTGAAACTGTGCGCCGAGAGTTGGGACGAGCTCGTCGTGCACGCGCTGTATGACGGCGAAGAGATTCAGCCGTGGGAGACCGTCCTGCTCATCGAAGGGCCGTACGACGCCTTCGCGGTGCTCGAGACGCTCTATCTCGGCGTGCTGGCGCGACGGACACGGGTGGGCACGAATACGCGGCTCGTCGTCCAGGCCGCGAAGCCGAAGGAAGTGATGTTCTTCCCAGCGCGTCACGATCACTGGCTGGTCCAAACGGGAGACGGCTACGCCGCGCACATCGCGGGCGCGATCGGAGTGTCCACGGACGCGCAGGCATCCTGGTGGGGATCGGAAGGCGTCGGGACCGTGCCCCACGCGCTGATCGCGGCCTACGGGGGCGACACGGTGCTCGCTTCGCGGAAGTTCGCCGAGTACACCGATCCGTCGGTTCGGCTCATGACGCTCGTGGATTTTGACAACGATTGCGTCGGGACGTCGCTGGCGGTCGCGCGCGCCTTGGGCGATCAGCTGTATGGCGTGCGGCTCGACACCTCCGAGACTCTGGTGGACCAGTCGGTGATTCCGCAGATGGGCACATTCCGGCCGACGGGCGTGAATCCGCAGCTGGTCTGGAACGTCCGGCGGGCGCTCGATGCCGAGGGCTTTGCCCACGTCAAAATCGTCGTCTCGGGCGGGTTTACGGTCGAGAAGATTCGCAGTTTCGAGGAGCAGAGGGTTCCGGTGGACGTGTACGGCGTGGGCTCGAGTCTCTTTCAGGGGCGGTTCGACTTCACGGCCGACGTCGTGATGCTGGAGGGCAAACCGTGCGCGAAGGTGGGTCGGTCCTACCGGCCCAATCCCCGATTGGAGCGCGTCGAGTAGCACTTGCATCGGCCTTGGCTTCTGCATAATTTTCCGCCCAAATGAATAATCATGCATCCGTCCCGGTCGGCGTGCTCGGGGCGTCGGGGTACGTCGGTCACGAGCTGCTCCGCCTCCTGCGCGGACATCCGGCCACGACGATCGCCTTCGCGACCGCCGACGCGGCGGCCGGAGAGTGGGTCGACGGGGTCGAGCTGATCAAGGTCGATGATGCTCCCTGGCAGCAGGCCGAGATCGTGTTGTCCGCGCTGCCGCACGGCGTCTCTGCGCGCTACGTGCAGGAGGCACGCGCGGGCGGGAAACGCGCCGTCGATCTGTCCGCTGATTTCCGGCTCTCACCCGACGCGGTCTATGGGCTCACGGAGTTCACACGCCCGCGCCTCCCCGCCGCCGACCTCGTTGCCAATCCCGGCTGTTATCCGACGGCGGCGCTACTGGCGTTGATCCCGCTGGCGCAGCTGGGACTCATTGACGCATCGCGCGAAGTCATCATCGACGCAGCGTCAGGTGTGACGGGCGCCGGCCGCAATCCCAAACGCGAGTTGCTGTTCGGCGAGGTTGCGGAGGACTATCGCGCCTACGCCGCCGGGAACACGCACCGCCATCTGGCGGAGCTACGTCAATCACTCGCGCGCGAAGGCGGATTCACGGGCGACCTCGTCTTCACGCCACATCTGCTGCCGGTAAAGCGCGGCATACTCGAGACGATCCACGTGCCGTTGACGCGGGTGCTGGACCAATCCACGGCCGAAGGATTGTACAGCGCAGCCTATGACGGTGAGCCGTGCGTCCAAATCGTGCATGGCGCGTTGCCATCCCTGAAGGACGTCGTCTACCGCAACCGCGTCGCGATCGGCGTCGCCCTAGTCGCCGACGTCCGGCGGCCGCGACTCACCGTGATCGCCGCGATCGACAATCTCGTCAAAGGCGCGGCAGGACAGGCGATTCAGAACATGAACGTGATGCTCGGCCTGCCGGAAACGGCGGG
>Ga0137396_10002009_pt1 | contig 11001 bp, 9 predicted proteins | sample czc16metaG_FD_108284 | JGI IMG/M metagenome (GOLD analysis project Ga0137396, IMG submission 108284) | Vadose zone soil microbial communities from Angelo Coast Range Reserve, California, USA - czcobulk3.16 metaG | ecosystem: Environmental > Terrestrial > Soil > Vadose zone | place: USA...
ACCAGCTGCGGCAGCTCGTCGAGAAATGAGCGGCGCAGGAACCGCCCGAAGGGCGTGACACGCGGGTCGCCGTTCGCCTTGAAGAGGGGTCCGTTGGCATGGTTCAGGAGGAAAACCTCATCGAGCATTCGGTCGGCGCCATTGCACATCGTCCGGAACTTGAGCAGGGTGAATTCCTCCCCATTTTCCTTGAGCCGGCGCTGACGGAAGAAGATGGGCCCACGGCTGGATACCCTGATGCCCAGGGCAATCGCGCCAAATAGCGGGCTCAGCAATACCAACAACGACAGCGAAATGACTCCGTCGACCGCCCGCTTGGTCCGACGCCGGTTGCGGCCGAGCCGCGGCTGGACGACAGCAGTAGTTGTTGCTACCCCCACCTTTCCCTCCCTGCCGATCTCTCGGACTGTTGCGCCCGAGGGCTAAAAGCGTAACAACTTTGCGTGACTCAGGCAAGCCGCAGGGTGAGCGCGTTGCTCGAAGCCGTTGGCGAACATCTGTTCTATGAAGCCTCGAGCCACGAGACTTCGCTTTGCAACCCGGCGTTGAGCGTGACGGAGGGGACGTAGCCGAGCAGGTCTTTCGCCCGGGTCACATCGGCACAGGTTCGGCGCGCATCACCTGGCTGCGCGGGCTTACGTCGCATCACCGGCCGTCCCTGGATCAGACCATCGAGCATGTCGAGGACCTGGTTGATGGTCACCTGGTGACCACCTCCAAGGTTGAAGACCGCTCCAGGATCCCGACTTCCCGCCGCGCGGACCGTGCCCTCGACGATATCCGAGACGTGGGTGTAATCCCGCACTTGCTCACCGTCGCCGTAGACGTCGAGCTCGCCACCCGTGAGGTAGGCTCGAATAAAGCGATGAAAGGCCATGTCGGGCCGCTGTCGGGGTCCATACACGCTGAAATATCGGACCGACACCACGGGCACGCCGTACTGGCGCGCGTAGAGATAGCAGAGCTGTTCGCCCGCGAGCTTGGTTGCCCCGTAGGGCGAGATCGGCTTCGGGACCGCGGTCTCGGGCGTCGGGAAACTCTCGGCGTCTCCGTAGACCGACGATGACGACGCGTAGACGAACCTGGTGAGCGGGCGGCCGGCCACGGCATCGAGCAGACGCTGGGTCGCCAGGATGTTGCCCTGGAGGTAGCGGTCGAACTCCTGTCCCCAGCTTGGCCGCACCCCGGGCTGCGCGGCGAGGTGAAAGACGGTGTCGACCTGGTCGATGAGCGGGGCGAGCCGCGCCTGCAGAAGATCCGCCTCGATGAACTGGAAGCCCGGGGTCGATCGAGGCCCAGCGAGGTTGCGTTCCTTCTGGGCTCGGGGATAGTAGTCGGTGAAGGCGTCGATACCGGTGACCTGATGGCCGTCGGCCAGCAGGCGCTCACACAGGTGCGAGCCGATAAAGCCGGCGGCCCCCGTGACCAGGCCTCTCACGGTTGGCGCCGGTCGCTCGGGAAGGGGCTCGAACGACGCCAGGAGGCGGCGCTCGCGAGGTAGCCGCTGTTTTGCGGTGTGCCGGTCCCGGTCCGGGCGGCCAGGCAGATGTGGTGTGGCAGGGAGTGGTCCAAGAAGATCACGTCCATTCGCATCGCGTCGACCAGCGTCAAGAGCGTCTGCGTCAGGAAAACGTGGTGGTGCAGGGCGCGATGCTGGAGATTGCTGCGGGCGCGCTGCGCGAAGCTCGCCGGGTCACCGGCCTCCGGGTCGCGGCCAAGGTCGTGCAATTCGAGGATCTCGTCGAGGTGCGTGGCATCATCTTCACCGACGTCGCTGAGCTCGTCTGACCGCAGATGCTCCATCGTGGTGACGGCGCGCCGGTGATCGAAGGTGGCATCGCGATGCGGCACGACCAGCACCAGGATCCCGCCCGGCTTGAGGACGCGCTGCCACTCGGCCAACCCCTTGATTGGATTGGCGAGGTGTTCGAGGACATGCGAGGCGAACACGAAATCGTAGGAGGCCGAGGCCACCTCGGCCATCGCCGTGGCTTCGCCCACGATCCGCCGGCCGATGGGCGGAAGTGGGCCAGGGGACGCCGCCGTCCAGATCGTGGCCGGCGCGAAATCGAGCACGTCGAGGTGTCCGATCACGGCGTAGAGCGGCCACCGGTTGGCGTTTTGAAAAACCCCGCTGGGTCCGCCGATCTCGATTCCCGTCTTCGCCGAGAGCGCCGCTCGCAGCCGTCGAAAGTCGCTTGATGGGTACAGGTGGCGCGCCCGATCGAGGACGAGGGCAAGCCGCTGTCGCGGCATGCCCCGGTCAGATGTGACCAACATTCCCTTTCCAGTAGCTGGGCAGGCTGGCCGCATATCGAGTCGTCGCCCACATGGTCGCCCGCGCGTCTGCCAGGGATTTGCGAAAGCTCGCACGTAGCAGACGCGCAGGCAACTCGAGGGCCAGGGTGGCGACTCCGACCAGAATTGACCAGGCAAGTCCGAAGTGCTTGTTCACATATCCAACCCGGCTTTGCCACGCGTAGAGCAGCCGGGCCCCGGGGATCGCGCGCGTCGAGCCGCCCTCACGGTGATAGGCGCGAGCATCACTGAGGTAGAAGGAGGAGAAGCCCTGGCGCCGCGCCCGCAGGGAAAAATCGACATCCTCGTAAAAGACGAAGAAGCGCTCATCAAAACCGGATAAGGCGCGGAAGACGGAACCGCGCACCAGGAAGAAGGCCCCCATGACCTGGTCGACCTCGCGACTCGTCTTGTGGTCCCAGTCGGTCATGAAGTGGCTCGGCACCAGCCCCGGGACGATCGCGTCGACCGCCAGCATGCGCGCCAGCATGAGAGCCGGGGTGGGAAAACGAGCACAGGTGCGCCTGACCTCGCCCGCGTCATCGACCAGCTGGATGCCGCATATCCCAACCGCGCTGCTGGTCGACGTCTCCATGAAGAGGATGGGGACGGTCAGCGAATCCGCGAAGAGGCGTGTGTCCGGGTTCAGGAACAGCAAGAAGTCGGCGTCGCCGCCCTGGGCGGCTTGATTGCAGGCGGCCGCAAATCCACGATTGGTGGCGTTTCGAATGATGCGAAATACCCCCGCGTCGGCGATCCCGTCGGCCGAACCGTCATTCGAGGCATTGTCGACGATGACCACGCGGTTCAACTGGAAACCCTGGACGCTGGCGCCTCGAATCGACTCGAGGCATTGCTTGAGGAGGGGGCCCGTATTCCAGTTGACAACGATAATGTCTAGCGTGGAGGGCAAAACAGGCATCGTCGCATGGGCGAGTCACTGACGTCGAACCCAGCAGGCTGGCGGCGGGCCATCGCCATGGGACCCGCCCTCGTCCTCTTTTTCTTGATGCTCGTGGTGCCGACCGCTTACCGACCCCTCAAGGTGGTCTTGATCGTGGCTGTCCTGGCGACCATCGCCGCCTCAGTGTACCGGTCACCTCGGAGGCCGCGCCTGGATCCGGTGATCATCGCCTGGACCGCGCTTTATGTCGTCGCCGGCGGGTTCTTTGTCGTGCTCGGCTGGCTGAATCATGCCCCGGGGGCCCTGCGCGAGAGCACCGTGTACATCTTCTGGCCGGTGCTGTTCACCATCTTCGTGGCGGGCGCCTCGGAGCTGGGGATCTTGCGATCGCTGGAGCGCGTCTTCCTCCCTGCGCTCCTGGTGATCACCCTCTACTCGCTCACCTTCATCCTCCTGACCGGCCACTTCATCAATCCGGCCTCCTTCCTCCCCGACCTGCATCAGCAGGCGCGCGTCGTCTTTTACAACGGGTACGTCCAGTACAACATCAACTCGCTTGCCACCGTCCTCTTTGCGGTGCCGTACCTGGTGGCCACCCTGATGGTGGGCGTGACCCACAACGACGCCCCCGACCTGGTGACGGCGCCCTCTCGGCGACGAATCTGGTTGCCCCGCCTGGCCATCGGAACCGCGCTCTGCCTCGGCCTCCTCCTGACGGTATTGAGCCTGCGGCGGTCGCTGGTCGTGGTGGCCGCGCTTTCGCCATTCATGACCATCGGGCTGTTGTTCCTCCTGCCAACGCGAATCGGCCGGCGTGGCTGGCTTCGCCTCTTCCAGATGGCTGCCGGATTGGCCGCCGCCATCGTTGTCCTGACGGCGGTTTCGCACTATGCGTTTGGCGTGGCGCCGGGCACCCTCTCTGCCAAGGTGGCGCAAGGCTTCGACGTCACCAGTACCGAACCGGGCCCATCGACGCGCGTCGACCAATTCCACTACCTGATCGCGGGGTGGGAGCAGAGTCCGCTCTTCGGCAGCGGGTATGGCGCGGTCGTGCCCGGATTCCGGCCCAGGCCCGACGTGCTGCTGGGCATCCGGCTCGGGATCACGCAGCCCTGGTCGTACGAGCTCTCCTACATCGCCTTGCTCTACCACACCGGACTGGTCGGGCTCGGACTCTACGCCGCCGGCGTTGCGTGGATCTTCTTCACCGGGTTGCGGATCCTCAGGTCCGGTCATCCCCTCGCCCACCGGCTGATTCCGGTTCTCGTGGGAACCGCCTGCTTTTTGATCGCCAATGCGACCAACCCGTATCTGGAGAAGTACGACTACATGTGGGTGATCTTCCTTCCCCTTGCCTACGTCAATCTCTGGTTGTTGCGCGAGCGGCCGCTGGGGCCGGCCTGGGCACAGCGACTATCGACCAGGTTCGCGCCTCAACGTCGTTTGGAAGCGACCAGGACGATTTCTTCGCCAATCCGCGGTCTCAGCAGCAGGGCGAAGCGCTCGCCGAACTGACGCCAGATGGCGCGGGAGCGCAGGAACCGTCGTGGCAAGCCGGCATCGTACCCTCCCGTCGATCGCCGCCGGCGAATGGTCTCGCTCATGACCACCACGAAGCGCACCCACCTCGCGATCGTCCGTACCCGAAGCTGCTCGAATCCGGCGGCACGAACGCACGCGGTCAGATTCGCAACCCGGAAGACGTAGAGGTGGCGAGGCGGATCGAGACCCACCCAGTCTTTCCCGAAGTCGCGGTGTCCCCAGCTGGCTCCGTTCGGGGTCAATACCACGAGGACGCCGCCGGGCTTGAGAATGCGATGACACTCGGCCAACAACTCGATCGGCTGGTGGACGTGCTCGATCACGTGGTTCATGTAGATGGCGTCGAAGTGATCCTCCGGATAGCGCCGATCCGCGAGGGTTCCGAGATGGACCGTCAGCCCGCGCCGCCGCGCGATCTCAACCGCATCAGGGTCGGTGTCGATCCCCTCCACCTGCCAGCCGAGTGCCAGCATGACGGCGAGCGCCTGCCCGTTGCCGCATCCCAGGTCGAGCAGGCGAGCACCGGCTTGGGGGCGGCCGAGGAACATGGCCCGCGATTGCGCCTCGGCCGGTCCGCCGGGATGGAGGTAGACCAGCGGCTCGAGAAGCCGGGACCACGGCCGGCCGGCGAGCCGATACCGAAATTTCCTCCGGAGATGGCCATCGATGGCGGCGTCGTAGAGGCGGCGCAGGAAGCTCGTGGTCGGTGGCGCGACGGTGTGGGTCTGGTAGACGCGATAGGCGAGGCCGATGTCCTCCTCCAGCGGCATGGGATCCAGCCAAACCATCCGACAGTCTCGGTTCTGACACTGCGTGAACGTCCACGCACCGGGGACCCCGTGATAGTCGTCGTGCAGGCCTGCATAGAGCACGTCACCCGCCGAGCCGCATAGGAAACACGTTGGACACGGTCGGGAACGAATCGCCGTCTGCACCGATCAGGTAAGCAGCCGGCCAATCCGTCGCCAGGGGTTGGAGCCGGACCCGCGCTCCTCGCGCGACCACAACACGAACCACGACGACGCCCCCCAGGCGACCAGGGTGACGGCCAGGTAGGCGGACTTGAGCACGGCGTTGGGGAGGGTGGCCGCGACGAGCAGCACCAGCAGCAGCAGGCCGATGACCGCCAGCATCCGCGCGATCGTGGCCGGCCTCACCAGCCGCAAGCGCTCCGTGATCAAAAAGAGCAGAAAGCCGTCCACCGATACCCGGACCAGCCAGGCGACGGCCGCTCCGGTGATGGCATTCCGGCGGATCAGGAAAACCAGCAGCACCAGGTACAGCGGCAGCTCGGCCAGGTGAAGCTTGGCCGTGAGGTCCGGGCGGCCGACCCCCTGGATGAGGGCGAAGGGGATTTGCGCCAGGCTGTTGACGAGCACACCCGCCATCAACAACTGAAGCACCAGGGTGCTTTGCCGGGCGAACTCTGGCCCCAACCAGATCGTCAGGCCCTCATGGCTGAACACGACGATGGTCAGCGTCAGCGGGAACAACACGAACCCGATGTACTTGACGGCCCGCGTAAAGAGATCCGTCCGTCTTGCCTCACTCGAGAGGGTCGAGGCAAACGCGGGAAACAGGACGCCGGTCGCGGCGATCGGGATCAGCCAGAATTTCGTCACCACCTCGTAGGGGGTGGCGTAGTAGGCGACCGCCGCGCTCGAAACCATCGAGGCGATCAAGAAGCGATCGAGCGTGACCATCAGCGGAGCGACCACGTTGCTGACCGTCATCCAGCTGCCGAACCGGACCAGCGGACCGACCGCCGCCCGCTCCAGGCGCGGCATCTGTCCGAGCTCCGGAATGAGGCGCCGGCACATGAAGAAGTAAGCCAGCGCGGCCAGTGCCCGGCTGGCTCCGAGCACGAGGACGATGACGAACAGACTGCGAGACAGCGGCAAGGCCAGCAGGGGACCGACGAACATGAAGATGCCCACAGGCAGGCGGACGGCGTTCACCAGATCGAAGCGCTGTTTTGCCTCGAGCACGCCGCGCAGCCCAGAGCTCACCACCACCAGGGGCACCGAGGCGGCCACGACGTAGGCGGCAAGCAGCGTGTCGTGACGAAGAGGTCCCGGGACCCGGAGCACGCTGTTCACGATCCATGGCGAGACGCTCACCAGCAGCAGCCCTCCGCAAAGCCCGAGAACGAGCATCAGGATGAGGGCCGTCCAGATGAGCTCCGGAATCGGCTGGTCGGCATGGCTTCCCAGGCTCTTTGCCACGAGCTGCGTCAGCGCCCGTCCAAGTCCGAGATCAAAAACACCGAGATAGCCGACGGCGGCCCACACGAGCGCCAGCACGCCGAAGCGATCGGGCCCTAGTCCGTGGATCAAGAGGGGTGCCGTCACGACCGCGACCAGGAGGGGCGCCCCCAGGCCCAGGAGGTTCCAGACGACGTTCCGGCTCAACCGACCGCCGGCGAGCGGCGCGAGGCTGGAGCTTTGCACCTGCCATGAAACAGTACATTGGGGAAGGTCATGGACGGTGGGGGCAGCAAGCGAAGCATCCTGCTCCTGAGTCGCTACGCCGCCGTTGGGCCGAGCAGTCGGGTTCGCTTCTATCAATACCTTCCCTACCTGCGGGCCCACGGTTTTGAGGTGGCCGTCGAGCCGCTCCTGGACGGCGGCTACATGGCCGACGTCTATGCTCACCGTCCGATGCGAACCGGTTCCGTCCTGCGCGGTTATCGACGGCGGCTCCGCACCCTCGTCGGTCAAAGAAAATTTGGGTTGCTGTGGATCGAGGGCGAGCTCTGGCCGTTTCTACCGGCCTGGGGCGAACTGGCGCTATCCGCACTCAAGGCTCCAACCGTCGTCGATTACGACGATTCGATCTTTCATCGATACGACCAGCACCCGCGATGGATCGTCCGCCGGCTCCTGGGCGGGAAAATCGATGCCGTCATGCGCCGTGCCGGCGCCGTGACCGTCGGTAATCGGTACCTGGCCGCACGGGCTCAGTCAGCTGGCGCCCGCCGGGTCATTTCCCTGCCTTCGGTGGTCGACCTCGATCGTTACCAGGTTGCGCCCACACACCCCGATGGCGTCTTCACCATCGGTTGGATCGGGTCGCCCACATCCGTACGCCATCTCGCGATGATCGCCCCCGCGCTCGCGGCGCTCTGTGCCGAGGGGCGGGCGCGCCTGGTTTTGGTTGGGTCGGGCCCCGTGCGCCTTCCTGGCGTGGACCCGGAGATCGTCGAATGGTCGGAGGCCACCGAGGTCGCGCACCTCCAGCAATTCGACGTCGGCATCATGCCCCTCTCGGATGACCCGATCACGCGTGGCAAGTCCGGCTACAAGCTCGTCCAGTACCTCGCCTGCGGCCTGCCCGCGGTTGCCTCACCGGTGGGCGCCAACCGCGACATCATCGAGGACGGAGTCAGCGGCCTGCTGGCCGGGACGGTGACCGAATGGGTGCAGGCGATCGACAGGCTGCGTAGCGATCCGGAACTGCGCCGGCGGATTGGGGCCGCCGGCAGGAAAAAGGTTGAGAGCGAATACGCCCTGCGGGTCACAGCCCCCCGGCTGGCGGACTTGTTTTGCCAATTCTTCGCGGCTGGCGGCGAGCGGTGATGCGAATCCTCCACGTCAGTACCCGCATGGTCGACGGCGGCGCTCCGCGCAACATCCTCTTCTCGATCGATTGGGAGCGGCGCGCGGGCCACGAGGTTCACCTGGCCATGGGGCCCGATGGCATCCCCGCCCGGCTGCCGCCGGGGACGGTGCTACAGGTCATGCCACATCTCGGTCGCACCGTGCGACCGGACCACGATCTCCGCGCCTACGCCGAGCTGGCCCGCTACATCCGGCGGCATCGCTTCGATGTCGTCCACACCCACTACTCGAAGGCCGGCATCCTGGGCCGGCTGGCGGCGCGAGGCCATGCCGGGGTCATCGTCCACACCATTCACATGGCGTCGTTCGGCGCTGGATATGCGCGACCCATCTCCTGGGTGTTTCGCGAGGCGGAGCGCTCCTGCGCCCGCTTCACCGACTTCTTCGTCTCCGTGGGGGAAGACCTGAAGCAGCTGTATCTCCAGGCCGGCGTCGGCCGAGAAGAGCAGTTCACGGTGATTCGATCCCCGATGGACATCGAGCGATTCATGCGTGTCCGCCAGTTCGATGACGCCCAGCGCCAGCAGCTCCGCGCCCGCCTGGGGGTGCCGCCTGCGATTCCGGTGATCGCCGCGGCTGGACTCCTCGAGCCTCGCAAGCGCTTTGGCATGATCATCGACAAACTATCGCCGCTGCTCACCTCCGGTGCGGCGATGCTGGTGATCGCCGGCGCCGGCCCCGAAGAGGCGTCCCTACGGGCGCTGGCCGGGCGGTATCGCCCCGACGCGGTCCGGTTTCTCGGTTTCATCGACCATCTCGACGAGCTGTTCGCGATCGCCAGTGTGGTCGTACACGCCTCTCGAGTGGAGGGCGTCCCCCAGGTTGTCGTCCAGGCGCTGGCGGCGGGTCTTCCCGTGGTCGCCACCGACGTCGAGGGGATGGGCGAAGCCTATGCCTCCGCGGTCACCCTCGTCGATCGCAACGGCGATGGGCTGGGGCGAGCCTGCACGAACGCGTTGGGCGATCCTCGATCCAGCCCGGTGGACCCGTCGGTCCTGGAGCCGTGGGCCGCGTCGGCGGTCGATGCCCAGCTCCGGCAATTTCATCAGCGGCTTTCCGCGGCGGTGGCCGAGGGACACGCCCCGTTTGGATAATCTGCTCCGTCGGCGCTGGCTGATCCCGCTCCTCTTCTCCGACCCGAAGATCTTTTACGGCAGCCTGGTGAAGGACGCGGAGCTCCTGGTCGACAGGATTCGACCACATCCTGGAAGCTACGAGGCGCTCGACTGGCCGGCCGCCCTGGATCAGATCACGGCGTGGCGGCATGAGGCCGCATCGGTGATGCAGGAACCCGCGCTTCGGGAAATAGAAACAGAGGTCCTGGCCAGGCTCGAGCCGGTGCGGGCCTCGAGCCCCTGGAAAGCGGCCTACAACTCCGATCTTCGGCTCGCCCGGGCCTTGTACCTCGTCTGCCGCTTGCTCCGGCCCGAGACGGTGGTCGAAACCGGCGTCGCCTACGGGCTGAGCTCCGCATTCATCCTGACGGCGCTCGACGTCAACCAGCGGGGGACGTTGTCCAGCGTCGATCTGCCCCCCTTGGGCGGGAATGCCACCCGTCTCCAGGGCGTCCTGATCCCAAACCGGTTGCGGCACCGATGGACGCTCTACAGCGGAACCAGCCGTCGCCTCCTGCCAGGGCTGCTGGCTGGAACGCGCGTCGACGTGTTTGTCCATGACAGCCTGCACACCTACCGAACCATGCAGTGGGAATTCGAATCCGTGTGGCCGCACATTCCGGTCGGAGGCGCGCTGATCGCCGACGATATCGAGGGGAACCGGGCCTACGAGGAGGTCCTGGCGCGGGGAGCCGCTTTTTCCTGGGTTGTCCGTCAGGCGCTCAAGCCGTCGGCGCTTTTTGGAATCGCCATCAGATGAGGGCGGCCCTTTGACCACCCCTGGAACATCAGGACGGCCCAGAGCAGCCGCTGCCAGTTGCGCCGTCCGCCGAGATGCTCCATCCATGCGCGCCGAATGACGATCGGATCGAAAACCCCATCGTGTCGCAGCGCTCGCTCATCGAGCAGCGTCTCCGCCCAGTCTCGTAGCGGGCCGCGCAGCCAGCTGTCGATGGGCACGTCGAAGCCCCGCTTTTGGACGCCAACCAGGCGATTCGGCAGATAGGCACCGAGGACCTGGCGAAGGATCCACTTGGGCTCGCCCTCCCTGATCTTCATCGTCAGCGGGAGCGACCAGGCGAAGGCCACGATGCGGTGATCCAGGAACGGCACCCGGCCTTCCAGGCTGACGTTCATGCTGGTGCGGTCCAACTTCACCAGGATGTCGTCCGCCAGGTAACCGTTGAGATCGCGGTACATCATCTGGTCGAGCGGACTCAGCAGGCCGGCCAGGTCCTGGGGCGTCTCGCCGTCGCCTGGCGGGCCGTCGGCTCCGATCACGAGCGCGGCCTTCTCGTCGTAGGCGGACAGGAGCCGGCGGTGCATGTCGAGCAGGTCGCTGGCGCCGACCGCCCGGGCGAGTTTTTGAATCGATTCGCTCGGCGATCGAAATTGAAACCGCTCGGGCAGGCGGTCGCTGTCCCACAGCCGAGCGGGAACCCGGCCGAGCGCCGATGCGGCCTGGGTCCGCACGCCGCGCGGGATCCAGGCGATCGAGCGCCAGAGTCGCCGGCTCCACAGG
>Ga0137396_10002010_pt1 | contig 11000 bp, 10 predicted proteins | sample czc16metaG_FD_108284 | JGI IMG/M metagenome (GOLD analysis project Ga0137396, IMG submission 108284) | Vadose zone soil microbial communities from Angelo Coast Range Reserve, California, USA - czcobulk3.16 metaG | ecosystem: Environmental > Terrestrial > Soil > Vadose zone | place: USA...
CTTAACTGTTCTATCCGTGGGGGGCCGGCTCAGAGTTCCTATGATTGCTGGCCTTCTGCTCACGACAATATTTGTCGGCGCATTCGGAGCGTATGTCTCAAGCTCGCCCGCGCCTAGAGTCGCGGTCGAAGTTAATTCAGTCGCCGACCCCGATGGGATAGGCGCGGCAACACAGCTGAACATCACGCTGGACAATCTGACTCCCAAGCCTATCGTCCCCTCGTTCTTCGTCAAGTGGAACTTTCTCCCGTTTCTCTGGGCCTCGAACTCGAACCGGAGCCTCGCACCGTGGACAAGCGCGTCCTATCTCGTGACAGCTACGGACGGTCTCGCTGCAGTGCCTCGATCTACAAGCTTCAGGCTATACGTCTACGATGCTACTACAGGGAACTTGGTGGGTCAATCTCTTTCCCTCCGCATAGACCCTCCACTACCAACCTTAGCGAATCCACACTTCCGATGGTGGACCCTCGATGTCGGTGCAGGCGCGAAAGTCCCCTTCGGTTGGAAGCTGGTTAAGACCAACATGGATTCTCTCACACCAGTAATACAAGGCCCTGCCCAGAACTTGACAGGAGGGATAAGCCTCCATCTCAACTACACGAGTGCGGCAACTAGTCTTGAGAGGATCGTTCTCTCTCAGAAGGTTCTCCTCAACGCTACGACAGTGAACCTCTCTCTGCTCGATCCGTTAGCAACAAGCACGGGCAGCCAAGCTATCCTCGGAGTAACAGTGACTGACGGCGCTCACGAACTCACCTATCTCTTCTCCAATGCAACTGTGAAGCCGGCGTCTCTGCCATCCGCCTACAACGCAACAGTTATCGTCCCGATTACTGCATCTGTCTGGACATCTGTTTCCATTGATCCGAGCCAGGCTTGGCTCGCTCAAGGCTGGGCTGTTCCCAACCAGGTCACCTTCGCGATCTTTCTTCAGGCCAATCGTATAGGTCTCTACTCAGCCGGCATCCGTGAAGTGACATATCCGTCCTCCGTCAAGTGACCTCTTTAGGAATCTTTCTGATCGGCGTTTTTCCGCCAATGCCGGTAGACCACTCGCTAGATGAACTGTGGTGACTATTGCACTGTCAGGCTAATCGAAAGTGAATGCGATAGCGTCCCGCTGGTCGCCAAGACAAATATCGTATAGCCTCTCGTGGGTGTCATCCCGGATGTGGATATGGACAATAGTGAATTCGAGGTTCCCCCTGATGTTAGTGTCACCCTTGTAGGGTTCAAAGTTGCGCCGGGTCCGTTTCCGATCATCGGTGATACTGTTGCTGTTAGGTTTACCGCTCCCGAGAAACCGCTCACGCTAGAGAGTGTTAAGGCTGCAGTAGCTGAGGAACCCTGGGAGAGAGTTATAGAAGTGGAATTCGCTCCGATCGAGAAGTCTTGAGGTGGCGGGGACGCCACCAACAAGAACGTCTGCACTAGGTGTGAGAGCTTCCCGCTTGATCCTGTAACATTCATCTTGAATATCCCGATGGGCGTGGATGTCGGCACTAACACCGTCAGCGTTGAGCTGCCTGTGCCGGTAAGCAGTGATACAGAGTTGGGGTTCGCGGTTCCTGTAATGCTGGTCGTGGTAGGAGGAGTAGCGTTTAGGTTCACGCTTCCCGCGAATCCGTAGGTGCTAGAGAGCCTTACCGTAAATGTCGCAACTGAACCCGGGCTCAGAGTGACCGAAGGCGGCGTCAATGCGATGCTGAAGTCCGGTGCGTTCGAACCCGTATTGAGAGTTCCATGAATAAGCGATGAAGAAGCGTACGCCCCCCCTGCTATGCCGACAAGAAGGACTAGGAGCAAAGTATAGACTGGAATGGGTCTCTTGAGCTGATCCACTCCGACAGTTCCTCCCTTGCCTAGCCTGGCTAGGGCCCGGGCAGGTCTCGTCAAGGCAACGATCAAGGGCCACAGGGCGAAGGGGTTCCGGATTTTCTTGAGAGTCCGGACTGGTAGAGTCCGCTTCGCCCTTTGGATGATTCTGATAATCTCGAGCGACAAGTGATCTGGTTGATTTTCTTCATCTTGGGCTCTTTGGGAGTTCTGTTCCGTTGGTTTAGGGTCAATGGGAACTCGGTTCCACCTTCCTAGCAGGTGCTGTAGCCAGACTTCCCATGCCCTAGTAAGAACCGGTGTAGTTCTCATGTCGACGACCACGCGCCTGTCGTTCAAAACATGGTAAGACAGAAAAAGGGATAGCCATTTCTACCGTTTTGCCTCGGTCCTCTTGAGATTGAATTGTGTATCTGCAGTAATCGCAATATCTCAAAAGGTCATTGAGTCATTGAGAGATTGACTCGACCTTATATGGGGCTTGGTTCAATTCACCGGAATTGAGGTTCATGCAGTTTAGACGAGACGTGCCTCTCGGAGCAAAAAACGTTGTCTAAGTTCATGCAATCGCTGGGAGATTCCGCCTACGTGAAGCTGCGAAAGATCGCCGACGACAGGGATATTACAGTCCAAGAATTGATTCGAGCGATTGTTATACCCGACTGGCTGAAGATCGCTGAGGGACATAATGGAGTAAATGATCAGTCAGAGAGACATCGGAAGAGAATCTCGAGAGCAGGAGCCAGAACACCCACGGTACACATTGCGGTCGCGTCGAGACCGAAGAAAAAACAGTAATTATTGACTCGTGTAATTCCACGCCAGTATCTTTCCAAGAAGTGTTCGGTAACTATAGGCTAAAGAGGATATTCTGTCCAGTTATCTTCAACACCAATGTCTGATTCGAAGGCGAGCAAGGACTGGGCCCCTTTCTCTAAACAAATCAAGCTAGACGATAGTGATTGGGCAGTCGTAGATGCGCTGTACGAGGATCACCGCAATCGGGAGGGAGTTCTTTCAAAGGCCGACTTCATTCGAAAATTGATCCTAACTGGAGCGCGCTCGCAACTCTTGTATCTGCGCCAGCATTCCCCCGCCTCTCTATCCCGGGTCGCAAGAACCAGCGGGACTAACTAAGGCCCATTCGGCTGTTCCTTTCATAAGCCCCCTCACTCTACTGGTTCCATTTCCGCGCAGCTCGATCTTATCGTTCCCTAATCAGAATAATAACTTGCCCAGATCTGATCATTTCCGATTCGGATCTTGGGTCGCACTAAGCGGTGACGGTGAATGTGAATTGGTTGTGAAGTTTCGTGGTGACTGTAATCGTATAGGTATGGCCTGGAACGAATTGTTGGAAGAGTCCGAATATTCCGTTGTAGGTGCAGGTCTCGCAGCTGGCGCCAATGAAAATCACCGCGGCATTAGTAGTGCCTGGTAGTATGGTTGGACCAACCCAATTGGCGAGGATCCATTGGCCTCCCGAGATGTCTGTCACGGTATACGACTGGAGGGTTATCGGAGTATTTCCGTTATTCCGGAGAGACAATGTGATGCCGGTAGGAGAAATGAGCGATGATCCTGATAGGGTCAACGATTCCGGAACTGGGTCTACAACGTTTACTGTCAGAATGCAAGAGTGACTGACGGTTCCGCTGGCTCCAGTAATAGTAATAATGTATTTTCCTGACAAAGTCGAACCGATAGCAGACACCTGTAAGATTGTAGAAGTGCTAGCCGCAGGGGCAACTGCTACTGGGTTCTGACCTCCCATCACGCCCAGAAATCCGAAAGGTATTGTCGCAGAGAGAGTTACAGACCCAGCGAAGCCGTTCTTACTTGCAAGGATAATGCTTGTGGAATTGGTCATTCCTGCTACAACGCTGATCGAGTAAGGGTAGGCGTACAGGTCGAAATCTGCGAGCGAATTCACCGTCACCGTAAACATCGCTGAGCTGGAAACGATCCGTCTCCCGGTTGCAGAGGTTCCCGTTACAATGACGCTGTACGCTCCGATCGACGCATTCTTGGCTGCTCCCACTGTCATCATGGATGTAGCGGTTCCCCCTGCCTGCACGCTGATTCCGATGCGAATGAATGAGACTGATAGGCTTCCCTTGGTGAATTGCGCGGTAAGTGATACTGTTCCCGCAAAACCTTGGATGCTAATAATGGAAATGGTCGAGGTGGCGTTTGCGCCTTGCGGTAGTGTCACTCCTGAAGGGCTTGTTGTTAACAAGAAGGTTCCCGCTGGTCTGCGGGCTTCACTAATGGTGAAGGGCAGAACGGTTCCGCTAACTGTGAAAGAACCAAGGGCGAAGATCAGAAGCAGTAGTCCCGCCTTGAGAGGGACCCGCCTCATGGATAGAGTCGTGGTACATTCCTCCGAGCTCAACCCTTGACCTACACTTTGTCGAATCGCCACTATACGGGTCCTGTAACTGGAGCCAATGGGGACTGCCTCTAGACACCCCTCTCACGTGGCCTCGCCCTCACGCCTTTCCAGTTGCTCTGATTGGATGTCCCGCTTTTGGGCTCTATTCAGGCACAGCCGAATCGTGCTAACTGGAGCCCTGCGCTAGCGTGGACTCTCATGCCGAAGGACTGTCAGCATCTGGGTTATCCTCCCTCCTTCTACGCCTTCTTGAGAGAAGCAACACTGCAACGATTATTCCGCCGACGACTGCATATCCGATTAGTGGGAGTGTTGCATCCAGAACGTGAACGATTGACGTGGCATTCTGGCCTGCTAGAACCCCAATGTAGATGAGCATAATATCCCAAATTACTATGCCGACTGTCGAGTAGGCGAGAAACTTGCTAACTTTCATCCTGGCTGTTCCTGCCGGGAAAGCGATCACCGTACGTAGTAGGGGGACAAATCTCGCCAAGAGGACGGTTGCACTGCCGTGATTTGCGAACCATCTCTCGGTGATCATCAGATGTTTCTCGCTCAGTCTTATTTTCTTCCCGTATCTGAGAACAGCAGGTCTTCCCAAGTAGTATCCGATACTGAAGTCGATGAGTGTTCCGACTAGACTTCCGAGGGTTGCCGCTGCGACTGCGGTCCAGAATTCAAGTTGGCCCTTGTAGACCAGGAAACCAGTGAGTGGAAGGACGATTTCGCTAGGGACGGGAAGGGTTGCGCCTTCAAGGGTCATTAGTAGGAAGACTCCGGGGTAGTTCCACTGAGACATCAAGTTCAGGGCGAAGTTGAATATTGTATCGCTAAGACTCAAGTCGGTCCACAGCCCAGCCATCCCTCTCCTTTCAAATCCCTTCGCATTTGCCGAAGATCATTCGATGATGAGGAAGGTCCGAAAAAGGACGTCTCGTGCGCAGGCACTCTATGCTAATCGTTTTTAGAGGTCGTCTCAACAGGTTCGGTTTGCGATGACCAAACGCGAAAGGGATGATGGTGCGTCAGGCAAGGTCATACTATTCTTGGTGTTCGGGGTTTTTCCATTGGTGTTCATGTTGCTAGTATTCTTTTTCGGGCCGATGCTCGGACTACGGTTCGGGGCATGAATCCAAGAAGCCGAGCTAGTCGAGAGGTAAGCTAGCGGCGACGTTCGGATTTGGATAATACCGCTTAACGTCTCGCGCACCGTATTTCTTTTCGAACAACTTAATGACCTCGACGACTTCTCTTTTTGCTGTTATTGGGCGAAGCCCTCCCGTAATTGTTTGTCCGCCGGATGTGATCTTGACCTGGGGGTTTTGGAGGATGTTCTTGTACCATTGGGAGTTCGTCCCTGTGACGGGCAATAGCAACAGATCGGTCCCCTGAATCACGAACCATACAGGGCGCGGAAGGGGTTTCCCGCTTTTTCTTCCCGTGACCGTTAAATCGATCTCCCTCTCCTTTGTCAAACTCGACTTCAGACTACCGGCTTTCATTACGCCTCGTTAGTTGAAACCGCCTTGAGTATGAAAAAGGTTCCATCATGCTCTGGAATTCTAATCGGTTGGACCCAAGCAGAAGAGCTAAGGCTCACTTCACCAGCATTTGACCAGACTTGAAGTGTCCAGTCTGGCACGGGGAGCTGCGAGCTTCCGATAGCTTCTGCCCGTACTGTGGAACCAGGCTCGATTGGACCGGCTCGGGAAGGCAGGTCTCACCCCCAGCAAGGCACGTTGGCACTGCGGTGGGTCTGATTGCTCTCATTGCGTTTGGAGGTTTGCTTGCTTCGGGGATCTTGGTTCCCACGGCGACCAGATTTTACAATGATACGCGGAACCTTCTGCGCAATCTGACCTGCCTCCCTTCTCTATGCACGAACTCCACCTTTCCTACGACATCGGGGAAGGCGACCTACGACCAACAAATTTCGCTAATCTTTACACAGGACTTTTACACGTTGAGCTTCAACGTGACCGCTGTTACTCAAACCGACTCTTCCGGATTTGGTCCCGCGTATCTCTTGAACGGGCTTTCCGATAGCGGGTATTGGTATCAAGTGGGGCTGGCTTACAACTGGCCTTTAGCTTCGGGAACCAGTTACGTCTCGGGGTTCCATTTTATCTGGGAGGTTTTCTACCCGAACGGATCCACAAGTAACCCTGTTCTGTCGCGAATCCCGGACAATGTGAACCAAGGCGACACCGTAGGGCTCAATCTCCATCTTTCAAGCGGTATCGTCACAATGAGCACTCTTGACTACAATACTGGCGCCTCTTCTTCTCACCCCTATACAGCCGGAGGCGGCACGATTTTCAAAGGCTCCTCCAGCTCTCGCGCCTCACGCACTCCTACGAGTCTGATGACCGAATGGTATCATGCCAGCCCGTCGGAGACATCAATGAAACAAGTTATCTACTCGGAGCAAAACCTTCCAATCTCATCCGCGTGGATTTGTATTGGCGAGTACGCACCCGCTAATCCGAACTCAGCAGTGTTTGGTCAGTGCAGTGTGGAAATGTTGCTAGGTAGCCAGACGCAACAATACTCGTACCACGGACTCAACGCCTACGCAAGTCAGCACATGTTCCAGACAGGACCCTCCTAGCAACCTTTCTCGATCTTCGAACTGAAGGAGTAACTGGGTATCTCTGACTTAGCAACAGTTGGTTACTTCATCCTTAAGCCCACATGGAAACCCGTATTCTCGGGAACCGAATCATTGCGGCAAGTTGCGACTCGTTCCTCCTCAAACGATTTAGTGAGTCCGAAGCCTGTCCCTCAAACCCCTGTCCACAAGCCTTTCCAGGAATTCCCGGTCGCTACAATCGAACAGCTTGTCAATCAGCTGGAGAGAGATGGTGAGGGGATTGACGTTCTGACGGTCGGGGGAGTTCTCCACCTTACCTGCGGAAACCCTCTAGAGAACATTCTAGTCCAGACCGATGCGGTCAAGCATGTTCCCGGTGATCTTCTTGCGATCTACCAGTATTGCAAAGGTTGCAAGATAGCCGTTAGGGTTCTATAGACAAATAGAGAATCGGGGTCCCTCCCCGGTCTCTGTGAGAACGGGCTTTGTCGTACTGATAAGAGGAAGGTTCCCGCGGTCCGCCATCTGTTGGCCCGTCTAGTTGTTAGTTGTCTCGCTGAATCCGGTTCAGTCTTCTCTTCGTATGTTCCAAGCTCGCCCGCGCTTTGATTGTCAAGAGAGCAAGGGACGTGACGAGGCCTAGGAGACCCCCTATCATGAGCAGCCACATGCTGCTGGAGATTGCGGGAAATGTGCCGCACAAGAGACATCCGCCTGGAGCCCCACCTGAGCCGCCTGGTGACCCTCCACCCGGCGGGGCTGGTGCGGCTCTGTCTACTTGGATGCCCATAGGACGTGTGCTTGTCATCGGAGGAGTGCTGTCGTCAGTGGCGATAAAGGTGATCGCGTAGTATCCTGTCTGGCTGGCACTCGGTTTCCATGAGAAGATTCCGGTGGATAGGTCGAATGTTGCGCCCGTTGGTAGTTGCGATACGGACAGGGTGACGGTTCTCGCTGGGTTGGGGCTTATCCCAGTGACGGTAAAGTTGATCCATGATCCCGATGTCACTGTCCGGTTACTTGGGAGCGTTAGTGTAAGCGGGCTCGGGGCTTGTACGTTGACTGTTATGGTTACTACGATGGGTGCTTGGGGTGAGGCGGAGTCAGTAACTGTCAGCGTGACCGTGTAGGATCCTGCAGCTGAGTATGCGTGTGTTGGTGATCTTATTGTTGCGCTAGCACCGTCGCCGAACGAGATCGCATAGCTGTAGGGTGTGGTCCCTCCGATCGCCGTTGCAGTGAAGGTTATTGTTTGGCCTACTTGGGCAGAGGTTGGTGACGCGCTGATGGTTGCATAGAGTGGTAAGGTTACGTAGACAGTTACAGATTGCAAGCTTGTCGCGGTCTGCCTTGGCGATGACGAGTCGGTTGCTGTCTCAGTTACAGTGAACGATTGGGCTGTTGTGAACATGTGGGTTACGGTTGTTCCGGTGCTAGTTGTCCCGTCTCCGAAGTTCCAGGCGATAGTGTAAGGTGGCGTTCCGCTGGTTGTTACCGCCGTAAATGCGACTGGCGTGTTGACGAGGGGCGTTGAGGGGAGGAACGTAAAGCTGGTGGATAATGGTGGAGGTGGTGATACGGTTACTGTCTTCGAGCTGGTGGTGGTCTGTGATGGGGAGGAGGAGTCAGTCGCGGTCTCAGTTACCGTGAAAGTCTGAGCCGTCGAATAAGCGTGGGCAATGGAGGTTCCCGTCCCTGTTGAGCCGTCGCCAAAGTTCCAGCTAATCGTGTAGGGTGAGGTTCCGCCTATGGTTGTGGCTGCGAATGTTACGGGTCTGTTCACCAGGGGGTTGCTGGGTGAGACTGTGAAGCTTGTCGATAGTGAGATTGGGCCAATGTTGAGGCCGACATTTAACCAGTCAACGTTGACGGAGTTCAACAGGTATCCCTCTGTTCCGATCTCGATTCCTGCGAGGGTGCATTGGGTGTTGGCTGGTAGTCCCCATGCGGCTAGATCTCCTTTGCAGAGCTGAGCTACGTCGGCGGTGAGTATTCCTGATTGTCCTGGATTCACCTGTAGTGTGACGATGTCCCAGCCGAAAGAATCTCCCGGATCGTATGTAGCTGTACTGCTTAGCGCGCTATCCGTGCCGCCGATATTCTCAACACGGGACTGCGTGTCCAACCACGCGTAGGTGGTTGTTCCCGATGTTGAGGAGGGAATCTGATAGTAGAGCGCGATATAGAGATGATACCTCGAACCTGATAACAGGCTTCTGCTTAGAAAGTTGAACGAGCTCGTAACAGTGGTTATCCCCGATGGAAGTGCGGTGCCGACTGTGGAGTGCCAGGGGAAAGTTCCCCGCTGAGCGGTGCAGTAACCATAACTGTTCGATCCCCCTCCCGGTGTTGACTGTCGTGTTTGTAGTACTCCGTTTGAAATCGTCTCTGTTCCTCCTGGGCAGTTGTTGATGAACCAGGTGCTGTCGAAGTTGCCTGTGAGCGATGATGAGACGACTACAGTTCGGGTGGCCGTTGTTGTCTGTTTTGGTGTAGCCGAATCGGTCGCGGTTTCTGTTACTGTGAACGATTGAGCTGTTGTAAACGTATGAGTTGCTGTCACGCCCGCGGCGGTCGCGCCGTCGCCAAAATTCCAGCTAATTGCATAGGGTAGCGTTCCGCCTGTTGTTACAGCTGTAAAGGACACTGGAGCATTGACGGTGGGGTTTGCGGGGAGGAATGTGAAGCTAGTCGACAAGGGCAGGGAAGCTAGAACGGAGATTGTCTGGGTGCTAGTCGCGGTCTGTTTGGAGGTTGAGGAGTCTGTTGCAGTCTCGGTGACTGTGTAGGATTGAATGCCTGTGAATGCATGCGTTAGCGAGGCTCCGGTTCCTGTGGTGCCGTCTCCAAAGTTCCAGCTGGTCGCATAGGGCGCTACTCCGCCGGTTGTTACCGCGGTGAAGGCGACTGGAACGTTTACGACCGGAGTTGAAGGTAGGACCGTGAAGCTTGTCGTTAACGGTAGTGGCGTCGCAATTCCGTAGATCTCGGACATTGCTAGGGCGGCCGCATCGTTTGTCGTTAGAGTTGGAAGTGCCCAGTTGTTCTCGAACAGGTGCAGAACAGAGTACTCGTCGTAGACGTTGCCGGTTGAGATGAGCGCTTGTTTGACCATTGTTCCATAGAACAGGATTGGCGCTGGGTCGTACTCGTCCCACCAGAGAAGCAGCATTGTTCTATGGCCTGGTTTGAAGAGGTTGCTGGTTAGGAGGGAACCGCTCGCAGGACTCGCTAGGCTGCCGGTCGAGCCGACAAGAAAGTCGTGGAGGTACGCGTCTCCGGTCTGTACGCTATTATCGTGCATGTTGTGGCCGTCAGTAGGCGTGAACCATAGAAGGTTGGGTGGAGTAGCGGAATTCGCTGCGGTGATGAAGGTAGCTGTCGAGACACTTCCGCTAGTGAATATGTTCGAACTGGTTGAGGTGGTTGTAAATCCTGTAAATGGAAAGTGGTCGTTGCCTCTGGGGCATCCGCTTTCACAGTATGCCTGCCATGTCAGGCCTGCCGTGGCCATTTTGTCCACGAGAGTTGGCTGGTTTATGCAGCATGAGTATCCGTCAACAATACCCTGGTCGGAGCCTGAGATGAGTGATGTGTAGCATCCGGCGGAGCATCCGTTAATACTCCTTCCACCGGCACCGTAGCCATGATAGTTAGGCATGGTTGATGATTGTGGTAGTAGGCTGGAAATGAAAGGAGCGGCGGAAACTCCTGTTCCCGTGCCCATTACTGAAGCATAATTCTGGTTCTCCATAGCGATGATGACGACATTGTCGAAGTTGGTTCCCGCGGCTGCGTGCGCGTTAGGTACAGCAGGGAACGCGAATGCGACTATTCCGATGAACATGATGACAACTAGTAAGATTGCCTTCAAGGTTAGGCTCCTCCCTCGGGGTGGAACCCTGCCTCGGAGGGTTTCCGGTCCGGATCTACCGATACTATTTTTGTTTTCATTTTCAACATTCCTTCACGACCTCGGGCGGGATCGTTATGGCCCGAGCCGAACGGTCTTCTCGCTTTGCCGAACGAGAACCAGACTCTTTGTTGTGAGCGAGTTCTTCGGCAAGAAACTAGTATAGTACACATTTTCGGTATAGGCACTATCGAACTTCGCGTCCCTTGTCCGAGTTCATGTGCCCAGTTACCACTGCACTCTTGCGTGGACAGGGC
>Ga0137396_10002015_pt1 | contig 10998 bp, 15 predicted proteins | sample czc16metaG_FD_108284 | JGI IMG/M metagenome (GOLD analysis project Ga0137396, IMG submission 108284) | Vadose zone soil microbial communities from Angelo Coast Range Reserve, California, USA - czcobulk3.16 metaG | ecosystem: Environmental > Terrestrial > Soil > Vadose zone | place: USA...
AACATTGCCGGTGCTAAAGCTGATGAGGAGAGAGCGAAGCGCGAAGTGGAGCGGGTGAAGCTGGTTTTGCGGGAACGGGCGGCAAGCGTCGTCCAGAACTATACGTTCTCGCAAACCGCCGTCGAGCGCTACAAGAGCCAGATGATACCGAGGGCGCAAGAGGCGTATGAGATGTATACCCAAAAATACCAGGAAATGGCTGCAGCTTACCCCCAGGTCCTCATCGCCCAGAGAACCCTGATGCAGCTAGAAGTCTCCTACATCACTGCGCTGGAGAACTTCGCCACCAGCTCGCTTTCTCTGCAGTCCTACTTGCTCACGGACGGCCTGGAAGCTCCTTCTCAGCCAGGCGGAATCGACCGCCCAGTGCGTGAAGTCAACATCCCATTCCAGATAGGCGCAAGCACCCAGTAAAGGTAAGCGCATGAGAAAACTCACTGTTCTTCTATCGATCACCACTGCATGCAGCGTTGGGGCCGCTACGTTCGGATGGGTGACCATCCGGCGCGGCTTCAGTGCGCGGGATAATCCGTCAGCAGTGGAGGCTTACGTCGCCAAGACGGCGCGGAGGCTTTCGATTCCGGCCTCCGAACGCAACGCGACGAACCCCTTTGCGCCAACCCCCGCGGTTCTCAGCGAAGCGCGAGCTCACTTCGCCGATCATTGCGCCATTTGCCACGGCAATGACGGAGGCGGAAAGACACAGATCGGCCACAATCTATATCCGAAGACGCCTGACATGCGTCTGCCCGACACGCAGAGGCTCGCGGACGGAGAGATCTACTACGTCATCCACAATGGCATTCGGCTTACCGGAATGCCTGCGTGGGACACGGAGGAGAAAGACGACGATAGCTGGAAGCTCGTCGTGTTCATACGGCATCTGCCCCAGCTCACGCCAGCGGAGGAACGCGAGATGGAAGCGCTCAATCCGAAAGGGCCAGCCGAGAAAGAGGAGGAGCAAGAGGAAGAGCACTTCTTGAATGATGAGTCCAGCAAACAAGTCCCAAACAAACGTTACAGCGACATCCCTAAAGAGGAGAAACCATGAAACGGACAGCCGTAGTCTTCGCTCTAGCTTTAGCGCTCTCAGTAATGGCATTTGCCCATGGAAACGAGAAGCACGTGATGGGCACGGTTACTAGCATTTCCGACAACTCCATTACCGTGGAGACTACATCGAAGAAGACGGTTACGGTGACTTTGACCACCGCGACTAAGTTCCGGAAGAGTGGGTCACCCGCATCTCTGTTCAAGGGAGATGACGTTGGATAGCATAGGCTGGGAGTTGCTGGGCAGAACCGAACAGCCCTGCATGAAAGAAAACAGATGGGCGACCAATCACTGCCCGAGATCGCCGAAAAGGCTGACGAGAAGCATGGCGCAAAGCTACCGAGTGCTCTATGACGGGCAGTGCGAGATTTGTCAGGCTTGCGTGTCGTGGCTGAAAGCCCTCGATCATCAGAACAAGACCATCTGCCTGCCCATCAGCGCAGACGTATTGCCTACCGTTGATGCCCGGCTCAATTTGGATGAATGCCTGCGGCAGTTGCACGTCGTCACTCCCGAAGGTGAAATCCATGTCGGCTGGGATGCCGTCGCGTGTCTGGCGCGTCTGTTCCCGCCCACGTGGCTCATCGGCGCAGTGGGACAGCGGTTCCCCTTTCGCAATGTGGGGCGCTGGCTCTATGGGTTCGTTGCTAAGAACAGATATTCCCTAAGCAAGTGTCGTGGCGGTGCTTGCCGCATAGCGAAGCCAGAAGCGGTACGGCGGCAAGCAAAATTAGAAGCGTTCTGGTCGTGCTATACGCTGGGCTTCTTCATTCGGCTGCCCCTTGTCTTGTGGGCGGGCATCAAGGCTGCGGTGCAAAGAACGAATATTTTTGCCCGGACGTATAACAAGCGACTTGATCTATTGAACGGTAAGCTCACGATTCTATTTCTGAACGGCCTGTTGCCCAACACCGTACCGCTGCTGTTTGGCGAACTGTTCACGACTGTGCTCTACGATGGAGTTGCAATCGATCCGGGCTCCCCCAAGATGCGCAGGTCTGTTGCCCGTCATCTTCTCAGGGTGAAACCGAAAATCAAGAAAGTCGTCGCTACCCATGCCCACGAAGAACACGTCGGAAACCTCAATTGGTTGTCCGAGGTCACTGGTGCTCCCATCTACGTCTCGGAGATAACCGCCCGGTTCCTGACGCCATTCAAGAAGCTTCCCTGGGTACGCGCTGCGATAATCGGGCAGCCTCCGAATTTGTCGCAGCCCTACCAACTGTTGGGCGAGACCGTGAACGCCATCACCGGCCACTTGCAGGTGATCCCTACTCCCGGACATTGCGACGACCACATAGTTCTCTACGATCCCAAGGAGAAAGTGTTGCTGGCGGGCGATGCCTTCATGGGGAGCTACTTCGCAACTCCAAATCCCGACGTGGACAGCAGGAAGTGGCTCGTGAGCCTCGAACGGCTGATGGAACTCGACATCGAGATTCTGGTCGAAGGACACGGGCACATTCACACGCTGCGGGCTGACATCCCCGATTTCCCCGGCGTAGTGATCCGCGAGGACCCGAAGGTCGCCATGTCGAAGAAGTTGGACTACTTGCGGTGGCTGCGAGAACAGATCGAAGCCGGATTTAAAGAAGGGCTTCCGGTGCGTGTCATCGAGGCAAGCTGCTTTCCGTGGGGACGGCGTACCTCATGGGAGAGTTGTGCCACCGACGAATGCATCCGGCTACTAAGCCTCGGTCACTTTTCTCGCACCGAACTGGTTCGTAGCTTCGTGCGCAGGGATGGCGACCAGCTTCCAACGGTCTACGAAGTGCGGATATCGGGAGGAGAGTGACATCCTTACCACTTAGCGAGACGAAAGAGACTGCGCCTGAGGGTGGACAAGGCTCCTCATGGATTGGCTGGCTTCCGATCTCGGTGATGCCTCTGACGGCAGTTGCTTGCCGCAACCTCCTGCCAGCTTGGGTGTTCATGTGGATTCTATCCGTTGCCATTTTCATCAGCCTGAAGTGGCTAACATGGTGGATGGCGCAGTCACGAGTTGCACATCCGGCTTGGCGCTCGACAGCCTACCTCTTCGCTTGGCCGGGAATGGACGCCGAGAATTTCTTGGATGCGGGGCAGCACGTATCGCGGCCACTGACCACTACTTGGTTCTGGGCGATCATCGAAACGGCACTCGGAGCGATTCTTCTCTGGGGAGTGGCGCGATCCGTGCCGCAAGCAGAACCGCTCATACGCGGCTGGCTGGGGATGTTCGGTCTGATCTTACTGCTGCATTTCGGGACGTTCCAAATCGTTAGCCTGCTGTGGCAGAGTATTGGCGTCAAAGCCGAACCCATCATGGCAGCACCACTGCGCTCTGTGTCCCTCGGAGAGTTTTGGGGCAAGCGGTGGAATCTCGGTTTCCGCCAGCTTGCTCATCAGTTGATCTTCCGCCCCTTGCGTCGAACCATAGGTGCGGGTGCTGCTGGCTTTTTGGTATTCGGGGTTTCTGGCCTGATCCACGACTTGGTGATCTCGCTGCCCGCTCGCGGAGGCTATGGTCTGCCCACGATTTACTTCTTGCTTCAGGGCGCGGGGATGACCATCGAGCATTCGCGGTTCGGCAAGCGGCTCGGCCTTGGACAGGGCGTGCGCGGCTGGACTTTCATGATGGCATTCCTTGCCGCACCAGTCTTTTTGCTTTTTCACCCATGGTTTGTCATGCGTGTAATACTTCCGTTCATGCGGGTAATTCACGCGCTATGAGCAATGCACTCGCGCAGCGGTTCTTTGACATCGACCTATGGTTGGTGGGTGCTGCGCATTTTGTGATCCTGATCGCCAGCTTCCAAGTACCCTACCGACTGGGGTGGAAACAGGACTTGCGGCAGCTGATGCCGTTCAACCGGAAACTGCTTTGGGTACAGAGCGGATTCACAGTGCTGACGATCATTGCTTTTGGCACCTTGACCTTGGTGCTGCACGCAGAACTGCTACGAGGCGACCATGCGGCCTTGGGGCTCGCCTGCTTTATCGGGATTTACTGGACTACGAGGATTCTTGTGGACGCGCTCTATTTTTCGCACGCGGACTGGCCCAAGGGAACGGAATTTGTCATCGGACATGCCCTACTGACCCTTCTGTTTTCAGTGCTTGCCGCTAGCTACCTCGGGTTATTCGTCTGGCACTTATGGCTAGGGCCGAATAGTTGAGGAGACAAGTTCTCACGTGTTCAGCCTGACAGCACCCACGGAAGATGAGGTTCGACTTTTCATTTCGAAGCAGAAGAACTCCAGCTTCTCGTACCCGGATGTCGGGGCGTCGGCTAGTGCCGTCCCAGCGGGCTACAACGTAGACCACAATCGTGTTCAGCTGGGCAGAGGCGAAAATACGTGGCAGCGAGCGTTGGGGGCGATTCGAGCGTGGCGAATGTTCAGCATGCCCTGGGTGAACCTCCATTGGCCGGGTGCCCCGATAGTGGTTGGAACCGACATAGCGGTTTCCGTACATCACTTCGGGTTTTAGTCTATGAATGCCTGTCGCATCGTCTATCTCGTGGATGAAGAAGGCACTATGAAGCGATTTGGCTTTGCCTATGGGACCTTAGCGGAACATGGAGAGAGCGGAGAAGAGCGCTTCACCATCGAATGGAACCGTGCAGACGACACGGTATGGTATGACATCCTTGCCTTCTCGCGGCCCCGTCAGATGCTCGCCAGACTGGGATATCCGCTGTCGCGATCGCTTCAAAAGAGATTTGCCGAGGGTTCAAAGGCGGCCATGATTAATGCCGCAAGTGGCAAATAGTGTTGGGGCTCGAACGTTTCAGACAAGTCCAATTCAAATCGACGTTGCAGGGCAAGAATTCTAGATATGCGAAACGATCAGCAAGCTTCCTGCGACTGCAATCACGTCCTCCGCTAGCGCCACGGCGAAGTCTGGGACATGCGCCCGCAACAGCAGAGTATGGCGGGTTTTGTAACCCACAAATGTCCCCGTATGAGCACCGACGACGGCGACGATTGCAGGAACCAGCAAGTTTCCGCCAGCACTTGTCGCAAGTGCGACGCCGCATAGACAACCAAGGACAATGCGGGCGATCAGCCCCGGAGGCGCAGTGCGTGCCGGGGTCTTCGGCAGCTTATCTGCGATCAGTTCGATGACCGCTAAGAGGGTCAGAACGACGAGTGTCACCGGCCGGTCTATGAAGGCGAGCTTGGTGCCCGCAAAATTCAGCCAGCCAAGGTACGCAGCCCAGCAGACTACCGCTGGCGCGGTCAGCGAGCGCAGCCCAGTAAGGCAGCCGAGGAGGAGGCAAAAGAGAAGTAATGTCATGATTGTGGCAATGCGGCTTTCTTTGGGCGCAAGTACCTTCACCGGTCAGAAGTCATTCCAACCACTTTCCTCAGTGTCATAACGCAGATCAGCACTCCCCAATTCCGTATGCCCTGCTAGCCTATCGTCATGCAGAATCCCCTTAAAGAACGCATCGCGAAGTTGCGAGACGAAATAGCGCAAATCAGTGAAGCGAACCGACTCTACTTTCAGGGCAGCAAAAAGAAGATACCAGGCGCAGTGGGGGGTCACGAACGTCGGCTTCAAAGGTTGCAGGAAATCCTCGACGAGTTGATGGCGCTCACCGACTGGAAAAAGCTATGAACAAGGCATCACCGCCAAGTTGAGGTCGTTGGTGAAATCGTGATGATTCCGCACCCACGCTAAAGGAAGGTGGATTGACCCCAGCTTGCCGGAATACGATCCGAATAAATGAACCCAGATCACGGCAACTGCTTTATCGCGGTGCGGGCGCCTTTTACAATCACGGCGCGTAAACGTCCATATTGCCATTGTTCTCCTGCTTTGCAGCGTGGTATTCGGCCAACAAATAAAATCTGTCGGCGACAGAATGCCGTCGTTGTTCGTAGTCGTCCCCGGCGCAATCAACATCACTGAGTAGCTTGAGGGCGGTAGGAAGCAACTGTGCTGTCGCGTTCGGGCCGAGTATCCGGCGCGGAGTGTTCTCGATACAATCAAACGGAGACTGAAGGAGCGAGGCTGGTCGCCGCTTCTAGAGGACGATTTCAATCCCGGCTTACCAAGTTCCCACGTTCGAGGATGGGATTATTACGAGGATCACGCGGCCAGACGATGATGGCCCGCGTCGACGCGAGAAAGGCCATCCTGCCATCATTCTGAGGCGACTTTCACCGACAAGGCATAATGGTGTTTCGCAGGCATCACTGGAGCGAAGGCTCAACTACCGCCGTTTTGCAGCCCGGGAGGATGTGACCCCTTTGCAGAGACCGCTCAAACAATCATTTGCGATTCGGAGCGCTACCCTTGCGGATTGCGCTGCGATCCTGGAATGTCTTCTGACAGCTTTCGCTCCCTATCGCGAGAGCTACACTCCTGAGGCGTTCTCCGATACCGTCTTGACCCCGGATACTTTTCGCCGTCGCCTATTAGATATGTCGGTCGTTGTGGCGACCAGCACTTGCGGAGAAGTCGTTGGGACCGTCGCTTACAAGGTTGTGGAGAGCGGCGAAGGACACCTTCGAGGTATGGCGGTCAACCCCGAATGGCGCGGATCGGGCTTGAGCACTGCTCTCCTTGAAACAGCCGAAGACGAACTCGGCAAGGCAGGATGTAAGACAATCACTCTCGACACAACCGAGCCGCTGAATAGGGCAATTCGCTTTTACGAGAAAAATGGGTTTCGACCTACCGGGAAAATCGGACTTTTTTTTGGGATGCCGCTCATTGAATTCAGCAAGCCCATCGGCCGTTAAGCGAAGGCGATTCCGATCCTCTCTAAAACGCAGCTATGCGCTCCCAACCACGGGGATAGGCGGTCACGAGACCGAGATCATCGACCATGATCTCAGCCGAGAACCCGGTATCGCTTTCGTAGCGATAGATATTTTCCCCTGTGCGTGTGTAGCGTTGGGAAAGGGGTTGAAGTTCAAGCTCAGGGAACTCGATCCAAGCGGCGGTGACCGACTCGCTGTTGCCGATACCGAGCTCAAGTCGCCTGATGGGGAGAGTGTTGGTTGCAGGCGTTACCGAGAGATCAACGTCGAGACAGCCACGCACTTCGGCGACCTCCTGCCCCGAACAGCACCACAGACCACTCTTCTCCACGCTCAGGCTGAGTGTCTTCGTATCTTTTCCGATGGTGCGCTCCACGTGAACACGATGCGTGAGCCAGTTCTCACTGCAATGGACTTCGTAGTTCGCCAGCATTGGCCGCTGGTCTTTCAGGGCTCCGATGGCCGTGCCTTTCAGTAGCCAGCCTTCGGCAGTGTGCCAGAGAGCACAATAGTCCGTGCCATTCATCGGGAGATTTTTCCAAGCAACCACGCGTTTTAGATGATCTGCCATTCTGCGACTCAAAAACGTCCACTTCTCACAGCTTCTCGCTTTGCACGAGCTTGGCACGTCTGCGGTGAATGACCGATCATATCAAGTAGAAATCCTACAAAAATGCTTTCGTTTGCGGAGGAGGTCACGTGATCGCAAGAATCTGGCACGGGTATACGAAGCCTGAGCACGCCGATGCCTATGAGGCCATGGCTTCCGCTGTAAAATCAAGAAGGCCATAACGTATTCCTGTGACATCCACCAACCATTATGTGAGGGTCATTGGTTGTTGGCGTATGCCATCTTCTCCACTACCATTCGTTTGTGCAGCCCGAGCTCGTTGAGGAGGTTCTGATGCGCAGATTTGTGCTGGGATTTGTTGTGGGAATGCTAGCTCTTCCCGTCGCTGCATTCATTGCGGCGTGGCAGGGCTATTTGCCGGCACTGGCAAACACCGATCCCCCCGGACGGGAAAGAGCTTTTTCCCAGATGGCTCTGAACGCTTATGTGGTGCGCCATGCACCGCACCTTTCGAACCCCGTGCAGCCAACCGACGAAAATCTGCTGGCGGGGTTGAACGTGTTTCGGGACGCTTGTGCGGGCTGCCACGGCGATCCCAATAGCAGGAGCGATTACGGCGCCAGCTTCTATCCCCACGTGCCGCAGTTTGCTTCCAACCCGCCACGTCTGCCGGACTGGCAGACATTCTGGATCGTGAAGAACGGGGTGAGGTATTCGGGGATGTCTGCCTGGGACGGACAGTGGCATCACGACAAGGCAGTGTCGGATGACCGGATGTGGAAAGTGGTGACGTTCCTGAGCCGGCTGGAGTCCCTGCCACCGGCAGTCAATGCGGAGTGGCATAAGAAGCCCGCCTCCTAGATCGGTGAACATTGGGGTGTCGGGGGCTGTCGGCTGCCAGTTCTCAGCTCTCCGGCTGACCGTCAGACTCTGGAAGTGGCCGAGGAAGCAGATGTAACGCCGCAAACGCGCATTTGATTACTTCGCACCCATGCCCTAAAGCGTGCGACCCGCACCACCAGAGATAACTGGCGAAACATCGTATCACTGTATCACTCGTGACGGGTCAATTTGCACTCTGGCGAGTTAACAGCCTGTTTATAATAGTTGGTCTACGAAGCATCCTATTGAAGAGAACTATGAGCACCCCTCTAAGATTTGTCTTCTATTTTGCGGTGAAGCCTGAAAAGCTTTGGGAGGGCCTGGTTTCACCGGAGTCGAACCGCATCATCTTTGCGGGAGCTGACTTTGAAGCGGACGTGAAAACCGGCGGTTCGATGAAGTGGATCGGGTCGGGAGCCGATGGCAAGCCCGCTACCTTGGTGAAGGGCGAGATCCTGCGGTCTGAACCGCCCAAGTTGCTTCAGTACACTTTTCAACTTGGGCAAAGTCTGTTGAAATCTCGAGTGACTGTGGAACTTGAGCCAGAGACTGAAGCCACAAAGCTCACAATCAGCCACGATCAGTGGGATGAAGGGGATCCTGCCTACGCATTTTGCTCTGACGGATGGCCGCGCATCCTCTCCCGCTTGAAAACACTGCTTGAAACCGGCAAGACATTCAGACCGCACTGATCGACATCTCACTCTGTCGTGCTTGTGTAACTGTTGAAATATCGCGATATCCCTCATCACGGGTTGTGAGTATTATGGCCTGTTCTATAAAAGGAGTCGACCGCGCCTACGGCGGGGTCACTGGTGCCAGAAACTTGTCACAACCTCAGGACTTTTGCCAATCTAGTAGCCGATCAAGTTCGGCAAGCTAAGGCCGACTTCCCCCTGGTGCTTCGTGCCCGGATAAAAGCATGGCTCCGGTACTGGCGATCGCTAGTCTGGTGGCAAATGCGGTTGATACGACCCGCCTCTTTGACCCCGTTGGGGAGATTTTTAAACCTTTCGTCACCGGGCCGAACTGGATCGTAGTGTGTCCAGCGAGGAGGACAGCGATGGCAGCAGAAAAGAAGTTGTGGAATCGGAAAGAACGGAAAGAATTGGCACGACAACTACAATCCGCGAACCCAGGGTTGGAGATCGTTCATCCCCACGCGGCAGGGATCGATGTGGGCAATCAGACTCATTATGTAGCGGTCCGGCCGGATCGAGACCCGGAACCAGTGCGACGGTTCGAATGTTTTACCGCCGACCTGTATCGTCTGGCGGACTGGTTAAAGAACTGTGGTGTGAAGACGGTGGCCATGCAGTCGACCGGAGTCTATTGGATTCCGCTCTACGATATTTTGGAAGAACGCGGCTTTGAAGTGTATCTGGTCAATGCGCGACACACCAAGAACCTGCCGGGACGCAAGAGCGATGTGCAGGAGAGCCAGTGGTTGCTGAAGTTACATACCTACGGACTGCTGAACAACTCCTTCCAACCGTCGTCCGAGATTCGCACACTTCGCACCTACTGGCGGCAACGGGCAGAACACGTAGCCGGAGCTACGACGTGCATTCAGCGGATGCAGAAGGCGCTGACGCAGATGAACCTGCAGTTAGCCAACGTGATCAGTGATCTGAGCGGGCTCACAGGACAGAGGATCGTGCGCGCGATTATTGCTGGCGAGCGCGATGCGCAGAGGTTGGCCGGATTCCGGGATCCGCGGGTGCAGGCTAGCCAAGAAGAGATTGCTAAGAGCCTGGAAGGGAATTGGCGTCCCGAACTTATCTTCCTATTGCAGCAGGAAATGGCGATGTATGACACCTACCAACAGAGAATCGCCGAGTGTGATCAGCAGTTGCACAAGCATTTGACCAGTTTTGCCGATCACGCCCATCAGGTTCGGTCCCAGTCGGCGCAAGGCAAAGCAGAAGGGAAAAAGGCCAAAAAACCAGCCGCTAAGAATGCCCCGCGCTTTGACCTCAGCAGCGAACTTGAGCGTATCACGGGAGTGGACCTGACGCGGATTGACGGCATCGATGTCATGGGAAGCCAGACCATCTTAAGTGAAATCGGACTGGACATGGGGCGATGGAAAACCGAGGCTCACTTCGCCTCCTGGTTGGGACTCTGCCCGGACAACCGTACGAGCGGAGACAAAGTATTACGTCGAGGTACTCGACATGTGGTCAACCGTGCCGCACTCGCCCTACGGATGGCTGCCAACAGCCTACTGCGCAGCCAGAGTTATTTAGGTGCCCAGTACCGCCGCCTGCGCACCAAATTGGGCGCCCCCAAGGCCATTACCGCCATGGCCCACCGACTTGCCCGACTGGTGTACCGCATGCTCAAGTATGGTCAACAATTCGTCGACAAAGGCATGGAGTACTACGAGCAGAGATACCGCAACCAACAAGTCCAGTTACTTCAAAAGAAGGCGGCGAAGCTCGGGTTGCAGCTCGTGCAGGCCCAAACGTAAGTCAGTTTCTGGGGAGGGGATGTCAAGTGAAAAACACTTCTCCATTGAGCCGGAAGCCAGAAGTATTTTCGCGGTATCCAGCCCTCCGCGACATTTTCTCTTTAGCTGCTTGATCGTTTTGGCCTGTCGCGGAGAGGCCCTGTAAGCCGCGGAGTGACGAGGCCGCGATGCTTCTTTTCCGTGCCTGTGGCTTCATGTTCGCCTCATGACGGCGCCATTCGGTTCTCTGAAACTCACAAGCTAACCTGGTTGCAGAGTTGCCA
>Ga0137396_10002018_pt1 | contig 10995 bp, 9 predicted proteins | sample czc16metaG_FD_108284 | JGI IMG/M metagenome (GOLD analysis project Ga0137396, IMG submission 108284) | Vadose zone soil microbial communities from Angelo Coast Range Reserve, California, USA - czcobulk3.16 metaG | ecosystem: Environmental > Terrestrial > Soil > Vadose zone | place: USA...
GACCGTGGGCAGCACGGTCAGGATCCGGCTCGAGGGGGGCGACCTCCTGAAGCCGATCGTGGCGGAGGGGAGGATCGTCTGGCGCCGTGGCGACGACGCGGGCGTGACCTTCACCCATGTCGAGACGGATTCCGTCGCCGAGTACGTGTCGCGCCGCCAGGGACGCGACGCCTGAGCTGACCCCCGGATCCTTTCCCGGGCGCCTCGCGTTAGACGGCGTGGAGGCGCCTATGACACGGTTGGGCTGGGCGGTGCTCGCGGTGCTGCTGCTCGCGCTCGCGGTGGGCGGCTGCGCCGCGCTCGCGGCGGGCCCGCCGCCGACCCCGGAGCAGGAGTGCGAGCGGTCCCGCGGAGCCTGGCGCGGAAACCGCTGCGAGTCCTCGGCCGGCGGCGGCGGCTACTGAGCGTCAGGTACCGGTCGAGCCGAAGCCGCCGGCGCCCCGCGTGCTCGGCGGCAGCTCGTCCACCTCGACGAGCTCGGCGCGCGCGACCGGCTGGACGACGAGCTGGGCGATCCGCTCGCCTCGCCGGAGCGTGACGCTCGCGGTCGGATCGTGATTCACGAGCAGCACCTTGACCTCGCCGCGGTAGCCCGCGTCGATCAGTCCCGGCGCGTTGACGATCGAGACGCCGTGCCGGAGGGCGAGCCCCGAGCGCGGCAGGACGAAGCCGGCGCTGCCGGGCGGGAGCGCGAGCGCGATCCCCGTGCCAACGAGCGCGCGGGCGCCGGGGGCGAGCGTCACATCCTGTGCCGCGTGAAGGTCGAGGCCGGCGTCGCCCTCGCGCGCGTACGCGGGGATCGGCACACCGGCGTCGAGCCGCTTGACGAGCACGCGGACGGGCTCACCGGTCAACGCGCCAGAGGATCGGGCCGGGGCGCAGCGGCGTCAAGCGGTAAGATGCGGGGCGTGAGCGACTCCCGCCCCGCGCTCGCGGGCGTCAGCGTGCTCGACCTCGCGACGTTCCTGGCCGCGCCGGTCTGCGCGACGCTCCTCGGTGAGTTCGGTGCCGAGGTCATCAAGGTGGAGCAGCCGGGCGTCGGCGACGACCTCCGGCGGCTGGGCCGCGCCGCGCCGACGGGCGCCTCCTACTGGTGGCTCGTCGAGGCGCGCAACAAGAAGTCCATCACCTGCAACCTGCGCGACCCCGAGGGCCAGGCGCTCATCAAGCGCCTCGTCGCGGGCGCCCACGTCGTCGCCGAGAACTTCCGGCCGGGCACCCTCGAGCGCTGGAACCTCGGCTGGGCCGATCTGTCGGCCGTGCGGCCTTCGCTCGTCATGGTGCGCATCTCGGCATTCGGTCAGACGGGACCCCTGCGTGAGAAGCCCGGGTTCGGGCGCATCGCGGCCGCCGTCGGCGGTCTCGCGTACCTCTCCGGTTATCCCGACCGGCCGCCCGTCTCGCCGGGCACGCCGACCGTCCCGGACTACCTCGCCGGCGTCTTCGGCGCGGTCGGTGCGCTCGTGGCCCTGCGTCACGCGGAGCGCACGGGCGAGGGCCAGGTCGTGGACCTCGGCCTCTACGAGCCGGTGCTGCGCGTGCTCGACGACGCGATCGCGGTGTTCGGCGCCACGGGCCAGGTGCGGGAGCGGATCGGCTCGGGGACGGAGAGCGCGGCGCCGCACAACCACTACAAGAGCCGCGACGGACGGTGGATCGCGATCGCCTGCACCAACGATCGGATGTTCGAACGGCTCGCCCAGGCGCTCGGCCGGCCCGACCTGGCGGGCGACCCGCGCCTGGCGACGACGCGGGGGCGGCTCGAGCATCGCGCGCTCGTGGATGACCTGGTCGCCGCGTGGGTGGGGGAGCGCGCCGCGGACGACGCCCTGCGAGTCCTCGAGGGCGCGGAGGTGCCGTCGTCGCTCGTCGCCAGCGTGCGCGACCTTTTCGAGGACCCGCAGGTGCGAGCGCGCGAGGACATCCTGGCGCTGCCGGTGCCGGGGCTCGGTACGCTCGCGATGCCCGCGGTGATCCCGCGGCTCACACTGACGCCGGGGCGCGTCGCGCACGCCGGCCCGGCGAGGCCCGGCGAGCACAACGACGAGATCTACGGCGAGCGACTCGGGATCCCGCGCGCGGAGCTCGAACGGCTCCGCGCACAGGGCGTCATCTGACGATGCCGGCCTGCGCCCGCTCCTGGTCGGTGGCGACGACCAGGTTCGAGAGCCGCTTGAGGAGCTCGACGGTGAGCTGCGGGCGGTTCCGGATGAGCCACTCGAGCCGCTCCTCTTTGATGATGAGCAGCTCGGTGTCGGCCGTCGCGACGGCGCTCGCGGAGCGCGGCCCCTTGCGGAAGAGCGCCATCTCGCCGAGCAGCTCGCCCTCGCCCTGGCGGTTGAGCACCTTCTCGGTCCCGTCGAAGCTCCGGCGGATCTCGACCGCCCCCGCGTGGATCAGGTACGCCTCGCCGCGCGGGTCGTCGCCCTCGCGGAAGATGAACTCGCCGGGCTTGAACGTGCGGCGCTCGATGTCGCCGAGCGAGAGGCTCTTGTAGATCTCGAGGCCGATCGAGGGCAGCGACGCCTTCGCCTCGACGGGCAGGCGGGCGTTGGTCCAGCCGCCGAGCCCGCCCTTGAGGATCCGCACGTCCTTCCAGCCGCGCTGGCGCAACACGGCCGCGACGCGCGCGCTCGTCGCCTCCTCGGGGCTCGTGCAGTACGCGACGATCAGCTGCTCACGCACGATGGGCGGGTCGGCCGTCGCCGCGTGCTCGGGCTCGAGCCGGATGGCCCCCGGAAGCTTGAGGGGGCTCGTCTCGTAGTCGGTCTTGGTTCGGACGTCGAGCAGCACGGGACTCAGCCCGCGCTCGATGAAGCCGATCACCTGCGTGGGCTGCACGCGGTAACGGTTCTTCCACCAGCGCTTGCCCCACATCCCGCCGTAGGCGCCGACCGAGAGGAACGTCACGCCGAGCGTCGCCCACGCCCAGGGAAAGGGTCGCGGCGGCGGATGCTTCACCTTCTCCTCGGTTTCGGCGAGGAGGCGCTTGACGTCGGTGAGGCCCGGGAGGAGCGCGTTTGCCTCGCCGATCTTCGCGACCGCCGTCGAGTAGCTCCCGGTGAGGAAGGCCTCGATGCCCGCCGCCCAGACCGCGTTGAACTGGCTCTCGCCCGGCCGTGTCACCTCGGTGCCCTGGAGGAACTTCGCGACGTCCTTCGCGGGGATCAGGAAGTTGTAGCCCTGCACGATCGCGCCCGACGCCGAGAGCGAGACGAACGTCATCACGCCGACCAGCGACGCGTCGTCGGTGATCGCGGGGCCGCCGCTGTTACCGTGCGCCGCGGGCGCGTCGGTCTGGACGAGGTCCTGGCCGATCGCATCCTGCTTCACCCCCGACACGGCGCCATTGGTGACGGACGCCTCGAGCGTCGCGCTCTGATTCAAGAGCTCGTGGGAGAGCACCACGCCCGGAAAGCCCAGGATGTGCACCGGGTCGCCGATCTGGAACTCGCGCTTCGAGAGCCCGATCGCCGGATAGACGCCGTCCTTCACGCGGAGGAGCGCGAGGTCACGTCCGTAGTCGGGGAGCGGGCGGCCGTCGCTGCCGAGGGTGGGCGGCGGGCTGAACTTCTTGACCTCGGCCGGGAGCTTGGCACCGTTCGAGAGCATCACCGTGATCCTCGGGAACGTCGCGACCTTCGCGGTCGCGAGCGCCTGATCCGTCGCCTGGCGGCGGATCCGCTCCTCGACGTCGGGCCGCTGGCCCCGCATGAGCCCCTGCGCGCGCAGTTGCGGCTCGACGCACGCCTGCTCGATCGCCTTCTTCTTCAGCTCGTGCGTGACCCACGGCGGTAGCCGGTGCGCCGGGTCCACGACGTGGGCGTTCGTCACGAGCCAGCCCCGGCCGTCCACGAACCAACCCGTGCCGGTCTCGACGAACGGCGACGGGCTCACGGTCACGAGCCCCTGACCGCAGTTCATCGTCACGTCGGCGCGGATCTCTGCGGTGACGAGCGCGACGGCGGGCTTGGCGCGGAGGATCGCTTCCTGGACGGTAAGGGCCCGAGCGTCGCGTGGCCCGACGAGCAGCATGCTCGCCGCGACGAGCCCCAGCAGCAAGGCCCTCATGACACGGCAACGTACCACGGAGCGCACAGCGGGGACAATGGCGCGGCTACTCCATACCAGGCTTGCCATCATCACTGTGGAACGAAATCCTTGACCGACGGAGTCCGGGGAGGATAATCGTGCCGAGAACGAAGGGCGATGGGGTTCGCCCGAGACCGCCCCGCACACTCGCGGGGCTGATGACCCCTACCGAGCGTGGAGCCGGTAGGGGTCGCTTTTTTGAAGGATGTTTTTTTGAAGGACGGTGGATGGAGAATCTCCTGATCGCGGTGATCGCAGGCCTGCTCATCCTCGTCGCCAGCATCGCCTCCGTCGAGCTCGGCGTCTCGGTGGCGCTGATCGAGATCAGCCTGGGCGTCATCGCCGGAAACTTCCTAGGCCTGACCAGCCCGCCGTGGATGGACTTTCTCGCGTCGTTCGGCAGCATCCTCTTGACGTTCCTCGCCGGTGCGGAGGTCGACCCACGTGTGATGCGGGAGAAGCTCAAGGAGAGCGTGCTGCTCGGCTCCGTCTCCTTTGCGGCCCCATTCTTCGGCGCCTGGCTCTTCTGCGCGTGGGTTCTCGGCTGGCCGAGCGACGCGGCGCAGATCGCCGGCGTCGCCCTGTCGACGACGTCACTCGCCGTCGTCTACGCCGTGCTCGTCGAGACCGGGCTGACGCTCACGCCGCTCGGCAAGCTCATTATGGCCTCCACGTTCCTGACCGACTTCGGCACCGCGCTGGCCCTCGCGCTCCTCTTCGTCAGGCCGACCTGGTGGCTCGTACCGTTCCTGGGCGTCTCGGTGCTAGTCATCTGGGCCATGGTCGCGCTGCAACCGTGGTTTTTCGCCCGTTACGGAGAGCGCGTGATCGAGCCGGAGATCAAGGGCGCCGTCGCGGTCCTGCTCGTGCTGATGTTCTTCGCGGACAAGGCCCAGAGCCACGCCGTCCTGCCCGCGTTCGTGCTCGGCCTGGCGCTCGCGCGGATCTTCCACGAGCACCCTGAGCTGACGCGGCGATTCCGGGTCGTCGCGTTCGCCCTGCTCACTCCGTTCTTCTTCCTCAAGGGGGGCATGAACGTCTCGCTCGCTCTCGTGTGGGCCAACGTCGGCCTCTTGCTGATGCTGTTCGCCGTCAAGCAGGTGACGAAGATCGCGGGCGTCTACCCGCTCGCGCGGTGCTGGGTCCCGAGAAGCGCGATGTTCACCACGCTCCTGATGTCGACCGGATTGACCTTCGGGACGATCTCCTCGCTCTACGGCCTGAACGCGGGGATCCTCGACCGGGCGCAGTTCTCGGTGCTCGTGAGCGTCGTCGTGGCGAGCGCGGTGATCCCGACGATCATCGCCCAGCGTTGGTTCCACCCGGAGGAGGCGCCCCTCAGGGCGCCTGCCAGTAGCGCGCCTTCGCGGGAATGATCCAGCGGATCCCGCCGCGGGGGTCGTCGACGTCGCCCGCGTAGCGGGGGATCAGGTGAATGTGGACGTGGCCGACCGTCTGCCCTCCGGCCGTGCCCACGTTGACGCCGAGGGTGTAACCGCCCGGGTGGAGCTCCCGCTCGATCCGCTCCCGCGCGGCATTGACGAGACGCCACATCGCCGTTTGCTCGTCGGCGTTGAGCACGAAGTAGTCCGCCGCGTGGCGGCGGGGCACGACCAGCGTGTGGCCTCGCGTCAGCGGGAACGCGTCCGGGAAGGCGGCGGCCAGAACTCGGCGAACATCGCGTGCATCAGCTCGTGCGCCCGCGCCTCCTGGTCCGGCGAGAGCTTGAGACGGTCCCAGAGCTCGAGCACGTGCATGGGTCCGGGGTAGCCGTTCTGGTCGGCCGCGAACGCCAGGCCGAAGCCGCGGCCTGGTGACCCTCTCCACCCGTCCCACCATGGCCGTGCTGAGCCCATGCGGCGGCGGCCGCCGCCGTGATCGCGATCCCCGGCGACGCCGAGCATCACGTCTCGCATGCTCGCTCCTCCTTGGATCGCTCAGAGCCGGGTGCAGATCCGGGCCGGTGTCGAGCTCAGCCGAAGCGCGCCAGGTACTTGGAGAGCGCCACGCCGTCCCGCGTGCGCAGCGTGACCGCGATGCGGAGCTGCTCGAGGTACTGTGCGAGCGTCTTCCCTCCGAAGTCGATCTTCCGCTCGCGGAAGAACGCGTGGACATCGCGCTCGAGCTCGGGCGTGGCGAGGGCGACCACGCCCTCGGCCATGCGCCGGAGCCCGTGCTTGGGGTACTGGCGGTCCATCACGTCCCAGTTGGTCTTGACGAAGGCCCACGCCAGCTCGCGCGAGTAGAGGCTCATGAGGAGCGCGCGGCCGACGAACGGCGCGTCCTGCGTCCGCATCTCGCCGTTGATCGTGCGTGCGAGCGTCTGCTCGAGCAGCTCGGGCTGGCGGAAGCCGGCGAGGGCGTAAAGGTAGCGCTGCTCCTCCTGGGGCGTCGTGGCAGCGCGGAAGCGGCGGAGGAACTCGTCGTAGCGCGCGGCGTCGCCCGTGTGCGCCAGGATCGCGATGAGTGCGGGGAGGACGTTGGCGTCCACGTAGCGGCCGCTCTCGATGTGCGCGGCGTAGAGGTCGGCGGCCGCCGCCTGAACGGCGTGGTCGTCGCCGAGCGTGCCGAGCGCCCGCGCGAGGTCGCCGCGGAGCTGGCGGGTCAGCTCGTCCTCGTCCGCGCGGACCGTCCAGTCGAGCTCCGCGAAGGCCGGCGCCAGACGGTCGCGGACGAAGGCGGCGAGGCGGGGGCGGTCGGCGGGCTCGACGATCCGGTTGAGCGCGTGGAAGGAAGCGATCAGGACGGACCAGACGTTCCGGTCGCGCTCGCCGCGGAAGTGCGCGGTCAGGTCGAGGTAATCGGTGAGGCTCCCGAGGCCCGCGACGGCGACCGCCCAGGCGTCGTTCACGAGGTTGAAGCGCTCGATCGGCGCGAGGTCGGGGAGGTGGCGGACGAGGCGCTCGAGCAGCTCCGGCGCGTAGCGCACGCGGTAGAAGCCGTGGCCGCCCTCGTTGACGACGACGGCGTCGAGCGCCGCCGGCGCTGGCACGCGCGCATCGGCATCCGAGAGCATGAGGCGGGCGACCGAGGGCTTACCGCCGACGCGGATCCGAAGCTGGACGGGCACGCGCCAGCGCTGACCGGGCGCGTCCGAGGGCTCCGTCCCCTCGAGCGGCTCCGGGAGGTAGGTGAAGCGCTTCTGGCTCAGGGCGAGCTCACGTCCTTCGAGCCGCACGCTGACGAGCGGGTAGCCCGGCTTGAAGATCCAACCGTCCATCACCTCGGGGATCGGCTGGAGGGCGGCGCGGCCGAGCGCCGCCCATAGGTCGCCCGTGTCGGCGTTGCCGTAGGCGTGCCGCCGGAGATAGTCGCGCACACCGTCACGAAACATGTCAGCGCCGAGGTACTGCTCGAGCATCCGGAGCACGGAGGCGCCCTTCTCGTAGGTCAGCACATCGAACATCGCGTCGGCATCGCGCGGCGCCCGCACGGGGAACTCGATCGGGCGCGTCGAGTGCAATCCGTCCACCACGAGCGCGGCGGCGCGGGAGACACCGAAGGTGACCCACCGCTTCCACTTCGGCTTCCAGTCGTCGACGGCGAGGATCTCCATGAAGGTCGCGAACGCCTCGTTGAGCCAGATGCCGTTCCACCAGCTCATCGTGACGAGATCGCCGAACCACATGTGGGCGTTTTCGTGCGCGACCACGTCGGCAACGCGCTCGATCTCGGTGTGCGAGGCCGCGCGCTGGTCGACCAGCAGCGCGGTCTCCCGGAAGGTAATCGCGCCGAAGTTCTCCATCGCGCCCGCCGCGAAGTCGGGGATCGCGAGGAGGTCGAGCTTGTCGCCCGGGTACGGCAGGCCGTAGTACTCCTCGAAGAAGCGGAGCGAGGCGACGGCGACCTCGTGGCCGAACGCGGCGAGGTGCCGCTTGCCGGGGACGCACCACACGCGGACCGGCGTCTCGCCGACGCGGATGGGATCGGTCGCCTCGAGCTCGCCGACGACGAACGCGACGAGGTAGGTGGACATCTTGATGGTGTCCGCGAACGTGAGGACCTTCTTCCCGCCCTCCCGCCGCTCGGCGACGACGCGGGTGTTGGAGACGGCGGTGAGCGCCGGGTCGATCACAAGCGTGACGGCGAACACCGCCTTGAACGCCGGCTCGTCCCAGCAGGGGAACGCGCGCCGCGCGTCCGTCGCCTCGAACTGGGTAGCTGCCAGGAGGCGCGTGGCGCCGCTCGCGTCCTTGTAGCTCGAGCGATAGAACCCGCGGAGCTTGTCGTTCAGTGGGCCGGTGAAGACGAGGCGCAACCGCCAAGCGCCCGGCGCCAGGCGCGAGGAGAACGCGATGCGGCAGCGCTCGGTCGCCTCGTCCATGGTCGGCGCGCCGCGCAGAGACTCGCCGCGGTCGTTCGCGATCGTCGCCTCAGAGATCGCGAGCTCGACCGCGTTCAGGACGACTTCGTCGGTCGCCTCGGCGACGGTGACGGAGACGGTCTGCTCCCCTCGGAAGCTCAGGGTCGTCAGGTCGGGCTCGAGCCTGAGGTCGTAGCGGCTCGGCACCACATGGCTTGGCAAACGATACGAATCCACCGTGTGTTCTCCGGAGAGGTCAGGGTGACGCCGACCGGGTCTTACTCTATCACGCGCTGCTAAGCTCTACGCCATGCGGCTTCGTTACCCAGCGGTTCTGATCGTCGCGCTCGCGGCGCTCGGCGCCGTCAACGCCTCCGGCGTCGACGAGTTCTTGAGCCGCCACTGGCAACGCCCGCTCGCGCCTCAGGGCCCGCCGCCGGCGCGCTTCTCCCCGCTCGAGGCCTCGCTGGATCCCGAGGCGTGCGGCATGTGTCATCCGGCGCAGCTCGCCGATTGGAAGACGAGCCTCCACTCCCGATCCATGGGGCCTGGAGTCGCGGGCCAGCTCGTGGAGATGCTCGAGAGCGATCCCGGCTCGGCGATGAGCTGCTTCACCTGCCACGCGCCACTGGCCGAGCAGGCGCCGCCCGTCGCCCACGGCGAGCGCGCTCGCCCGAACCCCGTCTACGACGCCGCGCTCGGGGCCAAGGGACTCGTGTGCGCGGGCTGCCACGTCCGCGCCCACCAGCGATTCGGCCCCCCGCGCCGTGACGGCTCGCTCGCCCCGGCCGCGCCGCGCGAGAACCTCCCGCACAACGGCGTGACGCGCACCTCCGCGTTCCTGCGCTCCGAGTTTTGCCAGAGTTGCCACCAGTTCACGCCCGACGGCTTCGCCCTGAGCGGCAAGCTCCTCGAGAACACCTACGCCGAGTGGAGGGCGAGCCGCTTTGCGCGCGAGGGCGTCCAGTGCCAGGACTGCCACATGCCCGACCGGCGCCACATCTGGCGCGGCATTCACGATCCCGAGATGGTGCGCTCGGGACTCACGATCCACGCGCGCGCGGGCGCCGAGAGCTACCGCCCCGGGGACACCATCTCCGTCACCCTCACCATCGAGAACACTCGTGTGGGCCACGCCTTCCCGACCTATGTCACGCCGCGCGTGGTGCTGAGCGCCGAGCTCGTGGATGAGGCGGGCGAAGTCGTCGCAGGGAGCCGCGAGGAGCGCGTGATCGCGCGGGAGGTGACACTCGACCTCGAGCGCGAGATCGCCGACACGCGCCTCATGCCCGGGAAGAAGGCGGTGCTCCACTACCGTCGGCGGGTCGATCGCGCGGGCCTGCGCGCGCGGCTCTCTGTGGTGGTCTACCCGGACGAGTTCTACACGCGCTTCTTCGAGAGCCTGCTCGCGCAGGGCGCCGGGCGCGGCGAGACCCACATTCGCGAGGCGCTCGCGGCGACCCGCCGCTCGGCCTTTACCGTCTTCGTTCGCGACTTGCCGCTGACGTGATCGTCGACGAGCGCGGGAAGGTGCCTCGCGGCCGGGAATCCCCGGCCGCGAGGTTTCGCGAGCGTTAGCTGCCGTTGCCGCAGTTTGGCCCCTCGATCTCGATGTCGCCGCGGCTCAGGAAGGCCTGGGCGTTGTCGTAGGGCTGGGCTGTGAGTACGTGGATCTCAAAGGTGTCCCTGCCTTGTCCCGGCTCCCCGTTGTCCTGGACGATGACCTGAAAGGTCGCCCCGTTGCCGCGACTGGTGTCGGCGGTGCCGGTGATGGTGGCCTGGCAGTGGTTGCCTCCCAGAGGCGTGATCGTAACGTCCGTAATCGACGTGCTCTTCATCGAGAAGTCGACGCTCGGGTCTTTGAAGACCACGTGGCCTTGCCACGCCGCGTTCTCAAACTCGGCGGAGATCCCGAACTTCGCCTTCCCACCCATCTGTCCGGGAATGAATCCGCTGCCCTCCACCTCGGTTTCACTCGGAGGCGGCATCTCTTCACAACCATGTTTCGCGTCGACGGTGGCGAGCGTGACGTCGGCGAGTTGCGCGCCGGTGACCGCGTCCCGGGTGGTTACGTGCAACGCGTTGACCGTGAGCTCCGCCGTGTTACCCACGATGGACGCCACTTGCTCGTTGATGATGGCGGTGCCGTTCGGTAACGTGACGGTCTGGTTCGGGGCGCCCGTGATGGTGATGACCTGGCCGTTGATGACGAGATTCTCGGACTGCGACTCGCCGTCGACCATCGGACCTGGCCCACAGTGTGCCTTGCCCTTAGCCCTTAGGAAGTCGGTCGTGATCTGGTTGCCCGAAACGGTCAGGTTCACGTCACCCAGCGAAGAGCCCGCGTAGGTCATGGTCCCCACGCCGAAGACGCCGCTGTGAAGCTCCCCGGCAGCCAGCGCGACCGCCCCACCCGTGAGATTGCTGGGAATGTCGCCGACGAGTAGGGATGCGTCGATCCCGCCGCCGGAGATGGAGAGCGCGCCGGTGGCGGCTTTGATCGTTGTGCCGGTGGCCGGCACGGTCACTACCACGGCCGTCGCGGACCCCCCGTACGTTTCGGCCTGCGCGCGGCTGGGCCAGACCGACGAGCCGAGCCA
>Ga0137396_10002019_pt1 | contig 10991 bp, 10 predicted proteins | sample czc16metaG_FD_108284 | JGI IMG/M metagenome (GOLD analysis project Ga0137396, IMG submission 108284) | Vadose zone soil microbial communities from Angelo Coast Range Reserve, California, USA - czcobulk3.16 metaG | ecosystem: Environmental > Terrestrial > Soil > Vadose zone | place: USA...
CGTCGGGATTGCCGGCCTTCCCGATGCCCGCGATGCGGCCGTCCTTGATGCCGATGTCCGCCTTGACGATGCCGGTCCAGTCGACGATGAGCGCGTTGGTGATGACGCAGTCGAGCGCCTCCGCCTCGCTCGCGCCGGCCTTCTGGCCCATGCCGTCGCGCAGCACCTTGCCGCCGCCGAACTTGCACTCGTCGCCGTACACGGTGTGGTCGCGCTCCACCTCCGCGACCAGGTCGGTGTCGCCGAGCCGCACGCGGTCGCCCCGCGTCGGGCCGAACAGGTCGGCATAGTGGCGCCGCTGGATGGGCCGGCTCATGGCTTCTCCTCCGCGTGCGCGAATCCGCGCGCGACTGCCGCCGCGACCGCGCGCGACCTCCTGCCGGGCTCGACCGGGCCGTCGGCGATCGCGTTCCCGCCGCGCGCGACCTTGGCTCCCGCCAGCGCGACCAGCTGCACCGTCTTGCGCTCGCCCGGCTCGAAGCGCACCGCGTTTCCGGCCGGGATGTCGAGGCGCATGCCGTACGCCTTGCCGCGGTCGAAGGAGAGGGCGCGGTTGGTCTCGAAGAAGTGGTAGTGGCTGCCGACCTGGATGGGCCGGTCGCCCAGGTTGGTCACCGCGAGGGCGACCGCTTCGCGCCCCGGGTTGAGCACGATCTCGCCCGGCTGGGCGATCACCTCGCCGGGCGGACGGCCCGCGGCGGGCCGTGCGAACGTCGCGCGGTCGGGCACCGGCAGGAAGCTGCCGTGCAGGGCGAGCATCAGGTCGCCGTGCTCCAGCACCACCGGGTGGTGCACGGTGACGAGCTTGGTGCCATCGGCGAAGGTCCCCTCGACCTGCACCTCCGCGATCATCTCCGGGACGCCGTCCATCACCTCGGCGCGCCCGAGAAGGCGGCGGCCCAGGTCCATCAGCTCGGCGACGCTGCGTCCGTCGCGGATGAACTCGAGCAGCTGCGCCGCGATGAGGCCGACCGATTCGGGATGGTTCAGGCGCAGCCCGCGCGCGAGGCGCTTCTGCGCGAGGAAGCCCACGCCGTGGAGCAGCAGCTTGTCGATCTCGCGAGGAATCAAGTGCATGGCTAGCCTCGTGTCAGGGCCGTCGCGCCCAGGGATCGTCGCCGAGCAGTTCGGGAAGGAATCGGAGGTGCTCGCGCACGGCTCGGAGCGCATCTTCCAGCGAGACGGCCGCGATGCGGACGACGAGCGCGCCTCCGCCCACCTCGTTCGCCTGCTCGATGAGGGCGGCGCGCGCCGGCAGCGGCGCGGCGTGGATGCGCCGGGCGAGCGCCTCCCGCTCGGCGCGCAAGGCATCGCCCGCGAGCAGGATGGTGCACAGCGCATCGAAGCGGCCGAGGCGCTCCGCCAGAGGGCCATGGTCCGGATCGAGCAGCAGGCGTTCTCGCACCAGCGTCCGATCCGCGCTGCGCACGCCTAGCTCTCCTCGGTAGCGGCGAAAGACCCAGCGCTCGCCCCGCGCCGTGCGCCCGGCGGCGAGCACGTCCACGGCGATGGCCGCGGCTCCGGGCGCCATCCGCAGTTCCGTCGTCTGCTCGTACGAGGCGCCCGCGAAGCAGACGGTCGGGTCGGGCACCAGCGCGAACAGCGCTCCCTCGCCCACGTCCACGAGCAGATCGCTGCGGCAGCCGTTCGGCGAGCGGTAGACGCGATTCTCCCCCTGCGACAACAGCGCCGCCGTGGCTCCGGTTCCGACCTGCACGCGCAGTCGGATCGCGTCGCCGTCCACCAACCCACCGCCGAGCGTGCTGGTGTATGCCCACGCGCCGCGCCCGTGATTGCGCGGCGTCAGAAGCCGCAGCGGGCTCGTCGCGAAGGCCGAGTCGATGACCGTGCTCGCTCCCACCCGGCGGAACGAGAGCCGGCCCTCCAGGCCTCGCTCCGTTGCGTCCGAGCGGCGCTGCTCCGCGAACACCCTCACTCAGGGCCTCCCGCTTCACACCGCGAGGTGGTGCCGTACCTCTTCGGCGTTCAGGTTCCTGACCTCGCCGCGGTCCACCACCTGCCCGCGCGACAGGATCGCATAATGCTGGGCCAGGGACCGGGCGAAGTCGACGTACTGCTCGACCAGCAGGATGGTCATGCCGCGTTCCAGCAGGACGCGCAGCACCCGCTCGATGTCCTTCACGATCGACGGCTGGATTCCCTCGGTGGGCTCGTCGAGCAACAGCAGCCGGGGCCGCGCCACCAGCGCCCGCGCGATCGCGAGCTGCTGCTGCTGGCCGCCCGAGAGATCTCCGCCCCGCCGCTTCTGCATGGCGCGGAGCGCCGGGAAGAGCGCTTCCAGCTCGTCGCGCGGGGTGATCGGCCGTCTGGGGCCCGCGGCGGCTTCCCCGACCGCGAGGTTCTCCGCCACGGTGAGCCGGGGGAAGATCTCGCGCCCCTGGGGCACGTACCCGATGCCGAGCCGCGCGCGCTGGTAGGCAGTGAGGCGCCCGATGTCGTTGCCGTCGAATGCGATGCGCCCCGAGCGCACCGGCAACAGGCCCATCAGGCAGCGCAGCAGCGTCGTCTTGCCCACGCCGTTGCGACCCAGGAGAGCCGTGCAGGTCCCGGCGGGCACGGTCAGATCGATCCCGCGGAGCGTGTGGCTCCCTCCATAGAACTGGTTCAGCCCGCGGATCTCCAGCATCAGCGCCCCAAGTAAACTTCGACCACCCGCGGATCTTCACGGACCCGGTCCATCGTCCCTTCGGCCAGCACCTTTCCTTCGTGGAGCACCGTGACGGTGCGCGCGATGCTGGCCACGAAGTGCATGTCGTGCTCGACCACCACCAGCGAGTGCTTGCCCGCGAGCGACTGGAACAGCTCGCCCGTGCGCGCCGTCTCCTCGTCGGTCATCCCGGCCACCGGCTCGTCGAGCAGGAGGAGCTTCGGCTCCTGCATCAGGAGAATCCCGATCTCCAACCACTGCTTCTGCCCGTGCGAGAGCAGGTCGGCGGTGCGGTGCGCCTGGGCGCGCAGGCCGATCACGTCGAGCGTCTGGTCCATCCGCTGGGCTTGCGCCGGCGTCAGCTTCGCGCCGAGCGTGCGGAACACGCTCTTGTCCGTCTTCAGCGCCAGCTCGAGGTTCTCCAGCACGGTGTGGTTGCGGAAGACGGTGGGCTTCTGGAACTTCCGCCCGATGCCCAGCTCGGCGATGTCGGTCTCGGAGAGGCGCGTGAGGTCGTTCGCTTCCCCGAAGAACGCCTCGCCCGTGTCGGGCCGCGTCTTCCCGGTGATCACGTCCATCATCGTGGTCTTGCCCGCGCCGTTGGGCCCGATGATGCAGCGCAGCTCGCCCGGCTCGATGATCAACGAAAGCCCGGCGAGCGCCTTGAAGCCGTCGAAGCTGACCGTCACGCCGTCCAGGTAGAGGACCGGGCCCTGCGGCGTGTCGAGCCTCACGGCTTGTGACCTCGCGCGTGCAGGAGCAGGCCGACCACGCCCTTGGGCATGTAGCGCGTGACGAGGATGAACATCAGCCCGAGCACGTAGAGCCACAGATCGGGGAAGCTCACCGTGAGCCAGCTCTTGGCGCCGTTCACCAGCGCCGCTCCGACCACCGGCCCGATGAGCGATGCGCGTCCCCCGACCGCCACCCAGATGGCGATCTCGACCGAGTTGGCCGGCGACATCTCGCTCGGGTTGATGATGCCCACTTGCGGAACGTAGAGCGCTCCGGCGATCCCGCACATCATGGCGGAAAGCGTCCAGACGAACAGCTTGTAGCCGACCGGGTCGTAGCCGCAGAAGCGGAGCCGGCTCTCCTCGTCGCGGATGGCGGTCAGCACGCGACCGAACTTGGAGAGCACCAGCGACCGGCAGAGAGCGAGCGCGCCGAGCAGGGCGGTCGCGCTGAGCACGTAGAGCGCCACCTTGGTGCGCGGGTTGGCGAGGGGGAATCCGAGGATGCGCTTGAAGTCGGTGAACCCGTTGTTGCCGCCGAATCCAGTGTTGTTGCGGAAGAAGAGCAGCATGAAGGCGAACGTCAGCGCCTGCGTGATGATGGAGAAGTAGACTCCGCGGATGCGAGAGCGGAAGGCGAACCAGCCGAAGACCAGGGCGAGCAAGCCGGGCGCGAGCACCACGAACAGCGCGGCCTGGAGGAAATGCTGCGAGCCGAACCAATACCAGGGCAGCTCCTTCCAATCGAGGAACACCATGAAGTCCGGCAGATCGCTCTGGTAGACGCCCTCCCGGCCGATGGAGCGCATCAGGTACATGCCCATCGCGTAGCCGCCCAGCGCGAAGAAGAGCCCGTGCCCCAGGCTCAGGATCCCCGCGTAGCCCCAGATGAGGTCGACCGCCAGCGCCACGATCGCGTAGCAGAGGATCTTCCCCACCAGCGAGACCGTGTAGTCGGACACGTGGAACGCGCTGCCGGCGGGCACGGCCAGGTTCAGCACGGGGACGACGATCACCAGGAAACCGTAGACGGCGGCGACGGCAGCGATCGCGCGGCGCGACTGCAGCGGACGCGGCGGAGCGAGCACCCCCGTCACGCCTCCTCCGCCGCCCGTCCCCTGGGCGCGAAGAGGCCCTGCGGACGGCGCTGGATGAAGAGGATGATGAAGGCGAGCACCGCGATCTTCGCCAGCACCGCTCCCGCGAAGGGCTCGAGCAGCTTGTTCACCTGGCCGAGCCCGATGGCGGCGAGCACGGTGCCCGCGAGCTGTCCGACTCCGCCGAGCACCACCACCATGAAGGAGTCGACGATGAACCCCTGGCCCAGCTCGGGCCCCACGTTGCCGATCTGCGACAGCGCGCACCCGCCCAGGCCGGCGATGCCGGCGCCGAGCGCGAAGGTGAGCATGTCCACCCACGGAGTCGCCACGCCGAGCCCCGCAGCCATGCCTCGGTTCTGCATCACGGCGCGCACCAGGAGGCCCAGGCGCGTGCGTTCGAGGAGCAGCCACACCACGAGCACCACCAGCATCGCGAACGCGATGATGGCGATGCGGTTGTAGGGGAGCACCAACCCCGACATGACCGTCACGCCGCCGGACATCCACGACGGGTTCGCCACCTCGACGTTCTGCGCGCCGAAGGTGCTGCGCACGGCCTGGATGAGCAGCAGGCTCGCGCCCCAGGTGGCGAGCAGCGTCTCCAGCGGGCGCCCGTAGAGCGCGCGCACCACCGTCACCTCCAGCAGGAGGCCGACCAGCCCGGCGGCGAGGAACGCGGCCGGCGCCGCGGCGGCGATGTACCAATCGAAGGCGCCCGGCAGGTGCGCGCGGAAGAAGGACTGGACGACGTACGTCGCGTACGCGCCGATCATGAGCAGCTCGCCGTGCGCCATGTTGATGACGCCCATCAACCCGAAGGTGATGGCGAGGCCGAGCGCGGCGAGGAGCAGCACGCTCCCCAGGCTCAGGCCTCCGAATACCCAGCCGACCACTTCCGCCAGGCGGAGCGATCCGTCGATGTCCTTCACGGCGCGTTGCATCGCCTCGCGCACCGCCGGGTCGGCCTCCGCGCCCGGCTCTCCCGGCCCGCCGCCCAGACGCTCGAGCAGGAGCCGCTTGCTGCGCGTGCTGGGCGCGTGCCTGAGCGCATCCACCGCGGCGAGCCGCTTGTCGCGCTCGCGGCTGCCGAGCAGCAACGCGCCCTGGATGGAGCGGACCGCGTCGCGCACCTGGGCGTCCTTCTCCTGCGACAGGACGCGGTCGAGCACGGGCAGCAGGTCCTCGTCCGCCCCTTCCTGCAGCGTGCGCGCCGCGCGCAACCGCTCGGGCGCGGCGGGAGCAAACAACCCGAGCGCCGCGATGGCGCGCTCGAGCGTGCGGCGCAGGCGGTTGTTGATCGAGACCTTCTCCACCTCGTCCGGGGCGACGCGGACCGGCTGTCGCGTGAGCGGATCCCTCCAGGCGCCGTCGTCCTCCACCACGGCCCGCCTGGCGGCGATCGCCAGCCTTCCTTCGAGCAGCGCGCGCAGCACAGGGAGCGAGGCGACGTCGGCGGAGGCGACCGCCTCCTGCACCGCCGCGAGCTTGGCGGAGGCATCGCCCGAGGAGAGCTTCTCCAAGGACGCGGCGTCGAGGGCGGAAGCTCCGCGCGCGGCGAGACACACGGCCGCTGCGGCGACGAGCGCCAGGGAGGCCTTTGGCGCGGAGCGCATCTCGATCTCCTGGAGCGGTGCTTTAACACCACACGGCCGCCGTCCGCCAGTGGCCCCGAGGGCACGTTTTTGTAGCTGGATGACGACGATCCTACCAAATTGTCGAATCTCGTCCGCGCCGGTTTTCGCGCCGCGCGCGCTGCGGAAGGAGGCCGCGCGAGTGGCGCGCATGCTTTGCCTCGCGCAACGGCGGGCTTCCGCTCGGTGTGGCTCCGATCTTGCTCCACCTCGAGGCGGCTGGGCACGCCCACCGTCCACAGGCACTTCACCGTCCACGATCGGAGACGCAATGAAGATCCGCGAAGCATTGACGCTCGCCACCCTCGCCCTCTGCGGCGCCGTGGTCCTGCTGGCCACGCCGCTCCGGGCAGCCGAGCCGATCAAGGTCGGCATCCTGCACTCGCTCTCGGGAACCATGGCCATCAGCGAGACCTCGCTGAAGGACGTCGCGCTGATGACCATCGAGGAGATCAACGCCAAGGGAGGCGTGCTCGGCCGCAAGATCCAGCCGATCGTCGTCGACCCGGCCTCGAACTGGCCCCTCTTCGCCGAGAAGGCCCGGCAGCTGCTCACCCAGGACAAGGTGGCGACCGTCTTCGGCTGCTGGACCTCGGTCTCGCGCAAGTCGGTGCTGCCCGTCTTCGAGGAGCTCAACGGGCTGCTCTTCTACCCGGTGCAATACGAGGGCGAGGAGCTGTCGCAGAACGTGTTCTACACGGGCGCCGCGCCCAACCAGCAGGCGATTCCCGCCGTCGAATACCTCATGTCCAAGGAAGGCGGCGGCGCCACGCGCTTCTTCCTGCTGGGCACCGACTACGTCTACCCGCGCACCACCAACAAGATCCTCCGCGCGTTCCTCAAGTCGAAGAAGGTCGACGACAAAGACATCCAGGAGATCTACACGCCGTTCGGGCACAGCGACTACCAGACCATCGTGGCGCAGATCAAAGCGTTCGGCGCCGGCGGCCGCACCGCGGTCATCTCGACCATCAACGGCGACTCGAACGTGCCTTTCTACAAGGAGCTCGGGAACGCCGGCCTGAAGGCCACCGACATCCCCGTGGTCGCGTTCTCGGTGGGAGAGGAAGAGCTGCGCGGCATCGACACCAAGCCGCTGGTGGGCCACCTGGCCGCCTGGAACTACTTCATGTCGGTGAAGAACCCCGTGAACACGGAGTTCATCGCCAAGTGGAAGGCGTACGTGAAGAAGCACAAGCTTCCCGGCGGCGACGCGCGCGTCACCAACGACCCCATGGAGGCCACGTACGTCGGCATCCACATGTGGGCGCAGGCGGTGCAGAAGGCGGGCACCACTTCGGTGGACGCGGTCCGCAAGGCGATGGCGGGGCAGACGTTCCCGGCGCCGTCCGGCTACACGCTCAAGATGGACGAGCAGAACCACCACCTCTGGAAGCCGGTGATGATCGGCGAGGTCCAGGGCAACGGTCAGTTCGACGTGGTCTGGAAGACCGACAAGACCATCCGCGCGCAGCCGTGGAGCCCCTTCACCGCCGGCAACGACAAGCGCGCCGCGGCGCAGTAGCGACGCCGCGCCCTTCCAGGAGGATGGAATGACGACCACCGCCAGATTTCTGCTGTCCGTCGCTGCCTGCTCGCTGTTGCTGGGAACCGGCGTCCGCGCCGACGATCCGCCGAAGACGCTCTCGTACGGCGTGGGGCTGCGCGTCGGTCCGGGGCTCGACAGCACGACGGGAGGCGCTTCGAGCGACACGCTCGGCGTCAAGACGCTCGACGTGCGCCCGTACATCAGCGGCCAGGTGCACCCGCTGCTCAAGTTCGAGGGGAACCTCGACTTGAACAACGGCGACCAGGGACGCATCCACGTGCTCGACGCGGTGGCCAAGTTCGAGCCGGACGACCTCTTCAACGTCTGGCTCGGACGCTTCCTGCCCCCCTCCGACCGGGCCAACCTGAGCGGCCCGTACTACCAGAACGCGTGGTTCTTCCCGACGGGGGTGAACGCGTATCCATCCATCTTCGCCGGCCGCGACGACGGAGCCGCGGTCTGGGGCCAGATCGAGAAGGGCAAGCTGAAATACCAGGCCGGCGTCTTCACCCTGTCCTCCAACACGCCAAGCTCGGAGCTACTCTACGCCGGCAGGCTGGTCCTGAACCTCCTCGACCCGGAGCCCGGCTACTACAACAGCAGCACCTACTACGGCACCAAGGACGTGCTGGCTCTGGGCGGGGCGGTGCAGTACCAGAAGCTGGGCGCCTTCACCGTCATCGGGGTCGATGCGACCGGGGCGCCCGTCTTCGCGCGCAGCGATCTCGTCGCATTCAACCTGGACCTCCTCTTCGAGAAGCGGCTCGCCTGGGCCGACACGCTGACCCTGGAGGGCGCGTACTACAACTTCAACCAGGGCGCGCAGGGCTGGAGCTGGTACGCGCTGGGCAGCTACTTGTTCGCCCCCAAGATCGGGTTCGGCCGGGTGCAACCGATGGTGCGTTGGCAGCAGTTCACGCCCACCTCCGGCGGCGACCCGATCCGGACGCTCGACGCCGCGCTGAACTACATCATCGACGGGCACAACGCGCGCGTCGCGTTCGCCGTGGAGAACCGCAACCCTCCCAACGCGCCGAGCCTCACTTCCGTCCAGCTCGGCATCCAGATCCAGGAATGAGAAGAAGCCAACAGTCGGGTCCGACGAACTTGTCGGAACCGTCGGACCAGGCGACAATTTCGTCAGTACACTTGCGGCGACGAACGTCGCGCGCCTACCCTGCGGAAATGGCGAAGCGCGCGACCGAGCCGAGGACGGACCTGCGGAGGCTCACCACCCTGCAGGAGATCAGCCAGGTGCTTTCCAGCGCCACCGAGCTGGGGCAGGCCCTGGAGCGGGTCCTGGAGAAGCTGGAGCGCGACCACGAGTCCGTGCGCAGCGCGGTCATGGTGCTGGGCAGCGACGGGCACGAGATCAGCATCGAGGCCTCGGTCGGGATCACCGTGGAGGGCCGGAACGCCCGGTATCGCCTGGGCGAGGGGATCACCGGGCGCGTCGTGCAGAGCGGAAAGCCGATCGTGGTGCCGGCGATCAGCCGCGAACCGCTCTTCTTGAATCGCGCCGTGCAGCGCAAGCGGCCGGGCATGCCCGAGCTGAGCTACGTCTGCGTCCCGATCGCCCTGAACCGCGAGCCGCTGGGGGCCCTGGCGGTCGACCTGGAGTTCGACCCGGGGCGCGACTACGACGCGGCGGTGCGGTTCTTCTCGGTGGTAGCGGGGATGATCGCGCAGGCCTTCCAGGCGCGCCGGACCATCGAGGGCGAGCGCAAGCGGCTGCTCGACGAGAACGTGCACCTCAAGCACGAGCTGCAGCAACGCTACGATTTCTCCAACCTGGTCGGAACCAGCGGCCCCATGCGGCAGGCCTACGAGCAGATCGCCCAGGTCGCGCGCACCAACACCACCGTGCTCATCCGGGGCGAGTCGGGGACCGGCAAGGAGCTCATCGCCCACGCCATCCACTACAACTCGCCGCGCAAGGACAAGCCCTTCGTCAAGGTGAGCTGCGCGGCGCTGCCGGACACGCTCATCGAGTCGGAGCTGTTCGGTTACGAGAAGGGCGCCTTCACGGGCGCGGCCGCCCGCAAGCGCGGCAGGTTCGAGCTGGCCGACGGCGGCACCCTGTTCCTGGACGAGGTGGGCGAGCTGAACCTGGCCACCCAGGTGAAGCTCTTGCGCGTCCTGCAGGAGAAGGAGTTCGAGCGCCTGGGCGGCACCGAGACCGTGAAGGTCGACGTCCGCCTGATCGCCGCCACCAACCGGGACCTCGAGAAAGCCATCGCCGAGCGGCAGTTCCGCGAGGACCTCTACTACCGCCTCGACGTGTTCTCCATCTTCGTCCCGCCGCTGCGCGACCGGAAGCCGGACATCATGCTGCTGGCCGATCATTTCCTCACGAAGTACGCGCGGAGCCACAAGAAGATCATCCGCCGCATCTCCACGCCGGCCATCGACATGCTGATGAGCTACCACTGGCCGGGAAACGTGCGCGAGCTGGAGAACACCCTCGAGCGCGCGGTGCTCACCTGCGACGGCAACGTCATCCACGGACACCATTTGCCGCCCACGCTGCAAACGGCCGAAGCGTCCGGCACGGTGATGCAGACCTCGCTCAACGACGCCGTCGAGCAGTACGAGAAGGACCTGATCCTCGACGCGCTCAAGAGCGCGCGCGGCAACTGCGCCAAGGCGGCGCGCCTGCTGGGCAGCACCGAGCGGATCATCGGCTACAAGGTGCGCAAGTACGCCATCGATCCCCGCCGCTTCCGGGAGCGGGCGATCACCGCCGTTCCGCGGGCCAAGCCGCCGCCGCTGCGGCTCGATTCGCGCGCGCCCTGAATGCTTACTTGACAGCACCGGGGGTCGGGGAATAGACCTCGACGACGATGGCTGATCGGACGACCAGCGCGAAGCTCCAGCCCGCGGCGGCGTCCGGCCTCCTCCTTAGCGGCGTCATTATTGGCCTCCTTCTTACCAAGGGGTGCGGGCCCCCCTTCTGACGCTAAAAGCGATCCGAAGTGAGAGCCCCCGCACCCCACCAGGTCGCGGGGGCTTTTTTTTTCTCGAAGTCGCGGTGAAAGGTCGACATGAAGCGCACAGGCTCACAGGCGATCTGGGAAGCCCTCGTCGGCGAGGGCGTCGAGACCGTCTTCGGTTACCCGGGCGGCGCCATCATGCCCGCGTACGACGCGCTGCCCGGCTATCCGACGATCCGCCACGTGCTCGTGCGGCACGAGCAGGGCGCCGCGCACATGGCCGACGGCTTCGCCCGCGCCTCCGGGAAGGTGGGCGTGGCGATCGCGACCTCCGGCCCGGGCGCCACCAACCTGGTCACCGGCATCGCGACGGCGA